>Ga0209542_10004309_pt1 | contig 29345 bp, 30 predicted proteins | sample RifCSPhighO2_01_FD_184028 | JGI IMG/M metagenome (GOLD analysis project Ga0209542, IMG submission 184028) | Soil microbial communities from Rifle, Colorado - Rifle CSP2_plank highO2_0.1 (SPAdes) (version 2) | ecosystem: Environmental > Terrestrial > Deep subsurface > Rock core/Sediment ... | reverse complement strand
TCGCCGCAACCGCCTCCGCTTCCAACGAAAAAATTTCTCGGGAAGAGAGTTTTGAAATGAAGAAAAAATATATGTAAAATTTATTTAGGACAGGAAAAAGTTAATCCATCGCAATATCCTTTTGAGCTCGGAGATATTGAGGTTTCAGTCGAATTGCCCTTGCTGTCTATGCAATAATAATTACCGTTAAATAGCTTTGCGAAAGCGCAATAAGCTCCCTGGTTTGAATGCAAAGTTGGTTTTACTCCGGCATAATTTTCAACCCTACTACAATCTGAAGATAATTGGGTGTTACTACAATTTACTTCCCCATATCCGCCGGAAATTTCATAGGCTATTTCCGCTCCAACTCTCATCGAATGCATAGAACCTTTTATGCTGGCATCTCTTGCGTCATTTTTGGCAACATTTAATTCCTCATCAATCTGTTCTGTTATACTGGCTCCCGTTGAACTTCCAGAATCTTTTTTGCAAGACTCCTTAAGACCGCTATCGCTTATCAATCCACATATAGATTGATTTTGATTTTTAGTTGCAAAACAGTAATAACACACATCTTTATAGGAAGATATTAATTTTGCGCAATCATTTTCAGTAGTTTTCCCAGCGATTACAGTATCGCAAGTAGATTTTACATTATTTTTCATCAATTCCATTTGCTGGTTTAACCAAACCTGCCTTTGTTCATCGGTCATTCCTTCCAACATTTTTGCGTAATCATTAACGACTTTCTGGCTTGCCGAATATTTGTAATAACCAATTCCTACTATACCACCTACGATAATTAATCCTATTATTAATCCGCTTAAAAGTTCTTTTTTCATAATAAAAAATTAATTATTAACATTAATGTATTCTACAACAATCAAAAATCGCTGGCAAGAGCGATCTTTGATTGAATAAAATCTAAGCTGCCGTAACTTCGGTATTCTTCACGTACTTTTTGCTAAAGACGTAAAACAATGCAGCTGCTATAATTATCCCAATTAAAGAATAAGCCGTGTTTGTTCCACTAATTCCTCCAATTAATTTACTACTACTGAAAATCTGAAGAAAAAAATATCCGAAATTCAATACCGCGAAATATATCGTCGCCAAATTAACAATTTTATCCTTATCTTCGATTATATACGCTTTTTTCAAATAATTCGCAGAGTACTTTATCCCAAGCCAAATTGCCAGAATTCTTACCACTAAAAGAAATACCGTTAATAATAATGGCGCTGTGAGGAACGCTGACGCTCCAGCTCTAATTAAGAATGAAGCAATTAAACCAATCACGAATGGAATAGCAAAACCAGCTGTTAAATAATGGGTAGCGGCTATGTACCAATTTGATGATTTTTTTTGTGCCATATATTTTAGTTAAATATTGAATTAAATTTCGACCTTTAAGATTATTTAAACCATCCGAAGTAATCTTTGGCTTTTAGCCATTGATTAAGTAAATAAACTGCAAAAATCGGTAAAACGGTGGTAAAAAAAGCCCGGACAGTAAGAGACTTTTTATTTTGTTGATTATCTCTCTTTAAATCGTTTATTGCTTCTTGGCTGCCAGCATATCTGACTATCAGATCATAAAATTGCACGATTATATAAAGAAAAGAGCCAACCGTTAAACAATCTTCGAAAAAGTTAGTCTTTCCAAAGAAAAATATCCTATGGTCGATAAATAAAGACAAAAAAATAAACATTCCGCCAAAAACAAAAAATAGTGCTAAAAAAAACAATCATTAATGCTGCTCTTTTCTCTCTTTCGGGGAATGACACAACCGGACCCTTCATGAATAAAACTTTTTTTATGAGTTTAAAATCCATATTCATTCATTTTATCCAAGAAATCTATTTTACGCAAATAGCAAAACTCTCTTCCCGAGAAATTTTTTCGTTGGAAGCGGAGGCGGTTGCGGCGAGGAAAAGGGGTGTGGGGAAAAGGAATCGCCGCAACCGACGACGCTCTAGCTCCGCCCCGCCATTTTTAGAGATAAACCGAGCAGAAAAATTTCTTTTTAAAAGAAAATCTAGGGCAGGGGGGAAAAGATAAATAAAAGAGAAAATTTTTCTACGAGGCAAGCCGCCTTTTGGTGGCTGGCGGGGCGGGCAGGAAAATCCGCTTGGCTCGCGGGCAAAAAATTTCCTCCCCAAACTCCTCCATTTTTTGCCCAGAATTTTTTTAAAACGGTAGTTGTAAAATATACTGAAAAAAGTTAAGATATTAAAAGGCTAACTTTATGAAAAATTCTAATTTTTATGGTCAAGGACAGAGTTTAATTGGTATCATTATTGTTTTGGTTGTAGCCGGTTTAATATTCGGCGGTTTTTATTTATATCTTTCAAAACAGCTCCCAGAAATGCCTGAAATTACTGAAAAATCCGAAGGGGAAAAAGTTATTCCTACAAAAGAAATTACTCTTTCAGAAGAAATTGTCCCAACAAAAGAGGAAATCCCATCCGAAGAGGTAAAACCTGAAATTACCTGCCAGAATGAATGCACTCCAAGGGGATTAAAGAGATGTTCTGAGAATGGTTATCAAATTTGTAAAAATTATGATAGTGATAATTGCCTAGAGTGGAGTCCGATTACAGATTGTCCTCAAAACAGCACCTGTCAAAATGGAGAATGTGTTTATACTCAAAAACAAATTAATACAGAAAAATGTTCTTCCCATCTTTATGGTTATCCAAATATCGATTTTAGCCAATTAAAAATCTATGCTTTTTATTTGGTTCCAAAAGACAGGGTGCCCGTTGCCGATTGGAAACAAAAAATTGACACTTTATTAAATAGAGTAAAAACTTTTCATGAAAGTCAATTAAAAGGCAGTTCGGTTATAACCTATGAAATATATGACCAGCCAATTATCGGATCTTTTACGACGCAGGGATATCGAGATAAAGGTTATGGCGGCTGGTATGGTGCAATGTGTGGAGAGGTGATGCCGGTTAAAGATCCTATTTTTGGCCAATTCGCTTCTTATATAATTTTTGCTGATTGGGGACAAGAAGATGATTGCAGTAATTATTACGTGAATAGATGTAAGGGGGAAATAGATATTTCTGATATAAAACAATGTGGAGGAGCTGGGGCAGCGCATTGGGGTAATTATAATGGAGGATATGCTGGTTGTGGTTTGATCCCAGAAGAGGCCTGGAAGCATCCGGAAGTTCCTGGTACCGATACGGTTGTTTATCACGAAGGTTTTGGTCATGCCGCAAACATACCTCATTCTAATCCTCTTGATCCTTCGGGAGTGATGGGGACCGCTTATTATAATTGCCTTGATCTGTCCAATAGTTATATCGAGCCAGAAATTTTAAATTCAATTCTTACTTGTATTCCTTAATGATATCGTTCGGTCAACTGAGTTCCGACAGTGCGAAAGTCATTTAGCGAGATTTCCGTTCATTGTCCGCCTTCGGCGGGTTTTTTAGAAAGCTGAGGCGGCTGCGGCGAGGAAAAGGGGTTTGGGGAAAAGGAAGCGCCGCAGCCGCCGACGCAAAGGAGGGTTGCCGTGCCATCTGCGGCGGACACTGGATTTTTCAGACATTTCTGATAAAATAAGTTCGAGCGGACTCATATAGATACTCAAGAATTAAAATAGTCCCTTTTGGGACTGTTTTAATTTTAATTAGCGAGAAACGATCCCGCTAATTGGTGAGCCTATCAGACTGAGTCTTTGAGAAATAATCAACCTCGTAAGTTGATTACTCTCATTCATTTCTCCAGTAAAGATGGGAAACATATAATATGTTTAAACGTCGTTCTTTCCAACGCTGTCTTGCACGATCTTGCACACACAAAAAAACCTACCACTCAATTGATAGGTTTTGCAGGTTAAACTTTACAATTTTATAAACCCCATAGGATTTATAATTTTATAAAGTTCGGGTTTTGTTCTACCTTATTTCCTTATTCAGATTTGCCGTTTGAAAATGCAATAGAAATAACTGGATTGACCGCCCCATGCATCAGGATTTGCCACAGATGGAAAATTTTTGTTCGGGAAATTTGGAATATCGCAAGGGTTTTGGGCGGGTTGCTGGAGTTCGTTTCGAATTCATAATATGATAAAATAAAACAATATACTTAACTAAAGTGTTTATGCTTAACCAAGAACTTCTAGATTATATTAAACAAAATCTAGAAAAGGGAAAAACTAAAGAGCAAATTTGGGAAGAGTTAAAACGAGCCGGTTGGCAGGAAAAAAGTCTAAAAAGAGGCTTTCAAGAATTAGGATTACTGGAAATGGATGTTTTGCCGGGAATTGGAGACTTGTTAGAGAGAATTTTCCAGGTTTATAAAGATAAATTTTGGACTTTAGTGGGGATAATGCTCCCTCCTTTTTTATTGGGGTGGGTGGGATACGTAATTTGGTGGCTTTTATCTTTGGTAGGAGTAATAAACAAAATATCTTTATCTTTGGAAAATACTAGCGGCCTTATTTTACTCCTGTTTTTAATTTTATTTGGATTAATCTTTTTTGTAATTTTTAGTATTGTTAGCCTTTGGTCTCAAGCGGCCCTTTTATGCGCCATTAAAGAAGGGGAACAAGATATCGGCATTAAAGAAGCTTTCGGAAGGGGATGGCATAAGATAATCTCTTATTACTGGATTTCAATTTTATCAACATTTATGGTGCTAGGCGCATTTCTGTTATTTTTTGTTCCAGGAATTATTTTGGCAATCTGGTTTAGCTTAGCTTTATATATCTTGATCGCCGAAGACAAAAAGGGAATGAATGCCTTTTTCCGAAGCAAACAATTGGTGAGTGGAAAATGGTGGACAGTTTTTTGGAGACAGTTATTGATTTCTCTGATGGTAATGGGGGTTGGTATGATTGTTTCCTTTATTCCTTGGGGAGAAAATTTGGCGGGGTTGTTAACCACTCCTTTTGTTCACATTTTTGGTTTTCTTCTCTATCAAGATTTAAAAAGATTTAAAAAAGATCCTCTTTTTGGATCACCAAAAACCGCCACCAAGCTTAAGTTTATTCTGATGGCGGTAGCAGGATATTTATTGCCAGCCGTAGCGATTACGATATGGTTGGTATTTTAGTAACTCCAGAAACCCGAAAACTTTTCACAATCAGAAAGAGTGCGAGGTTCCGTTGCAACCTCTCCATTTCCCCCGTGGGTGGCTACATAAAAGCCATCTTTTTCTAAATCAGCGTAAGCGCAGTATTTTTGATCATTTCCGGTATTGTCAATCCAACCGTAGGGACCATCGGTCGAAGGATCGGTGGGCATCTTAAATGCAAAATTACCAGGGATGCTGATGGGATAATTCACTGATTGATAATATCGATAATCATCTCCATAATATATTTCCTGAGCAGTAACTACCTGGCGCATATCTGCTTTTCTGCTAGCATCTCTGGCCGCTTCTCTGGCCCCACCCATAGAAACTAATACTATTGAGCTTAAAATTCCAATGACGATGATGGGCAAAGGTAATAATACAGTAAGAATAATCTTTACCTTCTTTGACCAATTAGCAATTATCCACATCAATATCAATCCTATTATTGGCAACAAAATGAGAAATACAACTGATAGAGTTTCTTTTCCACCCCATTTTTTAGAAGGCGCGGGAGGTACGGGAGGTATTGTAGGATATTGTTGATCCATAAAACTTGAAATAATTTATTTTAAGAAGTCGACCTTTTAATTCTATCTCAATCCTATCGTATCATATTTCTTCTTACGGCCAAAATAAAATCCGGGGCGTCCCGAAGGGAGTCTCTTTTTTTATTTCCAAATTTTTGGGGGCTTCTCCTCGCCGCCTGCGGCGGCGAAATGCGTTCGAACTATTTTTAGAATAGAGCGCCAAGAGGACGGCTAGCTCAATGGTTAGAGCACCGCGTTTACATCGCGGAGGTTATAGGTCCGAATCCTATGCCGTCCACACAGGCCGCGGTAGCTCAGTGGCAGAGCACAGCTCTGAAAAAGCTGGGGTCGTGAGTTCAATTCTCACCCGCGGCACATAGGCGGGTGTAGCACAATGGTAGTGCATCTGGTTGCCAATCAGATCACACGGGTTCGATTCCCGTCACCCGCTCCGAGAGCCCTATTGACATTTTTTTGATTCCGTGCTAAGTATATAGCATTGCCCCCGCAAGGGGGTTTTAATTATGATTAACTTCATAGTGACAACTTCATTAGTCTTGTTTGCCGCCATAGGCATATTCTCTGAACCCCAGAACGCTCAGAGCTCTTTGGAATACCAAAATTTGGGGCTTTTAATCGTCCAGGAAAACAGCCTTTTACCCAGCTCCCTCTTGCCAGTTCCCAAAATAGCTCGAACCATCAATGTAATCATTACCGCCTATTCTTCCACTCCGGAAGAAACCGACAGCACCCCCTTTATCACGGCAGCCAACACCGTAGTTAAAGACGGTCTTATTGCCAATAATCTTCTGCCTTTCGGAACTAAAATCAGAATCCCGGAACTTTATGGCGACAAGGTCTTTACGGTCGAAGACCGCATGAGCTCAAAAAAGGGCTATTACCATTTCGATATCTGGTTCTCTTCTACAAAAGAGGCTAAAGAATTCGGAGCCAAATTCACTAATATCGAAGTGCTCGAAAGTTAAACAAAAATACACAGGTGACACCTGTGTATTTTTCCTGTGTATTTTTGTATTTGTGCCCGAGGCGAGAGTCGAACTCGCATGAGCTTGCGCTCAAGTGATTTTAAGTCACTCGTGTAAACCATTCCACCACTCGGGCAGATTTTTGAGGCTAGGGTGGGAATCGAACCCACGCATAAAGGTTTTGCAGACCTTCGCCTTACCACTTGGCTACCTAGCCATACGCCGATTATCGCTTTATTATTTTATCAAATTAAGCACTTTTTTCAACACTTCCTCAATCGTGCCTTCCTGGTTGAAACCGGCGGCATAAGGATGCCCTCCCCCGCCCAAGGCTTTCACGATTTGAGCCGCATTTTTGCCGCCAGCGGGTTCTGATCTTAAGCTACCCTTAACCTTGCCATTTTCGTATTCAATCAAAAATAATCCTACATTAATGCGCGAAACCGCGGAAATAATATTAGTGATGCCGTCAAAATCCACCAAGTTCGCTTCAAACCTATTCAAATCCGCAGGGGTGACCCAAGAATAAGCCAGCCCTGTCTCTTGATCGAGCTTAATGCGCGCCAGCACATAACCCCAGGCCCGTGAAAGATTCAGGGGCTTCGAAAAGTCCAGGGTTTGACTCGCGATTTTATTTAACGAAGCGCCTTTCAGCAGCAATTCGGAAACGATATTAAGCGTTTGAGAAGTGGTCGAAACATGGCAAAATCCCCCGCTGTCAGAAAAAATGCCGGTCAGAAGAAGCGTAGCTAAATCTTGGTTTATCTCGATATTGACATACTTCAACCAAGAGTAAATAATTTCTGAAGTTGAAGAAGCTTTAGTCTCCAAAATCCTAATTTCTCCCCGCTGGTCGCTTTCCAAATGATGATCAATGGTCACAATGCGGCAGCTGTCCTTAATCGAGAGATATTCGGGTAATTTTAATCTTTTGAAATCGCCATAATCAAGACAAAAGATAACATCCGGCTCAAAAGATTTAATCTCGGTTTCGATATCTAAAAAACCGGGCAAAAAACTAAGGCTTCTCGCCGGTTAATTGGGCAGGTAGGGAAAACTCAATAATCCCATATTTTTAAAAACATAATGAAGAGCAAGCACCGAAGAGACGGCATCCGGATCGGGATTTTGATGCGAGGCGATTAAAACTTTTTTAGCTCCTTTTAAAATCTCGCCGATGCCCTGAAATTGCGACTCCAATATGTCAGACATTTTTTTGATCTTTGATTTCTTGTAATAATTGTTCGATTTTTCCGGCCTGGGCCGTTTGTTTTTCCTCAATAAATATGATTTTCGGTATCGGCCTCATTCTTAAACGCTTGTTCAGTAATTGCTGGATATTGAAAATCCTCCGGCTTAAGGTCTCTAAAATTATCTGGGATTGGGTCTCCGGCAACACTGAAACATAAACTTTAGTATCAATTAAATTCCTGGTGGTTTCTACTCTTGTTATGGTAACCAGAACATTTTTAGAAAAACCGCCCTCTCTAAGGATGATTTGACCCAACTCTTCCTTAATTAACTGATTAACCTGCTGAATCCTTTCCATGGGATTAGAACTCAAGCTCGACTTTCTTTTTCTCTTCAAGATAAATTTGCAGCACGTCGCCCTGCTCGATTTTAACGTCGCCTTCATAAAGCACGCCGCACTCGTCGCCCTTCACCGCGCGCTCAATGTCTTTTTTGTTCTTTTGGAGATTAATAGGCCTTCCCCTGCCGACAACCTCGTTCTCCCTTAAAACTTCAATCTGCGTACCTTTTTTAATTTCGCCTTCGATGATTTTCCCACCGACAATCTGCCTATTTTTTTCCGTTAAAAAAACAATCAAAACCTTGAGCTTGCCTAAGTCAGTTTTCACTTTTTCTGGCGCCGCTCTTCTCTCCATCAAAACCCTGACCCCTTGAGCTAAATGGTAAATGACATCAAAGGTCGTAATGGAAACATTTTCCCTTTCGGCAAGATTCTTAGCGATAACGTTAGTTTTCACCCTAAAGCCGATGATTTTGGCTTTGCCGTCTTTGGCCAATCTCACATCGCCCTCTTGAATTTCACCCGCCTCGCCCTTTAAGACGCGTAAAACTACCTTTTCTTGCGGAAGTCCCTTTAAAACTTCCAGGATCGCTTCGACAGACCCCTGTACGTCGGCTTTCAGAACTAAATTCAAAACTCTCATATCTTTTTCAATCAACGTCATGCCAAAACCATCCAATCTTTTTTCCTTTTTCTCAAGGTGTTTTTGAGCCGATTCAATATCAGGATAAACTTCGAATTTCTCGCCAACTTGAGGCACCACTTCAAAACCATTAACCACGCAGGGCATGGACGGAAGCCCTTCTTCTCGCGGAACTCCCTGGAAATCTTCAATGCTTTTTACCTTGCCCAATGCCGGGTAAGCTGCAATGATATCGCCCTTTTTTAAAATACCATCCCTTAAAAGAACGGTAGCTATCGGTCCGCGCTGATTATCTAAGTAAGACTCGACGACTACGCCTTCGGCGGGCTTTTGAATATCGCCCTTCAAATCTTCCATTTCCGCCACCAATAAAATTATTTCCAAAAGTTCATTCAGCCCCTTCTTTTCTTTAGCCGAAGTCAAAACTTGAGGAATCTTGCCGCCCAGGGATTCTACCAAAACATTGCTCTGCATTAATTCTCTTTTGACCTTCTCCGGATCGGCGCCGGGCTTATCTATTTTGTTGATGGCGACGATCATGGGTATGCCTGATTTTTGAATATGCAAAATCGCCTCCTTGGTTTGAGGCTTGACGCTTTCTTCAGCGTCCACCACTAAAATGGCGATGTCGGCCACTTTAGCTCCCCGAGAGCGCATGGCGGAAAACGCCTCATGGCCCGGAGTATCAAGAAAGGTAATCTTTTTACCCTGGTGCTCCACTTCATAAGCCCCGATGTGCTGGGTAATGCCGCCTGACTCCTTGGCCGTAATCTTCAGCCCCTTGATGGCTTCTAAGAGAGATGATTTACCATGATCCACATGGCCCATCACCACCACAACGGGAGGTCGAGTAACGATATTCGATTGTGGTGTGTTTTGAACCATAAAACTTAAACATTAATCGCCTTATTGATTGCCTCTTTTTCTTCTTGAGATAAAGAGTACGAGGAAGCGCCGTTCATGATGGGCTTTGCATAAACTCGGTTAGCGGCGTTGCTGTAAAGACTAGTGATGACAAAACCGTTGTCTAGAGCATCAAGCACAGCGATGGAAAAACTTTGATCGCCGCCGCCTTCTTTAAAGGGGTTAAACCTGACCACGCCGACTTTTTGTAAATTCTTTTTATTATTCTTTTTGAGCTCGGCCAATTCTTGAGAAACTTTCTTAAAATCGCCGGCCAATTTTTCGAGAATACCTAAAACCTCTTTTAAACTCTGCGGTTCTTTTTGTTTCCTGCCTGCCGGCAGGCAGGTGTTGAAAAGTTTTATCATAAATTTTAATGCGGAGGCGGAAGGATTCGAACCTTCGATGGCCTTGCGGCCATAGCAGTTTTCGAGACTGCCCGATTCAACCGCTCTCGCACACCTCCGCGGTTAACCTATATTTTTATCATTTTACTCTTAAAATGTCAAAGTAGCAATAAAAATTGAGGGAGGTTCGACCTCCCTCAATTTATCGGTGGACCCAGAGGGAGTTGAACCCTCGACTCCGCAATGCCATTGCGGCATTTTACCACTATACTATGGGCCCAAGATTACAGCCATAATTTGCTTTAACTCCATAAATATATCTCCTGAAAAATAATCTATTCTACAAACCCCCTTATAATTAGGTTTTTTTGAAGGTTTTCCAATTGTCCTAGGATCGATCCTTGCTTTGTAAAATTGCGATAAGGGAATTTTTGTAACCTGTGACCAAAATTTCTCTAATTTTTTTATGTCTTGATCTGCTCGGCATTGCAACGTACAACGAAATTTACTTTCATTAATATCATAACAATGTCTTAATAAGCGCAAAAACAAACTTATAACTAAGGGGTCTGAATTGCCAAACATTAAAGCTCCTCTCTGGTTCTTTGATCCCTCTCCTAAATACAGCATAGCAAGCGCAATCTTTGAAGTATTCTTATTCTCTAGTTTACCGGCAAGATGAATTACTCTATCTTTTACAGTTTGGATATATTCCTCTCTCTTCAATCTATTAACAATCAAAGCGGTTACTCGCCCTTTATCTGCACTACTTCTCATTAAACGTTTAACTTTTTGTTGCTGCTCAGGGGATAATAAAATATCACTGCACCAATTTGATAAAGTACTCTTTGGAATGTTGACCCCAATAAATTTACGTATCTCACTATATGTTCTTCCTGATTTGCGAAGGGTTATTATTTTTGGTTTTAAATGATAGTAATGCGATCTCATTCTTTAATCGTACCATGGAGCTCATCAATGTGCAATGTGTGGGCTTATCCTGATTTGAACAGAATTCTCTCTATCGAATTTAGAGTGCTCTACCATTGAGCTACAGGCCCGGAAGCGAGGGGCAATTCTCTTTTGTGATTGCCCCTCTTATTCGTAATAAAGATCAATCCTCGCCTTGTCTATGGCGTCCCTTACAAAATCTGGCGAAGCGCCCGTCGGAAAAACTATGGGTTCGCCAATTTTAATCAGGACTTTGCGCCAAACCCTGGGAAAAGGAAATTTTCCGCGAGGCATAACTTTATCGGTGCCGATTAAGATAACCGGCACAATCTTTGCACCGGTAATCGAGACTAATTCGCAAAAGCCTGGTTCAAGCAACCTCAATATGGGCTGACGCGTTGCGATGTCGAAGATTTTCTCTTCGTCGCCAACGCTGTCGAGCCTGCCTCCTTCAGCGAAGACAACAATCCGACCGTTTCTTTCCAATACTCTCTGGGCGAATCTTGCCGATGCCGCTCTCTCCTGAACGGTCCCGCCGTGCTTTTTTCGGTTTACTCGAAAGATAAACCCTATCAACCAAGGAAAATGACGCAAATTGTGTTTATCAGCGGCGGTCATCGGCACGTCTCGGGAAAAAACATTCTCTCCGTTGCCGATTTTTATCTTCACCCTCTCGTCAATGACCCAATGTGATACCCGACGAATCGTAATTAAAAGCTCTTTGCCCAAATCAATCATGTCTCTTAATATTTCTCGAAACCACCAGGGAAAATACAGATGAGGAACGATCACAACGTCCCACCAGCTTCGGTGGTTCGGCAGAACAATGATCTTCCCTTCCCATAAAGGCAAGCGCTCGTAATGCTTGAATTCTATTCTTTTTGCCCCCTCCAGCAATATTAATAAAACGCAGATAATCGGTGTTCCGATATATTTTATTAAAAAGAATAGAAACTTGTTGAAGATGACAATTTCTTCCTGCTTTTTATTGATTACTTCCATTCGGCTCACCTCCTTTTTAAGATTTTATTGGTAAGGTGCTTTTGCTGTGCCCCCACCAGGAGTCGAACCTGGATTTAAGGTTTAGGAAACCCTTGTCCTATCCATTGAACGACAGGGGCAAACTATTTTCCATCTTAGCAAAAAGCATGATACAATACAAATATGGAAAAATATTCAAAAAACTCGTCAATTCCTAAAATTATTAAAAAAGTTTTGCCGGCCGTGGTCAGCATCATCGTTTCTAAAATGCTGCCGGTTTTTGAAGCGCCTTTCGGCGGACCCACAAACCCGCTTAATCCCAATACTCCCCTCATGGTCCCCAAGGGTAAGAAAAAAATAGATGTTGGAGGGGGTTCTGGCTTTATTGTCGATCCTTCGGGAATAATTTTAACCAACCGGCACGTCGTTAATGACCCCGGCGCCGAATATATCGCGATTGTCGGCGAAGACGAAAAATACCCGGCTTATGTTTTAGCCAGAGACCCGATCCATGATGTCGCTATTTTAAGAATTGATCGAAAAAACCTGCCGATCATTGAACTTGGCGATTCTTCGAATCTGGAATTAGGACAAACAGCTATCGCCATCGGCAATGCTTTAGGGACATTCCGCAATACGGTTTCAGTCGGAGTCGTTTCGGGATTGGCGCGGGAAATTTCAGCCGGTGATACAACCAATAATACTGTCACTAAATTAAGGGGTTTGGTGCAAACTGATGCCGCGATCAACCCGGGCAATTCCGGAGGCCCTTTGATCGACATTAAAGGCAAGGCTATCGGCATCAACACCGCCATGGTTTTCTTTGCCGAAAACATCGGCTTTGCCTTGCCGATCAATAATGCGAAAAAAGATCTGGACGATCTCAAGCAATTTGGACGTTTGAGACTGCCATTTTTAGGGATACGCTACGTTTTATTAGACAAAGAGCTCCAAGAAAAATTTAAACTCGCCATTGGAGAAGGAGCTCTGGTGATTGCCGAAAAAAATCCTCAAGGACAGTCGGGCGCCGTGGTTTTGGGCAGCACGGCTCATCAAGCGGGTGTTCAAGAGGGCGATATTATTTTAGAGGTTCAGGATATCAAAGTTTCTACCAAATGCCCGCTGGAGGATATCCTGCAGAAATGCAAAATCGGCGAAAACCTTAATTTGAAAATTTTCCGCAAGGGCCAGGAAATTATACTCAAGGTTCGCCTCGACGAAAGAAAGTAATGGGTGGTCAAGCGGATTCGAACCGCCTCAAAGGGTTCCACAAACCCTTGTGCTGCCGTTACACCATGACCACCATGGTGCCCCTGATAGGAATCGAACCTATATCACCTTCTTAGAAGGGAGGTACTCTGTCCATTGAGCTACAGGGGCTCAACCTCAATATGCTATCTCAATTTTCCTCAAAAATCAAACCCTACCGCTTTTCTTGAAAAGGATCAATGTATTTCAAAGAATCAACTGCGCCAGATCTTTCATCTCTCGTTTGCCATTCTTTTAAAATTTGCCGATAAAGCTCTTCTTCAAACTGAACGGCTTCGGCGGTTATTTTTGGTTGAGAGGCTTTAACTAAAATATCATATCGGTAAAAAATCAAAGCGCCCAGCGCCAAAACAATCAGAAACAAAAATGCCACGCTAAAAATCGGATTTCTGGCCGGGCTATTGAGCAAAACGCTGCCGATATTTTTTAATTTCAAAATAAACTCTTTGTTCATAATCACCGGGTATAAACTTTTAGCTGAAACGCAATTTCTATATCGCCATTGGTAATTTTTGTCGGCTTATTCAAGCTAAAATCAGACAAGGAGATTAAATATGAATTTAATTCAATCTTATCGAGGAATTGTAAAAAATTCGGGAAAGAGCCGATCAAAGCTACTTGGAAACCAATTGACGGCCAAACGTCTTCCTCCCCCGCCTTAAGAGACAAGGGCGCCAAATCAATGGCAAGTTTTGAACGGCCGGCCTCCTTTTCAAGAAATTTAATAAAGTCGACCGGTTCTTCCTGATCGATAAACAATTGGTCTATTTTTTTGAAATTAACTTGGTAGGTCCCGTAAGTTGACTGGAATTTTTTAATATTTTCTCTCTTTTTTTCGAGCTCGGCCAAAACTTCTCTTTGGCCGGCAAAAATGTTTGAATTCTGTTTAATGCTTAAAAACAACGGCCGAACGACGCCGACGGCTAAAAGCATAACGACTATCCCTAAAATGATTAATGGAATATTTTTATTTTGAATCATATGGCGAGCTCGAAACTAACGCTGAAATTAATATCTGAAGGCTTCACCCAACTTGACGATGGAAAATAAATGCCCTGAAAACCCGATTCAGACTCAAGAATTTTTTTAAAGTTGAGCAACGCTTCCCGAGTTACGCTGCGACCAGTTAATGAAACCTGGAAGCGATCATTTTTACCCTTGCTAAAATCTAACGATAATGAGTTTAAGTATATTTCTTCGGGAACAATTTCTGATATTCTTTGAAAAAGGGCCGCAACCCGGGGCTGTCTTTGGTAAAACGCGTCGAGTTCCGCAAGATTTTGATTAATGGCGCTGATCTCTTTTTCAACATTTTTAGCTTCCAGCGTCAGTGATTTTTGCTGTTCGTAGTCGACAAGAATTTTAAGGCCGGCAACCTCTCCGGCAAGATAAATATTTAATGAAAATAAGACCACCGAGCCGGCGATCAAGAAAAATAAAACAAAAACACCCCAAATAAAAGCCAAGCGGCGTTTTTCCTCTCTTCTCAAATTATCCTTTTCTGTTGGAGGTAAAAGATTAATCATAACTTCGCTCCTCTTAAAGCCAGTCCTAGGGCGGTAGTATATCTTAAAGATTCTTCAGGCGTTAACATCTTAGCCTTTTTTGATCGGCTGGACATAATATTAGTCCAAGGGTTGCCTAACTCTACTGATATTTTAAGACGCTGACTCAAAAAATCGGCCAAACCTTTTAGATTAGCCCCGCCACCGCAAAGTAAAATTTTGGCCGCTTTTTGATTATATTGAGTCTGGCAATAATTAAGATATTTTTCCGATAAATCGACGAGTGTCTCCAGCGTTGAGCTTAAAGCTTCGGTAATTTTTTTACCCAATTTACTCCTACCGATGCCGTTCTTAATTTTTAAAGCTTCCGCCTCCTTAAAACTAATTTTTAAGCTCTGAGCGATAAGCTCGCTGAAATTTTTAGCCGAGAGTTGAGAAGTGGCAGTAAATTTTAATGATTGTTCAAAAAAAATACTGAAGCTGGTCCGATTCTCGCCTAAATCTACCGTGACCAAGGCTTGAGAATCCATATTGTCTTTAATTAAAGCGCGCGAGATGGACATAGACTCAATTTCGAACGCCACGGGTTCTAGCGCCGCTCCTTTTAGGGAACGGACATAAGAATCAATGATGGTTTTGGGGATAGCTACGATTAAAACATTGAGCTTGCCGGTCTTAGCGTCGCAAGAAATAATTTGAGAATCGAGATAAACTTTTTCAACCGGCAAAGGAATATAATTTTCCGCCTCAAAATAAATCGCCTGCTGCGCTTCTTCTTCTTTCATTAAAGGAAGCTGAATAACCTGTAAAAAAGCTTTTTCTTCGGGCAAAGAGATAATCGCGCGCTTGGTGCGTATTCTTTCTCCGCAGGCTTCTTTAACCGCCTTTCTGATATTTTCCGATAAGGCTTTTTCATTTTTAATATCGCCCTGCTCGATAATCCCCGGCTCCATCTTGGTTTCGCCGAAAGAAGCTAATGCAAAAGACTTTCCCCTTTTCTTCAGTTGAATTATTTTTAAAGACGAGTCGGAAATATCTAAGCCAAAAGCTGTTGGTTTTATGATAAAAGAGTCAAACATTGACATTTTTATTATATCATATTAAAATCTTTCGAGTACACCATATCATAGTAAGGAGGTGAAAAGGTGAGAAAGTTTTTTGTGTTTCTGGCCGCCGCTTCGCTTATCGGTGTCTTAATTGTTATGGCATCTGGAGCGGCTGGCGGCCCTGGCGGTGGTGGCGGCCCTGGCGGTGGTGGCGGTGGTGGAGGCGGCGGAGGATTTATTCCTCCCAGCGAGAACAAGAAAAATACGGAGTGGGCTTACAACGGTTTAATTGTTAATCTCAGCAACAGCTATCTTGAAATAATCAACAGCCCCGTTTCCCCTAATCAGGAATGGCTACGGCCACCAATGAAAATCGGCATTGGTCAAGATACCCGAGTTACCGGCCTAGGGAGGAGCCTGACTGATTTAAGAATCGGCCAACAGATTCAAATTATCGGCATTTACGCCAAAGATGGGCCCGCTTATCTTACCACTGATTACTGGGGGTACTACAAAAACGAAAAAGACATACACCGCGGCACAATTCAAATAATGTCGGACGACATCAGGAAATTGACAGCCCACAAGATATGGGTAGAAAAAGAAAATGCCCGGCGGGCAGAATATGGGCTCTTAAAAAAAATGGGCCTGGCTAAATAGCAAAACAAAAGAGGCTTCTCTCGGGGAGCCTCTTTTTCCTTACAATTCCTCCCAGTTTAAAAATTCGTATTCTCCGGAAGTTGGAAAATAAGGCGGAGGATTATAAGTTAGGTTCGGATCGTAAGCCATCTCGGTAGTTCGATAACCCGAAACTGCCGCTCCCCCGCCATCGACCCAAGTAAAAGTCCACAAGGTATTGGTGATAATCGAACCGAGGGTGGTAATCTTATTCCTGATTCCATAGGTTCGGTAGGGCTCCGCTGACCAATTGGGATAATAATACCTGAAAACATGACCCTTTTGAGCCAACATCGCCGCTTTCACCGTTAAATTATCGGGTGAATAGAGAGGAATTAAAATATCTTTTTGGGCGATAAGCCCCAGAACAGAGTTGCTGTCAGCGTAATCGATATTACCATTAATGATTATTTTTCTCATTTTATTTTGAGTTTCTGGCAAAGAAGCGGCGACAACGGTAGCCCTGCCCTTGACAACGCCGTCAACCCAAATATCGTTTCCCACAAAAATCGGAGCGCAAATGCCGGATAAAGAATAATTAGCCTCGAAGTCTTCCGCATCAATATCGTTTGACTCAAAAACCCAATCTTGCCCGTCCCAGCCCCAAACTTTTTGTTTCACTTTTTTTACCCGAAAAACATCAACCGTGCCGTCTGATTTAAATTTAAGATGATAGCCGTGGTCAATGGGTTGAGCAAGATAAATTCCGAAGTTTTGGGCATCAGCTTTTAAGGCCGCCAAATCCTGGGTAATACTGCTGAAATCGATTGCGGGAACGGGAAACTCCCAAAAACCCTGGCCCTGGCCCTGGCCCACGCCCCAAATCCCCGGTTTTTCTTGAGAAGGCGAACAATCGTGTTCTTCGCTGCAGATATAGGTTTGCTTAGCCGAAGTTGAAAGAGAATTTTGAGTGCCATCCATTCTAATGCCGCCATTGGAGTGGAACGGCCCTTTTAACGCCTCATCGGCTCCAAACCAAACATTGCTATTAGTTAAAAAAGCATACTTCGCCAAAGCCGGCTTAGCATATTTAACCTGGACCCTTCTCTCTACGTCGGAAAAATTTGTCACTCGGCCGGTTGATTTAATTTTTACCGCCGGCGCGCATCCCGAGGGAGTGGTAATTTCTAAAAGATACTGGCCGATAACTTCTCCTTCAGGATCTTTATAGTCATAAGTTCCGGAAAAGCCGAAATCTGACGGGGCGTAAGATAAACGCCACTTAGCATAATCCAACCCCGCTTCGGCTATTTCTAAAGCTTCGTTCCAAGCCACTTTTTGCAAAGATTGGCGGTGCTGCAGCAAAATAAAACCTAAAAGACCCGACAACAGCAATAAAAATACTGCCCCGAAAATCAAAACATAAGTAATAACAATGCCGTTGTTTCTTATCATAGATTAGTTTTAAGATTCCTCAGCTGGACAGCTGATTCCAATTCGAAATCTTGAGGCGGACGATCCGGATTAACGTTAATGATCAAACGGACTTTCATCAACTTGGTGTCTTTTAATCGGGCTGGTGATGGTAATTCAACGTTATCTCCGTCAAAATAATGGAAAATCGGCGGCTGATTTCTGACATATTGAGAAAGCGTAGTAATTTTTTCAGTTGCTGACAGATATTGAACGGGAAAGCCGCTGGGATAAGTAATCCCTTTTTTTAAATTCGTGCCGTCGATGAAATAGCGGACCCTTTCAATAACTTCATTCTTGTCAATATCCGAATAAAAAGAGAACTGATAATCTTCGGCCTTATCAATAATATAAGAGCCGTCCTCGCCGGGCTGCGACTCCCTTATTTCTTTGACCATGGCTTCAATTCCTCTTCTCGCTTCGTCAATGGCTATTGATTGCTGGAAAGTATAACCGTGAATTTTATATCCGGTTAAAATAAAAGCGGCAATTACACCGGTAATTAAGGTGAAAATAGCGACCGTAACCATTACCTCAATTAAAGTAAAAGCTTGTTTCATGGCGAAGCTACCAGATTAACGGTTAAAGCCTTGTCGCCTGAAACAAAAATATTCCCAGTATAAATTTGATATCCCGACGCTCCGATTTCTAAATTATAAGTTGCGGCCTCAAGTGGAATGAAAAAAGCTCGGCCGTTTTCGTCGCTCGGATAGGTCTCATCATAACCTAACCCCGCATTAAATATCCTGATGCTCGCCCCAAAAATGGGTTGTAAAGAAACTTCGTCTTTGACGGTTACCAAAAAACTATTTTCGGCTTTTAAAATTAATCTTACTTCCCGAGAAATATTCGGTAAAAGATCAATCGGCTGAGTACTGGTAGTTGCAAGCGGAGACTCCGCCCCGATTAAATCAAACCCGGTGGCTAATTTATTAACCGTAAAACTGTACGAATCCCATTCTAAATTGCCGACATTTAATTCACCATCATTATTGGTTAAAAAATTATCAGAATATTTATAAACCGCGGCGCCTTGCGCATCCGTGCCGATTATTTTTGCACCCCTTAAAGCAAAGGGTACATTTGGAATAGCCGGATATCCTTGTTCTTTTGCGCCGGATGTTCGAACTGAAAAAGAACCTGTCTCGTCAATCGAAAAAGAAGCTTCTGCCAACCGACCGTCATAGACCGAAACATGCGGCTTAAGAGGATTAGTAGTCTCTTCCGCCCCGTAAGTTCTATCAGTGCTGAAACCTGCTTTCGAAGCAGTAATTTGATAGTTTTCATTGGAAGTCGGGGCTCCGGGTAAAACCAAATTTCCATTATTGTCGGCTAAATACCAAGCATTAATCGCCGGATTGACTGCCGAATTAGTGATACTAATGTTCGCTTGCGGCACCCCAATCCCTTCGGCATCAAAAACCGAAATTAATATCATCCCGCCACCGGCTTCCGACCATATCTCTTTCGGCGCCACATCGGTTAATAAAGCCAATCCGCCGCCAAATTGGCCCTGCCAAGAAACTTTCACTTTTACTCTTTTATAATCCGACGGTTGAGCATCGGCGGGTATTAATCCATCAAGAGAATCGTCAATGTAAACTACGGTCGTTTTAACAGTATACGCAGCGCCATTCCGAGTAATAATTTCCGTTTCGTTTAGTTGTCCGGCTGGAATACCTCCGATGGTCCCTACGCCTTGATAAGACAGGTTTCTTGCCATCTCTATTTTTTGATTAGCCAGAGCAATAGCGGTGGTCCTCGCCTTTGATTGACCGACAACCTTCATTCCTAATTGATAAGCCCCTAAAATACCCGTGAAAACAATAATCAAAAGAGCTGCGCCTATGAGAATATCGATAAAAGTGAAACCGTTTTTTGGGAACATAACTATTCTATTGAGCTAAGCATCGAATACATCGGTTGAATTATAGAAATCGCAAAAAAACCCACCACGCCTCCGACGATCAGCATCAGCACGGGCTCGATGACCGCCGTTAAATTTTTAGTGGCTTGGGAAATTTCTTCTTCGTAAAAATCGCCGAGTTTTTCCAAGATACCGGAAGTTTCGCCGGTTTCCTCGCCCACTTCAATCATTTGGATAACCGTCAAAGGATAAAGATTTTGATAAGGCGCCAGCGCCGCAGAAAGCTTTTCGCCCTTCTTCACTTTTTCGATTGCCGCCGCAAGGGCTTCTTGATAATGGAAATTGCCCATGGTTGCTGAAATAATTTCCAAAGACCGGACAAGCGGAACTCCGGCGGAGATCAAAGAACTCAAGGTTCGAATCGTATGAGCCGCATTCGTTTTTTTTATAATCGGCGAAATGACGGGCAATTTTAAAACGAGCGTATCAACTTTTTCTTTGCCTTTTTTAGTTTTTAAAATTGCCCGGAAAAAACCGAAACAAAAAAATAAAATCGCAACAACCAAATACCATTTTTCAGCCAAAAAAGTGCCCGAGCCTATGACAATTTTGGTTGTTATGGGAAGCTCGGCTTGCAGCTCTTCAAAGGTTTTGGCAAGTTTCGGCACAACTACAATCAACATCATTATGCCGATGCCGATCATCGCCGTAATGATAACCGCCGGGTACACCATCGCTTCTTTGATCTTCGACTTAAGGGCGTGATCTCTTTCCATTTGCTTGGCCAGAATATCAAGATTTTTCTCGAGAGTCCCCGACTCCTCCCCTACTTTAACCATGCTGCAAAAAAGCTGCGAAAAAATAGCGGGGTGAGAGGCCAATGAGTCTGAAAAATTTTCTCCCTTAACGATTCTTTCGGATATTTCTATTAACGCTTTTTTAAATTTCTTGCTTTTTGATTGTTCGGCCAACGTTTTTAAGGCTCGGGGAATTGAAATGCCGGCCGAAACCATCACCTTTAGGTTTCTCGTCAGCATCAGCTTGTCTTCCAAGGAAACTCCGCCAAAAGAAAAAATACTCCGCCAGGACCCAAAACCGCTTTTCTTTTTTGATTCTTCTTTTCCGACTGAAATTAAAATATATCCTTCTTGGCGAAGGATTCTGGCTAAGTCCTGCTCGTCTTTGGCCTCCCTAGAATCTGAGTAGTTGTCCCCTTTTTGAGACTTGGCTGTAAAAAAATATTTAGGCATTATTCAATGATAACCCTCAAAATCTCCTCAATAGAGGTGATACCCTGCGCCGCTTTCACAAACCCATCCTCCAACATGGTTCTCATGCCTTCCTTTTGGGCTTGAGCCTGAATCTGATTGGCGTCAGCTTTTTTTACAATTAATTCTTTAATGGTTCCGGTCACGGTTAAAACTTCGTAAATGCCGATTCTTCCCTGATAGCCATCCGGGCAGTCTCGCGAAGGCTTGGGCCGATAGAATGGGATCTCTTTAAAACTTTGTTTGGGTTTGGCGAGTTTTTCCTCTTTTAATATTTTTAAAATATGCTCCAGGTCGCAGTACTTACCGATATTTTTTAACTCGGCCTCCTTTAAATAATATTTTTCTTTTTCTTTGAAAAGTTTTTTAACCAACCGCTGGGCGATAATAATATTGAGCGTTGAAGAAATCAGAAACGGCTCGGCTTGCATGTCAATCAAACGAGGTACGGCGCCGGCCGCGTCGGTGGTATGCAAGGTAGAAAGAACCAAATGGCCGGTCAGGGCGGCATTAATAGCCAATCCGGCCGTTTCGTTATCTCTAATTTCTCCAACCATGATAATATTGGGGTCTTGGCGCACCAGCGCTCGCAGTCCCGAAGCAAAGGTCAAACCAATCTTTGGTTTTACCTGCGTTTGATTAACCCTGGGAATGCGATATTCAATCGGATCTTCAATGGTGGAAATGTTTACCCCGGGAACATTTAAAATTTCGATAATGGAATACAAGGTTGTGGTTTTGCCGCTCCCCGTAGGGCCGGTCACTAAAATCATGCCGACCGGCTTTTTCAAATTATCTTGCACCCGCTCCAAAGCTTCGTCCCTCAAACCCAAGGCCTCCAAGGTTAAGGCTTTCGCGGTTTCAGACAACAGTCTCATTACGATTTTTTCGCCGTCAAAAACCGGCAAAATCGAAACCCTGATGGAATATTTATATTCTTCCGTTTCAACCTTAAAACGGCCGTCTTGAGGCAGCCGATGCTCATCAAGCTTTAAATTAGAAAGCACTTTTATTCTGGCGACAATGCCTGAACTTGTTTGTTTCGGCAAGGTCATGGCTTCATGCAAAACCCCGTCAATGCGATATCGGACCACCACTTCTTTCTCTAGCGGCTCGATGTGGATATCAGATGCCCTTTCTAAAACAGCGTGCTTAATTAAGGTGTCAACAATCCTGATCACCGGCATTTCCTGGGCGATCTTTTCAAGCTCTACTGTTTCTTCCGCATCTTCATCTTCCTTAACAGCCCTGATGTCTCCTGCGTCTTTTTTGATAATTTCGCCGAATTCAGCCTCAAGGGTTTTTTGGTACTGCCTTAAAACATTTTTGATGCTTTCGGGCGTGGTTAATCTTGGTAAAATCCTCAAATCAGCTTTCTTTTGGACAAATTCAATTGTTCTTAAGTCGTCCGGGTCGAGCATGGCCACCTCCAATTCCCTGCCCCTTTTTTGAAAAGCGACAATGTTATTTTTTCTGGCAATCGGCTCGGGAATAATTTTCAGAATTTCCGGGTCAACAGTTTCTTTCTCCAAATTAACAAAAGGTATCCCTAGAATATAGGCTTCCAGCTTAACTAATTGGGATTGGGCAATCAAACCGTCGGAAATTAAAATATCCCCCAGTTTTTTTTGGGATTTGGTGGCTTTTTTGAGGGCTTGTTCGAATTTTTCTTCAGAAACTAAGTCCGCATCAAGCAAAAATGCTTTAAGTTGTTGCGGCTCTACCCGCATATTTTTTTAATTTTACTCACCACCTCCTCTAAAGTATAGCTTGCTTTGACCAAATACGTGGTAGCGCCGAGCTCCAATGCTTTTTCGATATCGCCCATTGATTCTAGATTCGTCAAAACAATAATAGGAATATCTTTAGTCGATTCGTCGCTTTTTAACGCTTTTAAAACTTCAAAGCCGGGCATTTTAGGCAAGATGAGGTCCAGCAAAATGAGATCGGGAATTTCAGCTTGAGCCGACTTTAAGCCCGCCTCGCCATCGGTAACGCCTATGACCTTATAACCCTCCTGCTCTAGAACGTCTCCTAGAGCTTTCTGAAGCGACGCCTCGTCTTCAATTAATAATATTTTTTTGCTCATAAAATTATTTTTTATTTATTGGTATGGTAAACCAAAATGTCGACCCTTTGTCCTGTTCGGACTTAAAGCCTATTTTTCCGCCTGATTTTTCAATAATCGATTTGGCGATATATAAGCCCAAGCCCGAACCTTGTGTCTGGTATTTCAAAACATTGCCGGAACGGAAGAATTTCTGGAAAATATGCTTTTGATCTTCTTTGGGAATGCCGACTCCGCCGTCTTTAACCGAAAAAAGCAACTTGTCGTTTTGGAACGCAATCGCCACCGCAACTTTCCCGGCGCCTTTAGTATAACGGACGGCATTATCGATAAAATTTTCAACTACCAATTTCAACTGCGAAGAATCGCCAAAGGCTTGAGGTAAATTTGACTTGGCTGTTTCTAAAACTATTTCGATATTAGAAGCTATGGCTACCGGCTTGAATTCGGCGATGGCCTCTTCGGCCAAATTGATGAGAGAAAATCCAGCTTTGTGCAAAGGAAATCTGCCCTGCTCGATCCGGGAAACAATCAAAAGAGAAGAAATCAACTCCCCCATTCTTTTGGCATTATCCGCTAAAATCTGCAAATAATCAGCGGGTTTGCCTTCAATTTTGCCGAACCGGCCGGAAATTAAAATTTCCAGCGCCCATTTCAGACTGGAAAGAGGCGAACGCAATTGATGAGAAATAATACTGATAAATTCTGATTTTAAACGACTGGCTTCGGCCAGTCCTTCAAGGCTTCTGGTCATGCTGAAAGTAATCACAAATAAAATGATAGTTAAAATAAGGACAATCAAAGATACCGTGTCGGGATCGGCGACGTAGCGCGTGCCTAAAAAATAAGTGACCAGAGCGGTGACGATAATAACTAGCCCCATCAACAAAAAGAGAAACTGGGGACAACGCCACAAGCCGAGGCCGTATTGCTTGCAAGTCGCCCGGATATTAAGCTGTTCCAAAACAGATTTAAAGTTCATCAATTGAATTATATCATATTTGAAAAGCAATCAAAAATATGATAGATTAAGAGTTGATTGCGGGGTGTCGTATACCGGCAGTACGCGTGCTTTGGGAGCATGCAGACTGGGTTCAATTCCCAGCACCCCGAATGTAACGCTCTTTTAAAATTGAACTCTTGATTATATTTTGTTATAATACAAGAAGCCGGTTCGGATATATCTATTTTTATGAAACTACTAAGTTTAAAAGACGAAGCTGTTAATTATCGAAAAAGAGGCTATTCCTATAATATGATCTCTCGAGAAATGGGGCTTGCTAAAAGCACGTTGAGTGATTGGTTGAGAGAAATACCTTATAAACCGAATAAAGAAGTAATTAAGCGAATTGGTTTGGCGCGAATGAAATCGGCTAATTTTAGACACAATCAAAGGATGGTTGATATTGTAGCAATGAAAAAGTTGGCGAAAAGGGATATCGGAAAACTAACAAAACGAGACCTCTGGCTGCTGGGTATTGGGATATATTTAGGAGAGGGGTCTAAGCTATACGAGCACATACGCGTGATTAATTCTGATCCCGGAATAATAAAAATAACAATGAGGTGGTTTAGAGAAATTTGTGGCCTTTGTGATGAAAATTTCTCTCTTCGCGCTTATACTTATCCGGACAACAACGTTAAGGAAACCATAAAATATTGGTCGAAAATAACCGGTATTTCCAAAAAACAATTTAAGACAACTCAAATAGATCGAAGAAACAACAAATCGGGGAAGAAAAAAAGAAAATTACCTTATGGAACGCTTCATATACAAATCAGAAGCTGCGGGAAAAAAGAACTCGGAAGGAGCCTCCATCGCAGAATTATGGGCTGGATTGATGCTGTTTCATCTTAAATATAATAAATTTAATGCGGGTGTAATTCAGCGGTAGAATGCCACTTTTCCAAAGTGGACGCCACGGGTTCGAATCCCGTCACCCGCTCATTAAGATACTTTTAGAGTAAATCTCCTTCATTTCCCCTTTATTTAGGGCATTTTTGGCAGGTTCTAACCTGGCCTTTTCTTCATGTATGGCTTTCACCTCAAAAGCCGCCTTTTCAATGGCGATAGAGGGATTTTCTATCTGTATGCTGAGGATTTTATCCTTTAGAATGCGGTCTGAACCTAACTCATTTAATTTTTCATCAAAGTTTTCCACCTGTCACGATAAGGTCCACCTTGTATATATTTGTATGTATTTGAGTATATTTAACTGTAATTGGATAAAATTGAATGTAATTGAGTATTTTGTAAATGAAAAGTCCAAGAGCATAAAGACTCTTGGACTTTTAGTTATGACCTTATTTATTCACCTTCTTTTTTTCGGGCAGATGCAATACCTAAGCCGAAATCACTACGTTCACTAGCAAAGGTGTCTCCGATAAAGAGTCCATCTGAATCAAAATCGCCAACAATGACTTTTTCGCTGCTGTCGTCCACACTCGACGTCCGCACGGAGCTGCTTCTAAAGAAACTCCTCTTAAAGAGCTTTTTCCCTGTGGCTAGGTAGTGTCCTATAATAGTGTAAACCATTAAGCTACCAGTAGGTACTTTCTCGTCTTCTTCATCAATTAGCCTCAGTTGATCTGAAAAACCCTTTGAAGTCGATCCGGGCACTGAAGTTTTGAGAACGAGCTCCCATCCGGGTTCTCCGCACGCTTTCATATATCGTTGGTCAGTGTTAACAAACATGAAACGGAACCTGAATAACTCCTTGCCCACCCTTTCTATAATTTCATTAATGGATAACGGGAGAACGGCAACAAGTATGTGGCTATTACGCAAGTTTCGAAGTACTTCTTTTGGAAACGGGATTTTCTCGAAAGCAGCTAGATTGTAACGGGGAGGGTTATCGATATTGAGGTATTTGATAGCATCTCCAACACCAAAAAAATTCTCCCCCATTATTTCACGCGCTTTTTTCGGAGTCAGAACAGTGTTCTCCTTCGAATCCGACATAACGGTATCCTCCTTCTGTTTTTCAATAATTTCCAAAAGCCCTTTCAGGAATTCAAGATCGGTCCTACCTTTTTTAAAAAGAGCTACCCATCTTGCCCTTTGTATCTCCTCTTCGCTAAGCCCTAACTCTTTTGCTGTATTAGCAGAATTAGTTGGCGTCGAGCATATTGCCCCAATAGCGCCGAGAAGCATGGCCTTAGGACTCTTGGTTGCTTCGGCCACCTTTTCTACCACATAAGCTTCGTTAGCCATTATGGTACCTCCTTATATAAATTTGGGCGCATTGCCCCATTGCAACGTTTAATTGTATACCTCTCTTTTTAATTTGTCAATAGCGCTGGCCCGCCCCACACCCCTCCGATGTTGTAAATTTCCCTCACAAAAGTTTTCCACCTACCCCGTAATGACCCAAATGAAGAGAAATAAAGTAGATTAAAGTTGAGCTGGACATGTGGTTCATATATTGCCATATCGCAAATATAAAAAACTGCGCTTCCTGTGGAAGCGTACCTAAGAAACAATTTTTTGCCGGTTTTTTTTATTAACGATGTGAACGTAGTGAACGTTCTGGAAGTGACGGTACAGACGGGGTTCTAACCTGGTCTACTAACCTGCTCAAATGAAAGAGGCCCGGCCTCCCTCTATATTTTGAGGGAGGCCGGACCTCGAACATCCGACTATTATTATTTCACGGCGTCTTTGAGGATGCTGCCGGCTTTAAAGACCGGCGCTTTTTTGGCAGCGATCTTAATGGTTTCGCCGGTTTTAGGGTTCCTTCCCTCTCTTTCTTTTCTTTGGGCAATTTTGAATTTGCCGAAGCCAGTCAGAACAACCTCTTCGCCCCTGGATAAAGATTTGGTAATTTCGTCCAACAGCACGGTCAAACATTCGGCAGCTTGCGTTTTGGAAGCGCCGGTTTTTTTAACTAAAGCGTCGATTAAATTATCTTTGGTCATAACGGATTTGTTGATTTCCGATATCCCCCAAAATTAAGGGGGATATCGGAAATCCAGACATTAAGTTTTATTTCGCATACTCCACTACCCTGCTTTCCCTGATGACATTGACCTTGATTTCGCCGGGGTAATTTAATTCGTCTTCAATTCTCTTGGCAATTTCTTTGGCTAACTGATGCGAAGCCAGATCGTCAATCTGTTCGGGTTTGACAAAAACTCTGATCTCTCTGCCCGCCTGAATGGCGTAAGCCTTCTCCACTCCGCCGAAAGAAGTGGCAATCGCCTCCAGCTCTCCCAGTCTTTTCAGATAATTTTCCAGCGTATCTTTCCTGGCCCCAGGCCGGGCTCCCGAAATCTGATCAGCCGCCTGAACTATTACCGCTTCAAGAATTTCTGACGGATATTCTTCGTGATGCGACTTCATGGCTGAAATGACCGCTTTTTCCACGCCGAATTTCTCTAAGATTTTCATGCCGATGTCAACGTGAGAGCCCTCGATTTGCTGGTCTACCGCCTTGCCGATGTCGTGCAAAAGCCCGGCTTTTTTAGCGAGCCCAATGTTAGCTCCGATTTCCGCAGCCAAAGCCCCGGCTAAATGGCTAACTTCGATAGAATGGAGCAAAACATTCTGGCCATAGCTCGTTCTAAACCTTAATCTCCCTAGAAGCTGTACGATTTTCGGATCAAGACCGATAATATTGGTGTCGTAAATAGCCGCTTGCCCCGCTTCTTTGATTTGAGTAACGATTTCTTCCTGAGTTTTTTGGACTACCTCTTCGATCCTGGCCGGTTGGATACGGCCATCGTGAATCAGCTTCTCTAGGGCAGTCTTGGCAATCTGACGTCTGATGGGGTCAAACCCGGAAATTACCACGGCTTCGGGCGTCTCATCAACAATGATTTCAACTCCCGTCAGCTTCTCTAGCGTCTTAATGTTGCGGCCCTCTTTGCCGATAATTCTGCCCTTGATTTCGTCATTAGGCAAAGCCACGGTGGTCGTTGTCATCTCTTGAACTTGCGACAGCGCATATTTTTGAATGGCCAAAGCGATTATTTCTTTAGCGCGGTCTTGAAGCTTTTCCTTGCCGTCCCCTTCCAGTTTCCTGAGTTTTTGCATAATTTCCAGTTCAAACTCTTTTTCGCAATTTAACAGCAACTCTTTTTTCGCCTCGTCCCGATTAAGTCCTGAAGTTTTTTCAAGCTTTGCCAAAGCTTCCTGTTTTAAGGCTTCCAGATTTTCTTTAACCTCTTTAAGCTTCGTTACTTTTTCCTCAAAATCTTTTTCTTTCTTTTCATAATCAAGAAACCTTTGATCTAAAATATCCTCTCTTTTAAGCAAAAAGTGCTCCGCTTTGAGCAAGCGATTTCTCGTTTGGTCTTCTTCTTTCTTAACCGTGTTAAGAACGACCGAGGCCTTTTCTCTGGCCTGAGAAATAATGGTTTCTGACTCCTGCTTAGCTTGAGCTGCCTTTTCTTGAAGCTTTTGCTCTATCGAGCCGATTCTTTTTTTCGCAATAGATTGACGGGCTAAATACCCTAAAACTGACCCCGCGGCCAACGCAATAAACGCCGCAACGAACGGTAAAAGTAAATTCATAAATGGCGTTGAAATTTTGACAATTCAACATAGTAATATATATCAGGTATATTACCTGCTATAAGAATTACAAAAATCCAATGTTATTTTCCTATTGCCAGCATATCAGAAAAAGACGAAAGCGTAAAGACCCGCCAGCATTTTCCTCAACCAAATGATCGGCGGAACTTCCTTGTATTCAGGCAAAGGCAGCTCGGCGGCAATCGCCTGTTCTGGCGATTCGCAGATGTAGGCGTCGGCATCGGTCACTTTTAATTTTACCTTGTTGTCAGCGGTTAAAAATTTGATATGGGGCTCTTCATTGGTCGGCCCCGTGCCGTCAGCATATTGTCCGTCTCCTTGAGTAATGGTCCAGAGGTAAGAAAGATCGAGTTCATCGGGCGAAAAAAGAATTATTTCTTGCTGGCTGGGCTCTTGGGGCCACCAGCTGAAGCCGGCGTAAGGATAGGCGTGTTTCGGCGTTTTGAAATTTTGATTATTTGACCAATCCGACCAATTGCCCTGATTGTCTTTCACTCTGACTTTCCAAAAATAAGTGGTGTTCCAGGCAAGGTTTTGGATCCAGTCAGAGTTGTCGTCATGAAGCAAATCGAGCGCATACGAGGTGGCCCCGACATTAACCAGATTATTAAACTTCGGGTCATTGAAAGAAGCGTTGTCGTCAATCCAAATTTCATAGGCGGCTTCCGGATCGCCGTCCGGGTCAGAGTACGTCCAATTAAAAGTCGGCACGCTTTTGCCTCGGAAAGAACAGCTGTCCCAAAACA
>Ga0209542_10004308_pt1 | contig 29349 bp, 26 predicted proteins | sample RifCSPhighO2_01_FD_184028 | JGI IMG/M metagenome (GOLD analysis project Ga0209542, IMG submission 184028) | Soil microbial communities from Rifle, Colorado - Rifle CSP2_plank highO2_0.1 (SPAdes) (version 2) | ecosystem: Environmental > Terrestrial > Deep subsurface > Rock core/Sediment ... | reverse complement strand
CTACACTAACCCATGATGATGTCGCGCAAGTCGTGTGGAGATTGAACCATCGACCGCGCAGAATCCTCCATTGGTCTACTCCGTGCGTGGTGTTCGGGAGGTGTTGCAGTTCAAGCTAGAATGAATCGTGACCCCTCCATTTTATCTGAATGTGTGGTCTTGTGAGAAATATGGATAAGGTCTCATTACTAAAATAATCCAAGGTGGAACCTTGGATTATTTGGTCGCGCTGAGAAAACGGGGATAAGCACCATTCGGAAACGAGAATCCCCATTTTTGTGGGTTTTATTGCATCGTGGGTTTGTCCTGTTGCACGACAATGCCATCGGTCTGTATCTCGGGCTCCTGCCCCTGCGCTTCGTAGAGCGCATCGAATTTTTTGAGGAGTGCCTCTATCTCGCTATCGATTTCCCAAAAACGTTTTGAGCGGTTATCTCCGATAGCAACCGGTCCTTTTTCAAGCTCATCGGCTGGGGCCGAGTGTTCAATGGTGGGGTGCTCGTTCGCAAAATCGTCCGGTAGTTCGTCTAAGAGTTCGTCAAAAAGTGCAATAATGTTTTGTCCTACCTCTGTGAGTTCAAGACGAGTAAGACTTGGGTGTCCTTCTGCGATGGCGGAAGTAATTTCTTCAAGTCTCACCTCAACCCCATTTCTGATCTTTTCCGCCTTACTTCCTTCGGGGAGTTTTTTGGCGCTCTCACTCGGTGACAGTTCTTCATGATAGGACATGGCAACATAATTAGCTGTTCATACGACGAGCATTCCGCTCATCGTTCTTCATTACAGAATACACCCCACCCGAGCAGACGTCGAATCACTATTGGTCAAGGTTGGTCTCGTGTACAAAGTCCGCCTTACTTATCCAAGGTTCCACCTTGGATAAGAGGGGGTGCGCTGAAAATTGGGATAATCGCCATTGATTTAAGCTCCATTGATCTGTTTAACTGATCTTATGGACAGTAAAAAAGGATCGACGTGATAGAATTTACCTATGCTGAAACGATACATTGAATATTTGAAAGATAATCCACATGGATATTGGTTCAAAAGAAAGTTGTTTGGATGGGGTTGGACTCCCGTGACGTGGCAGGGCTGGTTGGCTATTGTGCTGTACGTTGCAGCGCTTCTCCGGCTTTCACTCACGCTTGACGAGAATTCATCAACGCGCGAAACTTTCTTTAACTTTATGTTGCCTTTCGTGTTGCTTACTGTCCTCCTCCTCATTTGCTATCGTAAAGGTGAACGTCCTCGCTGGCAGTGGGGTATTCCAAAAAAGACTGACGGAGATACGCAGTGAAGTGAGGGCACTTGCTGCGTGGCGCGCATTGTAGTATCAAAAAATAAAAAAGGGGCGATCGATATCACCCCTTCTTCTCGCCCCCCTATGTTTAATTCGTCGGCCGCCAGTAGTCTCGACAAACGCTCTCTACTTCCGATAGCTCGGCCGATGTGGGCTTCCTGAATCTTTGTGCTTGCATCGACTGGGCGATCCCTTCGTCATTTTGAAAAAGTCGTATTGCCGTACTGCTTCCGACCGGCACCTTCTCGATCATTGTGCGTCGGATTGTTTTGTCCGTGCATGTGACGGTTGAAAGGATGAGCGCCATCTCACCCTTCTTTGCGAAGGCAGTGTTTTTTTTGAACACGGCCACCGAAAAGAATGATACGCGCGCTGTCTCCATGTCCGTGAACGGCTCCATCGAGTCAGACTTGGTGATCGTACGTACAAGAGCATCACCATCGCCGATCGAGAATGGTCCTCGCACGGGGCCGGCTGCAAATGCGATCACGCTCAGTCGTCCTTCAACCGCCAATCCAAGGTTTCTGGTGGTTTGAATGAACATCTTCATCATAGATCTCCTTATGTGTTGGAGGTTGAAGGACGACTGAGCTAATTGCGTTATAGTATGTAATTTGAAAATACACAAGTCCCTCCGAACCTCTCGAAAAATGAGGGATCAACGTGATCGATGTGCTACATTTATCTCATGGACGATAAAAAGGCGATCGAGGTACTCTTGGGGCTTATTGAGAAGGGGGTTCTGAATGAGGAGGAGACGGAGGCGGTGCGTTCTGCTATCGGGGTGCTCAGCTGGACCTCGCTTGCGGAGAGCAGACTCAGATCCCTCAAGGCAAAAAAGGAGAAAAGTAGGGAGTTGGACGACAGGAATCGAACAGAAGATCTCCCGTTGTGAAAAAACCAAGGCATTTGCCTTGGTTGTATTACCATGTCTATCCATCGCTCATGAAACACATCAGCAAAAGAACGAGCAGGCTGATCGGACCGAGAAGAACCAAAACAGCAGTAGTCCCAGGTTCCTCTCTCATGATACGCAAAGCAGGGCCATGCGCCCTTGCGATCACGAACGAGCATATCAAACCGATTAACAGCCAGATACCAGTGATGCTACCGATACTCATTTTTGCTCCCCAGAAACAGACCCGAGCTTCATGCTACTCGGAAGAACCAAGAATGCAATATGCGAATCACGTTCGTGTTCTGTCGTTTGATCATAAAAAAGCCGCCTGTTTGGGTGGCTTACTTCAATCATTTAGCTCAGTAGGGCAAATGTAAATGGAAGGCAGATGAAATACGCAATTCAACTCTCAAGGTGAAAAAAAGGATGAATAACATATTTTTTCTTCCTGTTTTCTTTCCCCAACCTCTCCGATAATAATTACCTTATAATACGCCATGGCGTATTATAAGGTAATTCGTTTTTATCTCCACATACTCATAGGGCACAATTGTTTTCTCGACCGCAGGTTTCCATGCAAAGTTCGTCTTTGTGCAATGCGAGACAACCGTCCCTTCGTCAGTTTCACGTAACTTCAAAGGTAGCCGTCGGATAATATTATGAGTACCACCTGGGTTTTCAGTGTGCCGTGCGTCGAATTGACAAATTGTTGAAAAAGCTGAATATGGTGGGTGATGGGTCAACGCTCATCACGGTTCTTTTTCATCAACCAACCAAAGGAGTCCAGCTCATGACTGAGTCAGCTCAACGGCAAGAAGTGCCAGAAGTATCAGAGAAAGATTCACAATCAGCTCAACCGACAGAAGTATCGAAGGAAGTTTCTCAATCGGCTCGTCCGGAACAGGTGCGCGAATTTGATGCCAAATTGCTTCAAGTGTTACCAGAACTTTCAAAGGCGGAGATGCAGCATCTGATCGATCACCCCGAAGAGTTGCGGGCACGATTGAGCACTTATGGCCTAAACGAAATTGACTACCATTGTGCCTCCACGTTCCTCGCATGTTATCGTGATCGCGAATTTCTTGATCCATGGAGTGAATTTTATGCGGATGAATTTCAGGTTGATCCTGATTTTTCTCGAGTTCGACTCCCTGATGCAAAGGTGTACACATATGTCACCCCGATTCGCGTAGCGACAAAGGTTTGCATTGAAAACATCGCTAAGGTCATCCAAAAACATGGCGTCGATATAGTCGACTTTAAAAATGGGAAGTTTACGAATTTGAAAGGAGACCTCTGGGACCCTGCACTGAATATCGCGCGCCCCCGAGAGAATTACATCGCGTCGTTCTCTACGAAAATTTCTGAAACGATACCGTCGTCGATAAGAGACGAACGGCGCTATCGAGGGTCGTGCATGACTCTCCGCGAGCATCTGCTCTGGGTGGCCTATTGTTTGTATCGTCGTGACGCTGCTCACCACTTTAGAAGAGACATCCGAGAGTTCGAGCCAAACCTCGCGTCGTTCACTGGTGTGTTCGCAACGTGTGGCAGCACTTTCAATGGAGAAATGCCGGTGGTGAATTTTGGAAAGGACGCTTTTGGTGCTGACCACATGGCAGTTACTTCGCGATTTTTTGGACCTGTATCTTTCCAATCGCAAATTCAGGTGCGTCGGGTGAAGCTCTTCAGTGCTTTGCCGCAGATTTAGTTCTATATCCCGCCGACTAACATCGGCGGTTTTTTGATAAAAGGATCGTGAACGGCAAATGGGGGCTCGCGTGGGTTATAATGGAAAGATGATGAAACATCTCTACTTATTTTATATTGCCCTCTCTCTGCTGCTTATTCCGCTCTCCGTGAATGCAGAGGTTGTCCGCTCGATCGAGTTTCCCGTGAACGGACCGAACAATTTTTTCAGCGATTTTGGAGCACCGCGAGGCGGAGGAACGAGAAAACATCTGGGTAATGACATCATTGCCGCAAAGATGACCCCTGTTGTTTCGGCAGTGAACGGAACGGTGAATTTTATCATTTCACCCGAAGCGGCGTGGGGATATGAGATATCTATTGTCGACTCTGAAGGATACCAATACCTTTATTTTCATTTGAACAATGATACCCCCGGCACCGATGACGGAAAAGGTGGAGAGATGAATGCCTATGCATCAGGTCTTGATCGCGGGCAGTCGGTGACAAGGGGGCAGCTCTTGGGGTGGGTCGGTGATAGCGGGAATGCGGAGAACACCGTGTCGCACTTACACTTCGAGATACATGATCCCAATCGGCAGGCCATTGATCCGTATCCGAGTCTGATCGCGTCGACCGGCGTCTATCGGTCGAGCAATGCAAAGCTTGGGATCACTCCCGATATGCGACTACAGCTCGAGAGGGTGGTTGACGGTCGTCCGAATGATATTTTTAAGACGATGCTTGAGCTGGGCTCAAGCGGAGAAGAGGTCCGTCAGCTACAGATAGTCCTCAAGGTGCTGGGATTATTGCAAAAGGAAAACATAACAGGGTATTTCGGTCCGCTCACCCGCGAGGCGGTGATCGCTTTTCAGAAACGGCAAATGATCGATCCTGTCGGTATCGTGGGTCCTGCCACGCGCGAGGCCCTCAATCGCGGAATCTCCTCCGGCGTGCTGCTTGAATATAAATCTTTCTATTCTGAGCAAGAGCAACGCGCGATCCTGATCCAGAAATTACTCGCGCAGATCAAGATACTTCAGGATCGGATCAAGGCGCAAACGGGTATCCGCTAGGATTATCTCATAGTAATCTTTTGGGACGGTAAAAATAAAGAACCAAGGTTCTTGTCTTGGTTCTTTTCTTTATCACCAGTCAATCGCGACAGCTACGGATCAGTAGCAGGATGAGCAGATTTAAGGGGCCGAAAAAGATCAAGAAGATGCTAAACAAGAGATCATCCTTATTGGAGTTATCTTGTGTTTTTGCGATCATAATCACACAGATCAATCCTATCAGGAGCCAGAGGCCCGCAGCGGTTTCGAAACTCATTTTTACCTCCATGAAAAATATCCAGTTTTCATACTACTCGGAAGTTATAAAAATACAATATGTGAATCACCCTCAAATTTTCTTGGTTTGATCATCAAGATACGCATCAGAAGAGTCGTTCCGATCGGATCGTGGTTCATCGACGATGACATCATTTTTCTTTACAAGAAACATGAATGGCGTAGCATTGTGGATGGATAGTTTGTTTGACTACAAGGAGGACATAATGTCTAAGAACATACCTGTATCCGGATCATTGTTGTCGCTGTTTCGTGGTTACGAAGAATTGCACACGTGGGAAGACAAAGGTGCGGGGATCATCGCGATTATTGCGATCCATAACACCAATCTTGGCCCAGCGCTCGGCGGTTGTCGGAGAGCTCTTTACCCTGCGTTTCAGGATGCGTTCGTTGATGTGGCGCGATTGTCGCGTGGCATGACCTATAAAGCGGCCATGACCGATTACTACAACGGCGGACTTCCTTTGGGCGGCGGGAAGAGTGTCATGGTCCCGATGCGTCAGGACAAGCGCCTGCGTAAACAGCAGTTTGCTTCAATGGGTCGTTTTGTCGAAACATTAGCAGGTCGGTACATCATTGCTGAAGACGTCGGCACCTATGTGCCCGACGTGCACGAGATGCGAAAATTCACAAAGCACGCTTGCGGGGAAATGGTTGGGCATCCTTACGGTGGTGATCCGTCACCCTTGACCGCACTCGGCGTGCTCGCGGGCATGAAGGGGGCACTCCGTGCTGCGTTTGGCTCGAATGCACTCGAAGGAAGAAGCGTTTATGTTGAAGGTATCGGCAAGGTAGGTTTTCCGCTCATGCAGCTTCTGCACAAGGAGGGTGCTCTACTTTATGTCTCAAATCGCAGTGTCACCGAGAGGGAAGTGGAGGCATTACTCCGTGCACAGGATGAGTATGGTGCAAAGGTTGTGCGTCTTACTGAAGACGGCAAAGCGGAACGATTCCCCGATGTGGAGATCTATGCGCCCTGTGCGATGGGGGGTACCGTTGGTCAAGACCTGATCGCGCACTTCCCGCCCTCACTTTCCATTATTGCCGGATCAGCGAATAACGTTTTGTTTGACCCCGCTGTCGATGGGGCCTCCCTGCTTCTGCGTCGGATCGTTTACGCGCCGGATTACGTGATCAATAATCGCGGTCTCTGGGACGTCTACTGTCAGCGTCTTCACGAGCAAGGAACCTTGCCCTATGACCTCAAGTATGTTGAAGATGGCTGTCTCCAAAATGAAGCACTGATCGAAGAGATCATTCATCGGTCCGAGGGTGGGCTAACTCGAACTCCGACCAATGTGGTTGCCGATCGCATGGCGGAAGCAGTATTCATGAAGAAAGAAATGATCACACATACGTGATCCAAAACCCCGCAATGCCTGCCTGTGCAGACAGGCGGGGTTTTTATTTTTCGGAATCTTCGAGTCCTAGGGGTACCCTAGGATTTTTAGTATTTGCAAAATATTGATTTTATTGCATAATCAGAAAGCCTTGTATTAGGTATCCGCGCTTCTCGCAAGGGAAGTGAGGAAAGTCCGAACGCTCACCATGAAAGTGGTAAGAGGGTAGCGGGTAACGCCCGTCGTGGGCAACCATAGAGGTGCGAGCAGTGACGCCCAGATCGAAAGAAATGGGATCCGTCCGGATTTATCCGATGGATAATCCCGCCGAAATGCGGGGGTGAAACGGCTAAATCCTTACCTGGGTGCAAGGCCGTGTCCTGGCGTAAGTTGGGAAGTGCCGCTTGAGCTTTCGGGTAACCGAGAGCCTAGATAAATGGATACCACCCAAAGCGTGCGTTTTGGGGACAGAATTCGGCTTATCGATACAAGGTGCATGGAAAGTTCGTCCAAATAGGGCGAACTTTTCTCTTTTATGTGATTTTTTAATAAAACAGCAAAGACTTGATACGTCCAATATTCTGTATTCAAATGATTTCATTGTTCACTTTTTGATAGAAGGGCATGCTTTTTCTCGTGCTATAATCATGCGTAATCTACTCTCTTTGGAGGAAGAGATTTTGTGCGTATTTATTATTTGTTTATCAAAAAAATTTATGTCAGACGAACAACAAGGAGATAGCGGTACACGCGTCAAATCCTCGCCGATCGCCAGAATGCTGCTCGGGAAAGTGCTTTCACATAAGGTGTTTTCCGATCGATCACTTTTTTGGATATTACTCGGTCTTTCATTCCTGCTCCCGGTTTTCTTCATTCCGGGACAGCTCATTGCTCCTGAATTTGCAAAAATGATCCTACTCGAAGTGCTCGTATTGGCGAGTGTGCTTATATGGGCCGCGGGACGATTGCGCGACGGACAGGTTGATGTACCGAAGAGTTCGCTACTGTTAGTCTCGTCACTGCTTGTGGTGCAGTTCGTTATTGCTGCGATCGTATCTCCGACGCCGATGCTTTCATTCATCGGTAGCGGATATGATATAGGAACGGTCAATTCTTTCATCGTACTTTTCCTCCTGATGTTCATGGGGTCCGTCGTCTTGACGAGTCGTGATCGCATCCTCTCGCTCTATGTGTCCTTCATCCTCTCCGGACTTGTTGTGATGCTTTATCAGGTCCTTCGCCACTTCTTTGGTGCGGGATTTCTGGATTTTGGCATTTTCACGAGTGATGTCTCCTCTCCGGTCGGAAAATGGAATGATATGGCATCCTTGGTCGGCGGATTGGTCCTGCTCGTGCTCTCCGCGCTTTATTTCTTTCCTCAAAACAAAACACTCCGCATGCCCTCGTACCTCATCCTCTCCCTCGGGCTTTTCTTCCTGGTCATGGTGGACTTCACGGTACTATGGTTCATCCTCTTTGTGCTTATCAGTGCGCTCACTGCATTCGCGATATTTGAAGGTGAGCGGTCACATAGGCGCGCTATTCACGAAGCACAGACGAGCGGCACTCATCATCCGCATAAGCCTGTTCACAAGCGCGTCGCGGGGCATCTTCCGATATTTGCGGTGGTGTTCCTTCTTGTTGCCTTTATTTACGGCAGCGGTCTCTCGACGATATCTTGGGGAAAGGACAATAGCACGATCGCGAGCGTCGTTGCGAAGGTGCTTCATTCATCTCCATATTCCGAGGTCGTACTCACACCTCAGTTTACGTATGACATCGTTGCGAATACACTCAAGGAATCACCCCTCTTTGGCACGAGTCCGAACCGTTTTTCATCGGGATATTTGAAATTCAAGACAACGGATATGAATCGCACCCCATTCTGGGATTCGACGTTCGATTTTGGACTTGGACGCATTCCGACGTATTTCGGGACAACGGGTATTATCGGGACGCTGCTTTGGCTCGCATTCATCGTGTTGCTGCTCATGAAAGCAAGACGTATCTACGCCCTTTTTGCGAAAGATCGCATTGCTGCATTTCTTGCATTCACACTTTTCTTCCTAGTAGTGTATTTCTGGAGCCTTGCGTTCTTCTACCTGCCGAATATCGCGATCTTTGCGCTCGCATTCCTTTTTACCGGCGCGCTCATCGCGTTTCTCACAAGTGAGGGCGCGGTAGGAAGTTTCCGTTTACGATTCGTCGGTGATTCAAAACTTTCTATGATGATGACACCGCTAATCATTGTTGTTATGGTCGGAGTCGTTGCGTCGAGTGTCCTATTGTATCGCCAGGTATCATCATTGGTCGCATTCCGTGACGCTCAGCTTGCGATCGGGCAAAGCAATGTTGAAATGGCCGAAACTGCGCTCGTGAGAGCGAACGCGCTTGCGGAGCGGGATGTGTATCAACGTGCGATCTCAAATCTTGCACTCATCAAGCTTCAGCAGCTCGCCACGCAAAAATTACCGCAAGAACAAGCGGTGGAGTTAGCGAATGGCTATATCCTTGCCGCTCGAAAGAGCGCAGAGCGTTCAATCGTACTTGATCCAACGAACTTCGAGAATTATTTGCAGCTCGGCGGTGTTTACGACACGCTTGGTTCGCTCGGGATACAGAACACTTCAGTACCGGCACGTGAGAATTATGCCCAGGCATTACGTCTCAATCCTAAGAGTCCGCGCGTGCTGTTCGTGCTCGCTCGCTTGGAATTTGTAGCCGGCGAACGAAATAAGGCAAAGGAGTATCTCTATCAAGCGCTAGCTGAGCGACCGAACTTCCTTGAGGCGGTTTCATTCCTCGTGCAGATTGAGGTCGGAGATAAGAACCCGGAAGCGGCGATAGGTGTGCTTCAAAATGGAGTCGCCGCAGAGCCGACCAACTTTCTCCTGCGCTTCGCCCTCGGATATCTCTACTATGCAAAGTCCGATTACCAGTCTGCTGCTGACCAATTCGAGGCGGCGGTCTACTTGAATCCCGCATACGCTGATGCGAAATATTTCCTCGGCCTTGCGTACGACCGATTGGGTAGAAACGCTGAGGCATTACAACAATTCACTGATGTGCAAACATTGAACCCCGAGAACAAAGAGGTGGCTACGATTATAAAGAATCTGAAGGCAGGACGCGGGGCGTTCGATAAAGAATACGCTGCGCCGACCCAGCCTGTTAACGATGCACTTAATTCATTGAATTCAGGTAGAGTCGTACCGTAATATCTTCTAACGGGCCATCATGGATCGATTGTTGCGTGTTTTTAACAGGGAGTGGAGCGGCCTGCATGAGGCCGCTTTTCTCCTTGCCGGTACAGCGCTTCTTTCTCAGATGCTCGGGCTTGTTCGCGATCGGCTTCTTGCGCAGAATTTTGGTGCGAATACGTCGCTCGATGTGTACTATGCGGCATTTCGCGTGCCGGATTTTTTGTACGCATCGGTCGCTTCGTTCGTTGCGGTGACGGTGCTCATCCCTTTTCTTCTCGAGCATATCGCGTTGGAGCATGACAAAGAGAAGGCGCGGCATTTTATCGATTCCATATTCACCGCATTCGTTCTTGGAATGGTGCTTGTGTGCGTGCTGGCTTTCTTCCTACTTCCGCACCTCGCACGGTTCATCGTTCCGGGATTTACTGAAAGCGCAGAACACAGCTTTATACAGTTGTCCCGCATTCTGTTGCTGTCCCCATTTTTGCTCGGTATCTCAAATTTATTTGGAGCGATCACACAGTCGCTCCGTCGTTTCTTTGTGTTCGCGCTCGGCCCGGTTCTGTACAATATCGGCATCATTATCGGCATCATATTTCTCATGCCGACTTTTGGCCTCGTCGGGGTCGTCTATGGCGTTCTCATCGGCGCGCTCCTGCATGTATCAATCCAGCTCCCGGTCTTGATGTCTTCCCGGTTGACACCGAGGGTGACGTTGCACATCGACAGGCACGTTGTATACCGTGTCGTCAGACTCTCTATTCCAAGAACACTAGCGCTTTCGGCGACACATCTGGGAACAATGGTGCTCATCGCGCTAGCATCACAGATCGAAGTAGGCTCCATCGCCGTATTCATGCTTGCCATGAACCTGCAAAGCATACCGCTTGCGATCGTGGGAATGAGTTACTCGGTTGCCGCTTTTCCGACGCTTGCGAAGCTCTGGAGCGTGGGCGATCATGACGCATTTTTTGAACAGATCACCACTGCGACGCGGCACATCATTTTTTGGTCTTTTCCCGCCATCATGCTCTTTATCGTGTTGCGCGCACAGATAGTGCGCACGATCTTGGGTTCCGGCGCATTTGACTGGACCGCAACAAGGCTCACCGCTGCCGCGCTCGCGTTATTTGCGGTATCGGTGATCGCGCAAAATCTCGTTTTGCTCTATACGAGGGCATTCTATGCAATGGGGAAGACGCGCATTACCGTCTACGCTAATGTATCCGGAGCAGTGTTGATCGTGGGCTCATCATTTGCGCTGCTTTACCTCTTTTCTCATCAGCTGACGTTCCGATACTTTGCAGAAACCCTATTGCGCGTTCCGGACATACTGGGAACATCGATACTGATGCTCCCCCTGGGCTATTCGGTCGGGATGATCGCAAACTTATGTTTCCTCGCTTATTCCATGTGGAAACGATTTCCAAAATTTGGAGCGAGCGTAAAAAAGGCCTTTCTTCACAGTTTTACCGCTTCTGTGGTCATGGGATTTGTCGCGTATCATAGTTTACAGGTCTTTGCGAATGTGGTGAATACGGATCTTTTTCTGGGTATTTTCTTTCAGGGACTTTTGTCGGGCGTGATCGGTATCTGTGCCGGAATATTCCTCCTTCGGCTTATGGAAAATAAAGAACTCGAAGAGGTGTGGGTCTCGCTTCATCATAAATTCTGGAAGGCCAAGACCATTGCCGCTGAACAGGAGGGTCTGTAGTGGCCGATTGACGAATGGGACTGATGCGCTAGACTATCCAAGGAGAGTTTTTTGTCTCGGAGCAAAGCATCATGAATCAAATTCGCAGGGATTTCGTTTCTCAGCTGGCATGTCAACTTAACAACACTGTGGACTATGAAAAGCAGGTCTCGCAGTGGCTCTGCCTGCTATTGTCTCCGCTTCTGACGCTGGTCATCTTGGGATTCGTTCCTGGTGCCTATGTCGCACCAATATTCGTGATGTTCATCATCGCATATCTCTTGGTGTATATTCGGTTGGTGTCTCAAGACTTTGTGTTAACTAATGCGGGTATCAACAAGGTGTTACGGCGTCGCTCTGCCTTCCGTGTGGCTCTGCTGGCAACTGCAAGCGCACAGTGGGATGACGTTGATACGGAGAGTGTGGGAGGCGGCTGTTGTGGTTGCCATTCACACTGAAAAGCATTTACTAAATTGGGGAACGAGGCATATGCCTCGTTTTTTCATATACGGTTCTCTTCGGGGTTATATGTGCTAGTATTGGGCTTATCTTCAGATGAATGAAATTTGCGGCGCGGGGAAAGCGATGAGGGAGACATATTCATATATGGTGACCGAGTCGCAGGGACCCCGCAACAAAAAAGTTCGTCATCTGATGACAAGCCCCATGTCCAAAAATCTGATCAGAAACTTTAGTATCATAGCCCATATCGACCACGGGAAGTCAACGCTTGCTGATCGCATGCTGGAGACGACGCATACGATCGAAAAGCGAAAAATGCATGAACAAGTTCTTGATTCCATGGAACTTGAGCGCGAGCGCGGTATCACCATCAAGATGCAGCCCGTGCGTATGTACCACGAATATAAGGGGGAACACTACCTCCTGAACCTCATCGACACACCGGGGCATATCGATTTTTCGTATGAGGTTTCGCGAGCGCTCAAGGCGGTCGAGGGATGTCTTCTCCTCGTGGATGCGACGCAGGGGGTACAGGCACAAACGCTCACTACGCTCGCCATGGCGCGTGAGCATGGGCTCACCATCATCCCGGTCCTCTCAAAAATAGACTCACCACTTGCTCGCGTCGACGAAGTGCGCGATGAGGTCGTTGCTCTACTTTCCGTTCCGCCTGAGAGCGTACTGCTCGTTTCCGGAAGAACGGGGGAGGGGGTCGACGCGCTGCTTGAGGCGATCATTCTCCGTATCCCGCCACCCGAAGAAGAATTTCCCGGCACGAAGAGTGCGCGTGCGCTTATCTTTGATTTTTCATATTCCAATCATCGGGGAGTTATTCTTTACGTGCGCGTTCTCGACGGTACGATCACGAAAGGTTCAGAGCTTACTTTTTCAGCGGCAAAGGAGAAATTTTTTGCGCTCGAAACAGGATACTTTGCCCCTGGTGAGGTTGCGAAGCCCGACCTTTCTCACGGAGAGATCGGCTACATTGTGACCGGAATTAAACGTCCGGGTATTGCCGCAGTCGGAGATACGGTCACCTTTTATCGTAATCCGCTCCCTGCACTTCCTGGCTACGGAAAGCCCCGTCCGGTTGTGTGGGCGTCCGTGTACCCGGAGAGCCAGGATGATCTTCCGACGTTGCGCCTTGCGCTACAGCGTCTTCAACTCTCGGATTCGTCGCTGACCTTTGAAGAGGAGGCATCAGGCAATCTGGGTCGCGGATTTCGTTGTGGCTTTCTTGGGATGCTCCATCTCGAGATCATTACGGAGCGCTTACGTCGAGAATTTGACCTTGAGCTCGTGGTAACAACCCCGACAATCACCTACGAGGTCACTCGGAAAAGTACCAAAAAAACCGATATTATCTATTCACCGTCACTTTTTCCTGAGGATGGCGAGATCGTTTCGGTGCGCGAACCCTGGATAGATGGTGAGATCATTTTACCACCGGACTATCTCGGTGCGGTGACACAGCTCTTGTTCGAGCATGAGGCAGAGACGGGGAACACGGAGATCTTTGGAGAGAATCGTTTTAAGGTTGAATTTAAGATGCCTTTGCGCGAGCTTATGCGGAGCTTTTTTGATAAGCTCAAGTCTATTTCATCCGGTTTTGCAAGTCTCTCATACGAGATAGGCGGCTTCCGTGATGCTGATGTAACACGGCTTGATATTCTCGTGAACGATGAAGCCGTGACGGCATTCTCTCGTGTTGTCTCGCGAAGACGTGCACAAGAGGAGGCGGAGGCTGCGGTAAAAAAATTGGCCAAGTCGATGCCTCGCCAGATGATCGTGGTCAAGATGCAGGCGAAGGCGATGGGTCGTATCATTTCGTCCGAGCGACTTTCTGCACTCAAAAAAGATGTGACGGGATATCTCTATGGTGGCGACATTACGCGTAAGATGAAATTGCGCGAGAAACAAAAGAAGGGGAAGAAGAAGATGCAGGAGATGGGGAATGTGAACATTCCGGCGGATGTGTTCATCAAGATGATCCGCTCCGACGAGTAAATTAGAAATTCTAGCGCATTGCGTCGTTGACTGCACAAAATACCCACAAGTAGTACATTTATGTACAATTTGTGGGTATTTTACTTGCCGTCTCGCACTGCATCGAGAATATCAAGTTTATACCATCGACAAGAAAGGTCTGGACATAAGTCCGAGAAAATTTCGAGCGGGGCATCAGGAAAATATGAAGACCTATCGAGATAGGACTTCATATTTTCCTGATGACAGAGCCGAAATTTGCCGGACTTGGTGTTCAGAGGTTTCTTGGAGATGGTATTATTAGAGGAAGGCGGGGAGATAGAGGAGTACCATACTACTTATGACCATGATACCCACAATGGTCCAGACAAGATTGAACCATTTTTTGTGCTTTTTTTCTCGGAGAAATAGTGACATATGTTTTTGGTGATTGTTCAATAGTATACCTCGTAGTAGACCTAATGCGCCAGAGCTTGTATGCGATCGATATTTTACTGGCTAGGCGAGAAATACACAACCCTCGATTATCGGTGAGGGCTCACTACGGGGTATACTATAGTCATGTCTCGCATGCTAGATTTTAAAGAGCGTAATCGTGTAAGAAGGGCAATGTACGCAAAACCGACCATCATCGTTCTTGCCGTTGTTTTTGTTATGGTTGCCAATGGTGCCTGGGGGATGTATGAGAAGAGCCGGGACGCAACGGATAAAACTGATGTTGTGACACAACGTTTAACAGAGCTAGAGGCTAGAGAAAAAGAGCTTTCTCTGGATATTCTTGATCTTTCCACAGAGCGGGGCATCGAAGGGGAGATCCGGGACAGATTCATGGTTGCGAAAGAGGGGGAAAATGTTATTATCGTTGCTGACCCAAAAGCTGAGAAGGTTCATACGGTCACAGTGCCTGACGAAACACCAGGGGTCACACAAAAAGTTCTGAGTGCGGTCGGTCTGTCGAATTGAATATTTGCGGGTATGGTTTAGTGGTAGAATGCGACCTTCCCAAGGTTGAGACGGGAGTTCGATTCTCCCTACCCGCACCAGAGTTGAGTGAAGCGGAAGTCCGCAAATCACAAAAAAACAATAAGAACGAGATATCTCGTTCTTATTGTTTTTTTGTGATTTGCAACGATTTCCATTTCCGAAGCTTGCCGTGCGAGGAAAGCTTTGCTTACCCGCATTGATTCCGCACCTCGTGTAATTTGAGGGAAATCGTTCCGCTTCATTCGGCTCTGATTCGAGGACCGACGTGCGGGAGGCTTTGCCTACGCGCATAGAATGAGATTTTTTGTGCCTTAGCGCACTCGTCGTCGTTTCTACTTCAGGGATATCGCTGATTCTAACATCGTCTCGTTGTGTATTAGTAAGGTGAAGTGTTTTTGATGTTGAAATATATTTTTTTGAGCTTAAACGTCTAGATAATTGTTAAGCAAAGATTTTAATCAAGCCTTGACATATTTGTTTGATGGTGCATAATCAAAAAAGAAAATCAAACCTTGGAAGGAGAGACTCAAATGTCGAAATTCGCTCGGATCATGAGAGGCGGCACTTATGGCAACGGTTCAGACCTTGACCCAATCAAGGAACTGTACGGAGAAAAACTTAAAGGAGTTACGATATGTATCGGAGACTCCGAAGACAGAAGGGGGGTGGCGTGCGTTGATTATTCCATTTACTATACCGATAATCATTGGGAAGACAATATTCCTGCCGGTGGGATAAAGCTTATTGATGAACAGCAAAATGGTTCTGGAATGGCAAATCAGGGCGGTACTGATTGGAAAGAAGGAGCTGATCCATCTGAGGCGCTGAGGATCGTATCACGCATCTTTGATGAACTGTCTCAGGTGGAAAATATTGAGATAGTGCAAAAGCATCCCTACCCTTAAAGTGTTAATTTTAGCCGCATGGTTCGCCCAGCGGTTTTCTTTTTTAATTTTCATGAAGACCATTCACCCTATAATGTAAAATTCAAGAGATCGTTCCTCTTTGCTCGGCGCGCAACTAATTCTTGTATTAAATTCCCCATTTGCATGCCCCCCGTTGTCTCGTGCTATAATGCGTTCACGATTAATCGGTAACTCCAGATGCCTATGAAAAGCGTTCAAATTTATTCGACAGAATCATGTGGTTATTGCAAGCTGGCGAAAGAATTTTTTCAAAAAAATAATGTCGAATTCCAGGAATTTGACGTAGGGAAAGATCTTGCGAAGCGTCAGGAGATGATTGAGAAGAGCGGACAAATGGGGGTCCCCGTCATCATCATTGATAAGGATATTATAGTAGGATTCAATAAATCGAAACTCCAAGAGTTACTGGGTATCGTTCCCGCATAGTTGCGAAAGAGAGTAGGAAAACATACTATATAAAAGTCCACAATTGTGGACTTTTATATTCTTGAGGGAAATCACGCTCGTCGCCTCTGTAGTTCAATGGATAGAACAGCTCCGTCCTAAGGTGAGGTGTGGCTTTGGGAACCCATTCCGATGGGGCCACACCGCAAGACCTTTTGAGTCGTTTTGTGAACGAAGTGAAACAAAAAGCCAAAAGGTGTACAGCGCCAGTAGGGCGGAGATGTCAGTTTGATTCTTGTATTAATTTTATTTCCTGCAACAACTTGTGCCCCCATAGTTCAATGGATAGAACAGCTCCGTCCTAAGGAGTAGATGTAGGTTCGATTCCCGCTGGGGGCACCAGTTGTTGCAGGAAAAATAGTGCGTTCGATTCCGGCCAGGGGCACCACGTAGGGTTTGTTGTGCAATTATTTCTTGATATACTTTGTTTATGCCTGAAACAGACCATGACACATTGACCAAACTTCTCGATATCGAAAAGGAAAATAACCGCATTCTCCGTGGAATGCACCGAAGCATGCTGTGGGGGCGGATATTTACCTTTATCTATTGGCTCGTGATCCTTGGTGTATTGGGTTGGTCGTATTACTTCGTACAGCCCTATTTGGTGAAATATCTTGAGACATACCAAAAACTCGTGCATACTATTTCGACACTTGATTCGGGAGCCGCGTCTTTACCGAATCTCCAGGGTCTTCTTGATAAAGTTCGCTAAATAGGATATTCTGGCTCGTATCGTTGCGACCTCAGGGTTGAACCGATTAGTAATACGTAGAACGCCGAGGTATGAAACATACCTACGGCGGCGTTCGGAAAAAATGAGTATATATGATATCCTCATTCTATTCCTCTCTTGCCGAGGTAGCTCAGTTGGTAGAGCATTCGCCTGAAGAGCGAGGGGTCACCAGTTCAACCCTGGTCCTCGGCACAAGAAAAAAACACCCGTAAGGGTGTTTTTTGCCGAGGACAAACTCTGAAAGAGTTTGAAGGGTTGAAAAGCACAGCGATTGAGGTTTTCTGGTGTTTCGTGGGTAAATTGTTAGGATGATAAAAGAGATTACCGTGGGGTTTCGAATGAGATCTTTTCGACTCGTTATCATTGAGAGTCCCTATCGGGGTGCGTGTTACGAAGAACTGGAAGCAAATATCACGTATGCTCGAGCGTGTATGCATGATGCACTTATGCGCCGCGAGGCGCCTTATGCAAGTCATTTGCTCTACACTCAACAAGGGGTCCTTGACGATAAGGATCCCGTGGATCGTGAGCTGGGGATCAGCGCAGGATTGGCATGGGGTGAGCATGCAAATGCAACGGCGGTCTATGTCGATCGGGGTATCTTTGCCGGTATGGTACTGGGGATCACTCGGGCGAGAGAGTCCGGTCGCCCTGTCGAGTATCGCAGTTTATACGGCAATTCGCTTCCGACGCAGGATCCAAATTAGCAAAATTCCCGAATGAAGATTCGGGAATTTTTTTGACGGCTATTTCAAATATGAGCCGAAGGTCAGATCGTTTTCACCTTTAACTCCTGTGCCCTGTTTCTGTCGATCTTTGGAAGTCGAATGATAAGTAGTCCAAATTTTTCAACCGCTTCCGCTCCGTCAGTATCGATCTCGAATGGTAATGCAATCGCTCGTGAAAATACTCCCCAATAGAGCTCTTGAGTGATGTAGTCATGCTCCGGAACCCCCGGTGCGATGCGTTTACCGGTGATGGTGACGAGGTCTCGCGTGATCGCGATGTGTAGATTTTCCGGAGCGACGCCGGCGATCATGCTTTGGATGATGAGTTCATTGTCGGTTTCGTACATATCGATGGCAAGTCCGGCGACCTCCTCTTCATCGAATGACTCCACATCGTCTTCCGCGGATTCGCTCTCGTTACCAGGTGTTCCGACGTTGGTGTGGTATATTTCTTCCTGCTCTTTTTTCATGTCAACCTCGTGAGACGGGAAAGATTCTTTTTCATTAATGACCACTGTTCCGGTGAGTCGCTCAAGAAAAGTTTTTTTGCGTTCTGCCATATTTAGAGAAGTTTATGGGGGATATTGATAACGATGCCGGTATGCGGATATTCGACATGACTTCGTGGTGCGAGTTTCTTGATCTTTTCACAGAAAAACAAGATTCCGATAACAAATATCCATAATCCGACGAATATTTGATATAAGTACGCCCCCTCGCTCATAATTATAGAGAAGTTGAATAAGGTATGCAACGTGATCGCGCCAAGGAGTCCCACGATGCTTGCAATGCGTCTTTTTGCACGAACTTCATAGAATGAGAGTGCGAGCATCACACCAACGAATCCGCTTGCTCCGACATGAAGCAGCGTTGCGCCGATAAATCGGAAATTACCAAGGAGGAGTGTCGCCATCGTGTCGCCGCCGACAAGTGGATTGAACAGAAACATCGTATTTTCGAGCGCTGCAAATCCGAGTGCGATAGTCATGAAGTAGATGACCGCATCGATCGGTTCATCGAAGTATCTACTGCGAAGAGCGATCAAATAAATGCCGAGGAATTTGAGTACTTCCTCCGTGATCGCCCAGAGAGAGAGCAGGAGAAGGTCGCTTCCGTTCACGTTCACTGCAATGAATTGTTCGATCGGATATGCAAGTGCTGTTGCGAGCATTCCCACAAGAAAAGAGAGTATGATCAGTCCGCGCGGCTCGGGATGGATATCATCCTCCTTCAGCCAGAACCAAAGCCAAAAGACCGAGGGGAGTATCCCCCCTAACAGAGCGATAAATACCATACTTGGCGTTATCTCGGTCATTCTCTATTGGTTTTTACAAATAACATCGTGCACTCTCGGTCTTATATTGCCTGCTTTGGCCACGGAGTAATAATGAGCGGTTGTTTTCTGTTTGGGAGTGAACCCCATATCTCTTCGGTTACGAATGGCATGAAGGGGTGTTGCAATTTTAATAGTTCTTCAAAGATGTGCCGAAGTAGCCATTTGCGTGAAGTACTTACGGCACTATCATCGGAAAGCAGCGCTTCCTTGCTCTCTTCGAGAATAATATCCGCAAAGATATGCCACGTGTAGTCGTAGAGCTTTTCTCCCGCCAGGTGGAGCTTGAATTCTCGTATGTGCAGATCGGTGTATGCGATCACCGCATTGAATTCAGACAATATCTCTACCTCACGAGCGGTGAGCGTCGGTTTTGTTGACAAGTCCACCCCTTCAGTATTTGAAAGAATGAAGCGAGCGATATTCCAGATCTTGTTCGTATATTTTTTATAGCCGCGTATTTTGTCTTCAGCAAGGCTGACGTCCGAACCCGGTCCTGCCCCGATGATGACAGAAAGTCTCGTCGCGTCCGCGCCATATTTTTCGATCATTTCAAGTGGGTCGATCGCATTACCGAGTGACTTGCTCATCTTCTTTCCTTTTGCGTCTCGGACAAGTCCATGAAGATACACGGTGCGGAAGGGGACGGTGCCGAGGTGATATCCGGACATGAGTATCATGCGTGCAACCCAAAAGAAAATGATGTCATACCCTGTTTCAAGCAGGTTGGTCGGATGATAGTCCTGGAGATCTTTGGCCTCCATGTTCGGCCAACCGAGGGTCGAGAATGACCAGAGTCCGGAAGAGAACCACGTATCGAGGGTATCCTCATCCTGGGTCCACCCCGCTCCTGTTGGTGCTTCTATCCCGCAGTATACTTCTTCGTCCTTGTACCAGACGGGGATTCGGTGTCCATACCATATCTGACGCGATATGCACCATGGGCGAAGATTATCGATCCATTGGAAGTACGTTTTTTCGAAACGCTCGGGGAGAATGGTGATCGCATGCGCTGCGACCGCCTTAGTCATCACTTCCTTGAGTGTGGCATTTTGCCCCTTTGTGATACCGGGTATCCCATCGCCCTTCATGGCGAAATTTTTTTCAACGTCGATCCACCACTGCAATTTTGGAAGCGGCTCGATAATGCCGCCGGTGCGCTCTGCCGTTGCGACATTTTGTGTCACTTCTTCGTCTTTTTCCATAAGACCCTCTGCGCGAATCCATTCAACAATGGCGGTACGCGCCTCACCGACCTTCTTCCCCATGAGGCGTTCGTCGCCGACGATCATCTTCGCATACTCATTGATGACCTGCTTGTGAGAAAGCTTGTGCCGCGCAGCGATCTCCCAGTCGATCTGACTGTGTGCAGGAGTGACACCAAGTGCACCGGTACCAAAATCTTTCTCGACGGACTCATCTGCAACAATAGTGATATGGAGCGGCACACCGCAGAACTCACCGGAAAAAATTTGTCCGACAAACTTGCTGTAGCGCGCATCGTCGGGATGCACTGCGACCGCAACATCGCCGACTTTTGTTTCAGGACGCGTGGTTGAGATCGCGATAGGGAAGTCTTTCCAATAGCGAAATGTATACATCGTCGCCTTTCGCTCTTCGTGAACGATCTCATCATCAGAGATCGTCGTCTGTCCTTTCGGGTCCCAGTTCACAATGCGTGCGCTGCGATAGATGAGTCCATCGTCATACATGCGCTTGAATGCGGTGCGGACGGCAAGACTACGCTTCTCATCAAGCGTAAACGCTTCGCGACTCCAGTCAATCGATGCGCCCATTTTTTTTATTTGGTTGACGATCGTGTCATGACTTTCTTGCGCGAACTGTTCAACGCGAATCATGAATGCATCACGCCCCAGTTTATGTTTGTTCGTCCCTTCCTTTTCGATGATCTTTTCGACTTTTGATTGTGTTGCGATCGCGGCATGGTCAGTCCCGGGGATCCAGAGTGTTCTTTTTCCGTTCATGCGCTCGTATCGCACAATGATGTCTTCGATCGCGATCATTGCCGCATGACCCATGTGCAGTATGCCGGTAACGTTTGGCGGAGGAAGGACCATTGAAAAAGTTTCCGCCGTATTTTTTGTGATTCCTTTTTGTATACAAATATCGGGATTGAATACTCCCGAATCGAGCCACGCTTTGTATACTTTCTCTTCAGTCTCCTCGGGCTTGTATGGGGTCAGAAATTTATCATCCATTCCGGAATTATATCATGACGAAGCAGTATCTATAGTTGAAGGTGAAGCATGGCATAATTTATGGCTTTACAGCAATAAATGTCCTTTATGATTTCTATAGGACAGCATAAAAGACATAAATAATGTCCTTTATATGGCTCAACTGGGCCATCAAAAAATTAAACACACATTGACTACATGTAAATAGAATATATACTGCGGGAAATCGTTTGATCTTTTCTTTTTGTTTCTTGTTTTTGAATAGTTATTCCAAATTACGCCATTATTCACCTCCAAAAGAGGTGGAAATCTTTTTTAAATTTTTATTATTAGTACCCACTAATCTTTACCCACTCTATGCAGACCATATTTACCTCATCGAAAAAACAAATTTTAAAACAGCGATCAGTCGCAATGCTGATGGCATTTTCTTTGCTGCTGCAAGGTGGTGGTGCACCTCTGGTTGCGTATGCGACCGTTCTGAGTGATCAGCCCGTTGTTTGTGATGTTGATATCGTTTCTGATATTCACACAACCATCATGGGAGGAGTGAATGCTACGCCGACGTATAATGGTAACGTAAGGTGGACAGCGTTAATTCCCGGGGCAACATGGATATGGAGTTCGCATCTCGTGCTTGATCCTTCGGTCGATGAAACAGTGACTTTTACAAGATCATTCGATCTACCCTCGGTCCCACTTAATGGTTCGCTCGTGATTGCTGCTGATAATTCATATACTGTTGCACTTAATGGGAATCCGATCGGTGGAGATAATACCGAATATAATTACTTCGATGGGGAAAAAGATACTTACAATGTACTTTCTGGTCTGCATGTTGGAGCGAACACCCTTTCTTTCACTGTAAAAAATTGGGCACAAGTAGGAAGTTCACCACAGTTGAATCCCGCTGGATTGCTTTATGGGCTACATGTTGCTCTTGATGGAGAGGGGTGCACGACTCCTCCTCCAACAGGAAACCAGCAACCGGTGATCACTATTGTCGGTGATAATCCTGTGGAGGTCATCCTTGGCAACATCTACATCGATCAAGGGGCAACAGCGTTTGATGCTGAAGATGGGCAAATAAACAACAAGGTCGTTGCGACCGGCGTCGTCGACGTGAACACACTGGGTACATACGCTATCACCTACAACGCAACTGATTCTCAAAATATTGCCGCTGATACAAAAACACGCATTGTCACTGTTACACTCGCACAGGCATGTCTCGCTCCGATTGATGTCATGCTGATCATTGACCGTTCAGGGAGCATGAAATTTGACGGGATAGATCCCGAGCAGCCTTTGACCCAGGCAAAGAGCGGCGCAGCAACTTTCATTGATGGTCTTTCACCACTAACTGATAAGGCAGGAGTAGTGACCTATAGTGCGGCTACGACGCTCAATTCGGCACTTTCTTCTGATCTTTTTGCGGTAAAGTCCAGCTTCGCTTCTGTTGCCGCGGCTGGTGGTACAAACATTAGCGAAGCGATCAACAAGGCAACGGAAGAGATGACGGCAAACGGGCGTATCGGTACAAAGCATGTGATGATATTGCTCTCGGACGGTGTCCCAGAGGTAGAGGGTGTGTCTACTGCGGCTGCGAGTGCTGCTGCGGTCACACAATCGTCGATAGCGAAATCGCTGGGAACGGTCATTTATACCATCGGGCTGGGCGCCCACGTGAATCCGACGCTGATGAAGCAGATCGCATCACAGCCGTCGAATTATTATTTTGCTCCGACTGGCGCCGATCTCACTGCTATCTATCAGAGTATCGCAACGACAGAGTGTCGGCGTGATCCTGCCAATGTCTCTGGAAAAAAGATTAACGATGAAAATGCAAATGGCGTTGTTGATAGTGCTGAAGTGGGCATAGGAGGTTGGGAAATCACCCTTACTGAAGTGGCAGGAAACGGGCTTACGTTGAATACGACAACAAGCGCCGATGGTTCATATGTGTTCAGCGATGTTATTCCGGGCAACTACCTGCTTTGCGAAGTCGCTCGGAGCGGATGGACGGAGACGTCACCGGTCAGCTCAATGTATAACGGATGTTATTTTTTGAATCTTGATCCGGGTGCAGTATTGGCGGGGCAAAATTTCTTGAATACCGAATCAAATAAACCGCAATGTCGCGACGGGAAAGACAACGACAACGACAGCGAGACCGATTTCGTCGGAGGTGACGCTGGCTGTGAGGGCCCGGAGGATAATGATGAGAATGAGCAGCCGGTCATCACCGTCATCGGAGCGGACCCCGCTATTGTTACGCTTGGTGATGCCTACGCTGATGAAGGAGCAATTGCGGTTGACCCGGAAGACGGAGACATTACGCTCTCAAAGCTGGTGACGACGGGTGTCCTTGATACAAATGTCCTTAACAATTACACGATCACTTATAATGCAACCGATTCACTGAATATCTCAGCTGACACGAAGACGCGCATCGTTCGCGTCGTCGCAGCGTGTGCTGACGGGAAGGATAATGATCATGACGGAAAGACCGACTTTGCCGGTGGAGATCTAGGATGCGAAGGTCCGAATGATAATGATGAGAACAACGCTCCCGTTATTACCGTGGTCGGAGCAAATCCCTTTAGTATTACGCAGGGTGGTACGTTTACCGATATCGGTGCAACGGCATTTGATGAAGAGGATGGTGTCATCCCTGCTGCAAGTATTTTAATGACGGACACCGTTGATACGTCTATTGTTGGTTCATACACGCTTCACTATAATGTTTCAGATTCGAAGGGGCTTGCAGCCGCTGAAAAGACGCGCATTGTGAACGTGACCCCTCCCGTTACGGAGTGTAATGATGGTATCGATAATGATGGTGACGGTCATGTCGACTTTTCAGGAAACATTGAGGTGGTTCGGGACGCAGGATGTGACTCTTCGGAGGATAACGATGAGAATGAGCAGCCGGTCATCACCGTGCTCGGTGACAATCCATTCGAGATCCATCTTGGTGTGACATTCATTGATCCGAGCGCAACGGCTATTGATCCTGAAGAAGGAGCAATCACGCTCGTGACGACGGGTGTCGTTGATACAAACGTGCTCGGTACTTACACGGTTACCTATGACGCAGCAGATGCAAAGGGTCTCGCCGCTGATACAAAAATACGTACCGTAAGAGTTGTTACAAGTTGCTCTGACGGAAGGGACAATGACGGAGATGAGTTGACCGATTTTCCGCTCGATCCGGGTTGTAGTTCCTCGGAAGACGATAGCGAAAATGCAAAGCCGATGATCACGCTGTTGGGTGACATCGTAATGAATCTCGTTGTTGGCGCATCTTATGGAGAACCGAATGCAACCGTACACGATCAGGAAGACGGACAGATCGACGGGAAGCTCGTCATTTTTGGTACCGTAAATACGGCGGTCGCAGGTGCATATGTGATCGAGTACAATGCCACTGATTCGCAGGATGTTGCGGCAGACACACAGTCGCGCACAGTGAACGTTACTCCCGCCGTGTGTACGCAAAATTGTGGCGGCGAGCCTCCTGCAGCGTGCTCAGACGGGAGCGATAACGATGGCGACGGATTTGCAGACTTCCCACGAGATCCGGGCTGTGATTCACCGCAAGATAATGATGAGCGCGACACGGGTCCGACGCTCACGCTCCTTGGTGCCGATCCAATGAGCATCACCATGGATACGACCTTTGCTGACCCCGGGGCAACAGCGCATGATCCGGAAGACGGAGACATTACCTCGAGTATTGTTGTCAGTGGTTTGGTTAATGCAAGTGTGATCGGTGCATATACACTTTCCTATAATGTTGCTGATGCACAGGGTCATGCCGCGACACCCGTCACGCGTACGGTTAATGTTGTCCCCGGTGGAGGTGGTTGTACAGTTAACTGCGGGGGGGGATCGGTCACGCTTGCGATATTCAATGAACATCTTGCCAGCACCGGCACAACGACCGTGACGGTGACCTGGGATACCAACATCGCTGCGACCAGTCGCGTGACGTACGGACTTCTACCCGTCTTGAGTCTCGGAGCATCTCCGCTCTATGGATACGATCTCTCTACTGCGACCGACACAATTGCCTCGACGACACATAGCGTCACTATCGAGGGAATACCTTCCGGTGTTTCGACATATTTCCGTCCGATCTCAACGACCGACACGGAGGGTGCGATCGGAATTGAGCTGACGCAGGGTGCGGTGCTCGGTGAATCAACGGAGTGTTCATATCTCAATGCATACATGAGGCTTGGTGCAAACAACAATCCGGTTGAAGTGACGAAGCTTCAGACGTTTCTCAGGAATTACGAAGGATTCACGACGCTCGATGTCAACGGATTCTTCGATACGACTACCGATGCCGCGGTGCGCGCATTCCAAGACAGGTACGCTGTCGATGTGCTTTCGATCTGGAATTTACGGGGCAATACGGGGTATGTGTATTACACAACACAAAAGAAGGTCAATGAGCTCTATTGTAAGCAAGAATTTCCACTGACGTCTTTGCAGGTGAGTGAGGTTGCGGCATTCCGAGATCTTATCAACAAGATCCACAGAGAAGGCAGTACGACAACCTCCGTACTACCTCTTGTGGGAATGAATACGAACGATGGAGCTTCTAATGGGGTAAGCGTCAATAACGGCAATGAAGGGGTGTTCGCAGCCATAGACGTGAATGAAAAGGAAAAACCGGAACCGAAGCTCGTTAATCGTGGGAGGCTTGCGCTGTCCGACCTGTTGGCAACAATGCCGCATGTGGGAGGTGAGCTTTCAGGAACGCAGACTGATCCGAGTGTCACTAAAGAAGAAGGGATCGTCGCTGGTGCAAGCACGAAGCGCGGACTTGCCGCTGTGGTCGGGTCAGTATCGGACAAACTGCATCTTTCAGATAGTTCAGTTTATTTCCTCATCGTGCTTGTCATCCTTACACTCCTGCTCACGAGACTGTACTTGAAGAGACGCAATACGATCGATGAGGTCGACGTAAAATAAATTCGGTATATCACCAAGAATTAAAAAACCGCCGTTGTGGCGGTTTTTTAATTAGGTGAGTACGCTTGTGATGCGCCAATTTCCGTTGGCGATGATGTGGTCGAGTGACTGCGGTTTTTGTCCTTGTCTCGTCGCCGCGGCGATCGCGATCATGAGTGCATTATCGGTCGACAATGTTGCACCCGGAAAATAGACTGGTACGCTACTTCCTTCGTTCCGCATCGTTTCTACGAGCGTATCCCGAAGTCTCTTATTCGCGGAAACCCCACCGCCGACGACGATCATTCGTGCGCCGTATTCTTCCGATGCACGACGAGTCTTTTTCGTGAGCACCTCCGCGCATGCTTCTTCAAATTCACGCGCAATATCTTGTTTTTGCTCGTCGGAGAGGACGCCGATATCTTTGGCCAGATAGAGCACTGCCGTTTTCAGCCCGGAAAAAGAAAAGTCGAAGTTCTCAGCATGAAGCATCGGACGGGGAAGTGTGTATTTTCCGCCCGTGCCAAGAAGCGCTAGTCGTGCGATCTCGGGTCCGCCGGGATAGGGAAGTCCGAGGATGCGTGCGACCTTATCAAATGCCTCGCCCACCGCATCGTCCTTTGTTTCGCCGAGGAGTTCGTACGTACCCCATGTCTTCATCAGCACGAGCTCGGTATGTCCTCCTGAGACGAGTAGGCCGAGGACGGGGAAGAGCGTCTCCATTAGTCGCATACCGTCCGCCGTCGGTTCAAGCAGTGGTGTGAGCATGTGGCCTTCCATGTGATTGATCGGGATTACCGGGGTCTTCCAAACGAGTGAAAGCGCTTTCGCAAAATTGATACCGACCCACAGCGCAGGTTCGAGTCCGGGGCCGCTCGTGACTGCGATCATGTCGATCTGCGGCGGGTCCCAGTTCGGGACATCGGCGATGAATTGCGCATAGAGCTCCGGCTCTCGCAGGAGCATGTGTTCAAACTCCTTCCGTAGCGGGCTTTCGATGACATGCCTGCTTGTTTCTTTGTACAGCCCGGCTTCTTTGAGCGCGACCTTGAGGAGCGGTACGAGTGTGCGCGCATGTTCGCGTTTCGCCATCATGGGGAATACTCCGCCGTACTGTTTGTGCAGTTCGATCTGTGTCAGTGTTTGATTTGCGAGTATCTTAAAGGCGCAATGAGGCAGGTCGCTCGTTGTCTCGATGATCGCGATGGCGGTCTCGTCGCAGCTTGTCTCTATAGATAGAATACGCATGAGGGCATACTAACGTACAAAAGCGTTACTCGCAATTCTGTGGTTTAAGCTGTTGAGTTTTGTGATTTTGGTAGTCCGAAGGCTTTTGATGGTCCAAAACCGTCGGCACACACACGCATGTGCTAGGCGGTTTTTATATCATTGTGAACAGGTTATTGGAAATTCGTGGGCGATAATCCTTCGTTCGGCTTCTTGCGTGTTTTCGAGATTCCACGTAGACTTTTTCCCATGATCTCACCTCACAATGCGGAAATAATGGCTCCCGCCGGGAGTATGGAAAGTCTACAGGCTGCTATAGAAGCAGGATGCGACAGTATCTATTTTGGCGTCACGCAACTCAATATGCGTTCTCGCGCTGCAGACAACATGACCCTCGACGACATCAAGACAGTCGCGGACATTTGTCATACTGCGAAGATCAAAGCGTATCTCGTCGTGAACACGCTTTTGTACGACCATGACACCGTACTCATGAAGAAGATTGTTGACGCCGCAAAGGCAAATGGTGTCGACGCGATTATTGGTTTTGATTTTGCAACCCTAGCATATTGCAACGAGATAGGAATGCCCGTGCATGTCTCGGTGCAGTTTTCCGTCTCAAACTATGAATCCCTGAAATTCTTTGCGAAACTCACCAACCGCGTCGTGCTCGCGCGCGAACTCACCCTCGATCAGATCAAAGCCATTGCAACAAAGATTCGTGAAGAGAAGCTTTTGGGGAACGAAGGGAGAATGATGGAGATCGAAGCCTTCGTGCACGGAGCGCTCTGTGTCGCCCAGTCCGGCAGATGCTTCATGAGTATCTATACCGACAACTCGTCTGCAAATCGTGGAGCATGCCGTCAAAATTGCCGTCGCGCGTACAAGGTGACTGATGTGGAAACAGGGCAAGAGCTCATTGTCGACAACCAGTTCGTGATGAGCGCAGCAGACATCTGCATGATCGACAAGATCCCCGAGCTCCTCGCAGCGGGCGTGCAGGTCTTCAAGATCGAAGGCCGCGGCCGCGCACCCGAGTATGTTGAAATCGTGACACACGCATACAAGCAAGCGCTTAAGGATGTTGCAAACGGTACCTACACGAAGGAAAAGATTGAAACGTATTTCGATGAGCTCAAAACGGTATACAACCGCGGTCAATCGCACGGCAACTACTATCTTGGAAAAGAGCTCGATGCATACAGCAACACAAAAGGTTCGCAGGCAACAAAAGAGCGTGTCGCACTTGGTGTGGTAAAAAATTATTTCGCGAAGGCGGGTGTTGCAGAAATACTTCTCCACGCAGAAGCAGTGCACATTGGAGACGAAATCAAAATCATCGGACAAACCACCGGAGTATATGGAGCGACTGTCACTGAAATGCGTGACGTGAATCAACATTCTGTCACGAGTGCGAAGAAAGGAGACGCTATCACTATTCCGGTTTCAAGGCGCGTCCGCCCGAACGACGAAGTGTATCTTTGGAGAGATAAAAAGTAGCGCATATGGGAGTAAAGAAAATCACCATTCATCATCAACGGGAGAAGTGTATCGGATGCGGATCCTGCGTATTGCTTGCACCGAAAAATTGGAAAATGAATGACAACGACGGCAAATCTGATCTCGAAGGTGGTGTATTGCATAAGAACGGCGTAGTGTCCGTAGCAATTGACGAAGGAGACTGTGCAGCAAACAAAGAAGCGTCGGATACCTGCCCAGTCAACATCATTCGGTTTGAGTGAGGAGCGAATGGGGATTCTTAAATTCTATCTTGAAACGCAACATGCTCCGAATACCTTGCAAGGAGTTTCCCAGTGAAGTGACTTTCGTGGACGATGATTAATCATGCGCACCACGTCAGCCACCTGTGCTTTGGTAATACTCT
>Ga0209542_10004307_pt1 | contig 29353 bp, 31 predicted proteins | sample RifCSPhighO2_01_FD_184028 | JGI IMG/M metagenome (GOLD analysis project Ga0209542, IMG submission 184028) | Soil microbial communities from Rifle, Colorado - Rifle CSP2_plank highO2_0.1 (SPAdes) (version 2) | ecosystem: Environmental > Terrestrial > Deep subsurface > Rock core/Sediment ... | reverse complement strand
AGTCCACCGTGTGATGTTTTTTGAGCGACTGCACCGGAACGGCGCCGAACGTGCAGAGATCCATAAAACGGGATTTTCCGACTTTCACCGGTTGGAATACCACCGGTACCGCGCAACTGGCCGCGAGTGCATCGAGGATCAGGGTCTCCGGGGGAAAGACGTATGTCTCCACGGACGTGAGCAGCGTCGGGAGAAAATCCTGCTTCATCACGTTCTTCCACGGGATCGCTTTCAGGATTCTTCCCGCGACGCACATGAACGGAATCCGGCAGTCGGCAATCCGCGCGCCCTGTATATAAGGGGCAAGGATCTCCTTCATACGGTGTTCCAGAACGCCGCCTTCCAAGCCGTCGCTCAGGGGGCGCTTTTTCCATGAGGCGACCGTGGAGGGGGTGAGCTTTTTTCCGATCTCCCGGATGGTTTTGGTCTCGATACCCAGGGCATAGAGCCCGGCCACCACAGCCCCCATGCTGCTTCCGGCGATGACATCCGGGGAAAGACCTTCCTTTTCAAGACATTCTACGACCCCGACATTGGCAACTCCGTATGCCGCGCCGCCGGAGAGGACAAGGCCCCAAGACATAGGCGTATTGTAGGCTACGAAGCGGTTTTTGCCCTTACTATCGCCGCGAAAATCGCGCTAATCGGCTTATACATTACGTAATTCCTTGCAAAACGCCGATTCCGTCAATTGCTTTTGCAACGATAAATTCACCATTAGGCGTAGATTTTTGGCTTGCAGAGGCGTTTTGGGCTGTTACAATCTCGCCGTCTACTTCTCTTCCCCCTTATTTCATGTCCTACGTCGTCGCTTCGAAGATCAAGGAAGTTGTAAAGAAGCACAACATGATGGCCGCCGGCGACCTCGCCGAGGCAGCCAGCGCTTTCCTCGAGGCCGCCCTCAAGGCAGCCGTGAAGCGCGCCAGCGACAACGGCCGCAAGACCGTTCGTCCGTGCGATCTTTAAGCATCTCGATTTGCTTATCAAAGTGGGGCTGCCGTAAGGCGCCCCATTTTTTTAACTTCATGGAAGAGGAACCTACGGTTCCTCTCCCATGGGCCCACTCTTCCCTAAGAGGTGTCGCTCCAGCGCGGGACCCACAAGACCCGCGCTTCGCGACATCTTTTAGATTGGTGCCGTGCTGAAAGGTATTACGCTCTTGCTTCTCTTTTCAACTCCGCATCAATAAACATCTGGATCTCTCCATCGAGCACCCCCTGCGTATCACTTGTCTCCGTATCGGTCCGGAGATCCTTGACCATCTGATACGGATGCAGGACGTAGCTTCGGATCTGCTGCCCGAAGTCGGCGCTTTGCGTTGCTCCTTTTAATTCCTTCTTCGTCGCAAGATCGGCGGCCTGCTGCTTTTCCAACAGCTTCGCACGAAGCAATGCCATGGCACGGGTTCGATTTTGCAGTTGCGATCGCTCCGTCTGACAGGCAACAACAATGTTGGTGGGGAGATGGGTGATGCGGATCGCCGTCTCCACTTTGTTCACGTTCTGTCCGCCCGCGCCGCCGCTGCGGAAGGTATCCACCCGAAGCTCGCTGGGATTGATCGTCACTTCCGTTTCTTCGATCTCCGGAAGTACTTCTACCAGTGCGAAGCTAGTCTGCCGCAGGCTCTTGGCATTAAAGGGAGAGAGGCGAACCAGGCGGTGCGTACCACGTTCGCATTTCAGATTGCCGTAGGCCATCGCCCCTTCTACATAGATCGTCGCAGTCTTGATGCCGGCCTCCTGGCCGTCCGTCTTATCGATCAGCTCCGTCTTCCATCCCTGCCGCTCGCAGTAGCGCAGGTACATCCTGAGCAGCATCGCCGCCCAGTCCTGGGCCTCGGTGCCGCCTGCTCCTCCGCTTACCGTCAAATAGCAGTGGGCCGTATCAAATTCTCCGGAGAGATAGAGCTGCGTTTCCACTTCCTTCCATCGCCCGGCAAGTTTGGCATATTCTTTTTCCAGATCAGGAAGATCCGTTTCCGCTGATGTTTCCGCGAGCGAGATCAGATCCCTTGCCTCGCTGAGCATCGCGTTGACCGGTTCCCAAGTTTTTTTCAGCGCGCGCAGATCGGCGAACAATTTGTTGGCGGCTTTCTGGTCCGACCAAATGCCCGGATCCTCCGAGCGCTTCTGTAGGTCGTCGATCTTTTTCGGAACGCCTCTGACCTCAAAGAGAGTCCTTACCCGTGTTCAGAGCAGCCATCAGTTCCCGGAGATGTTTGAGGAGCTCTTCCATGGGGAAGGGGGAATATCTATCCTTATTACTATACCTCAGATGTCTCTTCTACGGTAGCCATTACCCGAACTGGCACCGAATCTTATTATGGATTTTCTGTGTGAGTTCGTTGCAAATTTCGCCTGAATTCCAGAAATTCGTTGGTTGGCGCTCTTTTGGAGCGAGAGAGACAGCTCTGGCATACATGTCTTCATCCCAGTCATCTATACCCTCCTCAGCAAGGCGTAATGCCCAGGACTGTAGATTTGCTGGAGAAGCATTGCGGTCGTACATGATGGCGATATACCAAAATGCGTGCCAGATGATGTCGCATGTGTTTCGAACCTGGTCTGGCGGAAACTGATTTGAAGGAAGATTTCGCTCAAAATGAGCGCGAAATTCGAAGGCCCCCTCAAAGAAGTATTTCTCGTGATCCATAATTTCATACTATATTTTACACATTCTGCAAGTCTTGGGAAAGGACAAATTGTATAAATTTGGCTATAATATAAGGAAAACTTCATGACAGACACATCCACTTCAACGCCGGTTTCCACAGTCCCCACACCAGGACACATCCTTCACAGGATGAGTATGCCGGTGCTGCTTTTTAGCGCCGTGTTCGCCACGGCTCTCGGCGTTTCGCGTTTCGCGATTCTACCGACCCTAACGTCGATCGAAGTGGGCGGCGTGAAGCGCGATGCGGCGGGGCTTCAGAGGCGTACGGAAGAATTGAAGGCACAGATCGCGGACGTTCAGAAAGAGCGCGATGAAGAAATTCTGACACTCCAGGGCACGCCCTATCGCGCGCTTGTGAATAGCAAGATCTCCGACGATTCCGGCCTGGAACTTCTCGAGGCCTTTCGCTCATTGGCGCGGGAAGCGGTGCCCGGTACTCCGGATGCCGTCGTCATCACCCAGGAGCATATCGACGGAAAGACGCTCACGCTGAAAGGCGACGTCTCGGGTGTAGGTCCGGGCAGCATGACGGTGCTCGCGCAATTCACAGAAATTCTCCGCGGCGATACGCGCGTTGCTTCGCTCGTTGCTCCCACCTTCACACGTCTTGAAGATCCGAAGGTCGGGCCGCACTCGCCGTTTACCATCGTGCTCACGTTGCAATGACATTCCATCCTTATCCGCATTGGCAGTCGTCTGTCGCCCGCTGGGCGGGGTCTCTGTCGCTTATTGCGCTTGGCGCAGTCTTTCTCGCGCAGCATATTTCTACCGTGCGTGATGTGCGCGCTTCTTCGCTTCCCTTGGCCCAGGAAATACCGGGGCTGGAGCGTCGTCTGAATGTCCTTAAGCAGCAGAAAGAGCTCAGCGAACTCTCACATGCGCTGCGGACGGGTTCGCCCGAAGAGCGCGTCCACGTGTACGTGCTTCCGGAGGAAGCTGACCTCGATAAAGTCGTCACCGCATTCGACGCACTCGCTCAGGAACTCCGCAAGCGCAAACTTCTCACGGTGATCTCGCCGATTGCATTCGGAGAAACGAGGCCGGGTCCTGAGGGGATGAAGGAGCAGTCTGTGACACTGGAGCTCGCGATGCATCAGGAGGGTATCGAGGCTCTGCAGACATTCGTAAAACTCAGCGGGCTTCTTTCCGTCGCAGATGCCCTCAGCTCCGAAGAGCGTTCGCGGCTGCTTCTCCAGACGGAACTGGAAAACCCCGCCGCCATCGTCGCACTGGAGCAGTTTCTGAACACGGATCTTCTGAGCTACCTCCGGGAACCCCGCCCGGCCGAGGAACAACTTCTGAAATCCTTCTCCAGCCAGAGCTTCGAGCGCGCCTTCCGCGACGTGGTCCGCACATCACTCCTTGCGGATGCGGGACGGCTCCTCAGTCCGGCATTCACAGACAAGCTTTCGGCTGCGCGCCTCTGGCCGATGCAGATGATGGACATCGAGAGTTTGGAACTGGAAGCCGGAAGGTCGGAGGGGTGGTATCGGGTGAAGCTGAAGATCGACTTGTATATGAGGAGTGTGTTTTGATCCTCGTCGCATTGCTTGACCATCTTCACGCCTACCCTCACGATAGAGCGGCAGTTATGCAGAAACGCAGACAATACATCGGTCACTCCCGCGACCCCAAGCGTCCGCGGACGAATGAAGAAATCACGTCCCCGGAGGTTCTTTTGGTTACGGACGGCGTCTCGGAGCGTATTCCGACCGCCGAAGCGATCAAGCGCGCAAAGGACGCGGAGTACGATCTCATCGAAATCGCGGGGAAGGCGAATCCTCCGGTCGTCAAAATCGGCGACATCGGACAGTACCTGTACCAGCAGCAGAAGAAGGAGCGGAAGCAGAAGAGCGGATCGAAGCAGACGGAAGTGAAGATGCTCCGCTTCGGATTTCGCACGGACCAGCACGACCTCGACCGCCTCGTCGGCCGCTCGAAGGAATTCCTCGCCGAGCGCCACTTGGTGAAGTTCGTCGTGCGGCTCCGGGGGAGGGAACTTAGTAACAAATCCTTCGCCGGGGATAAACTAAAAGGCGTCATCGCGGCGCTCAAAGATGTGGCGGAGGTGGAAACGGACATGAGGATGCAGGGCAATAACTTCGTCGTGGTGTTGCGAGCGAAGAAGTAGAGACGTCCGGCCGGACGTCTCTGCATGAAAAACATCACCAGTTTTTCTTTGCAAAACCCCCTATCTTCATTAGGATCCCCCGGTACCCATGCCAAAGATCCGTTCCCACAGCGGCACAAAGAAGCGCGTCCGGAAGACGGGCAGCGGCAAATATGCCATGAAGCGCCACAGCCGCAATCACCTTCTGATGCAGAAGAACAAGCGTCAGAAGCGCATGAATCGCACCATTACTCTTCCCGGCACGGAGACAGCGCGTCTCCGAGGCCTTGTCCCTTACCTTTAAGTTCTCGAGGACGCGTGCCATGGTTCGACAAGCTCACCATGACACGCTTCCCATCCCTCAACCATCATGAGAGTTAAGCGCGGTATCGTCCGCCATCGGCGTCACAAGAAAATCCGCAAGCTTGCCAAGGGTTACCGCGGCATGCGCTCAAAGACCTTCGTCAAAGCCAATGAGGCCGTGATGAAGGCCGGCCGTTATGCGTACCGCGACCGCAAGGCCAAGAAGCGCACCTTCCGCCAGCTCTGGATCGTCCGTCTCAACGCAGCGCTCGCCACACACGGACTCGGTTACGCGCCGTTCATCAAAGCTCTGCAGGACAAAAAAATCACGCTCGACAGAAAGACCCTCTCGGAACTCGCGATCCATGAGCCGGAGGCGTTTGCGGCAGTGGTGAAGGCGACGCAGAAATAATTTGCCACGTTCCATTTGCGATTTACCATTTTTACAATGGCAAATGGTAAATGATAAATGGCCAATTTTACACAGTCTTCAATTCATCAAACAACACCATCATCGAAAGCAATGCCAGGATGGTTGCCGGTGCATTGAGCGCGGCATCGATCACGTCCATCACCAGAGTCGATGCGGGAGCCAGTCCATCGACTGCGAGATATCCCAAGAACGAAATCAGATTCGGAATGCCGTAGACCAGAAGGAAGATCACCACCATCCGCCAGGTCATTGCCCAGAGGTTCCCGCGAACCACGTCCTTGCTGCGCTTGAGCGCGCCGCGGTAGGCAATATCCTCCGTCACAACGATGATGTCGTTGAAGATCGTGCGCAGGGAATAGATGATGCCCGGGATAACCAGAAGAAGAGTCCAGAGGAGCGTGAAGCAGGTGCGCAGCAGCTGCGTGAGAAGCAGCGGCAGAATAAAGGAACGTCCTTCACGGGCGACCGCCGCCAGCGACGTGCGGTTTCTGCCGGCGCGCGAGTGGACGAGTTTCTTTCCGATGAGCAAGACGCACGCGCCGCCCCAGAGCATCACGACTGCAAGAACAAGAATCGCGACGATAGCGATAGCAACGGCCATATCCTGCTGCGCTTCCGTAAATCCAAGGAAGTCGCCATTTTCGTTCCAGTCCATGAGCGTGGAAAAGATATTCATGAGCGCTCCGGGGATCAGGAAAAACCAGAACGCCACTCCTTTGAGCGCGGGCTGTTTCTTTCCGAACTCCCAGGCGGTGCCGATGAGGGAAAAAGGCGACGAGATAGCCAAAAAGTACGCGGGATAGCCGCTTGATGCAAGCATTCTTCTTCGGCGGTTACTTGCGCTTTACGCGGATGAACCCGGAGATATCCACCGTGGAGAGCTGCTTCTCCTCTTTTCCAAGAATATCGAGCAGCAGGTTGATGCCCAGGGCGTCGCTGGCCATGTGGCTGCACTGGACCATGTTCACGTGGTGTTTCTTGGCCTCATCGAGCGTCTTCTCGGTGACGTGCATGGAAAGGATGGTGCCGACTCCCGCGTGGGACTGGGCGATCAATTGGTCCTCCGGGCCGTTCGTTCCTCCTGTGAACTCCGTCGCCGTGATCTTGCCGGGGCGACTGTTCCTCGAGCCGTTCACGATGATCGGGGGATTTCCTTTGCGGGCGTATTCCTTGTATTCTGGAATCTCGAGAAGCGCATTGAGAATTTCTCCGAGATCATCGAACTCCTTCTTGCAGATCGTCTTTTCAATGAAGCGCCAGACGAGGTTGTCGGTGATGGTGTGGCAGCAGAACGCCGGAATGCCGAGAAGTTCCGCAGCGCGCTCGGTCCTGAAGAGGTTATCTGCATGAATCGAACGCCAGACACGGTCTTGGCGGGGTCTCAGGTGCGCTTCCGAGTGGTTTACCGGAACGCCGAGGGAAGCGAGAACATCTACCTGCAGGTCCATCACCTTGTCGAGATCGGCCAAAGCACGGCCCTCGGGATGGTGAATGAGGACCCCGTCAATTTTCTCTCCCTTGGCGCGCAACCGGTCGATCAAAAGCATTTCGGGTGTCTCGATGTCGATCCCCACGACCAGGCGCTTGATCTCTTCATTACCGTTTCCATTGATAATCCGGCAGTCGGAGTATGGATTCCATGTCCGTTCGTTGTCGGCGAATTCCTTTTCTTTGCCTTCGAGCTTCGCCTGGCGCTTTTCCTCTTTCTTCAGCGTCTTCTCGATCTGCTTTCGGCCACGGACATCCGCATCGATGCCGATATCGACGCAGCGTTGGAAGAGTTTAGAGAACTTCATAGTGGGAGCAGAGTACAGCGCTCATGATGGGGGAAGCAACTTTGTCTTACATGGGGAAACAATGATGTCTCTTTCGGTATCCACTTTCTTTTGTCTCCCCGACAAAAGAAAGTGGAGAAAGAAAAGCGCACCGCGCGCCAATACTCCTCCGCCCGGCCCTGGGTCTCGATGGAAACGCCTCCAAGGCTTCGGCGTTTTCATCTCGACTTCCGTCCGCTGCGGCGAACGGAAAAGCAGGGCCTTCCCCAACACCCCCCGTGGCGCGCGGAACCCACCCGCCTATGTTTTTACTACGACTTTGGCATCCAATACTGAAATCCCTGCATCAGAAACAAGCACGGGATTACAATCAAGTTCTTCTATCTGCGGACATTCGTGAAGCATCTCCGAGACAGCGACGATTGCTCGTGCCAGCGCATCAATATCACTCCTCGCTTTTCCGCGCATGCCCAGCAGCAGTTTCCAGCTCTTTAATTCCGTAAGCATCCGGTATGCCTCTTCTTCGTTGATCGGTGCAATCCGGAATACCGTATCTCTGAAGAGTTCCGTATAGATACCGCCGAGCCCTACCATCACCATCGGGCCGAAGGAGGCATCCTGAAGACCGCCGATGATGAATTCGTTGCCTGGGGGGAGGTGCTTTTGGATTAAAATTGAGAATGGAGAATTGAGAATTGAGAATTTGGATGCTGTGACATTCGCCATGATTTCTTCGCATGCTTTCCGAACGTCCGCTTCATTCTGAAGATTGCCTTTCACGCCTCCGATGTCGGTTTTATGCAGAATCTGCGGTGAACTGATCTTGGCGATCACCGGAAATCCGATGTCTTTGGCAATCTGCACGGCTTCATCAGCCGACGTCGCGACTTTGGCTTTGGGTTGCGGCAATTGGTAGAGATCGAAGAGTTCTTTAGAGGTGTCTTCATCCAGTAACCCTGAATGCTTCCCGAGAATCTTCTGGGCCTTCTCTTTCCGTACACGCGCTCCGCGTTTTTCGGATGCCTCCGCGCCGTTTTTTCGGGGAAGCAGCGTTGCCATCGCATGGACCGCCGCTTCCGGAGTAGGGAAGTGGGGGATGCCGGCCTCCATCAGAATTTTTTCTCCTTTTTCCACGCTCGGGCCGCCCATGAAGCAGGCGACAATGGGCATCAGCGACTGGCGTTTATGGAAATCCGCTATCGCGGTGGCGATTTCTTCGACGGGTGTCATCACCTGAGGGGTCAGAAGCGTCACGACACCATCAATACCCGAGTCATCACCAGTTGCTTCGAGTGCGGAGGAGTAGCGGTCGCACAGAGCATCACCGAGAACGTCGATGGGGTTCCCGATGCTTGCGGAAGAGGGGAGTTGGCCTTTCAGGCGATTGCACATTGCAGATTGCAGAGGGGGCAACTCAAGACCGGCTGCCTCGGTGGCATCTGTCGCAAGGATTCCCGGACCGCCGGCGTTGGTGATCACGGCAATGCGGTTCGTTCGTAATTGTGGCTGCGTGGAAAGCGTCTGGAGGAGCATCAAAAATTCTTCAGCATTCGCTGCACGATGGATTCCGGCTTGTGCGCATGCGGCATCGATGGCAGCGCTTGATCCGGCAAGCGCTCCCGTATGCGAAGCAGCTGCTTTACGTCCGGCATCGGAAACGCCGGACTTCAGAAGCACGATTGGTTTTCTTTGACTGATCGTGCCTGCGGTCTTTAAAAACCGTCGGCCGTCTTTGATGCTTTCAAGATAGAACCCGATCACTTTTGTCTCAGGATCCTCCGCAAGTTCTTCCAAGAAGTCACACTCGTCCATCAGGGCCTTGTTGCCGATGCTCAAAATCTGCGAGTAGCCGATGCCGAGGCTCAGCGATTGGTCGATCAGCGCCACCGCAAGAGCCCCGGATTGGCTCACCAGCGCAATCGATCCTGCTTTCGGGAGATCTTTGGCAAAGGAAGCATTCAAGCCAATACTCGGGATCAGGATACCTAAGCAATTTGGGCCGATGATGCGGATTTTCGATTTACTATTTATGATTTGCGATTGAGCAGCATCGATAATCTGTTGTTCGAGGATTTTTCCTTCATCCGTATGCGTCTCACTGAATCCTGCCGTGATGATGACGGCTGTTTGAATACCTTTGGCAACGCATTCTTTCACGATGCCGGGAACCGTGTGCGCCGGCGTCACGATGATTGCGGTATCGACTGCTCCGGGAATGTCGCCGATCGTCTTGAACGATTTCTTCCCAAGAATTTCTTCACCTTTCGTATTCACCGCGTACACCTCACCTTTGAATCCTTGCGTCAACAGATTGTTATAAATCATGTGGCCCACTTTGTGCGGGCTTGCGCTTGCTCCGATGACGGCGATGGATGTTGGGTGCATGTGTACGTCGAGAATGCTACTCCGTTTGTGCGACAGAGATCAGTTTCCTGTTGGTGAATATTTCTATTGCATCAAGATATTTATCTTTTGCACGATCTTCAGACATTGGGATGCGGTCCAGGTCCTGTTTGATTGATGCATACACATCAGACCATGCCGTGCTCAGCCCATCGCGCACTTTTTCCAGTATTGCAATTTGCACGGTGCGCACATCGACACCGCGGCCGCCTTCCACATCTTGGCGATACTTTTGCAGCGTACTTTCGATCTGCTGTTCATTCTCACCTGGGACAAACTTTGTTATGCCCTTTTCGATATTCATCATCATGTCGATTTCATCAGCCATGTCATAAAGGTCGAGATCTTCCTCGATAAATCCGTTTCTTTCCAGATATTCGATAGCCTGCAGTAGTTGTTTCTTTATTCGTTCTTCCTCCAAGCCAGAAATTTCCTGTTGTGCAGTTACAAACTTGAACCAATCATCCGGAGTATGCGGCTGGCCTTCTTCTATCTGTTCCATGTACCACACACATGCGCTTTGCAGATCGGGGTCCAGCACACTTAAGAGATGAACACGCCAAGCATCTCTCTCCTGGTCAGAGATCGTAGCCTTTGAGGCGCCATTGTAGAAATCTTCTGCGAGAGCATTTATAAGATTCGCTCCTTGATTTTGTACTACAGGTGCATTGGATTGAGGCTGCGCGGGCGTGTCGATCCACTGTTTTTCAAACATTCGAATAAGTACGGCCTTATACCAATCTTGACGTGCCTTTAGTCCGCCCATCACTTCCTCGCTCACACTCTCCCAATCAATAGGCTTGCCTCCCTCTATTCGCTGTAACAGTAAATCGTACAATTTATACTCGGTTGTGGCGCCAAGTGTTCTTAAATTTTTATAGATACCAGGAAGATTGGCATCAGGTGTTAGTTCTGGCTTAGCCGTTCCTGCAGATATTGCATCCACTTTTTCGACATGACTGGGGTGTGGCTCCTTCTGTGTCATATATGATTATTATACATCAATTGTGTGTTTTAGGCAAATATAGAATAGCTATCAGTAGATTCATGCTATTGCGCTACAATGCGCAGGTGTCATCACTCCAGATTATTTACGCCAGTACCAGCGGGCATACCGAGTACGTTGTCGGCGTCCTGACAGAGGTTTTAAAAGGAGCGTTGCAGGTTGCAACGTGCAATGCCGAGGCTGCAACGCCGGAGGATCTTTTGAAAGGAGATAACCTTATTCTTGCCTGCGGCACCTGGAATACCGATGGGCCTGAGGGGCAGCTCAATCCGCATATGAAAGATCTTCTGGTTGGCAGGGCCAAGGACATTGATCTTGCCGGGAAGCAGGTTGCCATTATCGCGCTTGGTGATGACCGTTATTACTATACCTGCAGGTCGGGGGAGCACATGCGCAGGTTCGTGCTCGATCACGGCGGAAAGATCCTCGGAGATGCATTGCTTGTGGTGAATGAGCCGTACGGTCAGGAGGAGAGAGTGAAGAAGTGGGCGGAAGCTCTTCATCAAAAATTAGCAATTAGGAATTAGCAATTAGCAATTTTATGCGAATTTCACTCAAAGTTACCGGCGCGCAAGGTCAAGGAGTCAACTCCATAGGAGAGATGTGTGCAAAGGGTCTCAAGCGTGCGGGGTACTGCGTGTTTGGATACAAAGAATATATGTCCCTCATCAAAGGCGGACACAGCAGTTATCAGCTTGATGTCGCATCCGAAGCCATCGAGAGCAGCGAGACAACGGTGGATATGCTCGTGTGTTTCAATCACCACGGACTCGAGCGTAATGCACTAGAGGTGAAGAGCTGCGGGATCATCCTGCACCAGACGCCGCAGTGGAAATACACCAAAGAACAGCAGAAGGTGCTCGAGGATCGTGGCATCCGGACGGTATATCTCCCTTCAGAGGACATCCTGAAAAAGCTCAAGGCGAAGCCGATCTTAGGCAACGTGCTCGTCACATCTGTCGTCTGGGCATTGCTTGGGCGCAAGGCTGAAGAACTGAAGGAGCTTGTGCAGGAACAGTTCGGGCATAAAGGGGAGAAGGTGGTAGCGATGAACTTCCAGTGCATCGAAGAAGGGTTCGCATTCTTGGGAGAGGAAAGTGGAAAGTGGAAAGTGGAAAGTGGGCTGCGGTTACCCAAGTCTGATCCTTCATGGAAAGATCATCTGCTGATTACCGGAAGCGAGGCGATGGGACTCGGGCTCATCCACGCAGGATGCCGTCTGTACTGCGGATATCCGATGACGCCGAGTTCGCCGCTGCTGAGTTACATCGCGGGGATGCAGAACAAGACCGGGATGATCATCAAGCAGGCGGAAGATGAGATCACGGCCGCGCAGATGATGAGCGGGGCGATGCACATGGGCACACGCGCAGCGACGGGCACCTCGGGCGGGGGATTCGACCTCATGACCGAGACGCTTTCACTCGATGCCATCATCGAAAATCCTTCCGTCTTCATTCTCGCACAGCGCCCTGGGCCAGCAACGGGCCTTCCTACATGGACCGCGCAGGGTGATCTTCTTCTGGCCGTGGGTTCGTCGCACGGGGAATTCGCGCGCTGCGTGATTTCCGTGGCCGATGCACAGGATTGCTACGACCTGATGCCCGAAGCATTTAACATTGCCGAGAAATATCAGACTCCGGTGATTGTGATGACGGATAAGCAGATCGCAGAAGCGTTATTCACGCAGAAACCGTACGATCAGAAGAAGGCGAAGCTTGATCGGGGAAATCTGGTGACCGATCCGAAGGCCTTAAAGAAGCTCAAGAGCACGGACCGCTACGATCCGAATGCTAAGGATGGCATCTCCCCGCGATGGCTTCCCGGAAGCCTTGCTGCGACCTACTGTGCGCAGGGTGACGAGCATAACGGCGATGGTTCTGTAGATGAAAGCGCGAAGAATGCGGTGGAGCAGATAGAGAAGAGGATGAAGAAGATGAAAGCGATGGAGCGGGAGACGCCAGAGCCTGTACTGACGGTAATGAGCAATGAGAAATTAGCAGTTAGCAATGAAGAGCCGGCATTGGATCTTCTTGTGGTGAGCTGGGGGAGTAATAAGGGGGTGATCATGGATGCTTTGAAGGTTGCGGGTTCCGGGTTACGGGTTGGGTATCTCCATTACACATACCTCTGGCCGATGAAGACAGAGAGGCTGAGCAAGTTGATGAAAAAGTCGAAAAAGACCGTGCTTGTGGAGTGCAACTATGGAGGACAACTTGGCATGTTGATTCAGATGGCCGGAGGCCCCACGATCAAAGAAAAGATTTTGAAATATGACGGCAGGCCGTTCTTCGTCGATGAGCTCCAAAAATTGCTCATTGCTAACTCCTAATTGCTAATTTCCATGTCTATCCCCCTCGATTCCGGAACGGCCAAAAAGATGAGTGCATTCCACTGCGCAAACCAGTGCACGTGGTGCGATGGGTGCGGCGACTATGGCATCTGGACGGCGGTGAAGCGCGCGCTCAGTGAGAGCGACATTCCGCCGCACGGGGTTTTGCTCTGCTACGACGTCGGATGTCATGGAAATACCAGTGACAAGATCCTCGGCTACCGTTTCCACGGCCTCCATGGCCGCGTGATTCCCTTTGCCGCAGGCGCCAAGCTCGCTAATCCTCGTCTTCCGGTGATGGCCTTCGGTGGCGACGGCGCGAGCTTCTCCGAAGGAGTCGGGCACCTCGTTCACGGTATTCGCAGCAACTACCCGATCACGTTCGTGCTCCACAATAACGGCAACTACGGGCTCACCACGGGGCAGGCAAGCAGCCTTACACAGCAGGGCCAGCCGATGAACAGTTCCCCGAACGGCATCCCCGAGCACACGCTCAATTCCATGGACTTTGTGTTCTCGCTCGAGCCCACCTTCGTTGCCCGCGCCTGGTCGGGGGATATCGATATGATGACAAAGGTTCTCAAAGCGGCCATCGGCCATCGTGGCTTCGCGTTCGTGGACATCCTTCAGGCATGCCCCACCTACAACCACTTCGCCACGCACTCGTACCTTATGGAGAAGTGTTACGACGTGAATGCGGAAGGCCACACGCCGGATGATTTTTCGAAGGCCCGCGCCCTCGCTCTCGATACCTCAAAGCGTATCGCTTGCGGTGTGCTCTTCCAGCGCGAGGATATGCCGAGTTTTTATGAGAGGTTGGAACCGAGGAAGGATTGCAAAACAACTGCGGTGGAAGAAGTGCAGATTGTGGATACGGCGGAGTGGGAGCACGAATTTATGTGAGGAATGGCCAAAAATCCGGTGCAACAACATGTTGTTTTTTGAAGAAAACACTTTTCATTTCCGGGAACATCCTTAAAATGCGCGCCCATGGCGAAAAGTAAATCCCCGGAGGCAGATCTTGAAGATCATACCGCTAGAGCAGAGGGGCTCATAAGGGAATATGGAAGACGGGGGGCAGATAAAACGAACATTTTCATCCAATTAGAGAAGGTGCGAGGAGCGATAACGACGCTTCTGGAGAAAATACATGGAGATGATTGGTTTGAGGCAAGTACCGATGATCCGAGATTGGATCAGCTCTTCGGAAACATCGGTGCCATTGCGCGCGGACAGGAACGCAAACTGCCTCCTCCAGGGGCAATAAAAAAGAGCATCACCTCTAAGAGAGCAAAGACAGCGGCGTATCTGGCAAACCCCGCACAGGTCGACCGAATACGCTGAATTCTGTGTACCCAATTCACCGGACGTTATACCCTTTTATCTATGCGGATAGATATCATCACGCTTTTTCCGGCGATGTTCCAAGGTCCTCTAACCGAGAGCATCCTAAAACGTGCCCAGGATGAAGAAAAACTGGAGATTGTCTTTCATGACCTTCGCCAGTTCGGCCTTGGGAAATATCATCAGGTGGATGACAGCCCGTATGGCGGCGGCGCCGGAATGTTGATGAGAGCAGATGTAATTGTTCCGGCGTTAGAGAAGATCGCCGAAAGAAAAATGCATAAAGGAAAAAGCAAAAAGCCGTACACGATCTATTTTTCTCCGAGAGGGAAGAAGTTAAAGCAGGCGAAGGTGGAGAAGCTGGCGAAGAAAGAATGGCTGATCCTACTTTGCGGACATTACGAAGGCATTGATCAGCGTGTCATCGACGGTGGCTGGTTCGACGGGGCTCACCATAAATGGATCGATGAAGAGATTTCGATCGGGGATTATGTGCTGACCGGCGGCGAGCTTCCAGCAATGGTCCTGATCGACGCTGTGGCGCGGCAGATTCCGGGGGTGCTCGGGAAAGAGGCTTCAGTACACGAAGAGAGCTTTTCGGCTTCCCTCGGCCGTAAAAAGGAATATCCGCATTTCACGCGCCCGGAGGAATTTAGGGGGCTCAAGGTGCCCGATATTCTGCTTTCCGGGCATCACGGGGAGATAGAGAAGTGGAGGAAGGAAAACGTGAAGTAATTGAAAATTGAAAATGTAAAATTGAAAATTATGGAAGTTGCTCTCTCAACATTGCAGGCTCAGTTGAGGGAAGCAGGGGAGCTGACCTTCAACGTGCGTGTTCATCCAGGAGCCCGAAAGACGCAGATCAAAAGCGTGATGGCGGATGGCACGATCAAGATCGACGTTGCTGCTGTACCGGAGGAGGGAAGAGCGAATGCGGCGCTCGTAAAATTTCTTGCGGAGGAGTTTGGTGTTGCGAAAGGGAATGTGGAGATTGTGGCGGGGGAGACGGGTAGGAAGAAGGTGGTGCGGATTGTCGCATAAATCCTATTTCTCCATCGCTTCCCGTATCTGCCCCTCCAGATCCGCGGCATACGGTAGACCCGTGTACTGCTTTCCATCGATGAAATATGTCGGCACCAGATTGACGCCAAGGCTGCGAAGCCAGGACTGCTGTTCTTCGATCACGGTAGTGGTTTTCTCGCTTCCGAGGCAGTCCCCGAAGATCTTTTCATCGAGCTTCAGCTCTTTTGCATAGGAAAGGAGTGAGGCACGGTCGCTTCCGGTGCGCTCGAAGAGCAGACGGTGCATGCCCAGACCTGCATTCTGCTTTCCTGCACAGTACAGCGCCGAAGACATCTCTTTGCTTCCCGTATATTTCTTGAGCGGCAGGATTGCGATCGCGAGCCGGAGCGTCCCTGCTTCCAGAAACTGCTTCTCCAACATCGGCATGTATTCTGTGAGGAAGTCGCGGCAGTAGTTGCAGTGGTGTTCTGTGATCAGGAGCATCGAATGCGCTGCATCACGGTTGCCGAGTTCCAGGAGGCCGGAAGAAAGGAGGCGCTCGGGAAGAAGAGACCCCGTAAGGCTTTCGGGCTCCATGACTTGTTCTTCAGCCGGAGCTTCACCTTCACTTTCGGTCTCTTGGGAAGGTTGCGGAGGCCTGTCCTGAGCATTGTCGAAGGGTTGCGAAGTTTGCGGAGTGGGCAGCGAGCAAGCGCTGAGAATGAGAATGGCAGCCAGAGAGAAAGTGAATTTCATCATTGGCATTGTAATTGCAGATTGAAAATTACAAAGCAGCTTCTGCAATTTTCAATCTGCAATTCACTGTTCTTATAAGCACCGTGCTCCGCCCTCCGTGGGCTCGCACCCTCCCGGGCAGAACGTGTGCTTCAAGTGGTTCGCGACATCCGTGCAGCGCAGAACCTGGGGCTGACTGCAGGAACAAGAAGGATTGTGCATTTCCTGACATACGCCGTAGCGGATGGCACAGATGGCAGTCGGGCTGTTGCAGTCGTCCTCCTGGGTGCAGCCTGTCGTTGTTACCGTGGGGACTGTCTGGGGGGCGGAAGGTTGCGTGGGTTGCGAAGGTTGCAAAGTTTCTTGATCAGCTGTGACAGGCGGGCGGGCAAGAATGTTAGCGGCGCCGGGAACCACCACCACTCTTGTTTCCGGCTGAATAGCCTGAAGCACCAGAATCGTTGCGACTCCGGCAAGGTAGGCGACAAGGGTGACGGCGATAGAGGGGATACGCTCCATTTTCGTGAATTTTCCGCGTATCTTCCTCTGAATGCAATAGACAACAGACAAATGCATAAAGCAAAAAGGATAATGCAAAAATATTTTTGCTTTTTGCTTTATGCTTTATGCATTTCCCCATGGCTTCACGCATTCCCATTCTCGGCGTTCCCATTGATCCCGTCACGATGGAGGAGGCGGTTACGTGCGTTCTGTCGATGCTCCATGGGTTGAAGCAGTGCCATGTGATGACACCGAACAACGAGATGCTCGTGGAGGCAGACCGCAATGCCGCTTTTAAAAGCGTCCTTCAGAGGAGCGATCTCAATCTCCCGGACAGCACCGGGCTTCTGTGGGCGGCTCGTAGAACAGGGGAGAGGATTCCAGAGCGTGTGAGCGGGGTGGATTTTGTGGAGAGACTGTGTGGGGCGTTGGATCAGAGTATTCCGGTGTTTTTTTTGGGGGGGAGGGGTGGAGCAGCGGAGAAAGCGGCGGAGAAATTCGGAATGCGGAATTCAGAATTCGGAATTGCAGGAGTATTTGAAGGATCTCCGAAAGATATGGATGCAGATCAGATCATCCAGGCAGTGAATACTTCCGGTGCCAAGCTGCTACTGGTGGCTTACGGTGCGCCGAAGCAGGATCTCTGGATCGCGAAACATCTTTCGAAGATGCCTACGGTGCGTGTCGCGATCGGCGTCGGTGGTACATTCGATTTTCTGTCAGGAACGATCAAACGGGCGCCACGATGGTTGCGGTCACTGGGACTCGAGTGGTTGTGGAGACTGATCCTTCAGCCGTGGCGTATCAAAAGAATCTGGACGGCCGTCGTTATATTTCCGATGCTCGTCCTCATGTCAAAAAAGCAGAACTGATACAGGGCGGCTACTCATGCATCTGCTCCTCGTGCGCCACATACCATTCTTTCTCTCCCTTCTGAAGCTTCACGAGCTTCGGTCCGTTTTTTGTTTGCACCAGGTAGTCTCTCTGGTTCTCATTACTCCGCAGCAGCGTCGAACTCGTGACGACGTCGTCTTCCAAAAGAAGATACACCGCGATATCCGGCTTATCGGTGAGCGCCGCCTTCACATTGGCCATCGCGCGGCCGAGGGTGGCGGCGAGCGCCACGACGAGCATCGAAAGGAGCACGGCCCACATCATCGTGTGGCCGTACCGCTTGCGGGAGATGAGGGAAAGTTCCATTTCTCAGTATTATAGCAGAAGTCTACATCGGGTGGTACCTTTGCCGCATGCCCCGTGTCTGTCTCATCATCATCGACGGCTTCGGAGTGGCTCCTCCGGGACCCGGAAATGCCCGGACGCTCGCTAAAATGCCCACCGTGGCGACATTGGAGAGCGAAGTCCCAAATGTCCTGATGGAGGCTTCGGGCAATGCCGTCGGGCTTCCGGAAGGCCAGCAGGGCGCTTCGGAACCCGGCCATCTGACGATGGGGGCGGGGAGAGTGGTGTGGCAGCCGCTGGAAAATATCAACCGCGCGATCCGCGAAGGAGATTTTTTCGAGAATCCCGTCCTGATCGCCGCGTGCGAACGCGCGAAAGAAAAAAATGTCCCGCTTCACCTCCTCGGTCTCTACTCCAGCGGGGGAGTACACAGTCATCTCGATCATATGCACGCGATGCTCAGGCTCGCGAAGCAGAAGGGCGTCGCGAAAGTGTTTCTCCATCTCGTTGGCGACGGGCGCGACATGCCGGAGCAGTACTTCTGCACGGATTTCGATCTCCTGAAGAAAGAAATTTCGAAGGAGCAGCTCGGCACCATCGCCTCGCTCGTGGGCCGATACTTTGCCATGGACCGCGACAAGCAGTACGTCGATCGGACAAAAGTCGCCTACGATCTTCTGGCGGAAGGCAAAGGGGAGGACTCCAGCGATTTCTGCGCGTCGGCGAAACAGTGGTACATCGCGGCTCCCGACAAACAGAAGACGGATTACTATATTCGCCCGCTCAAAACGAAGGAGTTCCAGCCTGTACAAGGGAAAGACGTCGTGGTGTGTGTGAACTTCCGCAGCGACCGCATGATCCAGATTGTGCGTGCTCTGGAAGAGGAAAATTTCGCGGAGTTTCCCCGCCCGGTACGCGTCACCGACGTCGTTTGCATGGGACCGTATTCCAATCACTTGCCCGTGGCGTTTCCTGCTCAAGAAGTCCTCAATACCCTTGGATCGGTGGTGTCGAAGGCTGGTATCAAACAGCTACGCGTTGCGGAAACCGATAAATTCGCGCATGTGACATTCTTCTTCAATGCGCAGGAACATGAGCCATATAAAGGAGAAGATCGCCTGATGGTGGAATCGCCGAAAGTCGCGAACTTCGCGGAAGCTCCCGAAATGAGTGCGGATCAGATCACGGAGACGGTGCTCGGCAATATCAAAGATGGCACATACGGACTGATCGTCATGAACTACGCGAACCCCGATCTTGTAGGCCATGGCGGCAAGCTCGATGCGGCCGTGAAAGCATGCGAAACCGTCGATCGCAATCTTGCGAAGCTTCTTCCGGCACTCGAAGCCGCCGGCTACGACTGGATCGTCACGGCCGACCACGGCAATGCGGAGTGCATGCTTCTGGAAGACGGTGCCACGATCAATCCGAGTCATACGACGAGTCCCATCCAGACGTTCGTGCATTCCTCGATTATCAAATCGTCTGCAGATCTGAAAGATCTCAAGGGGCTCAAAGATATTGCGCCGCTTTGCCTGAAGATCATGGGCATTCCGGTGCCGAAAGAGATGCAGTAGATGAGTAGCGGAGGTTCATGAACCTCTGGTCAGTGCACTTACGCCGGAGCAGCAAAAGGCACGAGGAGTATTCCTTGAAGAATTCATTCGTTGGGTCGTTTCTTTGCGGAAATAAACATCCCAGAAATATTCGACAAAAGTTAATTTATAGTGTATTATAGTTATAATATTTCTTTCAACATCCATATGAAACACGCCATACATCGTAGGAAATATCTTCTGTGTGCGCTTGTAGTGGTTGGGGCACTCTTGGCACTCTCATTTGCTGCAAAGTATTTTGCAGAGCTAAACACCATAAGTGCAGCAACCATAGATACGGGTGGGAACCATTCGAGTCCACCATGGCAATCCTATTGTATGGAATCTGTCACGGAAAGTTCCGCGAGTACAACGGCTGTTACCGATGCAAGAACAAGAGTGAGCGATTGTGCTGAGAGCTTTAGATCTGCTTGCGAAGTGCAAGGGTCTCCTCTGGGGGTACTCACTGTAGGCGCACAAACGGAGACTTCGATGACATACTCGTATCATATGTGGCCGCTCAGCCTGATATTTAACGATGTGATGACAACCATTCAGCAAGAAGTGAAATGTGACTATCTTCCTGGATATTTGGAGGAGATGGCAAGAAACGCTCTCAATAGTGCAAGTTCGGGTATGCCAGTGTCTGCACCATCCGGAACGACTGCACCAACCGGAGTGCCTGCAATGCCTGCGACAAATGGGATCATCCCGTAAATGTGGGCATCTGGATGAAGCGTTCTTCCATTGATGTTCGGGTCCACAGGTAGCGGAGGATCGTAATCTTCCGCTACGCTTTGCCGGTGCAGGAGATCACCTATCGCTCGGCAAAATTTCTTGAGGAAGTCGCGTCCCATAAGGATAAGCACGTCCATATTATTCTGATTGCGACGAAGCCCGACATCATCAAGCAGGTGCCGCTGTATCACGAACTTAAAAAGAGAGGGCACAATGTTGTCCTTGGCCACACGGGCCAGCATTATGACGAAAATCTTTCGGGCGGGATGCTCAAAGAGTTCGGCGTCGAGCCGGATTTCAATCTGAATGTCCGCGGATCAATGCATGAGATTGTCTCGCAGATCATCGGGCGGTTCGGGTACCTGATCGGAGAACTAAAAAAGCGAGACAAGGTCGTCATCCCGTATGTTCATGGTGATACGACGACGGCGATGGCTGCGTCGAATGCGGGCTTTTGTCATATGTTCGCGTCAGTTCATGTTGAAGCAGGAATCAGAACCTTAACGCCCGCATTCGACGAATGGAAAATGGAAAATGGAAAATGGAAAATGGATCATGTAGATCAGTGGCGGACATTCCTGATGGATCGGAAGAACTGGAAGAGGGGATCGCAGGAGCCGTATCCGGAGCAGTTCAATACACGATGTAGCGAAGCTGCGACGGGAGTGCACCTCGCGCCGGTGGAGCTGGACCGCGAATTTATGCTCAGCGAAGGGTTTGCAGAGGACAGGATTTTTGTGGTGGGGAATAGCGTGGCGGATGCGACGCGAGATGCGCTCGCGAAAGCAAAAAGCAAAAAGGAAAAAGGAAAAAATATTTTTGAACGGTATCCGATGCTGGCAGATGGCGACTTCGTCCGGTTCTGCATTCATCGCCGGGAAAACTGCGTTTCGGAGCGAAGATTCCGCGCAATCTACGATGCGATGAAAGGACTCATCCTCGATGGAAAAAAAGTCCTCCTCATCAACATGAATCAGACGAAGTTCGCGCTCGAGAAGTTCGGATTGCAGAAAGAATTGGAAGCACTCGCGAAGGATCACAAGAATTTTGTCTTGAGCGACGTGTGGTCCGAGTATGGCGATGTGATTGCGGCAATGAGTAAGTCCGCAGTGTGCGCTACCGATAGCGGCAGCATGCAGGAAGAGATGAACATTATGGGAATTCCCTGTGTCACGCTGCGCTTCGGTTCCGATCGAAGCGAATCCGCGATTGCGGGAGGCAATCTCATCGCTCCGCCCATTGATGCGGCGCTTATTCGGTCGATGATCGATTATGCGTGGGACAATAAAGAGATGCAGAAAGCGCCGAAGCTCTATGGAGAGAATGTCAGCGCGAAGTGCATTGATGCGGTGGAGAAGGTATTAGCCAAAGGAGAGATCTTCCGGGCAGAAGAGGAGAGATTGAGGTTATAGCTGCTCACTAGTAGGGTTATAGGGATGCTTCAACGTATCCGCGAGGGGCTTACCTTGGTACTCATTGCAGTGCTGCCCTTTCATGCGTTTCTCGTTACCGTCGGGACAAAGCTCATCGCGGGGTCAGGGCAATCACCGTTGCCCGTGTTGGCGCTTTGGAAAGAGGCAGTCCTTGGGATGATTTTGCTTGTTGCTTTGGTGGAGATCTTTCGAGAGTGGAAAACGGAAAGTGGAAAGTGGAAAGTTGATGTTTTCGACATTCTGATCGTTGGGTTAATTGCCTGGTCGATCATTTTGTATTTCGTTTTCCACTTTCCACTTTCCACTTTCCACTTCGCATTCGGGTTTAAGTATGACTTCCTCCCGCTCGTTGCATTCCTGATCCTGCGGCGGGTGCCTTGGTCACCGTGGTTCATCAGCACGGCAGTAGCCGTGCTGCTAAGCGTGGGTGCGGTCGTCGCGGTCTATGGAATCGCTGCGATATTCCTGCCGATGTCGTGGTTCACGGCGTTGGGATATTCCGATCTTCATTCCTTGTATGTCCCCGGGGGGCCGCTTGCACCGTTCCAGCAGATTGAATCGATCGGCATCAGAAGAATGCAGTCGGTAATGAGTGGGCCGAATCAGATGGGGCTGTGGCTTTTGATTCCCTGGAGCATTGCGTTCGTTGATCTTGTTCGCAGGCGGTCGTTTGCTGGTTTGCTGGTTTGCTCGTTGCTCGTTGTAGGCATTCTCCTCTCTTTCTCAAGATCCGCCTGGATCGCGGCAGCCGTCATCGGCGCAGTCGTTGCATGGAAGCATTTGTCTCGCAAACAGATGGTCATGGCTGCCTCTTTCTTGATCGTTCTTGCCGTTATTGCCGTTGCTGCATTTCCAAGCATTGTTTTACGTGCCACATCTACCACCGGTCATATTGATCGGCCTCTTCAGGCGTTGCAGATCATGAAAGAACATCCGCTGGGTCTGGGTCTTGGTTCTGCCGGCCCGGCAAGTAATCGCTTCAGCGATGCCTGTGTGGATCTTCCCGCAGGCAGCGACGCTTCATGGGCGCAGGCGCATTCGCAGCTGTGTGTGTTTGTCGGCGGCAATCAAGTCCAGCCTCCGCTCCCTTCCGGGGAGCTACGGCCGGCAGGCCAACCTGCGGATCGTACGTGCTCCTGTCCGCTTCTACCCGAAAATTGGTATCTGCAGATCGGTGTGGAGTTGGGGTGGATAGGTTTTATCCTGTATGTGACGTTGGTGCTGATGCTTTTGAAACGCTTGACGGAATTGAAAATTGAAAATGTAAAATTGAAAAAAGAAGAATTTTCAATTTTCAATTTTCAATTTTCAATTGGTCTCGCATTCCTCGGCATCAGTATCGCCGCCCTCTTCCTGCATGCATGGGAAGACAGCGCGGTGGCGTATACGGTGTGGATTCTTATGGCAATGGGGCTTTTACTGAGAAGGAGGATCCATTGAGGTCAGAAGATGCTCATCACCATTTCCAGCAGCCATGATCGTGGATTTCCGCTCCCCAACATCCGAAGGGTCATTCAGCCACTCTGTAACATCGTCTCCGGTAAACTGTTCATTCGGAGGATACACCTGCTTCATGCCTGTTACGGAACCAGGCGCCTTCTGATGTGCTGTGGAAAGAACGACAATTGCCTCATTGTGTATTTTGCGGACAGCAAGAGTGAGCTGGGTGAGATTGTTCAAGCTCTGCGTGAGCTTTTCATCTCCATCAACGATGACAGACGAAATCTCGCCTTCTTTTCGTACGTGTATTCGCTTGTCTCTTTGCAATAAGTTATTTGTTTGTAACCCCGTATACAGCCCTGGATTTTTTGTTTCGGGGAGGACAATATCGCCATTTTGAACTTCTGCATGCAATTCCATAAGTACAGTATGTTCTCGCTGCGGCACCCTTTTGTCAATTCCCTCTGGAAAGGGGTAGGCTTTGCCCATGGAAGGTTCCGTTCATCCAAAGTCCATCGCTATTCTCGATTTCGGAGGCCAGTATGCGCACCTGATCGCCAGCCGCATCCGGCGTTTTGGGTATCCCTCCTATATCTACCCGTGTGACATCGATCCCACAGAATTAAGGGGAGTTGCTGGCATCATTCTCTCTGGTGGGCCACAGAGCGTGTACGACAAGGGGAGTCCGCAGGCGGATCCGAAGATTTTTGATCTTGGTATTCCGGTTCTGGGACTTTGCTACGGGCATCAGTGGCTGGCGCATGCGCTTGGCGGCCGAGTGGCTGCTGCGAAGGTTAAGGAATATGGATCTACGCTGGTGAAGCGAGCGGAAAAAGAAAAAAGCAAAAAGGAAAATGATTTGTTTGAAGGATTTCCGGAGCAGTGGACGGTCTGGATGTCGCATGGCGACGAAGTGAGTGAGCTTCCGCCGGGATTTATCCGCACTGCAAGTACGAAAGATTGCATCAACGCGGCGATGGTGAATCCGGAGAGAAACATTTTCGGCATCCAGTGGCATAACGAGGTGACGCACACGGAGCATGGCATGGAAATCCTCCGGAGGTTTGCGGAATTCTGTAAGCCTGCGCAGTGGTCGATTAAAAGTTATGCCGATCATGTGGGTGCGCAGATCAAAGAAGAGGTGGGTGGCAAGAAAGTCTTTATGCTGGTCTCCGGAGGGGTGGATTCCACGGTCGCGTTCACGCTTCTGAACAAGGTCCTTGGCGCAGATCGTGTACAGGGGCTCCTCGTCGATACGGGATTGATGCGCAAAGGAGAGGTGAAGATGATTGAAGAAGCGTTTGCAAAGCTCAAGATCAAAAATCTGCACATCGAAGATGCATCAGAGGAATTTTTTGCGAATCTGAAAGGCGTTTATGGACCGGAAGAGAAGAGGAAGATCATTGGGAATACATTTTTAGAGGTGCAGAAGAGGGTGTTTGAAGAAATGCGGAATTCGGAATTCGGAATTCGGAATGAGGTGTGCTTGTTGGGTCAAGGGACCATTTATCCAGACACGATTGAAACCGGAGGGACCAAGCACGCGGACAAGATCAAGACGCATCACAACCGTGTGGAGGCGATCCAGAAAATGATTGAGCAGGGACTCGTGATCGAGCCGCTCAAGGAACTCTATAAAGATGAAGTGCGTATTCTGGGCGAAGAACTGGGATTGCCGCATGCACTCGTATGGCGGCATCCATTTCCGGGGCCGGGACTTGGCGTTCGAATTCTTTGTGCGAAGAATTCGAACGAATTGAAAATTGAAAATGGAAAATTGAAAATTGAGTTCCAACACACGGTGTTGCCCGTGCAATCGGTGGGTGTGCAAGGTGACGGAAGAACCTATCGGCATGCGATCGTTGTTTTCGGTAAAGATCCCTCGAAGATTACTACGGAGCATCTGGAGCTTGCGACGCAGGTGCCTAACAGTAATCGCGAAATCAATCGTGTGCTTCTTTGCACGTCTCAATCTGAGCGCACAGAATTTTCGGTGACGCCGGGGGCGATCACCCGCGAGCGCGCAGACCTTCTCCGTGAAGCAGATGACATCGTCCTTCAGGAAATGCGAAACGCAGGTCTCTATGAAAAAATCTGGCAGTTCCCAGTCGTGTTACTTCCTCTCGGGAAGGGGAAAGGACAGTCGATTGTCCTTCGCCCTATCTCTTCCACCGACGCGATGACAGCGAATGCATTTGTATTGCCTCCCGAAGTCATCCAAACGATCACCAAAAAGATCATGCAATTGCCGGGCATCGATGCGGTTTTCTATGACCTCACCAATAAGCCGCCGGCGACTATAGAGTGGGAGTAGCCAAACCTCACCTTTTACTGGATTTGTGCAAATTAACAGCGTAGGATTCCTTTCACTATGGTTGCGCCCAAGGCACTGACGAGCGACGAGGTACGGCAGCTGGTAATGGAGGCCCAGAGCGGGGACACGGGGGCGTTTAGCAAGCTCTACGATTTTTATTTTCCACAGGTATTCCGCTACTGCGCATTTCGAGCTCCTGCGGAAGTCGCCGAGGATCTTGTGGCGGAAGTTTTTGTGAAAGCGTGGGAGAAACTGCACACCTACAAAGTGCAGAAGGACATTCCCTTCGGTGCATGGCTCTTTCGTGTGGCGCGCTACACGGTGATCGACGCCTATCGCACCAGCCGCACGTGGGAAGATCTCGATGAGACACTCGAAGATCCCGATACGCTCAACTCCGCAGACGGGATGCTCCGCCAGAAAGAGGTGGTCCGTGTGGTGCGTAAAGCGCTGAACGCATTGCCGCGCCGGTACCGTGATGTGCTGGTGCTCCACTACATTGCGGGCCTTCCCAGCGACGAGGTGGCACGCGTTTTACGGCTGAGCCAGGGGGCTTCCCGCATCCTCAAGTTCCGGGCGCTCAAAAAGCTTGAACAAGAATTGCCGTCAGAATACCGGGAAGGGCGTAACAAGGCTGCTTTGGCATCGTTTTCACCATTGCAATGAGGCTTGAACAGCGTCTCCAGAGGCTTTCCCAAGACATCACACCTTCTGGGGCTATCAAAAGTCGCATATTCGATCGTATTGAGCAGAGAATCGGCGCTCCGGAGGTGCTCCGAATGGCGGCCAAAGAGATGACGCCGAGGGCTGCCGTCCGTGACCGCGTGTGGGACAAGGTAGCGCAGGTTGTCACACAGTCTCCCGTTGCCTTCCTCGATCGCGTCCGTGGCGCGCTGCTTCCTCCCGTCGAACTTTCCAAAGATCTCTGGCAGTCCTTCATCCTGCCGCGGCTCCAGCCGCAGCAGGTTGCCGCCCGTTCCTATCGTGGTATTGCGTGGGTCACGGCCGTGGCGATTCTTATCGTGACCGTTCGCGTCAGTCCGAGCCTCTTCTTCGCCGCTCCCACCGCCGCCGAGTCGGCTGTGACGCTTCTGCCTACGCGTGGAGCAGTCACGGTGAAGATCGCGGGAGTCATACAGGAAGTCGATCAGGAAGTGGCCCTTGTGCCGGGGATGCAGATCCGCACGGGCGACAGCGAGGCGAGCATCCTTCTGCGCGATGACGGCGTGATTCGCATGGACCGCAACACCGTCGTCACGCTCCACGATCTCACGGAGCGCCTAGAACCGGCGCCTGAGATTCTGCCCACGCTCACGCTCGAACAGGGACGCATCTGGGTGCAGGGGCTCGTGCCGGCCACACTTAGGGGCATCACACTCGCTACTGCCGAAGGCCATATTACGGTGAATGAAGGCAGCGTCTCGCTTGCCCGGGAAGATCTCCTGACGGTCGAAGTCTATAACCGCACCGCCACGCTCCTGCGCGAGGACCGTGAAACGCGGCTCATCACGGGAGACCGCATCCAGCTCTGGGCTGGAAGCGTCCCGCTCATCCGTCATATCCCGCTCTCCGCCTATGATGACAGCTGGGTAAGCCAGAACATCGGCCGCGACGCCGTGCATCGCAAGGATATCGCCCAGCAGCAGCAGGATCGCAAAGTGGCGCGCGCAGGCATCCTCCCGACATCCAAACTCTACGCCGTGAAGCGTGCCGCCGAAGCTGTGGACGTGATGCTCACCTTCGACGGTCGCACGCGCGTCGAGAAGCAGATCGCCTACGCAGGCGTCCGTCTCGACGAGGCGGCCGCTCTCATTGAAGAGGGGGCGGTGGAAGCCGTGGAGGCACCGTTGCAGGAATACCGCAGGGCGCTTGTTGCCCTTGCGGGAGAGTCCACTGACGGGACCGAAGCACAGTTCCTTCTGCAGCAGGCTGTGTCCGAGGATTCCGCCGAGATCGCGGCGGCTTCCGTGGGCGACAACAACTATCTTCTGAAAAAGACCGTGCTCGAGGCCTACTCTGAGCTTCCGGGACAGGACGGGGAAATCATCGAAGCGGCGCTCCTTGTGGACGGGCTCTCCACGCTCGCAGAGGCCGCAGAAGCGGGAGACCAGATGCAGGTTACCGGCGCCTGGGATGCACTGGAGCCGTATCTGAAAGCCATCGAAGAGAATCCTGAACTTGCCGAAGCGGTAGAAGCAAAGGCCCTTTTGAAGCGTTTCGCGCTGGCCGTCCAGGACACGGAGGGCTTTGATCCGGATCTGATCGCCGCGTCGGAGGAATTCCTGCCTGAGGAGCCGGTGACGGTAGTGGCCCACCTCACGGACGAACAGGTGCTCGCGATCGCCTCGAATATCAAGGAACGTATTTTCACGCAGTACCGCATGCCCCAGTCCCGCAGCAACGTACTTCTCGCCGAACTGCGGAAACTGAAAGGCAATGCGGATGAAGGCCGCATCCTGCGCGCGCTCTATCACGCAATGCCGGAAGATACCGAGCTCCGCGTACCCGTGCGCCGCTCCATCACGCAGCTGAAGTGGTCGGTGGTGGCGGGGGAAGAAGGGGATTCACTGTAGGAAAAGCACCAAATCCCAATGACCAAACAGTGACAAGAAAAAAATAACCAGGCAATATTTTGGTGATTGCCTGGTCATTGGTACTTGGTTATTTACCGAATCCTGTACGCATTACTGCAATGCGTTGCATCATTGTCTGTACACAAATAGATCCACTGTGTGGGGCCCAGCAGCGGCTGCATGCCCCGGATATTCACCCGCGCTGTGCCGTGATCAACGGCGTCGCAGGTAAAGGGCTCATCATCATAGGAAACTTTCTGCGTCTCTCCGGCGCCGTTCCAACGGACGATCTCTGTGCATCCTTCTCCCTTGGAATATGTGACGGAGAGATAGGCATTGCGTGCGATGGTGGCGGAATGGATGGTGATAGCTTCCTGCGCGGCTCCATGCGTACCGCCTCCGGATGTCACTGCGATTGGCTGGCTGCAGTACTGACGGGCGTTCGTGCAGACCTGCACGAGCTGGCCTTCAGTCACCGCCGGCTGGATTCCCTCGAGTCGCAGGTGCGCGGAGAGTTCTCTTGCATTCAGGGAGCATGGCACGCCGCCGATGACATTGAGGCGCTGGAATTCCTGGTTTGCGGCTCCCGTCATCCAGAGGGAGACACATTCGGCTTCCGGGAGAGCGTAGGCGACATCCAAATGATCCATTGTCAGCTGTGCGCTTCGAAGTGTGATCGCATCTACACCCCCCGTTGATTCTCTCTGTTCCCTCACGGCCGGCACTGCCGTGCGGATGCTTTCGCGCAAGGCACGCCAGTCATTGCGTGCGCGGCGAACGACTGCCCGAGGGGCCATGCGGTACGTACCGCCGTTTTCGGAAACGGCTCCGCTCAGGCTCGATGTGGAAACACTCGCGGCGTAGACACTGAGGGCCGCGAGAAGTACGCCGCTTCCAAGAACAAGGCGTGAAGCTTTCTTTTTGAGAAGACTCATAAAGGAATGTGGGTATGTATTATCATTATATAATAAATGTAAAGATTTTGCAACAACGGTTGACGCTCTGCAGCTGACACTTCAAACTGCCGCAACTATGGGACTTTTGACGATTACCGAGCTAAAACCGGGCAGAGCGGTCGTTCTCGACGGCGAACCGTATATCGTCGTGGCTTCGCAGTTCGGCCGCAAAAGCCAGTCCAAGGCGAATATGCAGTGCAAACTGCGGAATCTGAAAACAGGGGGAGTGATTGCCCGCAACTTCCAGGGCAGCGAAACCGTGGAGCCTGCGGATGTCGGATACCGCCGCGTGCAGTACCTCTATAAGGATGACGTCGGATACGGCTTCATGGATCTTAATGATTACAACCAGTTCTCGCTTTCCGAAGAGATCATCGGCGACGCCGGAAAATATCTTGTGGAAGGAGGAGAGGTCGATGCGCTGATGTTCGATGACAAGCCGATCGCCATCGAGCTCAAGTCCACCGTCGAACTGAAAGTTGTGGAGACTTCGGCGGGTGTTCGCGGC
>Ga0209542_10004306_pt1 | contig 29355 bp, 31 predicted proteins | sample RifCSPhighO2_01_FD_184028 | JGI IMG/M metagenome (GOLD analysis project Ga0209542, IMG submission 184028) | Soil microbial communities from Rifle, Colorado - Rifle CSP2_plank highO2_0.1 (SPAdes) (version 2) | ecosystem: Environmental > Terrestrial > Deep subsurface > Rock core/Sediment ... | reverse complement strand
TTTATTAGGGTCTTTTTTATTCTTCTCCATTCCCTGGCGCATCAGCTTGGCAGCAGCCGATTCTTCTTTTTGCGGGATATCTTTCTCGTCTAGCCCTAGCGCGTTGGCTACGGGGTCAACGTTGGCCTCTACTGGCGTTGCAGGTGCTGGGGCTGGCTGATTCTCTTTCTTTGCCTCGATCGCCTCAATTTCGGCCAACGTCGCGTCCGTGCGTGCTTGTCTTACCTCTTGGAGCTTGGTCAGTATCGCGCTGTAGTTTATTTCGACTAGTTCCAGTCCGCACAACTCTTTAATTTTGGTGGCATAAATCTCGGCTCCGGCGACTTTCCAATTAATATTTGGCTCCATTTCTTTCAGCATGCTGGCGATCTCTTTTTTCTGGTTAGTTACCGTGTCTTCTTTGCTCAAGTCGGCTCCACTATTTGCCCAGTTCAAGAGTTCTTTGCCGACCTTTTGATCAATCACCATCTCCGGCCGATCCATAAATAATCCAGTTCTGTCTTTGCTCGCCTTGGCGTTGTGGCGTAGGTCAAGTTCAAAGCTCAGCGTTAATTCGTATTCGAACCCTTCGCGGGTAATCTCTTTCATGCCGACCTTTTCCACTTTAACTTTTCCGTTTTGATCCTTGGTCATGTCGTAGTCTTGTTTCTTCCTGACCGAGGTAATCATGTGACACTTACTCTGGATAATCGCTTCCACAAATCTCTTGTGGCGTGGCGTAACTTTCCCCCAATCTTGGAACTTTCCACCTAAGCGATCGACTAGTTCCAGACACCCGCCTTTGCCGTCCCACTCATGGGTGATGCTGTCGATAATGATCACTTCCATCCCCGCGTTCTCGCAGGCGTGTATCGCCTCGACGTAATTTTCCGGTGCAAAGTCATCAATCAGCGTCACCACGTTGTATGGTCCAAGGTCGGAGTAGAGCTCACCTGATCCGTTTTCGGTATCTATCAAAGCAATCTTCTCCCACGGCGCCATACCGTTAGCCATTAATAGTGCTGAGTATGTTTTGCCCGATCCGCTTGGGCCTCCTAAACCTATGCGCAGTTTGGCTTTTTTTCTTTCGGCCTTGCGCAGTTGAATAACCTGTGTCATAATATATCCGTTAGTGAGTTATGTATGTTTTAAAAGTCCCTTGTACTCTTGCCTGTCTTGGGACTTTTTTTATTTCAACCTTTGGCAGTCGTAACATTTTGCGTCAGGCTGAAATAAGTAAAATTTAAGGATCGATATTGTTATTTTATTTTCACCGCACCCGGCGCATCTAAACCCACAAATTGTTCTTAGGTAACTGATGGCATCGGTCGGGTCTGTCTGAAATGCCGTCTGGATGTTCGGGTAAACTTCTTTAAATTTAGCCAGGGCGATTTTGTTATATTCCATGTAGAGCGACATAATCTTGTAGTAACCGCAGTCCGTACATGTATGTTAGAAACCCCACCGTAAATACTACCGTCCAGATCCAGCCCATAACTTCCTTGCGGTGCTTATTACGGAATCGTATTTCGGCCAACTGTTGACCGTACCACCAACGTTCATACGCTGTACGCCTGCTTTTGAATGTTGAATGCGTTGCTTGCATATTTCCTCCATTTTAGTTTTACAGGTGGCGACCTTTTGGTTATAAAAAAACACCTGTCTTTCAACAGGTGTTGTAAAATCTTGTTAAATTGTGCGTGGCGGTACCCTACCTCTTCGACCACTGGAGCGATTGATTAACGTTTGCTCCACTGTGGTGCACGACGGGCTCGCTTTAAACCAGGTTTCTTTCGTTCCTTTACTCTAGCATCACGAGTCAAAAAGCCGAGGGTCTTTAAAGTTTTCTTGAAATCTTCATTCCAAACGACAAGGCTTCTCGCAATACCAAGTTGAACGGCTGTGGCCTGGCCCATTGGACCGCCACCAACCACTTTTACGGAAATGTCGTAATCTTTCATTTTAGACAAAGCTTTCAAAGGAGCTTGGACGATTTCTTGCCATTGAAAGAATGGAAAGTATTCATCCAAACTCTTACCATTCACAACGATCTTTCCCGATCCTTTGTCGATTCGAACGCGAGCGGAAGCGCATTTGCGTCTTCCCACCGCCCGATTTTGGTCTTCCTTCTTAGTAGTAATTTTAGTCATAAGAATTACTTCTTAAATTTAAGTCTTTTCATCCGAGCAGTGCGGAGTTTGTTTTTTGGCAACATTTTAATTACCGCTAAACGGATTACCTCTTCTGGTTTTTCTTTAACCATGATTTTGGCTCCCACTTCTTTCAAACCACCCGGATTAAGAGTGTGATGGCGATAAACTTTCTGGTCAAGTTTCTTGCCAGTGAAAACCAAATCCTTAGCATTCGCCACCTCTACTTTGTCACCAGAATCAATGTGCGGGGTGTAATCTGGTTTGTGTTTACCCATGAGGATCGTCGCAATTTGGGTCGCCAATCTACCGGGAGCAACTCCCGCGGCATCCAATTCGACAGTATGTCTTTTAATAGCCATAGTATTCTTTAAATATATTTCTTTTTAGACAAATTCCACAATCGCTTCTTCCGCTCCGTCGCCCTTGCGATTCTTTACCAAAACAATTCTCGTAAATCCACCTTTACGTTCAGCATAGCGTGGACCTAAGACTTCCATTAACTTTTTTACAGCATTGTCAGTGTAAAGATCCTTGGCAATCGCTCGACGAGCCGCCAGGGTATTTTGTTTTGCTTTGGTAATTAATTTTTCTACTACCGATCGGGTAACCTTCGCTTTAGCCTTGGTAGTTTTAATTTTTTCAAACAAAACTAAACTCTCAGCTAAATTTGAAAGTAACGCGCGGCGGGGTGCGGTTTTTCGATCGAGGGTAACTTTTTTCTTTTGATGTCGCATACCGTTAAATAAAATAAATACAGGGTTAAGCTTTCTTTTTGGCTTTTTTGGCCTTCTTCGGGGCTTCAACTTCTTCTTCGGTTTCCGTCACCACTTCTCTAGTCTCAACCGGTGCAACTTCTTCTTCGGTTAAAACTTCTTCTTTACCAGTGCCACCATTAGCGACGGCGCCAGAGATAATAGTAAAGTGGTCCATTAAAATTTTTGTGGCTTGTTGCATGGCTTCTTCCGGAGTGATCGTGCCATTGGTTTCAATGTTCAAAGTTAATTTTTCGTAGTTAGTAATATCTCCGACGCGAGTAAAGTCAACAACATAACCGACATCGCGAACTGGGGTGTAAACCGAATCAATTACAATCGTACCCAAATCTTGGGACCCGCGATCTTTTTCTTCCGCTGGTTTATAACCACGACCGCGGCTAACAGTGATCTCCATGTCGAGAGTTTTGTTGCTAGTTAAATTAGCGATAACCAAATCAGTATTAATAACATCGACGGTGCTGTTTGGTGTAATGTCGGAAGCTCTAACTGGGCCTGGTCCTTTTTTAGTTAAAGTCAAAACAACCGGATCATCGGAATGGACCTTAACCACCAATTGTTTAAGATTTAACATCATTTCCACCACATCTTCCTTAACGCCTTCGACAGTGCTGAACTCGTGGTTTACACTTTTAATTTTAAAAGATTCAACCGCCGCACCTGGCAAAGAAGATAACAATACGCGTCGTAAAGCATTACCTAAAGTTGTACCATAACCATGGTAGCAAGGGGTAATGATAACGCTCGCTGTATTGGCCTCCTTCAAAGGGGCGAACTCTACCTTGGAAGGTAACAAAAAGTTCTCCATAATAATGTGGTTAAAATTAACGAGAATAGAACTCAATAATTAATTTAGTGTCAAAGGCGGGCATTTCTATCGCTGGTTCGTTTAACACTTTAGCACTCAACTCCTTGGCGTTAACCGTGAGCCAAGCCGGGGCTTCCATTTTAGCCAAAGTTTCTGACAAGGTTTCAAAACCCTTGCGGCCTTTGGCGCGGTTGGTTAATTTAATTTCATCACCAGCTTTAATGTGAGAAGATGGAACAGACAACTTACGGCCATTTAAAAGAATGTGCCCATGACCAACCATCTGGCGAGCGGCAGCGCGAGTCGCAGCCAACCCCGCTCGAAAAACAACATTGTCTAAACGAGATTCAAGAGCGGCCAACAAAAGTTTACTGGTATCACCAGTTTTCTTAGAGGCTTCAGCGACATAGTTAGAAAACTGTCGTTCGCGTAAACCATAGACTTCCTTAGCTTTTTGCTTTTCTGCCAACTGCTTGCCGTAGCTTGAGGTCTTACGGTTACGTCCCTGGCCAGAACCTTTAGCCGCTGGGGCTGGTTTGCTACTCTTAGTTTTTACAATAGGATTAGTAGACATAATTCAATATATTATAGTGGGATTAGACGCGTCGGCGTTTCGGTGGTCGGCAACCATTGTGTGGCAAAGGTGTGACATCGCTAATCGCGAGTACCACCAATCCATTGGCGTGTAAAGCACGAATGGCACTTTCACGACCGCCGCCAATACCTTTAACAAACACATTAACTTCTTTTAAACCAACCTCACCAATCTTAGTTAAAACGTCTTTAATCACCATACTCGCCGCATAAGGAGTGGCTTTTTTTGGCCCCTTAAAACCATTAACACCAGCCGAAGACCAACCCAAAACGTTTCCGTTTGGATCAGTGATCGTTACGATAGTGTTATTGTAGGAGGCCTGAACATAGGCATTGCCCTTTGGTACCTGGCGAACTATCTTACGCTTCTTAACCTTACCAGTCGCCTTACTGGCGGCCTTCTCTTCTTTTACAGCGGGTTCGCTCCCGGTAGTTTTTACAATTTGTTCTTCAGACATATTTTATATTTGGAGGGAGTGATTAAAAATTAGGTCTTTTGACCAGTAAGTTTCTTGCCAGAAACAGCGGTCTTACGAACATTGCCCCGAACGGTGCGAGAATTGGTTTTGGTTCTCTGACCGCGCACTGGCAAATGGCGCATGTGACGGATACCACGGAAAGACTTGATATCTTTCAAACGCTTAATGTTCGCGGCCACTTCACGGCGAAGGTCGCCTTCAGTTTTATAACTCTTTTCAACAATGGCGCGGAGTTTGTCTTCGTCATCCGGAGTCAAATCTTTTGTCCGAATATTTTCGTCAATTTTAGCTGCTACCAAAATCTTCTTGGCTAAAGTCGGCCCAACGCCATATAAATAGCGCAGGGAGATGCCGATCTTTTTGTCGTTTGGAATGTTAATACCAGAGATACGCATAGACTGTGTTAAAAATATATAACAAAATTATCCTTGGCGTTGTTTATGCTTTGGATTACTGCAAATCACAACTACTCGCCCTTTTCTCCTTAAAACTTTGCATTTCATGCAAACTTTCTTAACTGATGCTTTAACCTTCATAAACAATTTGAGTGAGTGAAATGATTAAATGTTTTTAATCATTTCCGAACGAATGAGTTTATACCAAAGGTATAAAATGTTTTTCTTAATGAAAAAATACCAACCACTGCCGCGATATCGACGCCTAAACTTTCTTCAGGCTCCACCGCACCGGTTGATATTTATTCCTGAACTAATCGTTCAGTAATTTTTTTAAATTGTTAGTAGCGGAAAGTGATTCTCCCCCGCGTTAAATCGTAGGGAGTCATTTCCACCTTAACCTCGTCACCGATCCCCAAACGGATCTTGTTTAGACGCATCTTGCCCGACAAATGAGCAATGATGTTCTGCCCGCTCTCGAGGAGCACGCGAAAGGTTCCGGCTGGCAAGAGTTCTTCGATCTTGCCTCTAACCTCGATAATGTCTTCCTTAGTGGCCATTCAATAATTGTTAGGTGTGAATATAATAAACGATTTTGGAAAATAAGTCAAGTCCCCCTTCACCAATTTATACACATATTTTAGCCTATTTTTGCTCTATTGGCAACTCACTGCCCAAGACCTTATCCACCTTGTATACCCAATACTTGTACAAAAGAAAGTTCCAACTAACGGATAAAATGATGTTAGCCAGGCGCACCAGGCGATAGTCAAAGCCTATTTTTTGGCTAAAAATATAGATAACTACCACAGACAAGGCATAATTAAAAGCAACTATCGCCATAAACCGAACAAACTGGCGGTGAGGCATTTCTTTGTTGCCAAACGACCAATACTTGTTTAGTAAAAAGTTATACAAAATAACGAGTATTTGACTCAAAGCCACTGCCATTACTGGGGTCCAATGAAGATACTCTTTAAAAACCATGAGCAAACCAAGGTCCAAAAAAACACCAGTTACGCCCACGACAAAATACCGAAAAAACTGTTTTTTAGTACTATGGTAATAGACGATAAGTTTGTTTAACATGGAAAATTATACAACAATAGCCTTAATTCGCCTTATGCCACTACTGCAAGCCTCTTCTTTAGAAATTTTAAAATGCCCAATTACACCAGTATGTTCAACATGTGGTCCACCACAAATTTCCTTACTAAAGGTAGGAGACTCTGGGCTGGCTTCAGGTTTTTGCTTCGGGTCGCCAACTGTATATACTTTTACTTTACTACCATATTTATCTTCAAACAAACCCATCGCACCACCAGCTTTTGCTTCTTCCACTGACATTTCCGAAAAACTCACTGGGTAATCTTTTTGGATAGCAACATTCACCAAATCTTCAACTTGTTTCTTTTGTTCGTCAGTCATCTTTTCCGGATGAGAGAAGTCAAAACGAAGACGTTCGGAGGTAATATTACTTCCCCGCTGTTCGACATGGGTTCCCAAAACCTTTCGTAGCGCCGCATGTAATAAATGCGTGGCTGTATGATACTTAGTCGACATTTCACCAGTATCGGCTAAACCACCTTTAAACTTTTGTTCTGCCCCCGCTCGAGATAAATCTTGGTGCGCTTTATACGCCGCATCAAAACCATTAACATCTACTGTCAAACCATTTTCTCGAGCCAGCTCCTGCGTCATTTCCAAGGGGAAACCAAAAGTATCGTAAAGTTTGAAAGCTTGTTTGCCAGAGATTTCAGAAATATTTTGTCCAGTTTTTTCAAAGGCAATCCGGAAACCATTGATTAACTTCTCAAATTCTTTTAGACCCTGTTCGATAGTGTTTCTAAATTTACTCTCTTCAGCCGCTATTTCTCGCAACACAAATTCTTTATTTCTTTCTACCTCTGGATAAACATCTTTAAAAATATCAATAACTACCTTGGCAATCTCTGAACAAAAGTTTTCTTTAATACCCAATAATCGACCATGGCGTACCGCTCGGCGAATCATCCGGCGGACAATGTAACCTTGGTCAACATTGGAAGGGGCCACCCCTCGATCGTCACCCATAATCATCGTAGCTGTTCGCAAATGATCGGCAACAATGCGCATAGAGGTCGTAGTTGCCCCGCCAACCACATATTCATTTCCACTTAATTCCTGTAATTTTTTAATAATCGGCCAAAACGTATCTATTTGGAATACATCGACATAATTATTTAAAACCATCAGGGTTCTTTCTAAACCCATTCCTGTATCCACATTCTGTTGTTTCAGTATTTCAAAAGTACCGTCTTCTTTTTTAAAATATTGCATGAAAACATCGTTCCAAATCTCTAACCAATGGTCTTCATCGTTACCCGGGTTACTACCCGCTGGCGGGAATTCACTATCCCCTTTCCAATAAAACATTTCCGTGTCCGGTCCGCAAGGTCCGGTTTGTCCAGCCGGTCCCCACCAGTTATTTTTCTTGGGTAAATATGCGATACGTTCTTCTGGCATGCCAAGTGATTTCCAGATACTCGCCGACTCTTCATCGCGGGGCGCGTCATCATCTCCGGCGAATACCGAGACAGCTAACTTTTTTGCATCTAATCCCAACCAATTAGAAGAGGTTAAAAATTCATAACTCCATTCAACCGCTTCTTTCTTAAAATAATCCCCCAAGGACCAATTGCCTAACATTTCAAAAAAAGTATCATGACGATTATCTCCCACCTCGTCAATATCTTGGGTGCGGACACATTTTTGTACGTTGACGATTCTAGTGCCACCTGCGTGCTTTTCACCAAGCAAATACGGTACCAGTGGGTGCATGCCAGCGGTGGTAAACAAGACTGTCGGATCATTTTCCGGAATCAAAGAAGCCGAAGGGATAATCGTGTGTCCCTTGCTCTTAAAAAACTCTAGATATTTCTGGCGTAATTCTTTGGAGGTTAACATAGCAACGGCAACTTAATTACCTACTTATATAACTCAAATTTTGTCCCATTAAATCGTACTCTATATACTTCTTTAGTCAAATTATCCGGGTTCAATTTCCAAATTGTTCCATCTTGCAATAAAAATATATAGGGGTAGATTCCTCCGTACTCTTTACGAATTTTTACATACTCCGCATCCGTAAAAAGTACCACATCATTCACGTACTCAAAGTTTGGCATACCCGCTCTGACCTGTTCAACTGGTTTAGAACGCAAAAACGTGACGTGTGGTGGCCATGACCAAAAATTCTCATTGTCTTTCCATGGTTTAGTATAAAATTTAGGCAGAATCTGGTAAGAAATTAGTCCCCGAGCATTGTTTAGCGTGCCCCAATAAGTATTAACACTATTTTTATGAACATAATTCAGATCTTGCTTAAACCGATCCAATCGAAGCTTTTGGTTATAAAAAGCCGTTGAGTTAGAACCAGATTCTTTGGCCGCCTGTTTGGCGCGATATCTTCCTAAATTAAAATTTAAATAGGCGTTACTCCGGTTATTCTTCTGAAAAGTATCAAGGATCCTAAATAGCGCCTCCTGATTAGGATAAGATAATTTCGAAACCTTACCCGAATCAATTGCCTCGTAAACTACCGGGGCGATATCAACAGATAAAAAACGTAGATAATTTGCATCCAAAGGTTTGCCTTCATCCAAAGCTCGATTTAGATTTTTCCGAGCAATAATTGCATCAACATTCATTGACACCCCAATCAAAAACGCCACAATCGCTAAAGTTCCGCCGGCATAAAATAGCTTAGCGAACTTACCATTCGCTAATATCCAAGCAATTCCTAACCCTAAAGAAATAATTATGAAATAAATAATTATTTCCGCATAAAATCTATCGACAGTAAATCCGTAGGCCTCCTGGTACAGATTCATGCTGTGCAAAGCCGAATAAGCAACCACCCCTGTTTGCGCTAAAAACAAAATTAATAGACTCTTAATCCACCAGCCCATACCATGTTCAGCAAAAGAACGGAAGATTGCTAAAAACAGGGCCAAAGCTAAACCAGAGGCCCATAACAATTGGAAAAACCCACTTCGAGCAAAACGAGCAAAGACAATATCATTGTCTAAGATATATTGGTAAGAAACAAATAAGTCTTTAAACTGTATAACCACGAAGGTAAGAAACAAGCTGTTTAAAATCACCATCACCGTTACTACAATTGTCGAATCCAATTTCCAAACTTTTCTTTCATGACTTTTCAAAACAAAACGAGAATCAATAACAGCATAAAAAACCGACGCCATAAATAGAGTAATAAAAGCAAGGCGTAAAATCCGGAACAACAAAACTTCATTAATATCAAAATTAAAAATATTGTTGATAAAATCAGCAAAATTACGATCAGCGTCAGCAAATAAACTACCAAAAATTAATACCAAAGGAACGGCAATGATAATACCCACCAATACTTTTACAACGACTCGCTGCTTCTCTTGAGAGGGACTTTCGGTTAAATCTTGGATCGCCTTCCAAATTGCTCGGAACAAATTAGGAATCGGAATTTTTCTAAAACGAAAATCCGTTTTGCCTTCTGGTTGTTTTACTGTTAAAACAAAAATAAACAATAAATAAGAAAGCAATATGAAAAGAGGGGCGAAAACATTTATCAATTCATGGTTATAAAGTGCCAGGTCTACACCCAAAACCACCGGAAAAAATAAAAACCACAAGGCCCATTTATTTTTTACTAACTGGTAATATTTGGCGGTCAACAAAAATAAAATTGTCGTAAGCAAAACAAACGCCAAGGCTCCAATACCATGCCAGTGCTTAAAGGCGAATATTTCATATATCACGGCCAGCAAAAAGGCCAGGCCGATTAAAACTAACCGCCCAAAACGTTTTTCCGCTAGATGTGTAGCAGCCATAGGTAAAAAATTCATAGATATATATTATTGTATTACTCCCCCGCCCAAACAAACTCCTTTTTTATAAAATACCGCAAACTGGCCGGGGGTAACGGCTCGTTCCGGTTCAGTAAATTTTATGATATAACCTCGCCTATCGCTCGCTCTAACCGTGCATTTATGTAAGGTTTGACGGTGGCGAAGCCTCACTTCACATTTTAGCGGTAAAACCGGCTCCTGTCCAGTAATCCAGTTTATTTCGGCTACATTAGCTGCCTCCTTAAACAACCGAGGATCGTCCTCACCCCCAACCACTAATTCATTCTTCTTAATAATCTTATCTACCACATATAGCGCCTGATTTCCTAGCTTTTTCTTACCTTCAAGACTTATGCCCAATTGCTCTCTCTGCCCCATGGTATAAAACGGCAAACCAGTATGTTGTCCTACTACTTCCCCGCTCCCTAAAATAATTTTTCCTGGTCTAGCTTTTATCTTTAGTTCATTTTGTAAAAAATCCTTCATGCTAACTTCGCCCACAAAACAAATGCCCATACTTTCTTCCCGCTCAGCATTAGGCAGTTTGTTCTTCTTAGCCAACTTCCTAACTTCAGCTTTGGTTAAATCCCCGAGCGGAAACAGGGTGTAACTTAATTGTTTTTGATCCAATTGGTGTAAAAAATATGTCTGGTCTTTATTTTTATCCTTTGCTTCTAATAACAAATACTTTCCTTTAACTGCTTTGACCTTGGCATAATGGCCAGTGGCTAAAAAATCAAAACCTAATGCTTTGGCTTTATTTAACCACGCACCAAACTTAACAAATCGGTTACACATTACGTCTGGATTCGGTGTTCGACCGGCAACGTATTCATGTTTTACATACTCTAAAACATCCCGGCGATACTCTTTCTTAAAATCTAAACGCATTAAAGGAATGCCCAGTTTCGCCGCTACCCTCGTCGCTTCGTGGTAATCCGGTACCCAACAGGTTTCTCCAAGAGCGTTCTTCCCCTCGTAATTAACCATAAAGGCGCCAGTAACATCATAGCCCTGTTTTAGGAGCAACAAAGCCGCGACAGCTGAATCAACGCCACCGGACATCGCCACGAAAACCTTTCTTTTGAGAGGGGCGCCCGTTTGTTTGTGCTTATTCAAAATTTTTGTCATATTCGTCTCAAAATCTTGCGGCCTCGCCTTCGACCACCACTTCATCAACTAATAGTTTGACCATTTCTTTTTACCTTGCGTATTTTGATATTCCAAAATTTTCTCGGCCGGAGAAATACCACCAAGGGCCTTGTGCGGAAAATAATTCCACGCGTCGCTGACCAACTCAAGAACATTGCTCAATTCTGAAGCATCTCCGCCGCGGTCAAACATGGCCACGACTTTCATCATGTCGTCGTTATCCTCCTCGTTATAAATAACATCATGGACATGATCCAAAGTAAAGTCGCTCCTCATTTCCTTGAGCATATCCACGAGTTCTTGTTCGATTTCTTTCCGGCGTTCTAAAATTTCTTGGTTTGATCCCGCTTTTATTTGGCTACTCGCCGGATAATCTACTTCACTGTAATAATCATCCAACAAACCCAGAATCAATTGAGTAGATTTGTACGTTCCGCTTGGCAACTGAACCACGTATTTATATTTTTTATATGAATCTTTCCATGAAGCCTCTGCCAATCTATCCAGATTAATTCGCAAACCGATAAGAATTTGATCGGCTTTTTTTGAGGAAAACTTGTGAAAATCGGATTTTCTTCCCGGAAATCTTATATGGTATGTCAATGGTCCAAGTTCGTTTTGAATCATGCGCACCGCGGCCTGGCGGATGTTTCCGTTCTTGTTCTGAAGCAGTTGGAAAAGCCAAGGGAAGAGAAAATCCGGCTCGCTTTCCCGGTCATGCAAGTAATAAATGACGGAAACGGCCATCACGAAATTTTCCCGCCGCCAATCCTCGACGATTTTCGCATACGTATTCGCCGCGGCATTGATAATGTTCTTTATTTGCTTGTATTCATTTTTGCCGCCACTTCGCGAGCTATACAAAAATTTCCGCACCTTTCGTGCCGCTTCGTGGCTTTGATTCTCATTACCTGATAAAATGATTTTAAACAATTCATTGAATGTCATAAAGGAATCGCTCTTTATCAAAGTCGTTCTGGAGAGTTTCTTTAACGATATTTTGCGCCTGTTTATCAGCCATAAAATAATTTATTTTAACTGCTTTTGGTTAAACCTCTCAAGTTCTCGACGCACTTTTTGTTCCATTTCCTTATGCGATACGCCGCCGGCATGATCTAAAATTTCCTTGTCATTCAAAATTAAAAAATTGTCTAATTTTTGAATCCAATCCTTCATATACATGACTCTTTGTTCAACACTTTGCAATTCGGCAAAGGATAAAAATTGTTCCACCAATAAATTCAATCGTTTTAATTCCAATTCTTCCAGATAATTTTTGGCGATTTCAGCTTGTTCACGAGTAATAATTTCGCCCTTCCAATTTGTAAGTCCCAGATTTGTTTTCCCGCCATCAATTCGTCTGGCGACGATTTCGGCCGCGGTTAAACCGGTGATCGCGTAATGAAATTTATTTTGCACCGTAGCAAAAAATTGTTTGGCATAGTCCAATTTTGGATTATAATCAGCACTAGTCGCGAAAACATCCCTGACTTTTTGGTAAAAATTAGCTTCCGAAGTTCTAATCCTTCTAATTCTTTCTTCCCATTCCTCAAAGTACGTCTTTTTTACTCTGCCTTCGGATAAACGCTCGTCGTCCATGGCAAAACCTTTAACAATATATTCTTTTAATTTTTGAGTTGCCCAAATACGAAATTGCGTGCCACGCACGGAGCTAACTCTATAACCAACGGAAATAATCACATCTAAATTATAATGATCTACATTTCGTTCAACTGCTCTTCCCCCTTCATTTTGAACTATCCGTAAATTCCGGATAGTTGAATCTTGGCTAAGTTCAGCTTCTTTATAAACATTTCCAACATGCTCGTTAATTGTTCTAACATCCCTATCAAAAAGTTCGGCCATTTGCTTTTGCGAAAGCCAGACCGTATCATCTTTCATTTTTACCTCAATTTTGGTCTGCCCGTCTTCTGTATTGTAAATTATAATTTGGTTGGTTTTTTCTTCCATAAATTTGTATTTTTTAATTCGTTGAATACTCCGAAAGAATAACCTCAATTTATTATCTTTCACCCTTTAATATCCTCTCGAATGCCTCAAGATTGCCCATAGCATCATTGACTGGATTGTGATCGTGAGCGGTAATACGTAGTTTCTTCCACGAACTGGCATTGGTAAAGTCGCCAACAAGCCCGGCATAAAAATCCCCGATCCTTCTTGCGGAATGACCGAATGGGTTTTTACCAAAAAACAGATGGAAATAATAATTTATGAACTGCCAATCATAGGCCGGGTTGTCGCTCACAAATAGCGGCCTAAATCCTTTCTCTATTACGGATAAAATCCATTTATCGAAATTTTCGAATGTTTCTTTCGTCGCACCTACTCCGTGGAATGTTTGTCTTGAAGGATAAGCGACTGCGCCAAATTCAAATGACACTGGATCGTTCAATGTCGGTGCCGGCCCGTGTCCTTCGCAGTCCACGAATATTAAATTTCTGATAATGATTTCCTCTGGCATAAGGTTTACTCGTTGGGTTTCTTTAATTTAGTTTTTGCTTCAAAACTGTGTCTTTTGGCATGTTTTTGGACTATATATTTTATATCCAGTGCACAAAAGTAGCTAATTTTATGCACCAGACCTATCATAGTGCATAAAACAAGAAGACATAGGAGTTGTAGGGAGTACAAAAGTGGACAAATTTTATTACTCTTGGTTAAAGACTATTTTACCTTAATTAGTAGCAAAATTCAAGATTAAAAAACCCTCCGACAATTTGTCGAAGGGGGTTTTAATCAATGTAGCTATTATGCTGCACGCTTTGCCATCAGGCAGGCGCGGCAGTAAACTGGCTTGCTACCATCCGGTTGGAATGGGAGCTCGTTGATGGCAGTACCGCAGTCTGCACAGGTCAAGTTGACCTGGTACATTTGACGTGGGCCGTTTGAACGACCACCACCGTCTCTTGGAGCACGAGTCTGGCGGAAGGCGCGATTGCAATCTGAGCAATACACTGGCCTGTCACCACTTGGTTGAAATGGGAGCTGACTGATGTGAGCACCACACTTCGCACAAGACAAGTCTACGGAATACATTTGCCTATCATTTCCAAAAGGCATAAATTTTCCTATACTTTTGTTCCCAAAATGGTTTTTGAGAAAATACTTAATTAATCGACCCACTGGGAACTAACACCATCTAATTTTATCCTTTTGGAAAAGGGTTTTTTGACGTTTTTTAGTTGCCCAATTTACGCGTGTTATTATACACGAATTTTCCGATTTTGTCAATGCCTTAGGGCTGACGACCCTTATCTATTTCTTCAATTTTTCCCTTAGGCAAAGTACGTGGTCCGCTAATCTTAGGCCCGTTCTGGCTGGGTGATTCTGTAGTCGGGGCTATCGGCTTAGATTGTATAAAACCCAGGCTCTCTTCTGTCTTGGGTGCTGGTGGAGCCGGACGAGGCTCCAACTTAACCGGTTCAAAGCGACTATTATTGTCCCTTTGTGACCGATCCTCTGTTTTAGCTTGAGGCTTAAGTTGGTTTAAAGACAAACCCTTTTCTCCTGGGTTCACAAGGAGCACTGGCTCCGAGCCAGTAAATCCCTGGCTAGTTCCGGAGCCTCTTTTCTTTTTTCGACGTTTCTTTTTCTTAAATGGGTCAGCGGGCGGGTTATTAGACGATGTAATAGGTCTGGGGCTACCCATCGAAGGTTGAGGACCGGAAGGCGGAAGAAGAGAAGCTGGCTTTACCGGTGTTACTGTTCGTGGCCCATCTTCAGCTAACAAAACATTAAAAATTTCTTGCGCAATAGTAACACCGTTCTCTTCTTTTGTCGCTTCAACGGGTGGTGTTGTCTTTGGTATTTCCTCTTTTTTTATCTCATTAGGTTTAACTACCGGCTGACTTTTTACTGGCGCTTTAGGTGCTACTTCAATTGGTTTAACAGGTTTAACTTCGGGTTTTAAATCTTTTAATTCATCCTCCCCCTCATCATCCTCGTCCGTTGTTGGATTACCGTTTTCATCTAAAACCACCATACCACTCCAGCGAGCAATTTTATCTTCAATTTTATCTCTTTGAACCGAATACCTCTCGCGCGAGACTTTAATGACTTTGTCAGAACTACCAGCCGAAGTCAATTTAATCGGTGGCATGGCGAGGGCACTGAATGGTCGCGAAGCCACACCATCAATCATTAATTTTAAATAGACATTAAATTTGGGTAGATTAACTAAATTCTCTTCGACAAAAACCGGGGCAAACTCTTTGGCCAAAATCTCGGCATCTGACGAACCAACTCTAAAGGTTACCATTGTACCAACGTTACCAATTACCGCGGCTAGTACGGTCTCATCCAACTGTTCCATATACTGGTGGGCCAAGGTTAAACCCAAGCGGTATTTACGCGCTTCAGATAAAATGTTCGCGAAACTCTCGGTCGCAAAATTCTGAAACTCGTCCACATACAAAAAGAAATCTTTACGGTCTGGTTCGGGGATATCTACACGCTCCATGGCTGACAATTGAAGTTTGGTGATAAGCATACCACCCAAAAGGCGAGAGTTGTCTTCACCAATCCGACCCTTGGACAAGTTCATGATGAAAATCTTTTTGTTATCCATAATCTCTCGGATATTAATCCGGGATTTTACTTGGGCCACAATGTTACGGATAACTGAAGCTGACAAAAACTGACCAATTTTATTTTGGATCGGGGCCACCGCTTCCTGTTGATACTTTTCACTGTATGACGCGAATTCCGTTTGCCAAAAAGATTTAACGACCGGATCTTTGGAATTACGAACTACTCGTCGGCGATAATCTTCATCAGCTAACATGCGGTTAATGCCAAGTAGCGTCGTCCCCGGAAAATCTAATAGAGCAAGAATCGTATTGTTTAAAATGTATTCCATTCTCGAACTCCAGACATCTGGCCAGATTTTTTTAAATACACCCATGAGGCCTGACGCCACCAGGTGTTTCTGCGAAGCATTAATGGTTTCTAGAATATTAAAACCAATTGGATAATCCAAATCCGCGGGGTTGAAATACACAACATCGTTCATGCGCCAAGACGGGATAAAGTCAATAATCTTTTCCGCCGTATCCCCATGGGGGTCAATGTACCCGACACCATGCCCGGCGTAGATATCGTTTAAGACCATGTTTTCCAGCATGGTAGTTTTACCCATGCCGGTTTTACCAACAATATATACATGCCGACGACGATCATCAAGCTTAATTCCAAACTTCCGATATTGGTTTCTAAAATTTGTTAAACCAAAAAAATTGACGTTGGGGTCGGTCTTAAACGTTTCGACTGATTTTTGTTCCTCATTGTTATCCACCATACCGTATATTATACACAAAAATCGCTAAGATTTAAACCCCCTAGTACCAGAAGTACTTTCCTCCACTCCCGCTAAACGTTTCAACCCACGCTCAAGAATAGTATGTACCGCCGGGTTCTCCCCGCCCTCTGGGATAATCATGTCAGCATAGCGCTTGGAAGGTAAACAAAACTCGTGGTACATTGGCTGGACAGTTTTTTGCCATTGTTCTTTTACCCCCTCAAAAGTTCGGCCGCGTTCTCTAATGTCACGACTCATACGGCGGAGTAAACGAACGTCATCAGCCGTATCCACAAAAAATTTAAACTTCGCCATCTCGCGAATATTTTTTTCCCACAAGACTAAAATCCCTTCAACAATAATAATCGGTCGGGGTGTTAACTCCACCCACCCACTACTAAATCGACTGTGGGTTTTAAAATCATAACGAGGTGTTTTAACTGGCTGGCCATTTTGTAGGTCATGAATATGACTCCGCATCAGATCAAAGTCTAAAGCGGTGGGGTGATCATAATTCAACTTTTGCCTTTCTTCTAACGTTAGTTCTGGGCGATCATGGTAGTACCAATCTTCAGAAATTAAAGCACACTCACTTTCTCCAAGAAGTTTCCTTAAAATATTTGCCAGAGTAGTTTTACCCGAGGCTGTCCCTCCGGCGACGACTATGACCGTATTTTGCTCCATACTTAACTTTATTCACTAATAACTTCGACAATATAAGTTGAAACTTTTAATTTACCATTTTTCCACTCGTCTTCTGGTAAGCCCGCTTTCAAACAAAGCGAAGATAAAAATTCCTCTGGTTTTTTTAATTCATCCCAAACCTGTGGTAAATACGTCGCCCCTTCTGAACCTTTTTCGATTATTACGCCATCAATACTCGGGCGTAACAACCTCAACAATTCACTGCTATCTTTGTACTCTAACCGCTTGGGAGAAGACAAAATCGAAATTTCAATCAATATATTTTTCAACTCTTCTTTTTCTAATGGTGTAAAACGAGAATCTTCAAACGCCGCCGCTAAAGAATTTTTAATAACATCTTCATAAAGCGGTCGGACTGTCTCGAGACTACCCACGCAACCACGCAATTTATGCTGAATGGTTAGGGTTACAAAACAAGCAGCTCTTTGTCTCAAATTGGAAAAAGGAATTTCTGATTCTTTTATCTCTAACTCCGATCCGGATTCTAAATAATATTCAATCGCTCGTCGCGCCAATTGAAGAATAAACTTTTTTTCAGCTTGGCTATACATACCTTACCAACTACCTCCTCCCCCACCACCAAAACCACCACCAGAAAAACCGCCGCCACTTGAACCACTGCCACCATGTGGCGCACTGGCGCCATAAGCTGAATTCGTGGCCGAGTTAAAAACACTCAAACTATTAACCAGAGCCACGGTCGTAAAACCATGAGTAAAACCACCACCTTCGTACCAATTAGGTGGCGCCGTCAAAAGTCCTTCAAATTGTTGGGCCCAGGCTTTTTCTACTCCCAAGGCAATAGCAAAAGGTAATAATTTCTCAAATATTTCCGGACTCTTTTCTGGAGCGTTATGAAACTCCAGACGATCTTTTTCCGCTACTTCCAAATATTTTTTCAAACCCAAAATATGTTCTTTGGCGTAAACGCCATTTAAAGTTTTCGCCGGCATGAAATACCCGATGGAACCAATGATTATTCCTGTCGCTGCCATCGAAAGCACGCCGACTACGCCAACATACATCGCAAGCGGTATAAAAGCGAAGATAAAAACCGCCGCGATGATCATATATATTACTTTCACGGTCATGGGGTTCTTTTTAATATATCCGTCACTAACAAGCGATTTCATAATATCGCTCTTAGCCTCCGTGAGCGCTTGGTAAAACTTTGTGTCTTTTTGGTCCAACCGACGTACGTCTCCACTCTCAAATAAGCCATCCAGTATTTTTACTTGATAGTTTTTTAACCCCGAGCGATCTTTATTGACCGCTCGAATCTCAAAGGTCTCACTTTTACCAATCAGCTTATCTTTTTCTACTCTTTTAATTTTCAAATAACCGAGCACAGCTAGTTCAATAATCTCCGCGCTAATATCTTTTAAAACGCAGTCCTCCTGGATTAGCGACCCAACCGTAGCCGGAGTAAAATTTTTGGGTGCTTCAAATTCTGCGACGACCACTCCCCGCCCTTTGGGGTCCCGCCCCCTTTTCCACCACAATCTAAACATTACAACAAAAGCAATCATCGGAATTACTAAATATCCATAGATACTAAATAACCTAAGCATCTTTTCTTCTTGCGTTGGATAAGCCACAAAATTCTTTGGCCAACTAATTGCAAACGTCAAACCATTATATGGCTCGAGTAATTTAGGGTCGTTAAATACAATTTTTTTGACCTGGTTATCTTCCGCCTCGTCAAAACGATACAAACAAGATCCGTTTTCACCATACGAACCGGTGTAACAACTTATCTTTACGCCATCTATGGGAATCATTTCTGGTAAAATTACTTCAATCATTGGATTGTATATTGGTACTGACCAATCCGTACCAATCACATTCCAGTACAATTCATCAAAGGTTTCAAAAAAGGTCAAGGCGTTTTTAACATTGTAAGAAATAACATAAGTTTTAATACCAGCGACAATTACACCGGCTTCGCCTATTTTAATATTTAAATTATTCCCATCACGGCTTTGCACAAAATTATATGGCTCACCGTTTTCGTCGCTAACCTTAATGTTGGTAATATATATTTTGGGGTCAGTAAAAGATTGACCATAATCAACCGGTATATTCCGATAAATACCGTGACGATCTTCGGTGATATCAAAATCATAAACAATTTTTTCTTCCACATCAAAAGTCGCGTCTTTGTTTATTTTTATTTTTATATCATACTGTCTAATCTTTTCCTCTTCATATGTCTCGGCTTTAACCATTTGCCCCGAAAACAAAAAAATCACCGCCAAGGTTATAATTATCTTTTTAAACATAATCAATTTTTAAAACGATTTAAAAAATCTCGCGCCAAAGACCAGGCGGCGAGAGTTTGCCCATCCCAAATTTCACCACGTTTGATCATGTCTTCTAATTCATCCGGCCGGCGTAGTATTATTTCCGTGATTTCGCTCGGGTCGGTGGAAGGCCCACTAACCTGTTCTAATTCGCTACCCACGAACAGATGCGTCTCATCTTTAAACAAACCATTTAGAGCGACAAAATTGCCAACCTTAACTAAATTTTCTGCTTGCCAACCAGTCTCTTCTCGTAGTTCACGAAGAGCCGCCGCTTGAGCCGCCTCGTTTTTTTCAATACCGCCGCATGGGAATTCAATACTGAGCTTATCATCTAAATATCGATGAAGAGTGATTAAAATCAACCTACCATCATCCATTACCGGAATAACCATTGCACTTCCGTGGTCTTCGCCATAAAAGTAATCTCCTTCCGTGCCATCCGGAAAAGTATATTTATCGTGCTTATATTGCCACCAAGGATTTTCTGATAATACTTCCTCGGAAACTTTTTTAATATAACGAGGCATAGGTTAAAAACCAATGATTAATTTATGCACTTCTGGCACCGCTAACTCACCGGGGGTTTTAACAATCGAGTGTACGCTGCCGCCACCATCTCCGGCATAGCGTGGGATTATTAAAAAATGTAGATGACCAATAGTTTGCCCAGCAACCGGTTTTTCATTCCAACCAACATTATACCCATCGGGATGTAATGCTACCTCCAATTTTTCCATTACTTTTTTCACCCCGACTAATAACGGTGCCAATTCACTTTCCGGCATAACAAAAAAATTATCATAATGTTTTTTGGGTATTAAAACCGTATGACCCTTAGCATGAGGAAAAATATCTAAAAAAGCCAAGACATTTTCATCCTCATACACTGTGTAATTTGGGCTCTCTTTCGCGACGATTTTACAAAAAATACAATCTGACATAAAAAAATAATTTAATAACCCATAATTTAATTATACTCCACAACCATCTTACCACCAACCATCCCAAACCATGTCACCGCTAAATAAACCTTTACTAAAATAACATTTTTCCGCTCCGGTTACTTCTTTAGCCCGGGCTAAGTCTTCGTCGCTAAGAAAACCAGAAGATTTTTTGGCTTTTTCGACAATCTCTACCCGTTCTGGTTGAGCAAAATATGCATTCATCGGAAATCCTCCACCGACAATTCCTTTGGCAGATATTGCCTCAAGAGCCAGGAGTGGATAAGTATCCGCAATCACACAATGATACTCTTTATCCTTTTCTTGTTCCCAGACACGATCCATTTCCAGATACTCATAACTAGAAACTGTTTTCGTGTCTGGACCCAAGGTATATGATGCCGTTATTGTTAAAGAAAAAATTAGGATCAATAAAATTGTACCCAACCTGGTTGCAACTTTTTCTTCTATCTTCCACCGAGCAAGCATCCACTGTATTGTCCATCCTAAATAAAACACAGCTCCAAGCGCAAACACTAAATCCAATCTTCTAGATAAAATCTGTTCACCGCTTAAAAAATAACGCCCAATAATTAAACTAGTAAAGACCGCTAAGAATAAAATCCCAATCCAAATATTTGTTTGCTTTTTAAAATATGTAACCACGCCATAAAATACCAAACCCCAAACCACTATCGCTATTATTACCAACCACCATTTATTTTGCAATAAAAAATTTCCCACGTACGCGTAACTGGGTGTTTGGTTAAACAAAATATTGCCGGTTAATATATCATGTGGTCGTGGACCGGTCGCGAAATAAAAACCGGTGAAGTTACCAACTAACTGTTGAATTTTTCCCAAAAAATTAATTTTCCCAATATTACTGTAATTAAACAACCATTCCAAAAATGGTATTACTAACCCGCCACCTAACGCCATTAAAACAATCTGCCGGCAAGAAACCTTTGGTTTCTTGGTTAAAACCACTATCCCCCAAGCCAAGAAAAATAATACAAAGTAGATAAAATAACCAAACAAACTTAAAAAACCTAATAAGCCCAAAAACCATTTTTGTCCTGGCAATGGGTTTTCTAAATGTTTGGTTAATAAGTAAAGTAAAATTAAGAAAAACAGAAAACCAGTGTTAACCGGCAAAGTGAACGCCCCGCCCACTTGCAAAGCAAAAAAAATAGAAGAAAACCAAACTAATAACAAGGATAATCTCTCCTGTTTAAACCAGGTTTTAAACAACGTGAAAAGTAATACTGGGAAACCACCAGCCCAAAGCACTGGGCCCAACCACTTATTTACTTCAATCAAAGTCGCACCAGTTAATTTAGCAATCACTACGCCCAGCCCCCAAAACCAGGCATAAGAAAAACGCCCAGGATTTAATGCGTTAACTAGGGCATTGAAACCGCTACCAAAATCTTTTAATGCAATCCGCCCAGATTCCATAAGTTGAGCTTCAGTCGCCATATGCCGCCAACCATCGGCGCCATAGATCAAAACATGGGTTAATGGTAAATAACTTACTGTTAGTAACGTCTGCAAAACCAAAAGTAACAAGATCCACCGGCTAGATAACTTGGAAAAGATATTTAACCCCAAAACAAATGTAGCGAGAGCATAAATATAAATGTATTCTTCTCGGATTACCTGCCAGGGACTTAAAATTGTATCGCTAGAAATTTTACTCTGCAATAAATATAGGCCGAGACCAAAAATAATAATATAGATATAGAAACCTATCAATCTTCCGGGCATAAATTGCCAGGCAGTACTTACCACTGCCGCCTCTTCTTTTTCCACCACTTGGACACCCTTAACTACGCAAGTCTTTAAATACCAGGCCAGTAAACCATTTAAAAGAAAGGCCAAACTAATTTCTAAGGCCGCGTACCGAAACCATAAGATGAACGGACTGGAAAGAAAAGAAAAAACAAACAAACTTAAGAAACCAGACAAAACCCAGGTCGTACCCTTTTTTTCAAAACTAAAAACCGTAAGCAAAAAATCTCGGTACCATCGGCCGGTTAGACCAAAGTATAACAACAAAAAAACCAGGGCCAAACCCAGGTTGGTGTAATATTTTAATAAAAGATAGGCTACTAAAGCCAAACCAATGATTGCCGCTAGTTCCTTAACCTTATTCTTCATAATTGGCTACATTTTCCCTGTATTATATACAAAAACCTAAAAAACGCCAAGCCCGGTTCCCTGTCCCCATAACTATGCACATGTTATACCCACTTGGCCCTTTTTCTCTATTGCGGAACACAGTTGAAATAGGTTAATATATACTCCACTATGGACATAACTCACACCGAACGTATTCCACCACAAAGCCTGGAGGCCGAGATGTCTTTCCTCGGTTCTCTTTTAATTGACAAGGACGGCATCTTAAAAATTGCCGATCTGATCCGTCCGGATGATTTTTATAGCAAAAATCACGAACTCATTTACGAAACTATTCTCGACCTATATTCCGGCAACAGTCCAATCGACATCATTACCTTAAGCAATCGTTTGGAAGAAAAAAGTATCTTGGAAAGGATCGGTGGACGTACTTACCTCGCCGCTTTAACCAACGCTGTAGCGACTTCGTCCAACATCATTCACTACGCCCACATCATCCACCGCAAAGCGACTCGCCGCCGTTTACTAACCGCCTCCCAAGAAATTACCAAACTCTCTTTTGAAGAAGAAACTGAAGACATCCAAAAAGTTCTTGACCAGGCCCAACAACATCTATTTGGTGTATCACAAATATATTTTAAACAATCCTTTACTCCGATCAGAAACGTCTTAGCCGATGCTTTTGACCGCATTGATGAACTACATAAAAACAAAGGCCAATTGCGCGGTATTCCGACCGGCTTTCATCAACTGGACAATCTACTGGCTGGCTTACAAAAGTCTGACCTTGTTATCTTGGCCGCTCGCCCATCAGTTGGTAAAACCTCCTTTGCGCTCGACATTGTCCGCCATGTCGGGGTAAAATCCAAAGTACCAGTTGGCTTTTTCTCACTCGAAATGAGCAAAGAACAACTGGTCGACCGTTTGCTTTGCGCCGAAGCCAATGTGGACCTGTGGAAGATGCGGACGGGTAATCTTTCCGATCGCCCTGAAGACGATGACTTCCCGAGAATTGGTCACGCGATTGGCGCGTTGTCGGAAGCCAAGATTTTTATTGATGACACGCCAAATATTAACATTTTGCAGATCCGAACTAAAGCCAGACGGTTACAAGCCGAATACGGCCTGGGCCTGATCGTCATTGACTACTTGCAGCTTATGGACTCAAGTGGTGATTCAGAGAATCGCGTCCAAGAAGTGGCTGAAATTACCCGTGGCTTAAAAGGTATCGCTCGTGAACTGAATATTCCAGTTATTGCTTTGTCTCAGCTGTCTCGTGTGGTAGAACAAAGTAAACCAGCTATCCCGAAACTATCTCACCTGCGTGAAAGCGGTTCCATTGAGCAAGATGCTGACGTCGTAATGTTTATCTACCGCAAATCCGCCGATCGCAACTACCGGATCGAAGAAGTTCCACCCGATGAACGATACTTAGCGGAAATCCATATCGCCAAACACAGAAATGGTCCAACCGGCGTCATTAAGATGATCTTTAACGAACAATTCACCTCGTTCCGCAACATGGACACCAACTTTGCCAATCATGCCAATGGCGACTCTGGACCAATGCCCACTGTCTTAAAACCAAAGTCGGCTTTCCAAAAACCAAAAACTGATGAAGAGCCACAATTTTAATAAATATTAAGTTAATTACCAATAACTATGTCAATGTTATCCAAATTAAAACAGTTCAAGGATTTACGCGAACAAGGAAAAAAGATGGAGTCAATGATGAGCCAAGAATCGGTTACAGTCCGAGCGGCCGGAGACAAAGTCGTACTAACCATGGACGGAACTTTTAAAATTACCGGTCTCGCGATTGACGATGAAATGATGGGTAAAGAGCAAAAAGATAAACTCATCGTTGCGATCAAAGATGCTCATGAAGATGCTAAGAAAAAAATCCAACGAACCCTCGCCATGAAAATGCAACAATCCGGTGAATTCAATCTACCGGGAATGAAGTAAAATCATGTACTCCCCAACGATCGACAAACTGATCAAGGAGCTTAAAAAACTTCCCTCGGTTGGTCAACATACCGCTGAAAGATTTGTTTTTTATTGGCTCAAAGCTGGTAAACGAGAAGTTGGCGAACTACTCCTCGCCCTAAAAGAAGTCATGGACAAAGTGAAAAGCTGTGAGACTTGTTGGGATTTTAGCGAAACCAATCCTTGCCCTATTTGCCGTGATCCCGCTCGAGATAAAACCATGATCTGTGTGGTAAGTGATCCGCAATCAATTCCCGTTATTGAGCGTACCGGCGAATTCAAGGGGGTTTACCATATTCTTCGCGGCCTAGTCGATCCGAACAAAGACGATACCTGGCAAGATTTAAAATTAAAAGAATTTTTTGTTCGTTTAGACAAAGAACCAAAACCCAAAGAAATTATTCTGGCTCTCAACCCGGATTTACCTGGGGAAACCACTATGTTATATTTAGAACGAGAGATAAAAAATATTAACAACGAAACAAAAGTCTCACGCCTCGCCCGTGGGTTGCCAATGGGCAGCGACTTACAATATGCCGATGAAATAACCTTAGGTAGCGCCTTTAAAAATCGTTCAATAATTTAAATAATTAATTATTTTAATATGCCACCAGACAGAGCACCACAAACATTTAATCCGGAACTAGCCACTCAAGAAATAGCGGATTTAGAAGCCGCAGTCTTTCGTCACCGAGATAATAAAAGATTACAACAAATACACACCGCGGACGACGCCCGCCGATTTGTAGACGAAAAATTAAAAGAATTGATGAGAGAAATGAAAGCAGAAAAAATAGACGCTGGAGTTATGGCCGCTCTAAAAACAAAAATCTATGGCTTACTCGCGCCAGCCCAAACTTCTGAAGGCGATCTAGAAACAATATAAAGAAAAAACACCGGCCCGCTAAGGCTGGTGTTTTAAATATATATTTACGCTACTTTTACCTCCGTAAAATGCTGTCGGTGTCCATACACTTTGTGGTAACGGACTTTTCGCTTGAACTTTTCAACGCGGACCTTCTTGGCACGTCCTTGTTTAACCACGGTCGCTTCCAAAGTAATACCCTCTAAAAAAGGCATACCGATTTTTACATTTCCACCATCATCATCGGCGGTTAAAAGAATCTTATCAAAAGAGATCTTTTCGCCTTCTTTGGCTTCAAGCTTTTCAATTTTTAAACTGTCACCGGTCTTAACAAGATATTGTTTTCCACCGGTTGCAATAACTGCTAACATAGATTTCTAAAATTAGATATATTCGGGGCTTAAGTAGGGCTTAGTTTAGAGCATTTTGCCTTTTTTGTCAAATATCTGGTTGTGGACAGGTTAAATTTTAATCCAAAACCTCCACCTGATCCCCTATTTTAAGGTCATTTTCCATTGCATAACCCGCCGGTAATTCCAGGACCAAAGCCGCGGGTACTCGTGGCCAGTAGACCATTAGATCTTTTTCCGCTATCCCCGGCTCAGTTGGTACATTCGGGGCAATATCTACTACTTTGCCATCGTTTAACCAGACTATGTCAATCGAAAACTGCATGTCGCGCATGACAATCCCGTGACTTCCAACTGAAGGAAAAACAAACAACATTCCATCATATTCACCCGGATCGCTCCTGTTACCAAGACCAGCATAACGGTGACGAGCTGTGTCAGCCACCAGCACCTCGATTTGTTTGTCTCCAAACACTACCTTGGCCGTTGGCCAACGTAAACCATACAATTTTAGCCCGACCCCAATGGCAATAAAAATAAGTAGCAGGATTAAATACCATTTGTTAAAAGTCTGTCCTTCTTTATTTCTTCTTAAAAACATATTAATTTTGTTTACTAACTCGCGCGATTCGGTTTAGCCACCATCCAACCGCGAGCATCGCTACGCCCAGTAACAATAAAGTAACTAATTTCATGGCGCTTTGCAAGAACAAGGTGGTAACCCCAAAAATGCTAGCGACAAAATAAAAAAACAAAACAGCTTGGCGATGACTTAACCCAGCGTCAATCAGACGAAAATGTAAATGTTCGCGATCACCTTCAAAAATCTTTTTCCCTTTGCGCCAGCGGGTAATGATAACACGCAATAAATCCAATAATGGCACCGCTAGTGCTAGTAGGGCAGTCGCAATTTTACCACCAGAAATAATCGCGAGTACTCCTAGCATAAATCCCAAGAACAGTCCCCCGCTTTCGCCTAAAAATATCTTGGCTGGGTAAAAATTAAACAAAAGAAATCCCAGACACACCCCGGCTAATACCAGCGCCAACACACCAACCTCTGGCTGGTAAAACTTATCGGTTTGGGTCAGGAAGAAAATCATCATCGACCCGATAAAAATAATCCCTGCTGTTAAGCCATCAAGTCCGTCCAATATTTTCGCTGTATAAGTAATTCCAAACAACCATAAAAAAGCCAAGACATCACCAATTAAAACTAGACTACCTAATAAACCTAAATCATAGGTTTTCCAATTTAAAGGGATTATTCCTCCAAACGGGTTCGTAATCCCTCCCAATTTTAGACCAGATAAAACAGCGACTAAAATTGCTAGTGATCCGATAGCTAACCTAGTCTTAACCGACAAATTTTTAATATCATCCCAAACACCGACGGCAACCATAATTAAACTCGCGACAAAAATCCCAAAAAATTTTGCAGGGGCGATTTCCGCACTCAACCGATCAGTAAAAAAAACTAAATACCCAGTCACCAACCAAAATACAAAAAAAACCGCTATTCCTCCGAGGAGCGGTGTTGGTTTTAAGTGCTTTTTTCTTAATTCATCTGGTTGGTCTACCGCACCGAGACGTAAGGCAAGATTTTTTACTACTGGCGCTACCAGAACAACCAAGAAAAAAGACGCAAAGAAATACCAAAACATAATCTATTAGCTAACAATATCTATCGAACCATTTTCTCCAACCTTAACGACATCCCGTCGCTTTAAACCACCAGATAGAATAAGCTCGGCCAATTTGTTCTCCACCCTTTCCTGAATCGCTCGGCGCATCGGACGGGCACCAAAGTCTGGATCATAGCCGATACCAGCCAAAAATTCAAGGGCGGCATCATCAATTTTCAATTCCACACCCTTTTCTTCTAGATTCTTTGCGACTTTTTTCAGCATCAACCCTGCCACCTTCTTAATATCTTCCTTAGTCAATGGTTTAAACAAAACAATGCCATCAAAACGGTTTAAAAACTCTGGCCGAAAATACTGACCTAATTCACCGTGCAGTAATCGCTCTTTAATCGCTTCACTAGATAACCCAGCTTTAATTTGCTCGGAAACATAACTAGTGCCAGCATTAGATGTCGCGACAATAATAAGATTGGTGAAATCCACCACTTCCCCAACACTATCCGTTAAACGACCATCGTCCATGACTTGCAAAAAGATGTTTAAAACGTCGTGATCAGCTTTCTCAATTTCATCCAAAAGTAATATCCCAAACGGATTGTGTTTAACAGCTTCGGTTAAAATGCCACTCGCCTTTTCATTGGGTGCGCCGATCAGTCGGTAAACACTCTGCTTATCTTGGAACTCACTCATATCGAGACGAATCATCCGATTCTCACCACCAAAATATACCTCGGCAATAGTTTTTGCTAATTCGGTTTTACCAACACCGGTTGGACCCATAAACAAAAAGTTGGCCATCGGTCGGTTTTGCGAACGCATTTCTGCGCGCGCCCGACGCAGGGCGTTGGCGACAAGCCCAACCGCTTCTTCTTGACCAATCACCCGCTTGTGCATTTCTTCTTCCAAGCGCAATAATTTTGTCGACTCATCCGCCGACACAGTTGTTACTGGTACACCGGTCTTCTCCGCTATAACCGCTCCTACCTCTTCTTTTCCAACCAGGGCATTGGCTCCTTTTTTGTTACGCGTAAATACCGCGGCTTCCCGCATAATTTCTATCGCACTACCCGGCAAACTGGTTTCGTGCATATACCGCATCGCAAACTCCACGGCTTTTTCAACGGCATCGTATGAAAAAAATACTTGTTGTTTGTATTCCACTCCACCAACCTTAGATTCTAATACTTGGATCGCCTGGTCTTCATCCATTTCCCTAATGTCTACTTTCGAAAACACACCACCCAAAGGGGTGTTAGCGATCAACTGACCAAATTCATGAGTAGAGGAAGTGGCAATGGTTAAAAACTTACCATTCCGTAAAGATTCTGCCAAAGAATCTGCTACATCCAAACTTCCGCCCTCTCCACCGGCGGACACGCCGGTTAATTCATGGATGTTGTGGATAAACAAGATAATATTCCCGGCTCTGGCCACGTCGTTCATTATCCCCATCAGTCTTTCGACCGCTCCAGCTGGCGTTGTGCCAGCGAGTAGTGACGATACCGACAAACGCACCAAACGCTTGTCTTGCAAACGATGTGGGACATTGTCTTCCACCATTCTTTGCGCCAAACCTTCAACAATGCTTTTCTTACCAACGCCATTTCCGCCCACCAAGATTACATTTTGACCGCCACCATCAACAACACGGAATATCTCTTCCATTTCTTTGTCTCGAGCGACACAGGTCTCGAGATGGCCAAACTGGGCAAGCATGGTTAAGTCCTCGCTAAACTGATTTAAATATGGCGTCTGGACAGCGGTCATCGCTTTGTCCATACCTTTGGTTGAGCGACGTCCTGCTGCGGTCCGGAATTTCTGGTAATCTCGATACATCTTTTCCCGTATCCTGGCCCAGGTCACGACATTTTC
>Ga0209542_10004305_pt1 | contig 29361 bp, 28 predicted proteins | sample RifCSPhighO2_01_FD_184028 | JGI IMG/M metagenome (GOLD analysis project Ga0209542, IMG submission 184028) | Soil microbial communities from Rifle, Colorado - Rifle CSP2_plank highO2_0.1 (SPAdes) (version 2) | ecosystem: Environmental > Terrestrial > Deep subsurface > Rock core/Sediment ... | reverse complement strand
CACACTGCTTGGTAATGCGCGCATTACCAAGCAGTGTGTGGAATATGCGCGCAGCGTGAACCCTGAAATTATTGTGGAGGCAGAGCTCGGCTATATTGGGTCGGGCTCAAAGGTTCTTGACGAGGTTCCTGAAGGTGTATCGCTTGAAAATCTCACGACCGGCGAGGAGTCGGCGCGTTTTGTAAAAGAAACGGGCATCGACCTTTTTGCACCGTCAGTAGGGAACATTCACGGCATGCTCCGCAACGCTCCCGAGCCACGCCTCAATATTGAGCGTATTAAAGAAGTGCGCCAGGCGGCAGGGGTACCTCTCGTGCTTCACGGCGGATCAGGAACAAGCGATGAGGATTTCCAGGCTGCTATCAAGGCGGGGATTGGTATTATTCACATCAACACTGAGATTCGTGTGGCGTACCACGATGCGGTCAAGGCATACTTGAACGAGAATCCTGACGAAACAGCACCCTACAAATTTATGAAGCCAGCCGTTGATGCGGTGGCGGCCGTGGTGGAAAAGAGGATGAGACTCTTTAATTTTCTCTAAAAGTACCCCCAAAAGGCAAGAGGTGGCCGCGAAAGCGCGCCACCTCTTGCCTTTTTTACAAAAACCCGTATAATAGCCCAATATGACAATCACACTCAAAGGAGAAATTCGTGAAGGAAAGGCAAAGCTCGCAGAAGTGCGCGCCCAGGGTTTTATTCCCGCAGTTTATTACGGTCACAAACAAGAGGCAACACCCTGTGTTTTCCCCTTGAATGAATTCAAGAAAGTATGGAAGGCCGCAGGCGAATCAACGGTGGTAGTCCTTGAAATGCCTAAGGGTAAGGTAAACGCGCTCATTACGGAGGTTCAGATTGACCCTGTAAAAGGCGAGCCTATTCACGCTGACTTTTATGTTATCGAAAAAGGCCATGAAGTTACGGTTCACGTACCTGTTGAATTCATCGGTGTTGCCCCTGCTGTGAAAGACCTCGGCGCTACACTTGTTAAGGCACTCCACGAGATCGAAGTGAAGGCACTCCCAGAGAACCTTCCTCACGGCGTAACGGTTGATGTTTCAGCCCTCGCTACTCTCGACGGCCAGATTGCCGCAGGTGACATTGTCCTTCCAAAGGGCGTAACATTGGTAACCCACGCAAACGAGGTTGTTGCCGCAATCGCGGTAGCCAAAGAGGAGGCAGAAACTCCTGTTGTTATGGACCTCGCATCAATCGAAGTTGAAAAGAAGGGCAAGAAGGAAGAAGAGGAGGCTGCGGAATAAAGACCGCACGCTGAGCAAAAACCGCCACGGGATACTCTCGGGGCGGTTTTTTTGTTATAATGAAATATACATGCAAAAAAGTTTGCCTACCAAGCTCACCGTGTTTTTTCTATTGCTCGTAGCCGCCTTTGGGGGTTTATTTTCGGTCGCCATTGCGCAGACCGCGCCGTGCGACGCTGCGTGCCGTACAAAGCTTGAAGCAGAATTAGCGCAGACTGAAAAAGAAATAAAAATTCAAGACGCGCTCGTTAAAAGCAAACAAAGTGAAGGCGCGACACTTAAGCGTGACGTAGATATTTTGAATGCGCAAATTCAAAAAGCAAAACTCTCTATTAAAGCCCGCAATATTGCCATCTCAGGACTCACTGAAGACATTGGTGTAAAAAAACAAACCATCACCAAATATTCGGCAAAAATTGACCGTGAGCGAGATTCTCTTGCAGCGCTCCTTCGTCGCACCGACGAGCTTGACTCGTATTCTCTTGCCGAGGTAGCCCTTTCTGATAAACCCCTTTCGGAGTTTTTTGTTGATGTCGACGCGTTTCAGTCTGTTGAGGAAGCTATAGGTAAATCAATCGAGGAGGTTGATACCGCTAAAAAAATAACCGAAGAGGCAAAGACGGCGCTTGAGGAAAAAAAGGACAAAGAAACGGATATGCGCTACCAGAAGGAGCTTGAAAAAAAGTTCCTCGATTCGAAGGAAGCTGAAAAGGCGCGGGTGTTGAAGGTAACCAAAGGGCAGGAGGCAGCCTATAAAAAAGTGCTTCAAGAAAAACAGGCTGCTGCCGCAAAAATTCGTGCCGCACTCTTTGCACTCCGTGATTCTGGCGAAATCCCCTTTGGTCAGGCGTATGATTATGCAAAAACTGTTTCCCAAAAGACGGGCGTTCGGCCAGCGTTCCTCCTTGCTATTTTTATGCAAGAGTCTGGCTTTGGGAAAAACCAGGGTTCGTGCTATTTGAAGGACCCAGCTACGGGAAGTGGCGTTGGGAAAAACACGGGAACTTTTTTTGCGAATGTGATGGCAGTGAAGCGCAGAGAGGATGTTAACAAAGGAGATGTAAAACCGTTTTTGGATTTAATGGAAAGACTTGGGCGTGACCCATATACTACACCCGTGTCATGTCCTCAACAAGCAGGGTACGGTGGTGCTATGGGGCCAGCGCAGTTCATTCCTTCCACATGGGTGCTCTACGAAAAATTTATCACAAGGGCATTGAGTACTGACACCGCAGACCCCTGGAACCCTCGTGACGCGTTCATGGCGGCAGGGTTCTTGCTCAAAGACAACGGGGCAAAGGCAAGCTCGTACAGTGCAGAGCGTAATGCCGCATGTAAGTATTTTTCTGGTTCGTCATGTGCGAATTCATCATGGGCGAAAACATATGGAGACCAGGTGATGAGCAAGGCCGCCACCATCCAAACCACGATGATCGATCCTCTTGAGAATTCTTAATTAGGTGTAGACAGAAAAAGTTATCAGACCAAAGTTTGAAAAAGCACCCGATTTTGTTAGTATGAATGTATGAAAAAAGAGATTCACATAACGCTTGATATTGAAAAACTCCCCGAAGGATATTATTTGGCTACGAGCCGAGATGTCCAAGGGCTTGTTGCTCAGGCAAAAACCTTCGAAAAAACAGTTGAAATTGCGGAGGATATCGCGCGGAAACTTCTCTCTGCTCAAAGAGGGAAGGTTCAGCAACAGGAGCGAATTACTTACCCAATGGTAATCTTGGCGTAGTTTTAGTATGGGGAAATTGTCAGGATTTAAATATAGAGAAATTGCAAAAAAGTTGCAGGAGTTTGGTTTTGAGTTTTTCAGGGAAGCAAAAGGAAGTCACGAGATTTGGTACAGCGAGAACACAGATAGATACACCACCATTCCAAAACATAGCGGTGATATGCCAGAGGGAACAGTGAGAAGCATCTTGAAACAGGCGAATATAGAAGTGAATCAGTTCCTTAATCTTTAAAATACATTTGCACGCACCATACGCATTTAGTATACTCATATATATGAATCCTCGCAGAGTTATTTTTGTCCTCACGTTGTCACTCATGCTCGGGGGGGGGGGTACTCTATAAGTCTCCCGTAAGTTTTGCAGCAGAAATTCCTACACCTGCACAAAGCAGACTTTTGTCTCCCTTGCGAACACAAGCTGCCTCGGTGTACACCGCCGTGCAAGATTTCTGGAATAATCTTTTTAATACACCCGCGCCAGAGGTTCCCGCAGCAAATCCCAGCTTGGAGGTTCAACCTCCAAGTGTTCCACTGCCACCTTCTCCTGTTGTTACTACCTTTACTCCTCCACAAAAGGTGTCAGTGCCTACTGTAGCACCCACGCGACCGCCCACTCAAGTCGTTGTTACTACGACAAGCACACGGCTCCTTTCTGGCGTTACCGCCACCGACCTCGAAACTCAAATTACCGCTCTCCGTAGCGAACTTTTAAGCGAGATTGCGAGAGGCAAAACACAAGCCACCGCGGACAACAATGCCCTTTACCTCGCGATGGCACCGATGAACCGCATCAACAATCTCTCTTCCGTCACCCTCTCGTCACCCACCATCACCAACGCCTCCCTTACCGGTTCCACTATTGCAGGGTACCTCCCTACGGCAGGTGGCACCATGTCGGGCGACCTCGTAGGTACCACTGGATCCTTCACTACTCTCGGCATAGGCACCACCACCCCTTCAGACACCTTTGCAGTCAATGGTGTTACCTACCTTGCTGATGTCTCCGCCCCAAGTGTCACCACCAACAGACTCTACAGTAACTCCGGCAACCTCTACTGGGCAGGCTCGGTTATCGGCGGCTCTGTCGGAAGCTGGACCCTCTCGGGGAGTGATGTCTATCGTGTGGCAGGAAATGTGGGAATTGGGACGACAAGTCCCTTTACTACGCTATCTGTTACGGGTGATGGTTACTTCAGCGGTGCATTGAATGTTGGAGCGACTTCGACGACAAGGAGTAACCTTGGTCTAACATATGCATCAAGGGCTGATGTCATTAACAATATGAATATTGCAGCGTGGGGGGATAGTCTCACAGGAGGCTCAGGTGTCGCATATTTGAAAGAGCTCGCTCTGTTGACTAATAAGAATATCTACAATGGGGGAGTTGGTGGTGAAACAAGTACTGGAATCAAGAATCGCATGATTGCAGCTACTGATAAATATAGTTACCCAACGATTATTTGGGCGGGGCGTAACAATTACTCAAGCCCCACAACGGTAAAGGCTGACATTGCTACGATGGTTGCCGCGCTAACGTCAGTTGGTAATAGTAACTACATCGTCCTAAGTGTGTTAAATGGACCAGGGGAACCATCAGGGAATGCAAATTATACTACAATAACACAACTGAACACTGATCTTGCCGCTGTCTATGGAAGTCATTACCTTGACGTACGCACATATCTCATCACGAATGGTTTGTCAGACGCAGGAATAACGCCAACCGCTCAAGATACTACTGATATAAATAATGATGTGCCGCCTACCTCACTAAGAGCTGACTCGATTGTTCATCTTAATACTGCTGGGTATGTAGTTGTAGCAAAATATGTTTTTCAAAACATAAGTCTTCTTCAGGGGTATTTGGCGACCCTTGTGACAACCAATAATTTACAAAACCTATTTGCGCAATCAGTAAATGTGAGTGGATTTGTTAATACTGATAAATACTCAGGGTTTCAACAAAATGGCATCACCATCCTTTACGCATCAACCACCAATACAACCCTTTCTGTGGGCTCAAGTGGCGCAGCTTCATGGATGTCTGCTACGTCAACTAGCTTTAATTCGATTGCTATTGGCGATGGTGCGTTGTCTGGCGGTCCAATTTCTGCTGCTGCGATAAACAATGTCGCCGTAGGAATAAATAGTTTGTATTACCTAACAACAGGAACAGCAAATTCAGCGCTAGGACAAAATGCGGCACGCTTTGTAACGACGGGTTCGTATAACTCCGCGGTCGGTCTACAGTCTCTTTATAATGACACCATCGGCGAGAGGAATAGCGCGGTTGGCGCTTATGCGCTTTCACAAAATACCACTGGTTCCTATAATGTCGCTATGGGGATGAATGCACTCAACTACAATAATTCTGCGACTAGCACGGTTGCTGTCGGAGCGTATGCCGCTCAAGGTAATTCAATAGCATACAGCAATCAAGGAGGTGTCTATCTTGGTTATTTTGCTGGCTATAAGGCAGCGACGGGCTCTGATTACAATACTTTCATTGGTTACCAGTCTGGCTACGGTGTAACGACTGGCACACGCAATGTATTCATTGGCCAGTCTACTAATTCTGCCTCATACAACCAGGTTACAACTGGTTCTAGGAATATTGCCATTGGTAACGATGTGATGGTTCCAAATTCGACAGCTTCATACCAGCTCAATATTGGTAACCTTATCTACGGCACAGGATTGGATGGAACAGGGGCGGCCATCTCAACTGGTAAAATCGGCATCGGCACCACCACCCCATATGCCAAACTCTCCGTCCACGCTAACAGTAACGAGACCAACACCACCCTCTTTGCCATCGCAAGCTCCACCGCAAGCGCAACAACAACATTATTCACAGTGCGAAACACGGGCAACGTCGGCATCGGCACTGCAGCACCTGCAAAATCTTTGCAAGTTATCGGTGACATTCGCGTGGGGACCTCGGGAACTAACGGTTGCGTGGAAAACTTTGCGGGTACGGCGCTTACGGGTGTGTGTTCATCGGATGCGTCCCTCAAGACAAACATTCAGCCGTTAGGCAGTGTACTCCCAGGCCTGGTACAGCTCACCCCATCAACCTTCTATTGGAATGACTTGGCGGGCAATGAACTCCATAACTCCACCACCACACTTAACTATGGTCTCATTGCACAAGATGTAGAACGGGTACTTCCGGGGATGGTTGCCACTACCTCAAACGGTTACCTCGGCGTCAACTACTCAATGCTCCCTATTCTAACCCTCCAAGGGCTCAAGGAGCTTGACCTCAATCTTGAAGGACTTGCTTCTACTACCACCGCAATGGCTGACGCGACAGGAGAGAAGACATTTGCAGGGAGGTTCTTTGATCGGATGACGGGGTGGCTTGCGGACACGGCGAATGGGATCACAAAGTTTTTTGCTAAGTCTGTGGAAACAGAGGAGCTTTGCGTGAGAGACGCATCAGGCGCCAAGACATGTATTGATAAAGCTCAGTTGGACTCGCTCCTTTCTGGAAGGAACACGGTGAGCGGCACCTCAATGACAGTGGACACTACGGCAACCTCAACCCCCATCACCATCTCCATCAACGGCAACAATCCCGCAACGCTCAACATCGGCGACACATACGGCGACCTTGGTGCACTGATTATCTCACCAGAGTCCGCAAAAAACTTCGGTATCAAAGCATCAATCGACGGGGGAGTGGAACTCGACATTAGTCAGATCAGTCTTGATACTTCCGTAGAAGGAACCCATACGATTACATACTCGGTCATTGATCAAAACAACGCCACCACAACTGCAGAGCGTGTTGTGAATGTCCTCTCGCCTGAGCTACTTACAATAGAAACACAGGACGATACGGCAACTACGACGGTTACGCAATAGCTTACTGTAGCAAGGAGTTGATAATTTCTGGAACCTCTGCTATATTAGAAAGGTGCTTGTGGGGCGTCAGCCCTATTCGGCTAATACATAAGCCGAAGGCAGGCACAAGAAAAAACACCAAACCCTTAGATCAGCTTGGTGTTTTTTCTTGTGCCGGTGCGTCATTGAGTTACCGCTAGTCTTCCTCAGGGTTTCCTTTCATCGTTCTAAATAGTTTGATGTCGCGATGTTTGTTGGTTACCCATGCTGGGACAATACTCCAAAAATGCGCCGTGCCATTATTCCCTATTTTTCTGATAATAACTTTTATCTTTCTTCCATTGATAATCGCGATAATTCCCCAGTAGGCAACAGTTTTTGTTTTACAGAGTCTCTTTTTGTAGGCTTTTACTTCAAATTCCTTGAGAGTTTCTTCAAATTCTTGATGAGTTGTAGAAAGTTCTATGAGTCTAACTGCCAGAGGGAGGAGTTTGAATCGCAACATTTGTGATGATTTTTCCCTTTCTGATCGCGACCCCTTAAACACGATATGATTGAAACCCTCTGACGGGAAATGTATTTCTTGGTCAAGTGCCGGAGAAAATATTCTACCAACAGTATTGTAAAATTTTTGCGTGTCGTCTTTTAATTTTTCGTAATTCGACAAGTCTTGCATGGTAAGAGTTTAGCAGATTGTCTTATTTGTTCAAACATTTTGTTATTCAGTAATATCAGCACCAACGTCAAGCGGCCCCGCTACCACGACGATTTGAGCAGTAGTCCATCTGTAGTGCGTATTCCACTTCGGAACAACCCGAGTGGATTTTTTGACTAAATCGTTAAGATTTGCTATACTGTACTAGTAATTCTGCTGGGACCCAGCAGTTTTTCTTATTGGCGACGTAGGGCGAGTGAAATAGTAAAGTACTCTTTGCTATTTCCGAGCCGAGGAGCTAATATAGGCAGAACCCTTTATCTTTTAAACCCTATGGAAATTAGAAATATCGCTATTATCGCCCACGTTGACCACGGCAAGACCACCTTGACCGATGCTTTGATGCGCCAGACCGGCATGACCAAAGAGGGAACCACGATGGACTCAAACGCTCTCGAGCTTGAGCGTGGCATCACCATTTACTCAAAGAACACCTCAGTTTTTTATAAAGACACGAAAATCAACATCGTGGACACACCGGGCCATGCAGACTTTGGTTCTGAGGTTGAGCGCGTGCTCCGTTCTATCGACACCGTGCTTCTCCTTGTGGATGCACAAGAGGGTCCTATGCCCCAGACTCGTTTCGTACTCAAGAAGTCTCTCGAGCTCGGACTGAAACCTATTGTCGTTTTGAACAAAATCGACAAGCCAGCTGCACGCCCTCAGGAAGTGCACGACGAGGTGTTTGAGCTTTTCTTTGAGCTCGGCGCAACGGATGAACAGCTCGACTTTACCACCGTGTACGCAATCGGCCGCCAGGGTATTGCAAAGCGTACGCTTGATGAAGAGTCGACCAACCTCGACCCACTCCTCGATGTTATTTTGGAAAAAGTTCCTGCCGTAAAAGCAGATGCTTCGGCACCCGTACGTATGCAGCCATTCAACCTCGGCTACGACAACTTCCTCGGCCGTCTTGCCGTTGGCCGTATCTATGAAGGTACCCTTCGCGCTGGATCAACGATTACTATTAAAAAGCCTACCGGCGAAGCGCGCACGGGTAAAATTACCAAACTCTGCACCTTTGAGGGGACTGAGCGTAAAGAAGTTGAAACGGCCGTTGCTGGCGATATCGTCATGGTTGCTGGACTCCCCGATATCTATATTGGTGAGACTATTTGCGCAGGAGCAGACCAGGAGGCCCTCCCTGCTATCAAAGTCGATGAACCAACCATTTCGCTTAATTTTTTCGTGAACGATTCTCCTTTTGCAGGACGCGAAGGTAAGTTTGTAACGATTCGTCAGATTCGTGATCGTCTTGATCGTGAACTCGAGGTCAACGTGGGCCTCAAGGTTGATTTTTCCGCCATGGATTCATTCAAGGTGTACGGTCGTGGAGAGCTCCATGTCTCAATCCTTTTGGAACAGATGCGTCGTGAGGGATTTGAGCTTCAGGTGTCACAGCCACAGGTTATTATCAAAGAAGAAAAAGGCGTCAAAATGGAGCCGTACGAGGAGCTTATTATCGATGTACCGGTTGAGTCGTCAGGTGCAGTGATTGAAAAGCTTGGTAAACGTAGGGCGGAGATGGTGAATATGAAGGAAGAGAACGGTATCGTTCGTCTTACGTTCAATATCCCCACGCGTGGACTCCTTGGCTATCGCGGACAGTTCGTGGTGGATACCAAGGGCGATGGTATTCTCTCGAGTCGTTTCGTCGAGTTCCGCGAGTACGCGGGCGAGATTGTAAAGCGCTCAGCCGGCTCGATGGTTTCTATGGCCTCGGGGAAAGCTCTTGGCTTTTCGCTATACAACCTTCAGGATCGCGGTACGCTCTACATTGGGCCCGGTATTGAAGTCTACGAAGGTCAGGTTATTGGTAACACCGCCAAGGGCGATGAGATGCAGGTAAACCCTACCAAGGGCAAACAGCTCACCAATATGCGTTCATCGGGCACCGATGAAGCAATCACCCTTACGCCTCCTTACGACCTTTCTATTGAGCGTGGTCTCGAGACGATGACCGAGGACGAGTACTTGGAAATTACGCCTAAATCAGTACGCCTCCGTAAGCAGTATTTGACGGACGCCGATCGCGTACGAGCAACAAGGAAATAAACACCTACAAAACCCCAGTTTCTATTAAAACCAAGTCCCGGTCTATGTATTTACATAGACCGGGACTTGGTTTATCCACAGGGTTGAATGTACCCGCACGCGCGTTGACAAACAACACAAAATCTGCTATACTTGTTTTAGTAAGAAGTTTTTTCAACAATTTTTGGGAGAAAAAAATGTTCAAGATATTCGCACTGATGCTCTTATCTGCGGTCTTCTTTATTTTTACGGGGATTGCAATGATGTTACATTTTTTTGGCACTTCAGAGGCCTTCAGGCTTGATGCCTTCTTTATTTTTGGGCCATTCCTGGGAGGATGTGCCACTGCCTACTCTGCCTTTCAGGAAATTATCTGTTGGCACAAAAAGTATGATGCAAAAAACCGCATCTTGCGCAAACTTGACCCTAATGCTGGGTATCTTGTTCGCGGCAGAATGAGCGTTGTCGGTGATGTTATTATGTCTGTTGTGGATATTACGACAAAGGAATTATTTCTTGTTGAACTAGCAACGTATTATCCGCCAACAGGTTTTACTGTGGAGAAAACAAGGATGAGCAGAGATGTGCTTGTCCCAATTGGCAAGAAACTACTAATTGGGAGCAATTGTGAGTTAGCTATTGTCTCTTCGGATTAAAATTGTATTTCAAACGCGCCCATTTCGGTGGGCGTTTTTTTATTTTTGTGAGTTTTCCACAGGGGTTCCTTGTTTGTGCTTTTGGGGGTGGTGTGGTATATTTATACAGTAAGGAGTTTTCACTCAGTGCTTGCTTGACTGCTTAGTTCTAGCTGAGGTGAGAGAGCGAGGAAAACGGGTCATCTTACACCAGAATACCAGAATAGAATTAAGCAAAAAACTATGGCAAAGAAATTGTATGTAGGGGGTATCCCTTACTCTTCTACAGAGGATGGTCTCAAGGCTGCGTTTTCGCAGGCTGGAGAAGTGCTTGCAGCGTCTATTATCATCGACAAGATGACAGGACGTTCAAAGGGCTTCGGTTTCGTCGAAATGGCGAACGATGCTGATGCACAGACCGCAATCGATATGTGGAATGACAAGGACTTCGAGGGTCGCACCCTTACGGTCAACGAGGCACGTCCGCTCGAGGAGCGCGCACCTCGCCGCGAGTTCGGTGGTGGAAACCGCCGCATGGGTTAATTCCCAAGCTCAAAGAAACAAAAAACCCGCTCACCGAGCGGGTTTTTTGTTTGCGTTCGGTGCCTCAGGGTTATCCACAGTCGGAGGGTTGGAAGGGTTGTTATTTTTCTTACTCGCCGTGATATAATAGAGGGTAAGGAATTTTAATAATTTAATTTCAATCATGATCAAACAACTACTTGTTATCGGTGCTCTCGCCATGGTGATGCCGTTCGCTGTTTCAGCACAAACGACTACACCTGGAGCAACAACACCCACCGCCACTACAGTTACACTCCCTGATCCAGGACTTGTTCCCGGGGACTTCTTTTATTTCTTTGACCGTTGGAGCGAGGGGCTCGGCAATATTTTTGCTTTTGGTACCGAATCAAAAGCTCGTCGTGCTCTCGAGCATGCACAAGAGCGTGCCTCTGAGGTTCATGCTGTTTTGACCGAAAAGGGACTCAACGCCCCCGAAGTGAAGGAGACAAAACAGGATTTTGAAGACCAGATTAATCGTGCTGCAAGTATCGTTGCTGCTGCAAAAGAGCGAGGTGCTGATGTTTCAGCCTTTGCTTCCAATATTGATGAGGGGTTTGAGCTTTCAAAGGACATGCTCAAGGAGGCATATCGTGGATATCGCGACGACCTCAAGGATGTACAAAAAGATCTCAGTGAGCGCTTGAAAGAGGCTGTCAAAAGAGGGGACACGGTTACGCAGATCGCTATCGAGGCAGAGGTCAGTCGTTTGAACGACGAGGCGTTCTCTGCTCTTGATGAAGAGAGTTCAGTAGATGATGGCCGTTTTGAAGCAGGAAAGCAGTATCTTGAAAATGCGCTCGGTGAGGAACAAGCTGCTGAAAGTCACATCATGAACGCAGAACGAGCACACGCTAACCTTCTTCATGAAGCGATAGTGCGTGGAATTACTCTTGACGAAGATATCCTTGCTACATTTGATGACATGATGGAAGCGGCACAGTCTGCGATGGAGGACAAAGATTTTGAGACAGCAAAGGAGTATTCAAAGGATGCAAAAGAAATTCTTAATGATGCACATCAAGACCTGAACACCAAAGAAGAGGAAAACGATTTTTCCCGCAGCTCTAGAGAAAATGGTCCTAATAGCGATTTCTTTGACCTGAGTGATATGGAAGGTGAGATGCCTGATATGGATGAGGTGAACACTCAATAGACCGTGCGAAAGTTTGGTTTAGCATTAGGAGTCCTTGCTTTTTTAGGGACTGGAGCACTTTTTCTCGAGGGTCAAAAAAGCCCAAATACACAAACACTTCACGCCCGATTGGGCGGTGAAGTGTTTGTGTATGATGTGGCGGATACATACCTGCTGCGGGAGCAAGGACTTTCAGGGCGCGACCAGCTCGATCCTGGTTCAGGGATGATATTTGTATTCCCCAAGGACGATCAATATGGTTTTTGGATGAAGGACATGCGATTTTCTATTGATATCATATGGCTGGATAGTCGGTATCGCATTGTTGATGTAAAAAAAGATGCAACACCTGCGTCGTACCCGGAAATATTCTCTCCCTCCCAATCAGCACGCTATGTTGCTGAAGTCCGTGCGGGATTTTTTGAGGAACGCCACCTCAAGATTGGCGACACCCTCGAAATTCTCCGATAAACACAAGGTTAAATAAAACGCGGGTTTACACACTCGCGTTTTTGTTTTTCGCTACCCATTTTTTGAGTTTTCCACCTGTTGCAAAAATTTTTTGAGAGTATAATAGAGCAATACCCCCTAAAAAATATTATCAGTTCGTTAAGTTTGTTAATTGTATAGCCCCGTATGCCGAAGAACACCAAGTCATCTAAAAAAACCACTGCGAAGCCTGTCGTAGTCGTACGCAAAAGCCCCATTATGAGCGTTCGCAAGCGTAATGGGACAATCGTACCTTTTGATATCGACCACATCTCAAATGCGGTGTTTAAGGCAATGCGATCAACGGGCGAAGGGGAGCACAAAGAGGCTGATTTTATCGCCCGCAAGGTGGAATCAGAGCTCAAAAGAATCTCTAAAGTCGTTAAGGATTTCATTCCTACGGTTGAGGGCGTCCAGGACGTTGTCGAAAAGGAGCTTATTTTGGAGGACTATGTAAAGACCGCCAAGGCTTACATCCTTTATCGTGAGGAGCGCGCTCGTGCCCGTGAGGCAAAGGGCGAGATTCCCGAGGAGGTCAAGAAATACGTTGCCGAGGGCAAGAAATATTTCCGTAACCCTATGTCAGAGTTTGTGTACTACCGCACCTACTCACGCTGGTTGCCGTCTGAGGGGCGTCGCGAGACCTGGATCGAGACCGTAGACCGCTACATTTCATTCATGAAGGAGAATCTCGGCAATAAACTTACCGATAAAGAATATGCTGAAGTGCGCGAAGCGGTACTCAAGCAAGAAGTGATGCCGTCGATGCGCCTCCTCTGGGGTGCTGGCGATGCAGCACGCAAGACTAACGTAACAGGATACAACTGTTCATTTATTGCACCGTCATGCGCACAGGACCTTGGCGAGATTATGTACCTTCTTATGTGTGGTACGGGCGTCGGCTACTCGGTAGAAAGTCAGAATGCGCAAATGTTCCCTCAGATCAAAAAGCAGAATGGCAAAGTTCTCCCAAATCATACCGTTATTGATAGTAAAGAGGGTTGGGCTGATGCGTATGTACTCGGCGTGAACACCTGGTTCTCGGGCACGGATATCAAGTTTGATTATTCAAAACTTCGCCCTGCTGGTGCCCGCCTCATCACGATGGGTGGCAAGAGCTCGGGTCCCGAGCCGCTTATTTCGCTCATTGATTTTACGCGTGAAAGAATGCTCAAGAAGCAAGGACGCCGTCTTTCAAACCTTGACCTCCATGACATCATCTGCAAGATTGGTGAGGTGGTAGTCTCGGGTGGTGTACGTCGCAGTGCCCTCATTTCACTATCGGACCTCGATGATCATGATATGCGTCATGCCAAGGATGGCCAGTTCTACCTTACCGATCCACAGCGTATGATGGCCAACAACTCAGCTGTGTATTGGCAGAAACCATCAAATGCAGAGTTCCTCGACGAGTGGGTTTCCCTTATGAAGGGTGGCTCGGGGGAGCGCGGTATTTTTAACCGTGGCTCTATTCCTAAACAAGTCCCCGCACGTAGGTGGAAGACCCTCGAGAAGGATTTTGATACTTGTGGAGTAAATCCTTGTGGAGAAATTATCTTGAAGTCAAAGCAATTTTGTAACCTCTCAGAAATTGTGGCACGTGCTGACGATACCGAGGAGTCCCTTCTTAGAAAAGCACGTATTGCGGCAATCTTGGGTACCTACCAATCATCACTTACCAATTTCGGCTACCTTTCAAAAGAGTGGAAAGAGAACTGTGAGGAGGAGCGTCTGCTCGGTGTATCGATTACGGGCCAGTGGGACTGTAAGGCAGTGCGTGACCCAAAGATCATGCAGAAGCTTCGCGACGAAGCGGTCAAGGTAAACAAGGAGTTCGCAAAACGCTTTGGCATCAACGCGTCAGCCGCAGTAACCGCGGTAAAGCCTTCGGGCACGGTGTCACAGCTTGTGGACGCGTCATCAGGTATGCACCCTCGCAATTCGCAGTACTACATTCGTCGTATTCGTATTGCAGCATCTGACAATCTCTTCAAGATGATGAAGGACCAAGGCGTACCGTATCATCCTGAAGTAGGGCAGTCAGCCGAGAGTGCGGTGACGTATGTTCTGGAGTTCCCGGTTAAGGCTCCTGAAAAATCAATCTTCAAGAATGATCAGACTGCATTGGAGCAGCTGGAGTACTGGAAGATGGTAAAAGAAAACTTTACTGAACACAATCCTTCTGTTACCATTTCAGTAGGGGATGATGAATGGATTTCTGTTGCCAACTGGATTTACGAAAATTGGGAGCTTGTTGGTGGCTTGTCGTTCCTCCCACGTTCGAACCATGTCTACCGGCTCGCTCCTTATGAAGAAATTAGCAAGGAGAAGTACGAGGAAATGCTAAAGAAGTTCCCTGAGATCGACTTTGCAAAGATCGTGACGTACGAACGCGAAGACCAGACGCAGGGTTCGAAAGAGCTTGCATGTGTGGCAGGAGTTTGTGAAATTGCATAAATTATAATTATTTAAAATAAATATCATGGCAAAAGGAAGAGATGCTCATAAGGAGGTAAAGAAACCAAAGAAGTCAGCAAAGAAGTAAGGGCCGCTCGCTAATTTACTTTTTAGGGTACGGATTTTTTGAAGCTTAAAAAATCCTGAAGTTCTCGCGCCGTCGCGCTCGAAACCCCCTAAAAAGTAAACTAGCTCGCTCTAAGGTGAAATACAACAAAAACCCTGCAAATAGCAGGGTTTTTTGCGATACACAAGCACTTGATTTTTTGGTTAATATGTGCTATACTGTATGCACCTGTATCAGATGGTCGCTCCCGAGCAATCGGGGGAGGAAAGTCCGAACACTCCCGAGTTTTATTTATAATTCCCGGAGCAGGGTAGCGGGTAACGCCCGTCGCGTGTAAACGTAGAGGTGCGAGCAGAGACGCCCCGAGCGAAAGCAGAGGGCACCCCATGCGGGTGAGCTCTTGTAGTAATACGAGAGGTGAAACGGCTAAATCCTTACTTGAGTGCAAGGCCGTGTCGCGTGCGTAGCACGCAGTCCATAAAGTTAAAAGTCCAAGGTCCTAAAGTAAATGCATTCCTGTATTCACTTTCGACTTTACACTTTCGACTTGTGACTTGCGCGCTGCGCGCGCGAAGTGCCGCTCGAGCGGTGAGGTAACTCATCGCCTAGATAAATGATCGTCACCCTTTGGGGTACAGAATTCGGCTTATCGATATAGGTATATGAAAACCCCGCGGGAAACCGCGGGGTTTTCTCTTTTGCATGAGATGCGTCTTCTCTGTATACTACAAGGATATATGGTTAAAAAACTCCTATCGCTCTTTCATCGTGAGTGGAATGGTTTGCATGAGGCGGCGTTCTTGCTCGGTATTTTTGCTATTCTTTCGCAGGTGCTCGCACTGGTTCGCGACCGCCTTCTTGCGCACAACTTTGGCGCAAGCCAAACCCTCGATATCTACTACGCGGCGTTTCGCATCCCTGATTTCGTTTTTGCCGGTATTGCTTCATTTATGTCAGCCCTTGTGTTGATTCCTATGTTGAGCAAGCGCGCAGAGGAAAGTGACGAGCGCGCGCAAAAATTCCTGAATGACATCTTCACCGTATTTTTCACCATTTTGATTATTGTGTGCGCAGGAGTTTTTATGATCGCACCCGAGCTTACCCAAATGTTGTTCCCTGGTTTTGAAGGAGTAGCGCAGACAGAGCTTGTTACGATGACGCGCCTCCTCTTGCTCTCAACCGTCCTTTTTGGTCTCTCAAATCTTTTAGGAAGTGTTACCCAGATGCTCCATAGGTTCTTTGCGTTTGCTCTTGCACCGCTTTTGTACAATCTTGGCATCATTCTTGGTGCGGTATTTTTCTACCCCGCCTTTGGCGCGGTTGGTCTGGCGTGGGGCGTTGTTCTTGGTGCATTTTTCCATTTCTTCGTACATTTTTTTGTGAGCTCCCGCAATGGGTTCGTCCTTACGGCGTCATGGAGTCCCTCGTTTCTCGATGTCTGGGAGGTTGTTCGGGTGTCGCTTCCTCGCACTATCGGTCTTTCGGCGAACCAGCTTGCACTCTTTGCCCTTATTGTTCTTGCGGCGGGAATGGAGCACGGGTCCGTCACGGTGTTTAACTTTGCATTCAATCTGCAGTCTGTACCGCTTGCGGTTATTGGCGTGAGTTATGCTACCGCAGCATTCCCCGCACTTTCCAAGCACTTCGCGGGGGACGATATGACAAAGTTCCTTGCGCAGATTTTGTCGGCGGCACGCCATATTGTTTTTTGGTCACTTCCGGTGCTCGTGCTTTTTATCGTGCTCCGCGCACAGGTTGTACGTACAATCCTTGGTTCCGGGTCGTTTGACTGGACCGCGACAAAGCTGACTGCTGCATGTCTTGCTATCTTCACGGTATCTATTGTTGCGCAGTCGATAATACTTCTTTTTATGCGCGGGTTTTATGCGACAGGGAACAACGGGATCCCCCTTGTTGTTAATGTGCTTTCGTCTGTGGTCACCGTCGTTGGTGGGTACGGTCTCATGACATTTTATGCGAGCTCGGTATTCTTTCAGGATTTCATTGCGTCGCTCCTGCGTGTTGAGGGGCTCCGCGGGGCAGAGGTATTGATGCTTCCGCTGGCGTATTCGATAGGCATGCTCTTGAACGCCGTACTCCTCATTTATCTCTTCCGTCGTCGTTTTGGGCGCTTCCTCTCGCCCGTCAAAGATACCCTTATGCACGGCTCATTTGCAGCGCTTATTGCAGGATTGGTTGCGTATGAGTTTCTTGAAGTGCTCGGGCTGTACCTCAATCTCAATACCTTCTGGGGTATCTTTATGCAGGGCTTCTGGGCGGGGATTGCAGGGCTCCTTACCTGGTGGCTCATCCTTGAGCTTATGGGTAATGAGGAGATAAAAGAAGTCCGTACCGCCCTCCACCGCAAGTTCTGGAAGGCTGGTATTGTCCTCCCGGATAAGGAGGGAATCTAGTTTCCCAGGAAGCTTTGACAGATTTTTGGTGGTGTGATACAAGAGTAACAGGCAGTACATTTCTCATCTGAGAAGAGGAGTAGGTATGGGGAATAATACTCAGAACAGCGTGCTCACGCCGCTAACGTTACCATTTGTCCTTTTTGCCCGAATAGCTGCAAAAAAAGTTCGCGCTATCGTGCTAAGGATACATCCAGTGAATCACTATGCTTCCTGCAAGGAAGGGAAAATTGGGCTTGCGGAGCTTGTTCGTCATCGAGGTAGTATGATGGAGACGCTTTACGAGCGCAGGAAAATTCTTCCTTCAGGTCAGGTGGTGGTGCAGGCACATTTTCGATTTATTGGTGACAGGGCATTCCCGGGTGGCAATAAAAAATTTATACAGCCTGGGGATGTTATTTCCGCTGAATTTATTGTTGGAAGGAACAAAGGGGAATTCCTCATCGCAGGGGGATCTAAGGACACCCTTCCTAAACACGCTCTGCTTTATTGGCAGAATCCAAAAAGTGGACCGGGGAGTATTACTCCGATTAAAAAATAAACATAATTAATGCCGCGCAGTACTACACTGCGCGGTTTTGTTTTTCAAAACCCCAAAACCCTTTGAATTTCAAGGATTTTGTGGTATGGTACAGAAGTTAAAGGTCGAAAGTTAAAAGTCGAAAGTAGATACAAAATGCATTTACTTTCGACTTGAGACTTTTGACTTTGTGACTAACTTTATGTCTACCGAGCTTAAAAACATCCGCAATTTTTCTATTATTGCCCACATCGACCACGGCAAGTCGACGCTTGCTGATCGCATGCTCGAGGTGACGGGGACGGTCGAGGCGCGCAAGATGAAGGAACAAGTTCTCGACTCGATGGAGCTCGAGCGTGAGCGCGGTATCACCATCAAGATGCAGCCAGTGCGCATGGAGCATGCATACAAGGGGTCCAAGTATATTTTGAACCTCATCGACACGCCGGGGCACATCGACTTTTCGTACGAGGTGTCACGTGCTATGAAGGCCGTAGAAGGGGCAATCCTCCTCGTTGATGCAACACAAGGGGTTCAAGCACAAACACTCTCGGTGCTCGCTATGGCACGCGAGGCGGGGCTTGTGATTATTCCTGCGGTGTCCAAGGTGGATTCGCCCATTGCTCGCACCGATGAAATTAAAGAAGAGGTTGCAAAGCTTCTCGACATTGACCCAGAGGGGATTATCGAGGTATCTGGCAAGACTGGACAGGGAGTACCTGAAATCCTTGCAGAAATCATTGAGCGTATCCCCGCGCCGGTGTCTGACCTAGGGGTGAGCGGCGGCTTCCGCGCTATTGTTTTTGATTTTGGGTATTCAACCCACAAGGGTATCATCGTGTACGTCCGTGTGCTCGACGGCGAGGCAAGCAAGAACGACACCCTCGTCTTTTCTCAAGCCGGCGAAAAATTTGGCGCACTCGGTGTGGGGATTTTCCATCCCGATATGGTTGATACCGAAAAGATATCAGCCGGTGAAATTGGGTACATTTTGACGGGTATTAAAAAGCCGGGCATCGCGTCAGTCGGTGATACTATTTTGACACAGCGCAGCACCCTTCCTGCACTTCCTGGATACATGAAGCCGCGCCCTGTGGTATGGGCTTCGGTCTATCCCGAAAGTGCTGACGACTTTACGCTCCTCAAGCAGTCCCTCGAGATTTTGCGCCTATCGGATTCCTCACTCTCGTTTGAAGAAGAAGTATCGGGAGTGCTTGGTCGTGGGTATCGTTGCGGATTTCTCGGCATGTTGCACATGGAGATTATTACCGAGCGTTTGCGTCGCGAGTTTGATTTGGAGCTCATCGTCACCACGCCGTCTATTACCTACGAGGTAGATCTACGAAATAACGAGCACAAGATTATTTACTCACCCCACATGTTCCCTGATTATGGAAACACCAACAAGATTTTTGAGCCGTGGGTAAAGGTAAAAATCATTACGCCACCTGATTATGTGAGCCCTGTGATGACCCTTTTATACGAGCATGAGGCTATTGTTGGTTCCACCGAGCTTTTTGGTGACAACCGTACGGCGATTGAGGTTGAAATGCCGCTCCGTGAACTCATGCGTAATTTCTTTGATGATTTAAAGAGTGTGTCGTCAGGGTTTGCGTCGCTTGCATACGAAATTATGGGCTTGCGCGAGGCAGATGTGGCGCGTTTAGATATTTTGATTGCTGATGAAATAGTTCCTGCGTTTTCAAAAGTGGTGTCGCGTCGTCGTATTGAAAAAGACGCGGAAGAGATGGTGGAAAAGCTGCATGGTATTTTGCCACGCCAGCTCTTTACCGTGAAGATCCAAGGACAAGGACTTGGACGCATTATTTCATCGCGCACGCTTTCAGCGATGAAAAAAGATGTGACGGGATATCTCTATGGTGGAGATATTAGTCGCAAGAAGAAGCTTTGGGAAAAACAAAAGCGCGGGAAGAAGAAACTCAAGGCGCAGGGGTCCGTGGACATCCCTCACGAAGTATTCCTCAAGATGGTGCGCGGAGGGGAGCAGTAGGTAAAAGAAAAAATCCAACCCAGTAGGTCATTCTACTGAATGAGGACTCCCCTTGGATTTTTTTGACTGTGTCCTACAAGGCTTTTATAGGATTATCTAAAGAGGCTTGGTGCTGCGTAGAGGAGTACCATACTTACGATGACGAGTAGGGCGACGACGACACCAAAGGTGTTCCAGTATTTTTTATATTTTTTATCGAAAAGCATGGTATTTTTTATGAAAGGCAGCGCTTGCCCCAGTGTCTAATACCCACTATACTACAGGAGAAATGCTCCCATTTCAAGAGCGCAAACAATTCCGCAAGATTCTCTACTCAAAAGCAAGTATTTTTGTGGTTTTTGTGGTTTTTGTATTCGTCGCCCGCGGAGCCTGGCACGTGCACCAAAAGGCGGAAATTGCCCGCGCTGAGAGAGATGGGGCAGTAAGGGTGCTTGCGGAGCTTCAGGAGCGCAACGAGGCCCTGGAAGCGAGCCTGGGGCGTCTGAAGAGTGATCAGGGCATCGAGGATGAAGTGCGACAAAAATACGCGGTGGCGCGTCCTGGGGAGGAAGTGGTGGTCGTGGTTGACGATAGTGGTAAAAAAGGTAAGAATGGGGACGAGGCACTTCAAAAAAGCTTTTGGCAGCGCCTCGTTTCCTTTTTTACAGAGGAATAAATTGCGGGTATCGTTTAGTGGTAGGATGGCTGCTTCCCAAGCAGCAGACCCGGGTTCGATTCCCGGTACCCGCACAAAACGTAAAGAAAAACAGTGCCTGCGCACTGTTTTTCAGTTTTGTGAACCGCAGTGATGTTTTGCGAGCACGCAAAACCACGAGGTGGGGCCGGCAAACACTTACGTCTGTGAGGATGTACTCATCCGAAGAGACTTAGTGATTTGTGGACAAGCAAACTTAGCGCGCGTAGCGCTCAACTCTTATTATATCTGTGACCGATTCTCCCTACCCGCACTTTTTGTGTATAATACTATTATGTCCATTCCTAAATTTGTTCGTCCAGAATTTTTTGATATTTTTGGTATTGCCACGTTTGGGGTTATTACGTTTGTGGGTGCGCGAGGACTCTTTTGGGGCGAGCAAGTCCCATTTTGGGCGCTGATTTTTCTCTTTGTGGTGGGGATTGCAGGACTCATTATTGATGGAGCTATTGTCTACAGGACTTACCTCAGAAAAGACGAAAAATCTGGCACTGACACTCCTAATATGGTAAACTAAGGAGGTTATCAGGAAATTTCGAAATTCACGATTTTTAACTTCACACCCTTAAATTATATGAAACCAGTAACGATTTACACAACGCCAACGTGCACCTATTGCAAGATGGCAAAGGATTTTTTCACCGCTAATGGTGTTGAGTATGTTGAGTACAACGTAGCGACCGATCTCGAGAAACGCAAAGAAATGATCGAGAAGAGCGGCCAGATGGGCGTACCCGTAATCTACGTCGGTGACGACATGACGGTTGGTTTTGATAAACCACGCCTCTCAAGCCTCCTCGGGATTGCGTAGGTTCTTTAAAGAAATTTAGTTTTGACACAAAGGCGGCTCAAGCCGCCTTTGTGTCAAACATTGCCGCTGTAGTTCAATGGATAGAACAAGGGACTCCTAAGCCCTAGATGCAGGTCCGATTCCCGCCGGTGGCACAAAAAATAAGTTGACTCAGCCACCATTCGGTGGTATGTTTACAAGCGGAACCAACGTTCCTTTTTTGTTTTTTAACGCAACGGAAAGAGGGGGAATTATGTGTGAGATAACAGTACTTTTGAGCGGTAAGCCGGTTGAAATTGATATTAACGATTTTGACCCCAAAAAGCATATCCTTGTCGGGAATTCAGTCTTTGTGAATATGATCCCGAAAGAGATCCGCAAGCTGCAACCTGATGCTGTCTACTGGTACAAAAAGAACATCGTGCCGCTTTTCCATGGGAAGCCTTTAGGGGCGATTGATCCAGGAGAGGGGGTCCCTGTCTATCAAGTCAGTTTCCCTCTTAGCGGAATAGGCCTGCAATGGCTTCCTAAAAAAGCCTGTGAACAGGTGGCTGCAACCCCATAAAAACAATCTCGTAACCATTCAAAAAGACCTTCTTTGTGAAGGTCTTTTGTTATACTAGGAGAGGGTTGACCCCCACACCTAATTTTGCATCGTGTTTTTTATTGCATGCTTGCTCAATAAAGCCCGCCCCTGTTTTATTGTTGGTAGTTTTAAGGCAGGAATAGTGAAACACAATGCAATAATGCAAAAGTAGGTGTACGGGTTGATTTTGAGGCAAAATTTAGTATAATGCCCACATGGACCTTGATTCCCAGAAGATTGACGAGCTGTTGGAATTGACGCGTGAGAACAACAAGATTCTCCGCTCGATGCGCCGTACACAGCGCTGGAGCTCATTCTTTACCTTTGTATATTGGGCAATCATTCTCGGATCCATCTTTGGGGTGTACTACTACTTCCAACCAACGATTCAAAAATATATGCGGACCATACAAACGTCTGTTAGTATCTTAGAAAAGTTTGAAGGGCAAGCGGGGGCAATACCTACCGACTTGAATGTGGTAAAAAATCTGTTAGGGAGGTAAGGGCAGTTATTAGCCACTAGTAAATAGCCAATAAAATGTAAGTTAAAAAAGTTTCTTACTAAATGCTAGTGGCTAGTCGCTAACAAACTAAATATATGCCGAGGTAGCTCAGTTGGTAGAGCATTCGCCTGAAGAGCGAGGGGTCACCAGTTCAACCCTGGTCCTCGGCACAAAAAAGAAAAACCCCGTGAGGGGCTTTTTCTTTTTACTTTATAGACTTTTTGACTTGCAACTTTTGACTGAGTATCTACACCGATTTAATCTTGATTGACTGCACGCGTCCTTTGTCGATCTTGGGGAGCTTTATCGTGAGGAGTCCACGGCGCTCGGTTGCTTCAACTTCCTCTGTTTCAACTTCGGCGGGGAGAAGTATGGTGCGGGAGAATGCACCCCAATAAAGTTCCTGATAAAAATAGTTTTCTGAAAGAATCCCCTTGGGAGCCTCACGTTTGCCTTTGATAGTGACCATCTCGCGGGTTACTGAGACAGAGAGATCCTCGGATGCTACGCCAGCGACCATTGCTTGGATTACAATTGCATCATTGGTCTGGTATACATCGACACCGAGTTCGCCCTCTGCGGGTTCGCCTTGATCCCATGCAGCAAATGACGATTCGCGAGGTACTGCTTCAATAGCAATTTCCTCTTCAAAATCTGAGGCGCGGTTTTTCAGCGAGATCGTTCCGGTGAGGCGTTCAAAAAAAGATGGTTTCATAAGATGGTTTTTTCGTTAGGGTTCTTTATGTGTTTAACTACCTGAATCAAAATGATGATACCGATAATTGCTCCCCAGAATGGTGCGAACACGGTAATTGTGTTAAGTGTTCCGTACGTATTCATTATAGATAAATTAAAATATGCATGCAAGAGTGTGGCGAGCAAAATACCCACTACGCCCGCAATAAATTGAATCCAAAATCTTGCATAGAACGCAAACGCAAACGCAATACCGAGAATCGCCGCGGAAACAATATGAAGCGTTGTGGCACCGACAAAACGGAGGTTGCTGTCAAAGAATATTGTCATTCCACCACCGTTCATAATATCTTTCAAAATATACAGCGTGTTCTCCATCGCGGCAAAACCAAGCGCCGCGGTGATGAGGTAGAGGATAGCGTCAAGAGGCTCATCAAAATGCTTGCTTTGGTAAGCAACAAGAAACACGGTGGCAAACACACCAAACTCCTCGATGAATGACCAGAGTATTGCCTGCACCGTTTCGAAAGAGGGGGCTGCAAGGGTAAACTGAGCAGCGAGTAAATCGATACCTTGCATGAGTGCGGGCATGATTGCAACAATGAATTTTTGTGCGAGGGCCACAAAGAACACCACCGCCATGCCCGCAGCAAACGAGAGGGCGATAAGGCCTTTTGGTTCTGGTTTTTCGTGGTCCTGACGGAGCCAAAACCAAAGCCACACGAGTGCAGGGAGGACACCTCCTGCAAACGCGACAGCGAGCGGTTTTATGCTGAATATGGTTTCGGCCATGGTTCGATAATAAGAAGACTTTTATCCTTGTGTGGAAGGAGGCTCCATAGCTCCTCGGTAATAAACGGAATGAACGGATGGAGCATTTTTGTGGTGGCGGCAAGAGCCTGAAGCGTAATCCATTGTGCAGATGTTTTTGATTCACCTTCTTCACCCGCAAGACGGGGTTTCAATTCTTCAATAATCACATCAGCAAACGTGCTCCACAGATAGTGGTAGAGCTCTTCTCCTGCGAGATGAAAGCGGAAGTTCTCGAGGTGTGCGGTGACGCTTTCGATGGTCTTGTCGAGCTCGGCGAGGATTTCTTCGTCACGCGGTGTGAGGGTGGGGCGAGGTGTGTCGAGCGTAGTGTCGCCTGCATTTGAAAGTACAAAGCGTGAGACATTCCAAAGCTTGTTGCAGAAATGTTTGTAGCCTTTTATTTTGTCCTCAGCGAGTGCAATATCGTTGCCGGGGGTGTTGCCGACCACGAGCGCAATACGGAGCGCGTCAGCACCGTATTTATCGGTGAGTTCAATGGGGGAGACGACATTACCCTTGCTCTTGGACATCTTTTTGCCGTGTTTGTCGTTGACCATGCCGTGAAGGTATACCGTACGAAATGGTACCTCGCCTTTGAGATAGAGACCAAAGAGTACCATGCGCGGAATCCATTTGAAGATGAGATCGCGACCTGTCTCCATCACATCAGTCGGGTAGTAGGCGAGGTCTTTGGTGTCAGGGTATCCGAGCGCAAGGAGTGGCCATTGCCCTGAAGAGAACCAGGTGTCAAAGGTGTCGGTGTCGCGGGTGAGTGTGCCGCCACAGTTACACTCAGAACCTTCGATTGCTTCGTTGTCGAGAACACCCGTATTGCAACTCAGGCACACAAGCGCGGGGATTTGAATACCCCACACAATTTGACGTGAGATGTTCCAGTCAATGGTATTGTCCATCCAATACAAAAATACTTTCTCAAAGTTGTCGGGAACAAATTTTATTTTTTCTGCACGCACGGCGTCAGCGGCCATTTTTGCGAGGGGAGCCATTTTAACGAACCACTGTGGCATTACGCGCGGTTCAATCGTAGCGTTACATTTATAGCAGACGGGAACCGCATGGGTGTAGTCCTCGATTTTTTCAACGAGGCCGAGCGCCTGTAGGTCTTCGACGACTTTCGTGCGTGCCTCGGCAATCTTCATCCCCGCGTATTTTCCTGTCTTGTCGTTGAGCTTACCAAACTGGTCGATGACTTCGACGCGAGGGAGCTGGTGCGTCTCGGACATACGGAAGTCGTTGTGGTCGTGAGCGGGGGTAATCTTGAGTGCACCCGTACCAAACTCTACATCAACAGCCTCATCAGCGATGACTTTGAGGGTGAGGGGCCCCTCGGGATGTTGCACTTCAATATCCTTACCAATGAATTCTTTGTAACGTGCGTCGTTAGGATTTACGGCAACAGCGACATCACCAAAGATTGTTTCGGGGCGGACGGTAGCCACCACAAAAGGCCCGTACTTTAAATAGTAAAGCTTGTCGGCTTTTTCGACCGTCTCGGTTTCAACATCAGAGAGGGAAGTCTGATGTTTCGTGCACCAGTTCACGGTGCGGTAGCCACGGTAGACAAGGTTGTCGCGATAGAGCTTGCGGAAGGTTTCTTGCACTTCAGAAACAACGCTGGGGTCGAGGGTGAATTTTTCACGTGACCAATCACACGATGCACCGAGTGCCTTCACATCGTTTTCCATATGCTGCTTGCTCTCGAGGGTGAACGCCATAATCTCGTCGTAAAGCTCCTTGCGGTCCATCTTGAAGCGTGAGCGCCCTTCCTTTTCGAGCTTCTTTTCGTAGACTACTTGAGTCTCAAAGCCTGCATGGTCTGCGCCGGGCACCCAGAGGGCCTTCTTGCCCTGCATACGGTGATAGCGGGTCATGATGTCTTCCAGAGCTATCGTGAGCCCATGGCCCGCATGGAGCCTCCCATTGGCATTAGGAGGGGGCATAATGATAGTAAAGGGCTCGGTGAACCGACCAGACAGGCCTGCCTGCGCAGGTAGGTTGTCAGGGTTAAAAAACCCACTTTCTTCCCAAAGTTGGTAGGTACGCCCCTCAGTCGCCGCCGGGTCGTAGGGCTTATTTAATTTTTCTGGGACTTCAGCCATATAGAGCGCATTTTACCATATTTTTCATGCCACTTGAAGAGCTTGATTTTTTGAGTTAAGTGTGAGATTGTTTCTATGGAACAACGTTTAAGGAGGAAGCGATGAAACATATACCAAATTTCAGTGAAGAAGATATTAAAGGTATTTCGCAAGCAGTTAAGGAAATGGTAGAAAAAGCAACGCCTCTCCCAGGCAACAAGTGTCATGACTGTGAAGGGGAGGTGGTCAAAAAAGCACAGTCACTTCTTCGAGGGAAGTTCGGATACGCCGTTCCTGAATGCCGTAACTGTGGACGTACGTATTTGTATGCAGAAAATGTACGTTCAGGAGGAACAGAAGAATTTCTTGACCTCCTTAACAAACCTTATTTTTAATCCCCCCGCAAAACCCCGCTGGAAGGTTCCAGCGGGGTTTTATTTTTTCTCCTATCATCTATTTCAAGTCATGACTTGAAATAGATGATAGTGACGATAGTCATGTTCGACGGCTTGTTACCCCTTCTTTTTCCTCAACTCTGCGAGGGTTTTGGTGGCTGATTTGGCGAGGCGGAGGTGGCCTTCGGCTAAGATTGTTTTTTGTGTCCTTGCGGAGCGGGTGAGGCCGACGATACCGATCATGAGACCGTTGTCCGTTGAGAGGGTGCGATCGGGGAGGAAAAGCGTTACGCCAGGAAGCTCACGCGCAATGGTCGTGTGAAAGGTTGAGCGAATCTTTGCGTTGGCACTCACGCCACCACCAAGGATGATTTCATGTACTTTGTATTTTTTTGCAGCCGCGAGAGTTTTTGCGAGGAGTACTTCTGTAACCGAATCTTCAAAATCTTTTGCGATGAGCGCTTTTATTTCTGGCGTGAGATTAGGGATTTTTTTAACCATATACAAAACCGCGGTCTTGAGTCCTGCAAAGGAAAAATCAAAATCTTTTGAGTTGATCATGGGACGAGGAAGTTTTTCAGGGAGAGTCTGTCCACGAGGAGCGGTCTCTGCAAGCTTAGAAATCTCGGGGCCGCCAGGGTAGGCGAGGCCGAGCATACGCGCTACTTTGTCGAACGCCTCACCAACGGCATCATCACGCGTCTGCCCAAGTATCTCGTAATTACCTCCGCGCGGTATGAGTACGAGCTCGGTGTGCCCACCCGAGATGAGGAGCGCGAGCGCAGGGTAGTGTGGCACCGAAAGGGAGAACACTTTTTTGCCGTTTTGTGCAGGCTTGGGAGTAAGGAGCGATGACATGATATGACCTTCCATATGGTTCACGGGCATAATGGGGACACCCCAGAGGGCGCCGAGTGCCTGAGCGGTGTTGATGCCGACCCAGAGTGCCGGTTCAAGTCCAGGGCCCGAGGTGACGGCAATAGTGTCGATTGCGGGGACGCTGATACCAAGAAGCGTTGTTTGAAAATGTTCGAGAAGCTCGGGTTCTTTATGAAATATTGTTGCGAGTGTCTCTTTTTCTTTAGGGCCAAGGATGCGCGGATTTTTAGGAGTGCGCAGAAGATCCGCCTCGCTCAATGCTTGGATAATGAGCGGCATCATATTCTTTGCATGTTCACGTCGTGCAACGGCGGGAAAGACGCCGCCGTATTCAGCATGGATGCTTGCCTGAGAAACAAGCACATCGGCAAGGACTTTTATCTGTGCGCGCGGAGAAATAGCCCCCAGCGCTCCGGTGGTTTCGAGGATGGCAATGCCAGTCTCATCGCAGCTTGTTTCTATTGCAAGTATTCTCATGAAATTTAAAACGACAAGATTATTAAGAGGTGTGGGTAATGATGCCACTTCGCGCCCCGTAAGATAGCGAGCATTGCGAGCTTATCTTCTGGGGTTTCGATAGCGAGTATGCGCATAGTATTAGTCTTTTTTGATGAAGAGGTTGGGGTTCTTTTTTAGGACCGCGACAATAAGAATGAAATATTCTTGGATGACGGGGTCATGCGCAATCTTTGCGTGCTTCCCTTCGTAAAGCTTTTCCAGGCTGACGTCATTGAGCTGCCATGAGCGACCTTGGTCGAGCATGATGTTAAAGATAGGGAGCAGTTTGTCGAGCGCATAAATAAACTTACTCTCAGGGTCAGTCTTTTCTTCGTAGGCGCGGAGCGTATCGGTGAGAGCAGGGAAGTCGGGGTATATTTCTGAAAGTTTCTCCGCGGCCTCTCGCTCAAGATTAACTTTCTTTTGCTCCTCCTCGGCCGTTCGGTGGAAAAATGCGTCGCCTGCGTATACTTCTACAATGTCGTGGCAAAGGGCGTATGTCAATGCTTTTTCCTTGCTGAGTGCGAGGCCTTCTTTTTCAATAAGGTACCAAGCAATGAAAGCAAGCTGAAAACTGTGCTCGGCGTCGTTTTCGAAGCGGTTTTCACCGGTCGCGTAGATACGGCGGCGAATCTGCTGAAAACTGTGGGTAAGTGCCACAAGGCTCAGTAATTCCTCAAGATGAGAGGTTCTGTCCATACAAAAGGCATCATAGCAGATTAGTGGACAATCGCCAACTTCTGTGCTGATTTGTGGGGCAACTAAATACTCTCGAGGATAAGGTTGGTTTCGGCAGATTTTTCAGCTTGTTGGTTTGCAATATCGGCTGCTTTGTCTATGGTTGCACGCTGGCGCTGGTATTGTGTTGTCGGGGTGGTGCCATCCGCGCTGTTTGGTTGTAGTTCGGATGTCGTGTTGCTTGGGGTAAGGTAAACCTTTGCCATCATGAAGACTAAAATAGATGTCCCAATGAGAACCATGAGAACCCCTACATATCCAGACTGATTGGTTGCTCGGTTCATGTAGTTACTTGAATGGATTCTCGCCCTTGATGACGCGCACGAGAATCATAACAATCGCCACGATGAGGAGGATGTGGATGAGGAACCCTGCAATATTGAAAATGAAAAAACTAAAGAACCAGAGACCTAAGAGAACGAAAATAATTGTGGTGAGTGTGGTCATGATAAAAATTAATATTAAATCTTATATTTTGGTGGGCGATGGGGGAATCGAACCTCCGACCTCTACAATGTCAATGTAACGCTCTAACCATCTGAGCTAATCGCCCGCACGTATTTAATTTTCAAACCTATGTAACTATTCTAACATCAAGCGACCTGCCTAGCCATAACAGCTAATCGCACGCTTATTTTCAAAAAAATCTAGTCTGGCGGAGAAGGAGGGATTCGAACCCTCGATGCCGTCTCCGGCATGCCTGATTTCGAGTCAGGTCGATTCAACCACTCTCGCACTTCTCCTAGAAAATCACCTCAAAAAGAGGCCCCCATCAAA
>Ga0209542_10004304_pt1 | contig 29365 bp, 35 predicted proteins | sample RifCSPhighO2_01_FD_184028 | JGI IMG/M metagenome (GOLD analysis project Ga0209542, IMG submission 184028) | Soil microbial communities from Rifle, Colorado - Rifle CSP2_plank highO2_0.1 (SPAdes) (version 2) | ecosystem: Environmental > Terrestrial > Deep subsurface > Rock core/Sediment ... | reverse complement strand
TAACCCCTTTTCAATAGATTTATAAATTTTAATATTTTATGGTTTAAAGTAAAATGCAACAAAACATGTGTTTGGACGACAGTGCAGATAATCTTACTAGACATTTCGTTAAAACATCAAATAGAAAATATGAGCTAGGACAGATTTTAGGTAGTGAAATTACAGACAAGATCGAAGAGGCGAGTAAAAGTGATCTTTCGTTTACAATACCTGTTTTAAGTGGTGCTGGTTTATTAATTACCATTGGTTACTTCTCTGAAAGAAAAGAACCTATAAGCAGATCGAAATTTTTAGGAAAATTGTTTGGTTATGGATTTATTGGAATTAGTACAGGTTTGCTTTGCGGAACGGTTGTTGAATATGCCTATGATAAAGCAGCATTTAAGAACTATCTAGAGGATGAATTAATCCCAGTTAATAAAGATAAAGAAAAAGAGATTAGAGAGTATGTAAGCTTAAAATACCCAATGTCCTAGTTTCTAATTAACCCCTTTTCAATAAATTTAAATAACTCCTTTATATCTTATTTTCATGGAAATTTTTAAGAATCATATAGTTAAATTATTAAAAAAATCAACTACCTTAAATGAAAAGGATATTTCGTCTATCTTAGAAATTCCACCAAATCCAAACTTTGGAGATTATTCATTTCCTTGTTTCTTATTATCTAAAGAATTAAAGAAAAATCCAGTTGAAATTGCGACTGATTTAGCACGTTTATTTGAAGAAGATAATTATATAGAAAAAGTAGAATGTAAAGGAGCATATGTTAATTTCTTCATAAATAAATCAAAGTTTAATGAAATAATATTAAAGGAAATATTAAAGAAAAAAGAGGATTATGGAAAAATTAATATTAAGAAAGAAAAAATAGTTGTGGAATACCCAAGCCCAAATACAAATAAGCCATTGCATCTTGGACATGTTAGAAATATGCTTATTGGACAAAGTATCTCGAATATTTTAACATTTACTGGAAACAAGGTATTTCAAGTTAACCTGAATAATGATCGTGGAGTTCATATATGCAAATCAATGTTAGCTTACAAATTATATGGGAATAATAAAAAACCAGATAAGAAAAGCGATCATTTTGTTGGAGATTTTTATGTTCTTTATAATAAAAAAGCAAATGAAAACCCAGACTTAGAAAATGAAATACAAAAGATGCTTGTTAAATGGGAGAAAAAAGATAAAGAAACTTTAAGGTTATGGAAGTTAATGAATTCTTGGGCATTAAATGGGTTTAACGAAACTTACAAATTATTCAAAATTAAATTTGATAAAGTCTATAATGAAAGTGAGCATTATAAAAATGGAAAGTCAATTGTGCTTAATGGCTATAAAAAAAGTTTATTTGAAAAAGATAATGAAGGAAATGTTTCTGTTAATTTAGAAAAATATAATTTGCCAAATAAAATTTTACTAAGAAAAGATGGAACTTCTATTTATATTACACAGGATATCGGATTAGTTTATGAAAAATATAAAGATTTTAAGATGAGCAAATCAATTTATGTTGTTGGCAATGAGCAAAACTTGCATTTTAAGCAGTTATTTAAGGTCTTAGAGATACTAAATTATCCTCATAGTAAAGGATTAATACATTTAAACTATGGAATGATTTATTTGCCAGAAGGAAAGATGAAATCTCGTGAAGGAACTGTTGTAGATGCTGATAATATTGTTGAAAGAATTAAAAACTTAGCTTTAAAAGAAGTTAATAAAAGATATAAAATAAGTAAAGAAGAAGCTGAGAAAAAAGCCTTTGAAATAGGAATGGCTGGGTTAAGATATCTAATTTTAAAATACGATGCTTCAAGAGACTTTGTTTTTAACCCAAATGCCACAATAAGCTTTGAGGGAGATACAGGACCATATTTACAATATAGCTATGCTCGTGCTAAATCAATATTAAGTAAAACTAAATGCTCAGACAAAATAAATTCTAAATTATTAACTAAAAAAGAAGAATTTGAATTAATCAAAACATTAAGCAATTTTAGTAATGTTGTTATTAAGGCTAGTAGGGATCTAAAACCAAATTACATTGCAAATTATGCTTATGAGCTAGCTCAGAAATTTAATGAATTTTATCATTTATACCCTGTGATTAATGAAAATGAGAAACTAAAAAATGCAAGATGTGCTTTGGTTCTGGCTTTTACTTATGTTATTAAAACAAGCTTGAATTTGCTTGGAATAAATGTTCTTGAGAAAATGTAGTTTCTTTAAAGTGGTTAAAATAGAAAGCTTTATAAATACATTTTATAGTTAAATAAACATGCATATTAATAATTATTTAAAAACTTTAGGGAAAAAAATAATTTTAAGTAGCGGACTAGTTTCAATTTTAATTGGTTGTGAAGAAACTCCCCCTTCATTGACAGCTTCTAAAATAAATAAAATATTAAAATCTAAGAGTGATCAAGCCGTTTTATCTACACAAATTAAATTTGGTTTTATGAATTCGGATATTGTTGAAGGAACTGAACTATATATCTCTAGAAATGGAGAAAGAAGATTGGTTTTAAAGACAATTGATCTTATTACCGGTATAGAAGTTGGAGATTTGAATAAAGATGGAGTAGATGATTTTATTATTTCTTATAAAATGTTTGATTTATTTAATAAATATAAAGTTGAAGGTACTAGAAGTGAAACCTATTTAAGTAATAATGAAACTTTTGATTATACAAAAAATTAAATCAATAACTATCTTTTAGTAAAACATTTAAATTATTTTATATCCTCATTTACATGGCAAATGTTTATTATACTCTTTATTATGGAAATGGAAAAGAATTTTATATATATAACGGCCTTAAGTCTAAAGCAGATTTAATTAAAAAAGCTCTTTTTTTAAATATTAACTCTGGATATTTCACAGGGTATAATAAAGATACTAATGAATTGAAATACTACTCTTTAGAGCTTTTGGTTAATAATGAACCAAAAAAACTTAATGTAAGCATTAAAAAATTAGATAAATCTCCACTAGCTGAACGCATAAGAATTTAAGAAGTTGTGTATATATTATTAAGTCCAATTCGGAATCCTAGAAACGGGCTTTGATTTTACGTAGCAAATTCACCTTCTAAATCTCCAAAATGACCAAAATTATATGCTTTACGGAAGGCTATAATAACTGCTCTTATCTTTACATCATCAAATTTAGGCTTTAGTTTTTTGACTAATTTGTACATAAAAACATCATCTTTCATAAGTTTCTCCATCTTTTTTATGCCTTGAAGTATTCCTTCTGCCTTGAATGGTGCTCCGATAATCTCCGTTAGACTAAAGAATATATTTTCACCAAGCTTCCTGTACCCTTTCTTAGATTCTCCTGGAACCATTAGCCTTAACATATCTTTAGCAAACTTCTCTTCATCAGTCTCTATCTCTTTTTTCAACTCTTGGCCAAGTATAATCGCTTTTGCAAGTTTTACTATTTTTGTATGATTTTCTTTATTCTCATCAAAGAAATATTTTTTATTGAAAACTTTGTAAAGTATGAACTCGTTGTTATTTATCAACCTAAACAGCTTTAGCAGAAGGTCTTTTACATTAGATGGTTCTTTCCTGATTAATCTTATCAGACTCAATTCTACAAGGAGAGTATCGTGGAGTTCTTGGAATAATGAAAGAAGTGCAGTTTGCTTCCGTGTTTCCTCAACAAGAATTCCTATAAGATTTCCAATCTCGGCATTGTTTTTCAGCCTTTCGAGGTCTGTTAATATCTCTTTATCTTCCTTATCTTCATCTCTTATATTAATCAATTCGGAAGGTATTAAAGATTCTATTTGAGTTAATACTTTCCTAGTTGCTTCAAAGTTATTCAATGCAGCGTCAATATTTCCAAAAGAAAAATGCTTGCAGAGGGATTCCCTTTTATAATAATTGGATACATGCTTCTTCCATAAATTCATGCGCTTGTTATCATCCATCACAAGCTCTTTTGCAATGCTCTTTTTGCTTCCAAAAAGGTGGTTAAATAATCCCATGTAATAGAAAGAGAAGGTATCTTAATAAATATTTGTTTTTTATTAACACCAAGCCCCCTTAATTTTGTGTCTTGAGATGCCTCATTCTAAATTTTCTTAGAGATTTGAAACAAATAAGAAACTTTTTAAACGTCCTTCGTTCTTTCTAACTTCATGTTAATTGCTTTAGTAGCCAAACCTAGTGCAGGAAAATCAACTTTTTTTAAAGCAGCAACTTTAGCTGAAGTAGACATAGCTCCGCATCCATTTACAACAATAAAATCTCAAGAAGGAATTGCTTTTGTTAAAGTACAATGCGTTGATAAGGAATTTAATACACAATGCAACCCAAGATATGGCTATTGTATAAATCATAATCGTTTTGTTCCCGTAAGGTTGATGGATGTTCCTGGGCTAATCGAGGACGCTCATTTAGGAGAAGGCTTAGGATTAGAATTTTTAAATGATATTAGAGAAGCAGATGCTTTGATACATGTTATTGATATTTCGGGTAGTACAGATGAAAGAGGAAATCCTGTTCCACCATTATCTCACGATCCTCTAAAAGATGTTAAATTCTTAGAAAATGAATTGGATTATTGGTATCTAAGCATATTAAAAAAAGGATGGGATAAATTTACAAGGAGCTTAAGACAAGAAAACTTGAATATTAAGCAAGCATTGGCAAAGCAATTATCTGGATTAAAAATAACAGAAGAAATTGTCGAAGATTCTATTAAAAAACTAAAATTGCTTCATCACCCGGATCAATGGAATGAAGATGATCTCATGAACTTAGCTAGAGAATTAAGAAAAATAACTAAACCAATGATAATTGCAGCTAATAAGGTTGATATACAAGGAAGTGAGATGTACTTAAAAAATTTAAAAGAAAAATTTAAAGATTATTTAATAATACCATGTTCAGCCGATTCAGAGATTGCATTAAAGGAAGCTGCTAAACATAATTTAATTAAATATATTCCTGGAGAAGATGACTTCACAATATTAGATGAAAAAAAATTAAATCCAAATCAATTAAACGCATTAAACTATATTAAAAATAATGTTCTTAAAGTGTATGGAAGTACCGGAGTTCAGGATGTTTTGAACCATTCTGTTTTTGACTTATTAAAATATCTTGCAATCTTTCCAGGTGGAGTAAGTAACTTGGCTGATAAAGATGGTAATATAATCCCAGATTGTTTTCTTATGCCACCAAATTCAACTGCTTTAGACTTTGCCTATAAACTACATACTGACATTGGTAAAAAATTTATAAAAGCCATTGATGTAAAAAGGAAAATCCCGGTTGGTAAGGAGTATTCCCTTAAAAACAGGGACGTGATCGAGATTAAGACATCTAACTAATATTTTGGTCTATTAGGCACTAACCATTCTTTGTAGTTTTCATTAAACTCAAATAAATTTTTATTGAAACGAATGAAATTAGAAACATTTACTTTTAAGTTTGTTATTTTACCTATCTCAAAAAATTTATTTAAGGAAATTCCATGTTTTTTATTTTTCCAATTTTGATAAGTTGACTCAGATATGTTAATTTTATTGCATATTTGCTTAATGTTGTACTCCTTTTTTATATTGGAAAATATCTTTTCATGCATTTTTTTAGTAAGTTTAACTTTTGGATCTTCGTTAAAAGAGATTTTTGGTAATACCAATGGTTTATTTGTCCTCTTTAATATGTTCGCTTTTTCTAAGATATGAAAGTACCTATAAAGCGTGCTAACTCCAACATTTAACTTTTTAGCCAAATAAAATTTATCACAACATCTTAATTCTTCTAATTTACTTATCACCTCTCCAATGCCAATTTTATTAGAATTACTTTTTTGAAAAATATTTTCTAATATCTTAATAATTTTATTTTTATCAAAATCGGTTTTAATAAAATCATTAACATAATCGTTTAATTTAAACCATTTCTCTGAACCATCTTCAAAAAATTTTTGCCATGTCTTTAACTTTTCTTTATTTTGGACACCACTTCTAATATGGTGAGTATCTTCTATACTACGTTTTTTAATAGGTAAAGAGAGCGAAATTATATCATATATCTCGTTCCTTAATTCTTTATTTCTAATTCCAATCGAAATGTTCCTATCTGTTTCAACAGAACCATCAAATGTTAAAAAACCACGAACATAAGCCTCTCTTATTTCTAAAGATGAATTTTTTATAATCTTCGGCATGTTAAAGTAAATCTTGTTGCCTGCTGGAAAACCCAAGATTCTTTCGAAGTATCGTCCAATAACTTTGCTCTTAAAATTTATTTCCCATGCATTTGATTTGGCTCTCTTAACTTCAACTTTAACATTAAATAATTCGTAAATCTTGTTTTTTAATATTTCTAAACTGTTTCTATAATGATCTAAAAATTGTAACCTATAAACACAACTATTTATAGAGACTTCTTTGCCTAAATGCCCGTCTGCATGATGAGCTCCAGCCAAAAATGCTAGATCAACAGTTAAATTCCTTACAGCTTTTACCCTAACCACAGAAACCCCTGTTGATATTTCTTCGACTTGTTCTTGAATTTTAAGCTCTTTTATTTTAATATCATCATCGTTTTTGTTGCAAATTAATTTCCATTTATTCATAAGTTCCAATATTATCGGAATTGCGATCCAACCTGTTTTAGTCCTATTTTTTAATATTTTTATTACAGTATCTTTATGGCATCCTAAAGATATTGATATTTCTTTACTCAAATTTAATATATCTTTATCTCTCTTAACAATATCTTTAATTATTAATTCAATCTCTCGGTATAAATATTTACCCTTAAACCTAACAAAGGATCTTGCACCAAAATCCTCTTTTTCAGAATGTAACTTAAACAAATCAAATTTCATACTTAAAATATAAAAACTTTATTTATAAACATTTGTAGCAAAGTTGTCCTCATGTCCAGGTGTCTAGGATGTATATATTAAAGAGTATTTATTGCACAACCGAGATGTTATTGAAATTAAAACAAGCAAATAATATTAACCTACATTATAACGCCCACTTATAGCACTTATTACTTCTCCTTCAAGCCTTTTTAAGCCACGATATATCTTTGAAGGACAACCTTTGAAATAAACTACAATGTTCCCAATTCCAGTTTTTTCATGTTTAATCTCAACTGAACCACCATTTTTAAGATGATAACAAAATCCGATTCCTTCTCTAGTTTCACTTATACTCTCAAGGTCTGGATGGGAATGAAGAAAAGATGCATAATCTAGAGAAAGATCATATTCTACCCTCGCATCTCCAACTTTATCACATAAAGGTTCTCTTCTTGTAGTTCCTTCCTCAATTCTATTGCCCCATCTTGCAACCCGAGAATAATATTCGGCAGGCATATGATCCCTTGGTACTGGATAAGGTGTTCTACCTAATTGAGCATCTAATTTTAAAACTTTATGTATACTTCTTCTAGTAAGCATATTCACATCAAATCATAAAGTTATATAAATCTTTTTGTTCAAAACAAGCAAATAAATTTATATACTTTTCTTTACTCTTATTTTTATGACAGATAAATTAGAAGATCGATGGATGGAAATGACTGCAGGAACTTACAATGTTATTCAAGAGGTTTTGAAACAAGATAAATATAAGGAAATAAAAAGTAAAACTAAACTAGATAATCCTCATTCTTTTAAAGTTTTATGTGAACTTTATACTGGCAAAGGTTACCTAAATGCGTGCGACCTTTTAAAATTAGGAGAGGAAGCTATCTCTGGTTTAGAAGCTTTATATTATACTAAAATTATGGAAAGTGATGGCGAAATTAGATTATCTGAAATTGGTTACGCATTAACTAACGAGATTGATGATAAGCTAAAAGAGAGGCTTAATAAAAGATTAGTTGACTACTTACGTTCAAATAATTAATTTCTTTTTACTAAATAATCCATCGTTTTATGATAATAAAATCTGAGATATTGTGGTAGTTCTTCATTTGGCTTTGGCAAATCTTTTCCCCAATAACGCTTATTCATAAAGAAAGCTAACTTTGAGCAATCCTCAATTAACTTACAATCTACATCAAATTTTGAAGTCCAACATATTCTATCTAAACGAGAAATAAGATTATACAATGATTTAAAATTCACAATTTCTTTTCTTTTTTGTCTAAAAAAGTGTTTACTATCTATAAAGTTCTTAGAAATTGGTGTTTCAGCTAGAGTATCTAGTGAATATTCCATATAACCGATATACTATAAATCTATATAAACTTATTTGTTCAATAAATTCTTAATCCAAAAATTACAACAAAACACTTATAAATAAAAAGTCCTTCTAATACAGTATGGAAATTGTTCTTAATTTTAAGCCAAAAAATCCAACAATACTTGAAGGTTTTCCTGGATTTGGTTTTGTTAGTACAATAGCAACTGAATTCTTAATAGAACATTTAAATGCCAAATTAATTGGGAGAATAGAAAGTGAAAAAATAGCACCAATGGTCGCTTTACATGGTGCTAAATTAATAGACCCATTAGGAATTTATTATGATAAAAATAAGAATATTATGATCTTTCATGCTGTAACAAGTGTTCAAGGTTTAGAATGGGGTATAGCGGAAAAGTTATCTATTTTAGCTAGAGACTTAAAAGCTAAAGAAATAATCAGCATAGAAGGGGTTGCTTCCCAATCAGAAGAAAATAATGCTTTTTATTATGCTTCAAATCCAGATTTGGAAAAGAAGTTTAGAAAAGCCAATCTAAAGCCTTTGGGAGAGGGCATTATAATGGGAGTTACTGCTCCGTTATTATTAAAAGCAAAATCTCCAATTGGTGCCATATTTGTTGAGACTCATTCTAACCTGCCAGATTCAAGGGCAGCTGCTAAAATAATAGAAGTTCTAGATGACTATTTAAATTTAAATATTGATTATAAACCATTATTGCAGAAGGCAGAGCAGTTTGAAACAAAACTAAAATCTTTAATGGAACAACAAACAAAAGCAAAAGAGCAAAAAGAAAGAAAAGATCTTAATTATTTGGGTTAAATTTTAATATGCTTTATTTCCTGGATTAGTTCTAAAATATTCATCAATATAGGTCTGCAAAAAAGCAACATGTAATCCATCAATACTTCTTTCAGCTTTCTTGATAGAGTCGATAATGCGTTCATCGAACTTTGTAATCATTTGTTCTATTCCTCCGCGTTGAGAATTTGCTAATTGTCTTAACATTCCTATTCTTAAAGGGCATACAACAAAATTACTCTCTTCTGACTCTCTTATGCATACTTGGTGTTGCCATGTACACTCTGGTACATAATCAATTACTATCTTATTATCTTCATAAAGTGGACAGCTTGACATCATAGTAATAAAATAAAAGAATTTAAAAAGCTTATCTTAATTTCTTGTAACTTATCCAAATTAGTAGAACTAATAATATTCCCAGAATTATAAACCTCAAATACTCGTTCATATTAGCCCAATATCTAATTATCCCCATTAATATCGTTACTAATCCACCTAACATCAATCCAAGATAAACAGCAAATACTCCCTTTAAGAACAATCCTACAATTATAGTGAATACCCCGACTATTAATAGTATAACAAATACATTTCTCTTGTAATTGTTTTCAATAGGCTGGAACTTATCCCAGCATTTTTGAGACTCAACTGTTTGATTATTATAAAATTCTTGTTGTTCTCTGAAGCATGTTGTTCTCTCGGGATCTTGTAATACATTACAATCAGAAACAAACGCCTTTGGTTGTGTTTCATAAATTCTATTGCAAGGATTCTCTGGTTCCTTGTAAAAAGTTTCTATTCCAACGGCTACAAATGAAACCAGAACAATTGCTATAGCTATTGCGAGTAATTTATGCTTAATATCAATCTTTTGTTTTACAACCATAGATTTAATAAGTTTAAGGTATTTATAAATATTGAGGTTATCTTTAAATATTAATTAAGATAAATAATCTTATGGAACTAAGTAAAAAAAGATGTGTAGCTTGTGAGGGCAATATTCCAAAAATGCCTAAATTTTTAATAAGCAAGTTTCTCAGGAAGGTTAAGAAATGGAAAATTAATTCTAAAGGCAGATTATATAAGGAATTTAAATTTAAAAATTTTAAAGAAGCTTTGAGTTTTGTTAATAAAGTTGGGGAGATAGCAGAAAAAGAAGGACATCATCCTGATATTTATTTTACTTGGGGTAGATGTAATATTGAACTTTATACTCATGCTATTAATGGTTTGCATGAAAATGATTTCATTTTAGCAGCTAAGATAGATAAACTATGAAACTAAAAAGATTTATTCCGTATTTTTTATCGTTATTTCTTGGTTTTAATATTCTGAATGCTCAAAATAGAGAAGAAGAGTCTCTAAAAACTTATATAATGGATGAATTTGTTGTTGATCAAGAAAAAACAAAAGAAGAAAAGTTAAAAGAAGAAGGTTTTGAAAAAGCAATTTATTTTGGAAGTTCTGTAAAAGAAGAAATTTCTAAAAATGCAGACATACAAACACCAGCTTCAAATTTAATCTCAAAATTTTTTTTTCAAGGTGTTCCTGCAGATATTCTTACTGGATTTTACATCGGTAATATTCCGATTATAGGAAATCCCTGGCAACAACAAGGCGTAAGCACATTTCTTGGTTCAAGATTACTTAGTAAAATAAATATTTCAAGTGAAGGTTACTCAGCAAGGTATGATGCTTTGCTCGGGGTTGTAAGGACTGAACCAAGAAATTTTGTTAAGAAAGATTTTGGTTTTGAAATATCATCTAATTTACTTGAAAGATATTTATTAGTTAATTTTCCTTTAAGCATGATTAATGGAAACTTGGCATTTTACATTGATAATAAAGAACCTTTTGGTTTTTTAGAAAAAACTTTTCCAGAACTTAGATTTTTAAACACTGCAAAATCCTATCAAATATATTTACAAGCACTTGATGGAAAAATTAATATTATAAGTTTAAATTTTCTTGAAGATAATGATGTTACAGATGATGAATTACTTGATGATAAAACGTTTAGGTTAGACAAACAATCAAGACACAATCTTGTTATACTTAACCTTAATCATGAAATATTTAACTATAAATCAAATCTTAATCTTGGACATGAATATTGGAATGATAACTTAAATCAATTTATTGATGATGATGAAATTAAAAATGATTTTGGAACAAAAGCTTATACTTTAAATGCTGAAATTAAAGATAATTCAGGATTTAATGCTCTTGGAGCTACGTTTTATTCTATTAAAAATAATGGTTTAAATGATCTTAATAATCCAGAGATAAAAGACGAATCTGTTTCAAAAAATATAAATGCTTTAAAGGTTTATTATGATAATAAAACTTTTGTTACATTATTTCCAAAAAAGTTATTAATGGAAACAAGTGTTGGATTAAATAAGTTTAGAAATAAATATGCATTTTCTTTTGGTTTAAACTCAACTTATGATTTCGGCAAGATACAAACTAGTTTAGGGTATGCTCATAAGGCAAATTCACTCGAGAAAAATAACCCAGAAAGAGCATTTAAAAAAGAAGAGATAACTAGAACACAAGTTGCAGAACATTATTTAGCTTCGATTTCATTTGATTTTGATAATGATTTAATAGACGATTTTGTTGTTCATTTTTATTACAAAGAGTATAATGCTACTTCAGGAAACGAAGAATTAGATGGTTATACAAAAGGTTTTACAACTTCTCTTAAAAAAGATGCAAGATTTAGCTATAATTTAAGTTTATCTATACTTAACTCAAAAGTAAATAACCATCATTATTTAGGGTCAATTGACAAAACAATTAATTTAAGTAATTCTTTCAAGGTTAATGATTGGTTAACTTTGTTTAGCAATCTAAGTTCCCAAGATGGACATTGGAGCAATAGAAGTTTTTCTCAGAACTATAGAAAACTAGGAAACTCATTTTTTGCAGATATTGGTGTAAGTGTTAATCCTAGTTTGTTTAAGAAAAATGATTTAAGAATTTCTTTGGGAGGGTATAATTTATTTGGCGATAATCCAATATATGACTTTGAAAACAGAACAGTAAATGCTCCAAGAACAGGAACTTTAGATTTAACATTCACTTATTAAATCACCACCCCAAAATGATTAGTAAGGTATATATAACATCTAAAATAGTTTATTCTTAATGAAAAAACACAAACATGTTATTCATCATAAACACCATACAAAAGAACATGTTCATGATGAAAAGGGAGATAAACCAAGTTTAAGTGAAGTTAAAAAATATCAAGAAATCCTCGTTAGAATAAGGGAAGAAGCATCTAAAACAATTGTTGGTCAAGAAGAAATTATAAATGGAATGTTAAGAGGAATATTATCAGAGGGTCATGTACTATTAGAGGGTATTCCTGGAATTGCTAAAACTTTAATTATAAGAACATTGTCTAACATTACAGGTGGAAAATATTCTAGGGTACAATTTACAGCTGATTTGCTTCCTAGTGATATAACTGGAATTGTAAGTTATAAAAAAGAAAAAGATGCTTTTGTTGTTGTTAAAGGTCCAATATTTGCAAACTATGTTATGGCAGATGAAATAAACAGAAGTCCACCAAAATGCGTTTTAGGTGATACGGATATTTTAATGTCTAATGGTTCTTTACTTAAAATAGAGGAAATCTTTAGCTCATATAAAGGAAATTTAATTCTAAAAGAGAATAATGAAGAATTTTACGTTTTAAACAAAGAGCTCAATTTAATGTCTTTTGATCCAAAAGATAAAAAAATAAAGCCAAAAAAAGTTAAGTATCTTTACAGGCAATCAACTAATCAACCTTATTATGAAATTACTCTAAAATCGGGAAGAAATATTAAAACATCTAGCATTCACCCATTTTTCAGCATTAATAAAGGTTTAATATATAACTTAAGAGCGGACGAGCTAAATGTTAACGATTGTATATTAATTCCAAAAAACATGAATTTGGAAACAGATAATAAATTAGAATATGATGATGATGTAATAAAAGAAGTTAAAGATGCTAAAGAAGAGATATTAAAAAGACAAGAGTTATATCGTAAAGTTCAGAATTTAAAGAATGAAAGATTAGATTATATAAAAAATACTTTAAATTTAGATGAAAAATATTTTAAACTAGCTAAATTCTACCTTAAAAGAAGACCAGATTACCTTGATTTGAAGATAGATGAAAGCTCATTTTTAGTTCTGCCAAAAAATTATGGTGTAATAAATAAAATTAAAATGCCTTTAGATGTCAATAAGGAGCTCATGCATTTCTTTGCTTTATTGATCGCAGAGGGCAATCAAAAAAACGAGAGAATTTATTTATCAATGAAGAGCAAAGACTTGGTTGAGTACTTTATTATTTTATTAGAATCTTTATTTGATATAAAAACAAGATGCTACATTGATAAAAGAGATGGTCAGTATAGGGTGGCTTTGAGCTCTAAGCCCTTAGTGAAATTACTACATTCACTTGGTTATAAAATTAATTCGAATGCAGGAAATAAGGATATTCCGGATTTTGTTATGAATCAAGATCATGAAAACGTAAAAGAATTTTTAAAAATGTATTACGAATGTGATGGTGGTGTTAGCAGGGATTGTGTTAAAGTTACGAGTAAAAGCAAATTAATTGCAAATAAACTCAGTTATCTATTATTAAGGTTTGGCTTAGTGGCTAAAATAAGTTACGAATATTCTAAAAATAATGATGGATTTGGAGACTATTATTATAACTTAAGATCTTATGGAAATGATTTGAATCTTTTTAAAAAGAACATCGGATTTATTTCTAAAGAAAAAGATGGCAAACTAAAACAATGCTGCAACAATGTAGCATTAAATAAAAATGATACAATCCCATTTATTCATTCTAAAATTAGAGATTTAAGAAGAAATAACAACATAACTCATCAAGAATTTTATAAAAATACTGGAATGCATGCTCATAATCTAGAAAACCCCAACAACAGATTTGGGATAAGCAGGCATGTTTTGGGGTTAATATGCGAATCTTTAAATGGTTTTGAGGAGCTTAAAGAAATTGTTGTGGGAGACTTTTATTGCGATTACGTAAAATCAATTAATGTTATTTATCCTGAAAAAGATTACTACTTATATGACTTCAATGTAGAAGATACACACTCATTTATAGCTGGTTTTGGTGGCATAATCTCCCATAATACACAAAGTAGCGTATTAGAAGCAATGCAAGAAAGACAAGTTACAATTGGAAATTATTCTTATCCATTGCCTAAACCTTTTTTTGTCATGGCAACTCAAAATCCAATAGAAAGCTCAGGTGTTTATCAGTTACCAGAAGCTCAAATAGACCGTTTTTTATTTAAATTGCAAATAAATTATCCAAAATTTGAAGAAGAAAGTTTAATCTTGAAAAAAAATATAACCTTGAAAAGATTTGAAGAGTATGGATTAAAGAAAATAACAAATCCTGTAGAGATGATAAAAATGCAGGATTTCACAAAAAGAATTTATCTTAGCAAGGATATTGAAACTTATATTATAAGGTTAATTGATGCATCAAGATTCCCCTCAAAATATAAAATTAGCAACGGGCATTATATTGATTGGGGATGTTCTCCTCGTGGAAGTATCGGATTGTATATCGGGGCTAAGGCAGAAGCATTATTGCAAGGAAGTGATTATGTTACAGCAGGTAATGTCAAGAAAATAGCATTCGATGTTATGAGGCACAGAATATTATTGAATTATGAAGGGCAGGCAGAGAACATAAAAACAGATGAAATAATAAAAGAAATCTTGCAAAAGGTTCCTACTCCTTAAAATGGCAAGAAAAATAAAAAAATTTTTTAAAGTAGATATCACTCCAGCAATTAGAAGACTAGAAACTATATCAAAAAATTTAGTAGACACAAAAATTCTTGGAGGTTATCTAAGTGTTTTTAAGGGAAGGGGGTTAGAATTCGCAAATTATACAAGTTATACTCCAGAATATGACTCAAGATCAATTGACTGGAAGGCAACCACTAGAACAGGAGATTTATTAATGAGAGAGTATATTGAAGAAAGAGATATTGATATCTTTTTTGTTGTTGATTCTAGCACAGACATGTTATTTGGCAGTACAGATAAATTAAAAATAGAATATGTTATAGAGTTGATAGCTGGATTAAGCCACGCAGCATTGGAAATAGGAGACAAAGTAGGATTGGCTCTTGCTTCTAATAACGTTGTTAAAAAATTATATCCTGATAAAGGAAGAAAGCAGTTTTATGTTATATCAAAAATTTTACTCGATACAAACTCTTATGGCGGGAATTTTAATTTCAAGGAGGTCTCAAAATTTGTTCTTAATTATTTAAGAGAGTCCGCTGTGGTTATCATATTAAGTGATTTCGCTAATTTCAAGCAAGAGTATGATATTCCATTAAGATTAATCTCAAAAAAATTCGATACAATTGGAATAATGATTAAAGATCCCAGAGATAGGACATTACCAAAGGGTTCTCATCAAGTTATTATTTCAGACATATCTGGAAAAAATACAATGGTAATTGAGCCAGATTTGATAAGGGACACTTATGAAAGGGAGATGAAATCACAAGAAAGAAAAGTAAGAGATATGTTTCACAGAGCAGGCGCTGATTTCATAAGCATACAGACAGATAAACCTTATTCACAACCTATCATAACATTATTTAGGGCGAGAGCATTAAGATGGAAATAATATTTGAAAAACAGATTTATTTATGGTTTTTGCTTTCAATTCCAATAATCATAATAGTTCATTTTGCTGCTTTGAAAGCCAGTTCTAGCAAGGCAATAAGATTTGCCAATTTCCAAGCTATTCAGCGTATAACAGGAGGACAAAATTTATCAAAGAATTTTTTCTTATTAACTATAAGAATTATTATTATCTTATTGTTTGTTTTTGCACTCTCAGGGATAACATTATCTTACACTGGACAAGGAAGTGATTTTGATTTTGCGCTTGCAATAGATTCAAGTAACAGCATGTTAATACAAGATTTACAGCCAAATAGATTAGAGGTTGCAAAAGAAAGTGCAATAAACTTTATTGATAGCTTAAGAAGCAACAATGGGGTATCTATAATAAGCTTTGGAAGTACATCCTTAATTGAATCTTCTTTAAGTAATGATAGATTTGAAAGTAAAAGCGCGATTAGAAGAATAAGTATACAAGAAACAGGAGGAACTGCAGTTGGTGATGCTATATTATCTTCTGTAAATTCCTTGGTTATTAGTGATAAACCAAAAGTTGTTATTTTGCTTACAGATGGCAGAGGTAATAGCGGAGTTAATATAGAAGATGCTATTGATTATGCTAGAATAAGACAAACTACAATAAACACAATTGGAATTGGAACTGTTGAAGGGGCAGAATATACTTCTGGTGTTAACTTAACCTTAGATGAAACTACTCTAAAAGAAATTGCTTTAATGACTAATGGAAAATATTTTTTGGCAAACTCAAAGGAAGCTTTAGATCAAGCATATAAAGAAATAGCAGGAACTACAGAAACAACTGTTTACAATAATTTAGCTTTAACATTTACAATACTTGCTTTGTTTTTATTGTTATTGGAGTGGATGCTTCTTAATACAAAATATAGAACAATACCTTAAGAATATAAAACAAAATCTTTAAATAGTTTAAAATTATAATTATAATGTGGAAATGAAAGTAAAATATCAAAAAGGAATTTTTAAGCCTTTACAAAAAATCAGGGGGCTTAAAGAAGGTGAAGTTTTAAGTATAGTTATAGAAAAGCAAGGATGGAATAAACTTGCTATGAATAATCAGTCCTTTAACTTTTTAAAACATGAACCAAATATTTACAGCAAAGCAGATATAATAAAAGAATGAAAAAGGGGACTTAATTCTTGTAAAATATCCATTTACAGATTTGTCAAGTGAAAAACTTAGACCAGCTTTAGTAATTATTCCAGAGGATGAAGAAGGTGATTTGCTTTTAGCCTTCATAACAAGCATAGCGATAAAGAAAAATCCTTTTGATATTCCTATCTTAAAAAATGGAACGGGTTTGCATAAAGATTCTATTTTAAGATTAAAGAAGATTATGGCAATACACAAATCTCTAGTTGTTGGAAAAATTGGCAGTGTCCAAAAAGAACAATTAAAAATCATCGAAGAAAATTTGTCAAAAATGCTTGGATTAAAATAATTAATACTATAATTATTGTCGTATGTTAAATAACAACTCCCTAAAATCCTTCTAATTCGCCTAGTTTTTTGTAAATATGCTCTTTCTCTTTATTAAGTTGCTTAACCATCTTACTTGATTTACTGTAACTAATTAACTCTAGTTCAGGCATCGGAAGAACTTTCTTAATTTGTTTTATTTTAGTATATCTTGGCAACCCAGCTGTAACATAATGTACAGAATGTTCTTTTTCTTCATAAGGAATATCTTTTAGACCATAGCCTTCTTCAAATTTCTTCTCAAATCTTTTATAAGTTTCTTTACTAGGATCTAAGTAAGCAGGTAGTTTAAATTCTGGAACTTTAGTTAAAGACTCTTTTAATACTGGTTCAGCTTCTTGTTTTAAGGGTATGGGAAGTTTTAATTTAGGTTTTTTTACTATAGGTTTAGCTTCTTGCTTTGGGGGCATAGGAAGTTTTAATTTATGTTTCTTTAAACTAGATAATTCTTTAGCACGTATATTCTCTAATCTTTCTCGTTCTAATCTTAATCTTTCTCTCTCGGTTTTCTTTCTTTCTAATTCTTTTCTAAGTTCTTTTAATCTATCTAAATCTTTTTCTCCAAGATCAACTGATGGTGCTTTTGGCAATATTAATCTTTTGGTTTCTTTCATATCCTTTTTAATTGTTTTTCAAGTATTTCAATATCCCTATCAATCTTATTCTCTTTGCTTTTAATTGTTTCAATTTTATCATCAAACTTTGAAGCATGGGTGTGTTTACTTCCAAATAAATTAGATAAAAATCCCTTATGATGTTTGGAATTATGTTTATGAGCTTCTGGAGCTTTTTTAATCAATTCTTGAGAACGTGCTCTTTCAAAATTTTCTTTCTCTAACTTTAAAATATGTTCTTTTTCCTTCATTTCTTTAACTTTTTTCTTATCCTCTTCTAGTTTAATTAACCTTAATTTCTCTTCTTCTTTTCGTTTAACGTTTAATCTTTCTTTATTTTCCTTATTAAACTTATCAACAATCGCTCTGTGCAGTTTTGTTATTCTTGCATATGAGATGTCATCTTTTTTAACTGGCAGTTTATAGTACTTAAATAAAGCTTGTCCATAATAATACCTTGTTAATTTAACATCTTCTTTTAATGAGGATGTTGCCCTATCGATTAATTCTAAAATCTCATTTCTTCTTTTAATAAGTTCTTCATTACTTACTTTCTCAACTTTTTTCTCTATAATTTCTCTTGGTTTTATTATTTCTTTAGGTGGTATGGGAGCTTCGAGTATTGGCATGGATAATTTATGCTTTTTATCTTCCTTGACATTCGTTTCTAATTTCTTTTTCTCTAATTCAAGTTTCCTGCTAAATTCTTTTAATTTAATAGCAGCCAGCATTTCCTCATTTCTTAACATTTTTCTTAATGTTGTAATTGAAGTTAAGACATCAATACTTAAACTCTTACCAGAATGCTTTAATGAAATTATTTTCTTAGATATATCAAAGAAATGTTTGTCTTTAGGATACTTCTTTAATATTTCTCTGCTAAATTCGTGTAATTTATTAGTTATTTCTTTATCTTCTCTAATCTTTAATTTATGATATCTTAACAAAGCTTGTCCATAATATCTCTTAGCCTTTATTGGGTTTTTATTTATAAAATTCTTTCCTTCATTTATTATTCTTAATATTTTTCTCTTCTTTATTCTTCCAAAAAATCCTAAACGTGGTTTTTGCTTAATTAAATGTTTAACTGGTGCTAGGGGGATAGGAATTTTTGGCAAGATTAATGGGACTTGTTTTATTTCATATTCTTTTGGATGTTCTTTAGTATTATGTTTTGCTGTGAATAATTTCTTTATGCTGTTAATTAATCCATTATTCTTATGAACTTTTTCTTCAACTTTTGGAATTAATAAACTTCCAATTGTTCTATTAATGTAATCAATATCGTTTTTAGTTATCTCCACCCCGCTATATTTTAATGTTGTAATCCTATTTGCTAACTCAAGTTCAGATTTAGAAGCTCTTTTTACTATGTTTGGAATTTCTTCAAAGATAAACTCCTGTTTAATATCATATTTAGATTTCAAATAATCTTTAATTAATTGAATTATTTCTGTAAAATAATCCTTTACTGTTATCTTGCTTATTTTTAATTTTAAAGCATTATATCTTGATACAAAATCCACTCCTTCTCTTTTCATAATCTCTTCTTTACTTTGCTTATGCTTTGGAAAGTTAATATGAATTCTAGCAGGATTAAGTTTAGAGAGATTATCCTTAAGAAGCATTATCAAGAATATTAAAACCATAATGGCCATGAAAAATACAGGGGCAACTAAGATTAAGGAATAATTCTGCCCAAAAATATTGATTTCTTGAGCACTCACAATTGGTAAGATGATTAAAACCAATAAAACTACTAAAACCCCTTTTTTCATAATTAATAACACAAATTTGATAATATAAAAATGTTTTGTTGTACTACAAAAAACTCACCCAACATTTAATAAACTTTCTTACGCTTATCTTAGTATGAAATTTGCCCATATGTCTGATTGCCATGTAGGTGGTTGGAGAGAAGAAAAGCTAAAAGAATTAAGTATTCTTTCTTTTGAAAAGGCAATTGACGAGTGTATAAAAGAGAATGTTGCCTTTGTTTTAATTTCTGGTGATATGTTTAATACAAGTCTACCGAGTATAGATATAATGAAGAGAGCAGCTTCTTCTTTAGATAAATTAAGGGAAAATGATATTTTATGTTATATCATCCCGGGAAGCCATGACTTCTCTCCTTCTGGAAAGACAATGCTCGATGTTCTTGAAAAATCTGGTTTAGTTGAAAATGTAATGAAATTTAAGGATAATAACTTAATTTTTACAGTAGATAAGACGAATGTCAAGCTTACAGGGATTTATGGTTTAAGGTCTGGTTTAGATAGGAATTTGTATAAACAAATTGATAAAGAAACATTATCTAAGGAACAAGGATTTAAGATTTTCATGTTCCATGCAACACTAGATGAGTTTAAGCCAAAAGACCAAGAAAAAGTAGAAGGCCAGAGTTATACTGATCTTCCTAAAAACTTTAATTATTATGCTGGTGGTCATACTCATATTGTTCATTATGAGAAAAAAGAAGATTATGGAATGATTTCTTATCCTGGCCCATTATTTCCAAATTCCTTCAAGGAACTAGAAGAACTAAAACACGGCCAATTTTACATTGTTGATGATAAATTAAATGTTAAACAAATTCCAATTAAGCTAAAAGAAGTTAAAAATATCTTTATTAATGCAGATAATAAAACACCTCAAGAAATAGAACAAGAACTAATGAGCATAAAAGATGTTAAAGATAAAATATTATTAATAAGGATAGAAGGAATATTAAAAACAGGAAAACCTTCTGAAATAAATTTTAAAGATGTTATAGATAAACTAGATTCTTACATTACAATTAAAAATACTGTTAAACTAAAAAGTTTAGAATTTGAAGGTTATGAAACTAAATCTGGGGATGTTAATCAAGTTGAGGAATCTGTTCTTAAAGAAAATTTAAGCAAGATAAAAGTAGTTTTTGATCAAGAAACAATTGCAAAACAACTTCTTCATAACTTAAATCTTGAAAAAGATGAGGGTGAGAGAAATATAGACTTTGAAAATAGGTTAATTAAAGATTTAAACAAAATATTTAACTTAGAATGATAATTAATAAAATTAAACTAGAGAATATTAGAAGTTATACTAATAATGAGATAAATTTATCTGAAGGATCTACTTTATTAGCAGGAGATATTGGAACAGGAAAATCAAGTATATTATTGGCAATAGATTTTGCTTTATTTGGGTTAAGAAAAGGAAATTTATCTGGAGCTTCTTTATTAAGAAATGGAATGGATAAAGGAACAGTTGAACTTTATTTTAATATTGATAATAAAGATGTTATAATTCAGAGAAACTTGAAAAGAACACAAGATTCTGTTGTACAAGATTCAGGATTTATTATTGTAAATGGAGAAAGAAGAGATGCAACTGCGATAGAACTTAAGCAAGATATCCTAGATTTGTTAAATTATCCTAAAGAACTATTAACAAAATCCAAATCTTTGATTTATCGTTATACTGTTTACACTCCTCAAGAAGAAATGAAATCAATTTTACATGGGGATAAAGACATAAGATTAGATACTTTAAGAAAAGTGTTTGATATTGACAAGTATAAAAGGGTAAGGGATAACTCAAAATTATTCCTTAATTATTTAAAGCAAAAAAGAAAAGGTTATGAAGGCCAAGTTCTTGATTTAGATGATAAAAAACTTCAATTTAAAGTTAAAAAAGATAATTTAAATTATTTGAACTTAAGATTGAAGGAGATTATTCCAGAAATAACTAAGTTAAACAATTTAATTAAAGATAAAAGAAATGAAATTGAGATAATTGATAATAAAATTAAGATATTTGAAGAATTAAAAAACGATTTAAACTTGAATGAATTAAAATTAAAGAATTTAATTGAGAAACGGGATAGAAATTTAAAAGAAATTGAATACTTGGTTTCTAGTATAAATATCCTTGATAAGGAGATTAAAGATTTTAAACTAGATGACCTTGAAGTTATAAATAAAGAATTACAAGATCTAAATGATAAACTTTCAAAATACGAAGAAGAGCTATTGTCAATTGCTAAAAAAATAAATGAATTCGAGGTTAAAAAACAATCTTCTTTTGAGATTAAATCAAAGATTAATGTTCTGGATGTTTGTCCATTATGCAAGCAAAATGTTGCACATTCCCACAAATCATCAATAAATACGGAAGAAGATAATAAAATTATTGGTTATGAAAAGGAATTAATGGTAAATAAAGATAAAAAATCAAGCTTGCAACAAAGCATAAATGACTTCAAATTTAAACTTGATAAATTAAAAGAGAAAAAATCCAGTTTTGATTTATATAAATTTAAAAAAGATAATTTAAAAGAGAAAATCGATAAAAAAGATTCATTGTTGAATGAGCAATCTATCTTAGTTGGAGAGATTAATTATTATCATGATAAGATTAAAGCCATCTCTTCAAGAATAAATGAATTCAAAGATTTAAATCATGAAAAACTAAAAAAAGAACTCGAAGAAATACTTCATAAGGAAAGGAAATTTGAAATAGAACAAGCTACATGCTTAAGCAATATAAATGAAACAAGTACAACATTAAATGACTTGGAAAAAGAAATTAATTTGAAGTTGAATATTAAAAATAAAGTTACTTACTTAAAAGACATTGATTTTTGGATTGAGGAATATTTTATTAATATAGTTAATTTAATTGAAAAACAGATTATGCTAAGAGTTTATAATGATTTTAATGCCCTATTTGAAAAATGGTTTAACATGCTCATGGAAGCTGAAAACTTTAATGTAAAACTAAATGAGGAGTTCACTCCATTAATACAGCAAAACGGTCATGATCTTAATTATGAATATTTATCTGGTGGAGAAAAAACAGCAGTTGCCTTAGCTTATAGGCTAGCTCTAAACCAAGTTATTAATAATTTAATGACATTGATTAAGACAAAAGACTTGCTTATTTTAGATGAGCCAACAGATGGATTTTCAGATGAACAATTAGATAGAGTAAGGAATGTTTTATCAGAAATAAACTTGAAACAACTTCTCATTGTGTCACATGAACCAAAAATAGAAAGTTTTGTTGATAATGTTATAAGATTAAGCAAAGAACAGCATGTTACTAGGTTAATTTAATAAAGCTTATAAATCCTTTCATGTTCTAATAAAAGATGTTAGTATATCCAAAAAAAGTAGAAGAGGAATATAAAAGAAAAATAAAAAGGAATTTTAAAATTTCATTGGCTGGAACATTTTTAGGCATGGCTCTTTGTGGTTACGGAGTTTATGAAAGAGCAGCTGATTTAGAAAAACCTTTGCCGTATATTGTTACAGAGTATAAAGATGTAAATACCAAACTATTAGAAAATAAGGGGGTTTATAATTTAGTTAAAGGTTATGGAGAGTTCATAAATATTCAAAGTTTAGAGGATAGAATTGCGAATTTAAAACAAGATAGCGCAAAAATTATTAATAATAATTTAGAAGTGAGAGAATATTTAAAAGAAGAAAGTGAATCCTCTAACTCTTTTTTATATAAAATGGCTTACGGAACATTTTTTAGTTTATTTAGTTTATTGGGAATTAGTAACATTTTAAATTATTATACCCGTAAACAAAAAGAAAAACATTTCCAAAGCGGTTTAATCGAATCTTCATAAGTTAATTTAAACTCCAGAAGCATAAAATAAAAAGTGTTTTTTAATTAACTCATATCCATGTACAGATAACATTACATTATCAAATTTTATTGCCTTACCTTTAATTGTTGAGACTTTTAAATAATGTCCTTCATAAGATGTACCAAAAAATTGAACATTATCTACAAATCTATCATTTGTTGTGCCCATAGGATTCAAAGCTGAAAATATTCTTTCGCCATCATCAAAACCCTCTATTTTTCCTTTTAAACCAAATTCTCTTTCTAAATTATCATTATTCCACACATAAGCAACAATATCGCTTTGATATAATATAATTCTAACTAAATCTCCACACTCAAGTTCTTTAAAGTTTATACGATCTGCCATATTAAATTTATTATAGAAAAACTTATAAAACTAACCTAACAAATTTTCAGCTGATTTAATATTAATTTTTTCTTTTAAAACCAAATTTTGTATTTTCTCGGTTAAATGTTTTTTACTTGTATTCTTATATCTATCTTCAATCTTTTTTAATAATGGTTTTATGCTTTTATATGCTAATATAGCAGAGATTAAGGCATCATTTTCATGTTTATTACTAACTTGAAAGTCTTTATCTTTTAAAAATTTCTTAACTAATTTAGTTTTATGCATTCCAGTTAAATTTATTTTTGGCTTAAATATCTTAGCACCTAAACTTCTAGCTATTCTTTCAACAAAATCCGGAGTTTTTTTAACATCTGTTCCAACTAAAATTGGTTTTCCAAGTTTAATTGTTTCTTCCATTATAACATCCATTCCAATTAATTTAGAAGATTTAATATCTAGAATATTTCCTTTAAGATCGAGAACAGCATAGCCTTTAGTTGTTCCAGGATCCACCCCCAAGATTAAAAGTTCATCCATCTAGAAGTTAAATATATAAACTAGTATAAATAATTTTTTATTTTGCTAGAATCTCTTTTTTAGCAACCTTTTCTAATGCTTGTGAAATTAAAACTTTTTCTAAATCTAATATCTTTTTTACAATTAAACTTTCTGTATTTAAAGTGTAAAGTTTAGTTTTTCCAAATTGTCTTGTTACCTTAACTAAATCATTTTTTTCTAATTCATTCCAATATTTAAATAAAGCCGCTCTAGAAATATTTGCTCCGTCTATAATATCCTTTTTACTTGAATCTAGATTTTTATTTTCTATTAAAAAATCTATTATTTTAAATAAGGGCATTTCTCCCGTTAACTGTAATAATAAACTCTTTTCCATTATATTATTAAAATAGAAAAGTATATAAACGTTACTCTCATAGTCTTTTACGGTGGACTTTTAATGTGGAGAGATGAGGAGATAAAAGGAAAGATATTACATAAATTGACTAGAATGGGAAAGTTTGAGCATAGTCATACTTCTATAGATAATTTACCAAAAGGATTTCCTTCTGATATCAAAGGAAGAGTAAAAGATTTGGTAAAAGAGTTAAAAAAAGAGGGAATTTTACTCAGTAAACCAACAAGTTATGGTGAAGAAGTTTCGATTAATGTTGATAAAAAAGAAAGAATTATGCATTATGTTGAAATATTTTTGAATAAGAAATAAATACACTAAATTTGAAATATCAACTTAGTTAAAGGGTTATTATGCTAGTCTGGAGAGAACAAGTTTCTGGAGAATAAATTACTTTCTTTTTGAATTTATGCATTAATCTGTGTTGTAGGACTAATACTTAGATAATTCTTTTAGTAATTTCTTATCTTCTCTAAATACTATTTCCCTTGCTAACTTAAATTGTCTAATAAAATTTTTTTGGGAATTCTTAGAGCTTACAATTTGAATTGGTCTAATTGCTTTGTTTTTCATTTCTTTCTCCAATAACCAGTTCTACGAGTACCTTGTTTAAATATTTTTCTATATCTTCTCTTTCAACAATCACACAATTCTTATTTAGCCATTTTCTTATATCATTAAGAGATAATTTACTATCATACTTTGCTATTTCTATTATAAATGATAAGGCATCTTTATATTCTATCTTTAAGTGACATCTCATAATTAACATAATGATTTTTGCTATAACATGAGCGGTTCTTTTGTTACCATCATTAAAATGGTGTTTTTTTGCAAACTCATTATAAATATAGGCTCCAATACTTATGGGATTACCAAAGTGATTCTCTATATAATTTAACATATTATATACTGAAAAATAAACCCCTGCGTCATCTCGAACCCTATGTTCTCCCCCGCTTATAGAAATTATGGCCTCGTGAGTTGACATTATTAAATCTTTATTTTCTTGAATTGATTCTTTATTTATCCTTTTTCTTGGTTTATTCCAATAAGGACTTTTACAATTAGGGCAATATTTGGGATTTTTTTTACCTTTTGGAACCCATGAATAAACGCACCTTGAACAAGTTAATATATTATCTAAAATCATAATATATTATAATCTAAAGTAATATATAAATCTTTCTATTTTCTTATTTTAGCTACAAAAAATCCTTCTGTATCATTATCTTGTGGCCATATCCTTAAGCATTTTTTAATCTCATCATTAAAATGCCTCTTTTCATAATCTAATATTATCTCGCTTTTTTTAATGTCTAAATCAATCTTTTCTATTTTAGCATCCCTATTTCTTAACAAGAAGTCAATTACAGCTTCATCTTCCTCAGGATCTATAGAACAAGTTGAATAAATTAATACTCCATTATCTTTTAAAGAATCAAATGCGTTTAATATTAATTTCTTTTGTGTATTGCTTAAATTAGTTAACATATTTTTATTCCATATTTGCAAAGTTTTCAAAGATTTCCTTATAGCACCTGAACCAGAACAAGGTGCATCTAACAATATTTTATCAAATTTCATATCTTTAAAACCATAATTGCTTTTTAACGTCATTACTGTGTTTAATATTCCGCATCTTTGTAAATTAATGCTCAATGCCTTTAATCTTTTATATTTAATGTCATTTGCAAGAATTATTCCTTTATTATTCATCATAGCAGCCATTTGTGTTGTCTTGCTTCCTGGGGCGGCTGCTAAATCTAATACAACTTCGCCTTCTCTTGGATCTAAAATAATCGGAGGAAGCATAGAAGCTGCTTCTTGAATATAAAAATAACCCAGACTATGCTCTAATAAATTTCCTAAATCTGTTCTAGGACCTTGAATCCAAAAGCCTTCTTTACACCAGGGAATTTGTTTAAGCTCATAATCTTTCAATTTATTTTTTAACCCATCTGCAGATATTTTTAAAGTATTAACCCTTATGCTTTTATTTAGTCTTTTTAAACAATACTCACAGAATTTATCTATATTAGTTAATTTGCTATAGTGTTCTAAAAATTTGTCTTTGAAATTATGCATAAACAATAAGTAGAATTACTTCTTAAAAACCTTTTGCAATGAGAATTTACCTGGTCCTAGTATTGCTAATGTTGTTAAGCCAGCTATTAAAGTTAATACAAATTCAGCTCCACCATTACTAACTATAAATCCTTTTGGCAAATGAACTAATAATGCTGCTACAACCATATCTATTATTAATAATATTGAGGTTAAGCTGATTAAAATCCCTAAAACGAGTAAAATTCCTCCAAAAAATTCAACTATTCCAACAACATACGCAAAGATATTAGCTAAAGGAATTCCTAAGCTTGTAAAAAAACTTGTTGTTCCTTCTATACCACCAAATAATTTAATGTAACCATGAACAATAAAAACTGCTCCAAGAATTATTCTTAAGGGCAATGCTGCATAGTCTTTGTTCATCTGTTTTAGAATAAATAATTAGTATTTAAACTTTTTTATAAATAAGTATGCGCCAGCCGAGGGTCGAATTCCCGATCCTTAAGATTCTCGGGTCATAGCCTTGGCAAGGCCATATACTAACCACTATACTACTGGCGCATATCAAAGAAGTAAAAAATAACTTTATTTAAGCTTTATGATTGAATAATTCTATTTTCTAGATTATTTTTCTTGTACTTTGCATCTAATTCAGAATTTCTTGGCAATAATATTGCTGAAGCAATGACAGTCGTCCATAATCCATTTTTATCACCTTCAGCAGATTGAACTACATTATAGGTTTTAACTATTTTTCCAGACATCTTAAATGTTTTTTCACGTTCATCCCACGCAGTATTAGAATCAAATTCTATTCCAAGTGTTGTTGCTAACATTGTTGCTGCTAAATCTTCTGCATATTCTCCTGCTTTTTCATCTGTTTCTCCAAAAGGATGATGCTCTGATAAATAACCATGCTGTGTTTCATCTGCTGGTGTTGCTACTCCAATTGAAGCTGCAATTAATCTATTTGGTTCATTTGTAGAATTTCTAGCCATAACAGCAAAAGTTATTTGTCCAGGTTCCAAATATTTTATTCCATCTTCTAAAGGAATTCTCTTACATCCAGGCGGATAAATACTAGAAACAGTAACAAGATTGCATTTTTCGATCTTAGCATCTCTTAAAGCCAACTCAAAAGATTGTAAATAATCTTTATGTATTCCCTTTCCTTTTGTAAAAAAAATATAATCTGGAACGAACATTTTTAATGCATCTGCTTAGTATTATTGCTTTAAAAACTTTTTGAAAATAAATGGGCCTACCCAGAATCGAACTGGGGTATCATCGGTGTAAGCGATGTGTTCTACCATTAGACTATAAGCCCTTAAATTTAGCTAAAATTTTATCTCTATATAAAAGTTATGATAAATATTATTATCTAGGAAAAATATATCCTTTTTTCTTTTTATCCCAATTAATTAAATATAATATTCCTATAAAGAAGGTTATTCCAGAAATCTGCAGAGCCCATGCTAAGTAATACCATTCAAAACCTGTTGTAATAATATTCATCAAAATAAATGCAATATATAAAATTCCTGCCAAAATAAAAGCAATTCCTCCAACAATTTCACGTTTCCACGAAATTATAACAATAACCAATAAAATTAATGCAGGAATGTTATGCATAAACAATCCTAAAAGAGTTCCCCAAAAATTCAAGTTCATCTCAAAAATATCTAATGAAAATAACATTAAGAATAAAATAAAAATAATCGATAATATCCTTGGCGCCCAGTATATATACTTGTTAATCTTCTTTTTCATCTATTTTATAATAATAAGATATACTATTTAAACTTACGGATTTAGAAGCTAATAATAAGATTTAAATAAGATCAATTTCTTTTAAATTAATGAAATATTGTCCAAAATGTAAAAGCGCAGAGGTGATATACTATCTACCTGGATTTTTAAACACATTCAAATGCAAAAAATGTGGTTACGTTGGTAGTTTAGTTATAGAAAAAGATGAATCAAAAACTAAATAAAATTTTAAGCTTTATATCAAGATCATTTGGATTTCTATTTATAAATATGGCAATGATGCTATTATTCCTGGCTTTTTTTGCTAATTTAAGTTTGCAGCAAACAGATACTCTAAAACAAGAACTGCAAGGTTATATTTTAAAGCAGAGTAATATCACACAAGCTGAATTCGACCAAGTAAAAACTTTCTGCGAGCAAAATCCAGCTCAGGAAAATTGTGAATTCTTTAAGCAAAATCCAATTGAAGAGTTAGTAAACAAGCTTTCCATGGCTAAAGATTATTTTTTAGGAACATTTTTGTTAATTATCGCCTTATTGTTATTTGGATTCGGCTTGGTATTTATGGCAACTAAAAACTTAATCGATGCATTTACAAAAATAAGTTTAAATCTTTCAATACAGAGCTTTTTTGCAGCTACTTACTTTAATTTCCTTCCAGATATTTTTAAGGCAATTATTAATTCTTCATCTTTCTCTCAATTAGCTCAGGAAATTTCTCAAGAAGAAGTTAATCAAACCTTAACATTAATAGTTAACTGGCTGGGTGTACCCATGACAAGAACATTTAATTTAGCATTGAGTCT
>Ga0209542_10004302_pt1 | contig 29380 bp, 37 predicted proteins | sample RifCSPhighO2_01_FD_184028 | JGI IMG/M metagenome (GOLD analysis project Ga0209542, IMG submission 184028) | Soil microbial communities from Rifle, Colorado - Rifle CSP2_plank highO2_0.1 (SPAdes) (version 2) | ecosystem: Environmental > Terrestrial > Deep subsurface > Rock core/Sediment ... | reverse complement strand
ATAAAACCGCTGGAAGTTTGGATTGGGAGTAGTTAAATTTATATCCCTATTATTAACCCATTCATAATATGGAACAACTCATCATTTTAGGGGCTGGAATCGCAGGTTTAACCGCTGCGGTGTATGCAGCGAGAGCTCACTTAAATCCATTAGTTATAGGCGGTAATGAGGAGGGCGGCCAGCTCATGCTGACAACCGCTGTTGACAATTTCCCCGGGTTTCCCGATGGAATTCTTGGCCCCGAGCTGATAGAGAATACAAAAAAGCAGGCTGAGAAGTTCGGAGCCCGTTTTAAGTCAGGGCAGGCTGTTGGGTTTGAGGTCAAAAAAGGCATGTTTGGGATTACGCTGCAATCCGGAGATAAGCTTGAGTCTAAATCCGTCATCATAGCGACAGGAGCTTCCGCAAGATGGCTTGGCATTCCTTCCGAAAAGCAGTATCAGGCTCGTGGAGTGCATACATGCGCAACCTGTGATGCGTATTTCTATAAGGAAAAGATAGTGTACGTCGTTGGAGGCGGTGATTCTGCGATGGAAGAGTCCTTGTTTATCTCTAAATTCGCTAAAAAAGTCATTGTGCTTCACCGCAGGGATAGTTTTCGCGCTTCAAAGATCATGCAGGATAAATTCTTTGCGAATCCTAAATGCTCTGCTCTTTGGAATAAGACTGTTGAGGAGATTAAAGGCGATGGCAAGAAGATGACGGGATTAGTCTTAAAAGATACAAAAACTGGAAAAACAGAGGAAGTTCAGGGAGATGGATTATTCTTGGCTGTCGGCCATATTCCGAATACGGATTTTGTCAAAGGAAAGCTCGATCTGGATGATCTCGGCTATCTTATCGCGGACGATCATAATCATACGAGTGTTCCAGGAGTATTTGCCGCTGGGGACGTTCATGATCGGCGTTTTAAGCAGGCGGTTACTGCTGCAGGCTCTGGCTGTATGGCCGCGATGGAAGCGGAAAAGTACGTAGAGCACGGAGGCTAATAATGGCAACAATCACATGGTATGACATTAATGAAAAGGATCAGGAGCACGTTGAGAAAACATTGAAGAGCCATAAGCACACGTTTATCCGTGAGTCCATCTCTGAGAGGAATGCGGATCCTAACGCGGAGATTATTTCCGGCTTTATCTATTCTAAGATTCCCTCAGCGATTATTGCAAAGCTCTCTAACGTTAAACTCATAGCTACACGTTCTACCGGTTTTGATCATATTGATATTAGAGAATGTAAGCAGCGCTCTATCATGGTTGCGAATGTTCCCTCGTATGGCGAAAATACAGTTGCCGAGCATACATTTGGCATTCTTTTATCTTTGACAAGGAATATTCATCTCTCGGATCTGAGAACCCGTGGCCATGATTACACGCTTGAAGGCCTTACAGGCATAGATATCAAGGGTAAAACGATTGGGTTGATTGGAGGAGGAAGAATTGGATTGCATGTCGCGAAGATGGCGAAGGCGTTTGGCATGCGTGTTTTGGTGTATGATGTCTTTCAGCAGCCGTTCATCGCTGAGTTGATTGGTTTTGAGTATGTCCCTTTAGACACCTTATTGTCTGAGTCTGATGTTATTTCATTGCATGCTCCGTATATGAAGGAAACGCATCATATCTTGAACGTTTCGAATATGGGTAAGATCAAGAAAGGGGCTATTTTGATTAATACTTCCCGTGGTGGCCTTATAGAGACAGAAGCGCTCTTGACCGCTTTGGATTCTCGCATACTTCTTGCTGCCGGTTTGGATGTGATTGAAGGAGAGGAGGAATTGACAAAGAACGGAAGTTCTCCTGCCGCGGTGTTGGCCAGGAAGATCATCGCCCGTGATGATGTTCTGTTTACCGCGCATAACGCTTTTAACAGCAGAGAGGCGCTGCAGCGTATTCTTGACATCACATGCAAGAATATTGACGCTTTTTTGGCTGGAAAGCCCCAGAACGTTATCCAATGAAGCGAGTAAATATTCATAAAGTGTATTCTATTCTTGAAAAACAGATGGAATCTCTTAAAGTCCCTGTTGTTGAACTTATTGATATCCAGACGAAAGATCCGTTTAAGGTGTTATTAGCTACGATGCTTTCTGCCAGGACACAGGACGCTACGACAGCTAAAGCGTGTAAGCGGCTGTTTACGAAAGTTTCTACACCCAAAGATCTTGAGCGTATCTCTCAAGCTGAACTTCAGAAATTGATTTATCCTGTGGGTTTTTACAAGACGAAAGCGAAGCATTTGAAGCAATTACCGCATGTGCTTAAGGAGAAGTTTAATAGTAAACTGCCGTCAACCGTTGAGGAATTGATTTATCTTCCGGGCGTTGGTCGCAAAACCGCTAACTTAGTTGTTGCCGTTGGTTTTCATAAGCCTGCCATAGCAGTAGATATCCATGTATTTCGAATCTCTAACCGGTTAGGCTACGTTAAAACAAAGACCCCCTTAGAAACTGAGATCGTATTACGCAAGAAATTACCTAAAAAATACTGGCTCAAATACAATATGTTTCTCGTTGCTCACGGTCAAAGTATTTGTCGTCCTATTACTCCCTTATGTTCGAAATGCGCTATCCGCCCATATTGTAATAGGGTAGGCGTTACGAAATCCGCATGACCACACTCCATTCTGCCGTTCTTCGTTTGAAAAACACTCATATAGGAAAAACAGTAAAGAAACGCCTTTCCGAGTTCAAATCTCCTAAATCTGATGAAGAATTGTTTGAGGAATTGTGTTTTTGCATCCTGGCCGCTAATGCGAAAGGCCGTAACGCGTTCAATATCCAGAAGGAGCTCGGTTTTTCCGGCCTGTTTTCCCTTCCAGAAGCAGAGATTGTTGCCTGTATTAAGAGAAATAAGCATCGTTTTCATAATAATAAGGCAAAGTTCATTGTTTTAGCCCGCAAACACCATCCCTTAAAGAAGAAACTGCATGCTATCTTGCATTCCAAAGGAGAAAGAGAGGCTCGTGAATGGCTCATTGCAAATGTCAAAGGCATCGGCTACAAAGAAGCCTCACATTATTTGCGTAATTTGGGCGTTTCCTCACTTGCAATCCTAGATCGTCATATCCTGAACTTGATGCACGAACACAAAATAGCGAGAAAACCAAAGACATTAACGAAAAAGAAGTATTTGACATTAGAAAAGAAGTTTCAGAAGCTCGCGAAGGAAGTGAATATGAGCCCTTCTGAATTAGATTTGTATATGTGGTATATGAAAGCAGGAGAAGTTATGAAATAGGCGTGCCCGGTCACGTAATATGTAGAACTAACGAAAGATATATAAATATATAACCTTTGTCGTTCCTATAATGGAAGCGAAAATACCCTTGGCGAACAGATTAAGGAAGGAATCGCATAGACAGATCGCTGCTGCCCAGGATATGATCGTTGAGGAAGTCTTTAAGGAAATTCCCGGGGCGGTATTCCATGGAGGCACATGCATCTGGCGCGGGTATTCTGGAAAACGCTTTTCTGATGACTTGGACTTCTATTTTCCGCGAAGCATACCTTCCATAAATGCGGTGTTTGACAATTTGAAAAAGCGGGGTTTTGATATTGTCAAAAAGAAGATTGCGGAGAGGAGCGTCTACTCGGAACTCGTGCTTGGCCGTGTATCCGTGAGGCTTGAAGGCACGTTTCAGAATGTCAAAGGTTCGCTCATGGATTATGAGCGGATAGATGGAACCGTGATGGCCGTGTATGGGTTGACTCCTGAAGAGCTCATACGGGAGAAAGCAGCCACATATATCAAAAGAAGGAAGATCCGTGATTTGTATGATGTGTTCTTTCTGCTAAGGCTTGTCAAGGAGTTCAACAAAGTAAAGGAACCAATAGGACAGCTTGTCCAGAAGTATGTTTCTCCAGATGATGAAGAGAATCTAAAGGCGATCGTGCTCGAAGGAATTGTTCCTTCAAGCAAAGAGCTCATAGCGTATATTACACGAAAATGGCAAAATCCAAACATTTGAGTGTGGTTCTAGGGCTCTTTGAGAGGAGCCCAATCGTTGATTTCCGGTCAATACAACGTGTTATCGGAAAGAAAAATGGCGCGTATGGAAAATTAATTGTGCACAATCTGATTAATAAAAGCATCATTAAAAAAGTCGCTAAAGGTAAGTATACAAAGCACAATGAAACAACGCTTGCCGTTTTTTGCTTTTCACCTTCCTATTTGGGGTTGCAGAGCGCGCTGAGTATGCATAATCTCTGGGAACAGGAAACAATCCCGATTGTTATAACCTCAAAAAAGGTCCGGTTGGGATTGCGCACGGTCATGGGAGCGAATGTGCTTGTCAAAAGCGTGAATCCTTCGTATTTGTTTGGTTTCGAATACATCCAAGAAGGCCAGTTCTACATTCCATATTCGGACATCGAGAAGACATTGATAGACTTAGTCTATTTCAGGCAAAGCATATCTCCTGCTGTGCTTAAGAGCTTTAGGGAAAGAATTGATGAGAAAAAGCTCAAAGGGTATGTGCGTCGCTATCCTGAACGGATTCGGAAGAAAGTGCTTCATCTGTATCAAGGGCTGAGCTAATTAGGCTCTATTAACTTCCCATTATTCGAGACATCAGGTTCCGTACACATGTTACGGTTAAAACAGCACGGTCTTCGATCTCCGCCCTTGAGTTTTGAGATCGCAACCTCGATTCTTCGTTTACGCGTTTCCTGTTGTTTCGTTGAGCGTATCCAGCGAATCCAGTCCCAGCGCGCGCTTGGCGTAATATCCTTCCATACCGTGTGTGCATGTGGTGTGGTCGCTAAAGCTTTCTTCAAATCCAATGGCACTTTAGGTTCCGGCCATTCTTTAATGGGTGTAATCTTAACAGTTACAGTATCGCGCATGGTTGTGTTGACTTTGAGCCAATGCCCGCCCTTACCATCAGGTTCAAGAGGAGCAGTAAAGCGAATACCATTCATCGTTCCCTCAACCATGATCATGCCTCGTGTGGGCAGCTTCGCGCTTGCGCTCTTAGGTAACTGGAGAATGGTCCATGTACCGATCTTATGCGGTTTAGCGTTAAAAGTGATTGTTAACATAGTGCTCCTAAAAAGAATTTATTAGATTATAAATGTTTTGGGATGTATTGAAGTGTGTATCTGGCCATTTTGAATTGGATTTGTGTAGGGGGTATTTGAGGGTGGGAGAGGTTATGGAGTCGTTAGATTTCTCCTCTAAACATTAATAAACTACCCGATAAATAGACATGAAAATGGTACGAAGCCATTCTTTCGATAAACTGCTTGAGCTTAAAAGAGAGAAAGTAATGGCGACAGTTCATAGAATATGTGCTAAAAGAGGTCTTCCTTTACCTTCGATTAATTTTGAGGGGTGTGTTGAAGAATTTGAGGGTCAACTCGCACATTATCATCCAGACGCAAACACCATCTGTATCTCGGAAAGGCAGCTAATAATTCAAAATTTTGATGATTTAGACGCAACGATGGCGCATGAAGTAAGTCATATTCTAGTTCAAGACCACAGTCCGCGATTCCGTGAGGAGGAAGTGACTAGCAATATGGCCGGTTGGAAACCTCCCGGGGGTATTGTCCATATCACTGAGTGGAATAAATCGGCGATTGAACCCAATAAAGAAAGAGAAATCAAACCGGATATGATCAGATGTAACTATCATTTTTGCAGAAAAAAAGCAGATTTAACTCAATGCCACCACTGCCAAAACTATTATTGTGAAGTGCATTTAGAACCTTATGAGCCAAAATTGGGTTTTCATCCTGATTCCACTAGCAACTCAGGTCATCCTTGCGCGCCGTTTGTTGATTATTTAGCCGATAAGAAGAAGGCAGAAGATAAAAGATATGCTGAAGCGCTTGGCAAGTTAGTAAAAGGAAAAAGAGAAACAGTATCTAATGATTACTCGTACGATTATGCTCCCTCTTTTGACTATTCTGCCTATACCCATGTAATAAGCAATAATGAACACGAACCAGCTACTCCCAAATCAAATCGGAATTGGCTTATTTTATTAGTGTTAGTCGTAGCTTTATTCCTAATATACCTTTTTTTTATAAGGTGATCTTATCAAATCACGGAATTTCCGTTCATATTACTCATTCTCTATTGCATAAAATTGCTTTTCCTCAAACTTAAACATCTTTGCAATGATATTGGATGGAAATTGTTGTATCTTTTGATTATACCAGCTTACTCTTTTATTGTAAATCTTTCTTTCATGAAGAAGCTCTCTTTCAACATGCCATATGTTTCTCTGAATGTTATTGAAACTTCTATCAGCCTTTATTTGAGGGTATCGTTCATGCACAATAAGCAGTTTTGATAAAGCGGACTCAAGCATGTTTGATGTTTTCATCTTTTCATTAATGTTACCTGCAGAACCCCATTGTGATCTTAATCTTGTTACTTCAGTTAGCAATCCCTTTTCATGATTTGAATAGCCCTTTACGACGTCTGTAAGTGCAGGAATTAAATCAAACTTCTTCTTTAAATGTGCTTGAATATGGCTCGCCTGTCGTTCAGTATCAATACGAAGTTTGACAAAATTGTTGTAAGTCTTAAAAAGATAAATGGCTAGGCCCAATACAACTACTCCAATTATTGAATATCCTATGTAGTTCATTTTGATTCCTCCGAAAATTTTAAAGATTTTTTATAATACTCCTCATTCTTGTTCATTTTCTTAGGAGTAATACTCACTTGAAAGTATTTCACCATCTCCTTAATCGCTTCTTGTTTTGTCTTTAGTCTGTTTACTACTTTATACACTTCGACGATTTTATCTTCTTCATCCGATAAGTCTACCAATATTTTAACCATCTTAACACCTTGTTACACAGTATAACATTGAGTAATATATAAAGATTTCGGTTTTAGTGAGGGATACCTTTAGTTTGAGGGTCATACATCTCAAAATATCCCAACACCCGCATGTAGAGATCCAATTCAGAAGGAGTTATATGGGGCTGGGGAGGTTATGGATTGAGCAAAACTTATTTATATTTAATCGTCTGGTTAGGTATATTAGGGTGATTTAAATGCCAAAAAGACAAGGGAAATTAAGACAAGACGAATATGCCCAAACAAATATTATGAGTGGGGAAACAAGAATACGAAGAAAGAAAAAATTCAGTCTTTTTTAAGTTATTTTCTCTATTTTGGAATTCTTTTTTTGGCTTTTTCCCACTGATAATTTAGACCCGCCATTATAAGGAGTCCTAACAACGCTAAAGATACGCTGAACATTAGAATGATTAGGTAGTAACCGGCATTGACTATTTTAGGAGATTGGCCCAATGAGACGGCAATAACCATTCCTCCAAAAATACCCCCAAAGAAACTGTGAAGAAAATTCATCCAAACATTTTTATCAAACTTAAAGCACATAACTTTGCAGTGACAGCTATTAATCTATTAACTTTTCCAAGAATAATAAAGTTACCAGCACTTTACGCTTTAACCGCATTACACTAATCCCTGTTACATGTTCGGGCTTCAGGGAAAATCACATAGATTAGTCTCGATCTTGCAATGGTGAATTTCGTGCTACACAAAGAATTTATATATTAAATCAACTCAAGATCATTTTGGGTTAATATCATGACATTAACTAAAAAAGCAGCAAAAATAGTTTTTCAAATTGGAAAAGAGCACAAAGGAGAAATATCGGGTTCCTTTGAAATCGAGGAACTAAAAGGAGGAGTAATTTACAAGGTGTATCATAAAATGATTACCCCCGAAAAGCATGACCCTGAACCAGAATACATAAAACTAGTTTTTCCAAACAAATCAGAAATTATTATTCCTCAAAATGTCCCTGTTAAAAAAATTGAAGATGCTTTTTTAAAAAGCAGAGATGTTCAAATGGTAAGGTATGAATTTTTAAGTCATAATTATGTAATGTTAAAATATCTGTATATTTTTAAAATCGGAAATGATTATTTTGATTTACCCGAAAAAATGGCAAAAGAAATTGTAAATGGAACAGGTATAACGCTCCATATTTATCCTTAAGACAGTTCACCAAATACAAAACTCGCCTCTCTTGATCAACGAGGTTCCCTCTCGACCCCCTCACACTCTTCCAATAATACTTAACCAACTCTCTTTTACTCATCTTAATCTTTCTTTGAGCATTCCTCTTTAAGGCTTCTTCCAAAGTACACATTAAAAACACCCGTTTGACTTTCACCTTATACTTCTTCCCCAAAGCAGCTATCTTTTCAACCCGAAGCTTTCCTTTAACAAGACAGTATCCCTTCTACAATAACTTTATTGAAAATTGCACGGGTTTAGAGTCCTTGAATTTAGCATGCAATTTTCAATTCCAAAAACTCGCTGCGAGTTTTTGTTATATCCCGATCGTAAATACAGCTTCGTTAACTGATACAACGCCTCATACACTAACGCAGTATTATCATCCAACATCAGAAGTAATCCGAACAAAGAACTGCAGTTTTACCTTCTTACGTAAAGAGAGTACTCTTCCCACGGCGGACCTCTAATGATAATGAGCATATCGAAGAACGAAGTAAACCTCTATTCATACCTTATAGTAAAGATCCCTCGAAATCTCTCCGAATTTTCCTTAACAAGGCATATTAAGGACAACTGTCTTATTCTAAAAATGAGCATAAATAATAAAACCCTGGATTTTGAAAAAATCCGCAATATTTTCGATATCCCAACGCCATATAATAACTTTTATATATCAGATGATACCTTATCAAGTGATATGAACAAAAAAAAAGAATACAGCGGCCAACGAAGCCCAACCCTCAACACCGTTCTAATGGTAGAAGCTACACTGCAGAAAACCGGAGAAGTCATTTCCATAGGAAAATTGAAAAGAATTCTACCAAAACAGATCATGCATCCCACATTAATGGCTATCATCAAATATTTAGAGTACAGCGGAAAGATTATTGTGCATGACAATGATGTGCTTTGGGCATATAAACCGAAAAGCAAGCTAAAGAAGATGAAAGGAACGATTATAAGATGAAAGTGTATAAGGGAGCAATCAAGAAGAAGAGTAGCATTAAGTTAATCGGAGATGCAGAAAAAGCATTCAGCGAATTAAACAAGCGGGTTGGTGTTCAAAAAAAGAAAGGAGTCCAAAGTTCAAAAGAAATAACCCTTCTCAACGCCGTGAATAGAGTCTTTGATATTATTGCCAGAAACCCCTTTTATGGAGAAAACGCCAAAAAGGCATTAATCCCCGGGGAATACAAAACAAAATACAATGTAGATAATCTCTTCATTGTTGATCTTCCTGATTATTGGCGGATGATTTATACGCTTGAAAGCGATGAAATCGAGATTATTGCCTTCATTCTTGACATATTTGACCACAATCAGTATAATAAAAAGTTTGGTTTCAGGTAATCACAACTGAATGTATCAACTATGAATAACATTATCCAATTATGGATAACAAATAAGCGAGTCCCCCTCACAACATTACACTTCCTTGGGTGACCACAAAACAACGAAAATGTAGTCACCTCTAACCGTAAAGCTTAAATATGTAGTCACCCATATAAGGAATATGCACATTGAAAAAAGGAAAGTCAATGGAAAACTGAAGTACTTTCTCGCCCATTCCTACCGCGAGGGATCGAAGGTTCACAAAATCAGAAAGTATCTCGGAAATAAAATATCCGATGAAAGAATAAAGATCGCTGAAAAGCTCATTCTTGAAGAGATACACAAATACACAATCATTAACGACCCCCTTCACATGGCGCTTTCGAAGGAAGAAATAGACTCCATACGAAAACTTGAAGCAAAAATCCCGTTAAAAATCAGCCATCTCTCACAACAAGATTGGAGGACATTCTCAGAACTATTTACATATAACACAAACGCCATAGAAGGAAGCAAACTCACTCAAGAAGAAGTAAAAAATCTTCTAGAGAAGGATAAGTGGCCGGAGAAGTCAAAAGAGGATATTGCGGAAGCATTGGGTGTTGATGAAGCGATCGCGTATATCCGCAGAACGAAAGAGCATCTTTCTATCGAACTCATAAAGAAGATACATCACATCGTTTTCAGGAATTCCAAACCCTTTGCAGGAAAACTGAGGAAGAAAGGAGAGGATGTCGTTGTGCTCGATAGTAAAGGCAATGTTGTTCATGAGGGCGCGCCCCAGGAGAGACTCAATCACCTCTTGCGCGAGCTCGTGGATTGGTATACCAAGAACAAAAGTAAATATCCGGGGCTGATCCTTGGAGCGGTCGTGCATAACCAATTTGAAAATATTCACCCTTTCCGCGACGGGAACGGCAGAGTGGGGAGAATCATTCTAAATAACACCCTTTTGAAACACGGCCTCCCTCCCTTGAACATAGACTTCAAGAACCGTATGGAATACTACGCATCATTACAAGCATATGAAAAGGCCCATGATCTAAAACCGACAATAAATCTCTATATGAAAGAATATAATGAACTGAAGACAAAGCTGGGTGACCACAAAACAACGAAAACGTAGTCACCTCTTCCAAATAAGCGTTAAAATGTAGTCACCCAAAAGCATATCTTCCCGAAGGCCATCAAATCAGCATGAAGTCGCACTAATTTTATCAATTAAATAAGCGTTTCGTATCCTGAGCCTCATTCACTTCAAGAACTCCAATACCCTTCTGAGCACTTTGGGATCTCCCACAACGTCATTGCCAAGATGCCCATAGCCGTCTAAGAGAATTAAGCGATGCTTCCCATGCCCTCCCTTAACGCGGTCATAGAGTTCCTGCGATCGCAAAGGTGCAACAACATGATCTTTCTTGCCATGGATAAGCATCAAGTTCTTATTTCGAAGTTCGCTAACATAATCAATAGGATTCAGATCTGCTTTGTCATGAGCAAGCCGATTCCACTCTTTCTTAGAAGGAATCCTCCATAAGTGACCCCATCCTTTTCGGATCGTGCCATAAATCTCTTCAATAGGCTCAGCGTTTTCTTGAGGTATTCTGGAGTGATTCTTCCATTGTGTTGGTCCAGCTACTGCGATGATGTTAGATACATCCCGTGAAGATGCTCCTGCTACCATGACAACCGAAGCCCCGAAGCTTCCGCCAATAAGGCCGATATCCTTGACGCTCCATCGATGAACCCTTCCATCTGCAATATCCACCCCTCTTCCGCCTTTCAGGAATGCGATCGTCCGATGCACGGTTTGCACGCACCGTTCCCACTTCATGACGCCTTCGCTCGCGTATGTGCCGATGTAATCGGGATAGACGAGCACGAATCCCTCATCAATGAGCTTTTCAACCTTTGCGGGGTTATGCTGGTAGGGATGGCTCGGAAGCCCATAGCAGAAGATGAGAAACCTCCCTTTTGCATTCTGCTTCAATGCATCCCGATACCATATATTGAGCACTATAGGGCCAGTTTTGCACACAATAAGATGAGGCTTCATAGCGCCATGCAATCCATTCCTATTTATTAAAGTATAGTCACTGATCCATATCGCGCAGCGATGGATTCATAGCATTAAAAACTGTTCTGAAAGAAGCCGCGTAAAAAATATATACCTATCGATACCTTTATATTTCTCAATATTATCAAAAACAGATATGAAAACCGTAAATGACTATTTCAAATCCCAACCGCCTAAAGCCAGGGCCAAATTAAACCTCTTAAGAAAAGTCATCAAACAGGCATTACCCCAAGCCAAAGAAGTCATCAGTTATTCAATGCCCGCATTCAAAGAACAAAAAGTCATTGTATGGTATGCGTCCTTCAAAAATCACTATTCTATCTTTGTAAGGCCTAAAGTACTCCAAAAATTCAAAAAAGAGCTCAAAGCATACACAACCACAAAATCTGCAATACATTTCCAATATGATAAACATTTGCCAGTACAACTCATCGCAAAAATTGTAAAATCCGCAGCGAAGGAGAATCTGAAAAACTAGTTCTTAACAATCTTCATGTACACTAAAGATTCCTTGCAAGGATTAATTGCACCCGCTTCCTCTATCCTTAAGATACTCGCCCAATCACCAGTTATCCCGGTAATATTAACGCTTTCCAATCGGTCTGTTGTGTAGCATGTAAATTCTGGAACCGAGGGTGTGATCCAAGCCCGATATGCATCCGCATCGACAGAACCGTGACCATCGCAATAATCACACTTTCCATAATCTTGACCCCATGTCTGCGGATTGCCCGAGCCATCGCACTGTGGACATGACTGTGAACCTTGTATATCCTTGTACTTTTCCACGAGTCGCGCATGTGCGTCCATTGTTTTTGTATACCATGGCTGTTCGCGAACCCAGGAAGGATCATCCGGCCCGTTAACTTTAATTGAACTGAAATCTCGAAGCTTAGTTCCCAAAGGAAGTGTATCAATTGGTATTCCTGTGGCCTCAGCAACTTCTGGAGTCCACGTCTCACGAGGTGATTCCAGGATGAGGTTAATGGGTACATAATACGTTCCTATGAGTCCTTTAATGTATGTTTTCAATTGTTCAGAGAATTCAGCTTTTCTTCGTTCATAATTTGTATTAATTGCTTTTCCAATCGGAATAGGAATATACCCCTCGGGAAGTGGATCAATAGGCTGTGGAGAATATCTCATTTCCTTCTGTTCCTGAACAAAAAACTCCAAGGTATACGGAACACCCGTGCGTCTCACAGCTTCAAGGGCCATGCGAGCGGAATTATTGACAGTACCATACCGATAAACTTTTGTGTGGTCAATATTAACTGTTGTAAGCGTAATTCCTGCCTGCGCAGCAGCATTAAGAATTTCGTCTAGGCATTCTCTTCGTAATGATCGTGCGTGCCACACCCCGGTTATAGCTGCAACAAGCCCCATGATTCAGAGCAAAGTGCTTTTGAATTTATAAACATATTGTCGATACAAAACTCAAATCCCTACCCTCTCCTAAACTTTTCCTCAAAGTATTCCATCAACTCCTCATGCGTAAACCGCTGGGATTCTCCCATACCCTCTTTAATCAAGTCAAAGAATTCATCCGATGGCTCATCATACCCGATATACGCGGCAGTCATGCCATGCTGAACAGCATCCGTCAACCACGCAAAATAGAGTTTGTTCGGATCTGAAGGATAGGAAGTAATGCATAAATCAATGACCGTCTCCGGAAAACAGTCAGCGAGAGTTTGAAGGTCTGCCAACGCATCAAGGATGCGTTCATGTAACGGCATTGATCCATTCAAGACATCCCTGACAAGCACTTCTGGCATGAGAACGTAAGTGCGTGGCGCTTTAAAAACCCAGGCGTTCTATCACGCATAATAATATTTCCCTTTCTCTTTCTGCTCCCTATCCAGAACACTCCCTTCCTTATTAATCCTGGGCCGTCCAGAGAGATCATCCCGTCGTAATGTAATCTTAACCTCTCCCAAGAGAGAATTCATGCCATCCTGCATCGAAAAAGGTCCAGAAGCCTCTCCAGAGAGTCCAGGAAGGCCATTGAAAACCATCAGCCTATTGCAAACATAATCCAAAAACACAAGGTCATGATCTACAACTAACGCAGATGTTCCTCTTAATTCCATAACTGATCGTATAAGTGAAGCAACAACTAATCGCTGTTCAACATCCAAATACGCAGAAGGCTCATCAAGGAGATACACATCCGCTTCCTGTGATAAACAATGAACAATAGCAACCCGCTGCAATTCCCCTCCAGACAACTCACTAACCTTTTTATCCACCAAATGCTCTACAAAGAGGGGTTTTATTAAATCATTTGAGTGTTTAGCAATAGCATCCTGTAATAAGGTAGCAACAGGTTCATCAGGATCAAACTCAATGTACTGCGATTTATACGCAACCCGAACTGTTTTCGTAACATCTCCTCGAAAACCATCGATAACACCCGCTAAGATCTTTGCAAACGTCGTCTTTCCAATGCCATTCTCTCCAAGAATGCCCACAATGTCATGCGTTCCAAGCACTCCGGGATTCACCGTAAGCCCAAACGCTCCAAGCTTCACTCCAAGCTGCGACCATTTCAATAATTCTTGTCCTCTAGTTTCCTTCACAGGAGCTTTAATGTCAAATTTGATCTTATGATCTCGAAAGCGCACATTCTCCTCTTTAAGATATCCTTCTAAGTATGTATTCATGCCTGTTTTTGTAGCTCGAAGCTGGCTCACAATTCCATAACAGGCAGATTGGCCATACATGATATGCACCAAATCTGTCATATAATCCAAAGCAACAAGATCATGCTCAATAACTAAAACAGCTGTCTCAGGCGTAGCAAGTGTGCGGATAAACCGTGCAACATGCACTCTCTGTTTAATATCAAGATAGCTTGTCGGCTCATCAAAAATGTACAACTGAGCCTGTTTCAGAGCCGTAGCAGCGATCGCAACGCGCTGCAGCTCACCGCCGGAAAGTTGGTGCAATTCCCTTCCCAAAATATGTTTCAGGTTAAGCGCATCAATAACAGAAGTGAACGCTTTCCGTTCATCCACGTGTTTCAATAAAAACTCAACATTTCCTTTCACATTTTTTGACAACAACTCAACCTGCTGCGGCTTATACGCAATCTTAACACTCCCATCCACAATCCTCTCGAAAAACCGCTGCGATTCAGTCCCTTTGTAATATTTCAGCAGCTGTTTAATGTTCTGCTCTTTCTCCGGATTGCCAAAATTCGGTTTCAACACTCCAGCAAGCACTTTAATCGCAGTGGATTTTCCAATCCCGTTGATTCCGAGAATGCCCACAACCTTGCCATAGAGCGGAGTAGGCAGATTATACAGCGCGAATCCATTTTTTCCGTAGCGATGAATGGGAGTAGTCGTCAACTCCTCAGGAAGGTTAATGACATGGATCGCTTCCGGAGCGGCATTAACACAGATCCCGCATCCAATGCATGTCTTCTCATCAATCAAGAGTTTAGAGCCTTCAAAGTACATGCATTCAACGCCCGTACGATTCACGGGACATAAGCTTTGAATATGCTTCTTTCTCAGAGGATCTCGAAGTTTGTTATTATCTACGACAGCAATGCGAGTCATAGAGAATGAGGAATAAACATGCTTAATAAAGATTCCGACAGATCTCACACTAACTCATTACATTAAGCGCATACCGTATCCTTTCCCCCGTATCCGAAGCTCCATTCACTTTCAGCGCTTTCTCCAGGAACCATCGGATCACAGAGCTGTTCCTTCCAGAGATTTCAGTAAGCACATGCACCGCTCTTATGCGCATCCGTTCATCTGGATTATTATGCACGACATGCAAGAGATACGCATACGCTCCTGGGCCATGAACGAGAAAATCCTCACAAACTCTGGCATTTTGCCTATGGACTTCCTCTTCAAGCTCTTCATACTCATGAACATTCCTTCCCGGTTCAAATTCCTCTAGCAAAATCTCAAAGAGTTTTGTCATGGGTATTCACCCGGGAAAGACTTGTGGGCTCATGAAACCCCGCCCCCAACAAAATACGTCATCATGCGCTCTAATCCTGCAGCATTCCTCTGCTTCTGCGCATCCCTCTCCTCACGCGCATAAGAGGTCCAATACGTATGCTCTCTGAGGAGTTTCAAAGACCGTTCACACCAATCTCGAGGGGGGATAAGCACTCCTGAGTAATGCGCGAGCTCCCGCCTCAGACGCGCTCCTCTCTCCATAAACTCTTCAGTTCCCAAATTGTCAAGATCCGCGTCGCAGAGGATCTGCTCGAGCAACGTGACTGGCCGTTGAGGCATTTGAGTAGCGAGGATGGCATGCTGCACTTCTTGGGTCATCTCGGGACATACATGATAATCGCTCAGGATTCTCGCAGCGTGCTGAGCGCTTCTGAGCTCATGCTGCTCAGGACCTTGTAAAAACCCGACATCATGGAACGCTGCGGCAAGAGCAAGCACATACTTCTCGTGCTGTGGCAGGTTTGCCTGCGCTGCATAATACATGCTTCGCGCAAGCACATTCTGTGTATGTTCAACATTATGATATTCCACCTGCGGCGGTAAAAGATACAGTGCATCCTGGGCGATGTCGCACAGCGCCTGCACCCGTTCTGACGCTTCCAGTCTCGGCGGTAGTAAGGTTTCCATGTGTCTCACCTAAGGAATGATTGTTTTTGGGAAATAAAATAATATGGTACGATTTCTGCTGAATTACCGAAATTATTAAATAGATTCTGCGCTTATTAACGAAATATGAGGCTTGTTTCCGAGCATGAAGGAAAATCAGGAGTGAAGATCGACGAGAAAGACCGCAAGATTTTGTACGAGCTTTCAAGGAATTCGAGGCAGCCTATCCAAGTCATAGCGCGGCATGTCCACCTTTCCCGAGATGGCACGGCATACCGAATCCACCGACTCGAGCAATCGGGAGTGCTGCAAGGATATAAGACCCTTGTTGACGTATCCAAATTCGGCTATCAGTCTTTTCATCTCTTCATGAGACTGCATGAACCCCTGCGACAGGAAGTAATCCAAAAGCTCATTGCGCATCATCATATCCGCGCTATTCTCAAATTCTCCGGTGTCTATGACTGGGAGCTCGCAGTAATTGCGAAATCCTTTGAGGAATATGCGAAAGTGCGCCGGGAGATCCTCGTGTTTCTCAATGGAAAAGTCCAGGATATGAACACGGTTATGATTACAGCTCCAATTATGGCGCGAACATTCCCGCTCCGCTTCTTCCCTTACCAAAAAGACGATCGTGCGCGATCAGACGCTGAATATGTTCCAGATCGCAAAGACATGAAGATTCTTGAAATCATCGCGAACAAGGCGAATAGCTCATTGCTCGATATTGCCGCAAAGGCGGGAGGATCCGCAGACACGGTTGCGTACAGGCTTAAGCGACTCAGGGCCTCAGGCATTATCCAGAAGCACATGATCGGCGTCAATTATGACCTGCTCAACCAAAGCATGTACGCTGTATTATTCTCAACAAAAGAGCAGTCATCGAAGGACGCGGCACATATCCGAGAAGTCCTCAGCACAGATTCTGACGTGCTCTGGGCTGTCCAAGTCTTCGGGTCATGGAATTACCTCGTTTATCTCTGCGTGCAGGATACGCACCAGTATCAGCAAGCCCTTGACAGGCTAAGAGATCAATTCGGCGCTCAACTGCTCTCCTTCGTCACACTGCTCGCCTCTGAAGAATTCAAGTACACATATTTTCCCGAGGGCATGCGTGTGAGCCCATAAGGTTTAAATAGCGCTTCTCACTCAGTATTTGCATGGCAAAATGCGAACTCTGCAAATCGGCAATCGCGGAAAACTTCCTCGGTAAGCTCTTCGGAACCGTAATCAAGGATGCTAAAGGAAAAAAACACGGTATTTGTTCTGAATGCCAACGCAAGTTTAAGAAGGAAGAGATTCTCTCAAAACTTTAATTCGATCCGAATCTTTATAAACCCACTTTTGTTTCTCTAACAAGCTACGCCCCCGTAGCATAGTAGCCATTGCGGCTGCTTCGTAAGCAGCAGGTCGAGGGTGCAATTCCCTCCGGGGGCTTCGAGTGAAACGAGAAGCCACAGGAGGTTCAGAAACCGAAGTTTCTGTTATCTCCGGGGGCTGTGAGTTTACGAACAGCCAACGGGGCTCAAAAACACAGTTTTTGTTGTCTCCGGGCTTACGAAATGAGCAATTTGAGGCTCCGAACGCTGGTGAGGAAGTCTCCCGGGCTTTTTATTTTCCCGCCGCACCAACTTCAATAATCTCCGGAACCGCTAGGGTTTCTCCCTTTATCTCTGGCGTCACTACTTCCTCCTTATGATACAACTCCTCAATTCGCTTATCTAAATATTCTACCTCCTTCCAAGGCAACCCTCTCCAGTTCCAGTCAACCATTGTAATAATCCCGGCGAGCGGTCCTGTTACCCCCGCAGTGATACCCGGCCACTGAAGGTCCAATGTCAATCCGAAGTGCAGCTCCCGTGTGAGCGCGTAGTCCATGACGTGCACGATGCCGAGCATCATGGCATACATTACCCCCCCAGCCAATACCGCCGTGGTTATAAAATTATCTGGATAATAGACGCTTCTTGTTTTGAGCTGTCTTGGATAGCGAACTAATTCTCCTAGGAAATCCACTTGCTCATTATGCTGTTCATCATAGTGTTTTGGAGTAAATCTCCTCCACCCACGATTCACTCCTTGAAGCGATCGCAATCGTTCAGTAAGACTCATGTTTCCTGAAATTGCTTCTCTAAGGAGCGGATTATCTAGGTATGATGAAACAAGGACGCGATGCCCTACGTCCACATTAATACACGGCAGTTCCAGCGCACGAGGCGGCTCATATCCGGGCACATGGCGGAAGCGTTCAAACTGATATGGCAAACCCCGAGCTTCTATTTCTAACAACGCTGCTTGCCTCTCGACAACGCGCATTTGCTCGTATAATGTACCATCCATGGCAGCGAGAACCAAATATCAGCTTTTAAAGATATAGTGAAAACAGTATTCACTTACTCATACCGCAATGCATCCACTGGCTTCAATTGTGATGCCTGCCATGCGGGTAACAGCCCAGAAGCAGCTCCAACGAGAAACGAAAACATGAGCGCCCCGATGATCAGATACCAAGGGAAATACGCTTTGAGCAGCGCCGTCTGAAGGACAAGCGTTGCTATGATTTCAACCAGCTTCGCGAATCCCATGCCAATAAGCACGCCAATCCCGCCTCCGACAAATCCAAGGATCCCTGATTCAATTAAAAACAGGAGCAGGATATCATTATTCCGCGCTCCAATCGCTTTCATCACCCCAATTTCCTTAGTCCGCTCAAGAATTGCGGTGTACATCGTGTTCATAATCCCTACAGCACCGACAAAGAGGCTGATGGCTGCGATTCCGATGAGCACTGCTTGCACTACACCAAGGATAACGTTAAACGCTTCCAAGAAGCTGTCAGCAGTCTGAATCGTGAAGTCTTCTTTTCCCTCTTCAAGATTTCTTGACTTCCGCAACACACGCTCAATGCGGTCCGCCACCTGAGAGGGCTCTTCGCTAAGAGCTGCCTTTGCGTAAATAATATTATACACATCTTTCTTTTCAGGGAAGAGTTCATAATATGCGTCTCGCGTGATATAGATATTCTGGTCATCAGAGGGATTTCCAATCACTTCATAAAATCCCACAACCTCAAACACCTCTCCATTCAGCGTGACTTTGTTGCCGAGCTGCACGTTTTTCTCAAATAGGTTTCTGTTAAGATAGTAATGGCCCAAATTTGCTTTACGGGCATCCCCGTCCTCAATTTCCTTGCCTAGCTCAATCCCATAGTTTTGAATGAACATAAGTTCAAGGACGGAATACTCTTTAGAATCATCTACGGGCATCGCGAGCGCAAACGCGTACCTTTTAACGTCATTAAATTCAATTTCAATGGTGCCCACGGGAACACCCGCTGCGCGGTCTATCCCTTTGACCTTTAGAACCTCATCCAAGTCTTCCTTCGTTAGTTGTACAGGGGTAGTAGTTCCCGGAGCTCCGAGCTCCCCTTTAGGCTGAATGAGAATCATATCCCTGCCCATTTTCTCGAATTCATCATTTATGTATTTCTGCAGTCCCTGCCCCAGGCTTACCAGGGCAACGACCGCTGCAATGCCTATGAAAATTCCCAGCATCGTGAGCCAGGAGCGCATTTTTCTTTTCGTAAGGTTCTGAATCCCATACCTAAAGTAGTCTGTGAGCATGTTACTTCCTCAACGCATCTACAGGTTCTAACTGGGATGCCTGATAGCTGGGCACTATTCCTGAAACGGTGCCTACAATGAATGAGAACAGCAATGATCCGATGATGAGCATCATGCTGAACTGCGCAACTAAGACCCCTTCTCCGAGCGCCGCAGCTCCAGCAACCTCTACAAGTTTTGCGAGCCCAACTCCTAACGCAATCCCAACTAATCCTCCCGCCATGCCAAGCAATCCAGATTCCGTGAGAAAAATCAGGAGGACATCTGAGTTTTTTGCGCCAATGGCTTTCATAATCCCAATTTCCCGCGTTCGCTCAAGCACAGACGTGTACATTGTATTCATAATCCCTATCCCTCCTACAATGAGGCTTATCGCCGCTATTCCTACGAGTATGGTTTGCACGGTGGTCAGAATCGTGTCAAGCGTGGCGAGCGTCTGCAAGGGACTTTGCACCGTAAAATCCTCTTTGCCTTTCTCAACATCGCGTTGCCTTCTCATGACTTTCTCAATATTTGCCTGAACTTGGGGGACATCCGCTCCTTCTTTGACTTGCACGACCAGAAGGTCAACATCTTCTTCAATATTCAGCACCTCTCTGAACCTGGCTTCATTCATAAGGATGATGTCATTGAAAAATGGATTACCCGATCGCTTCAAAACTCCTGCAACCTCAAACGCTGCACCTCCAATGAGTACTTTGTTTCCTGCATGGATTGCTTTTCCATAGCGAGTGTCTCTGGAAAAACCGCTTCCGAGCACGACTTTGCCCTGGTCTGAGCTGTCTATCATTTTTCCTTCCGCCAATTTGACGTTAAGAACATCAAGAACGAGAGCACGTTCTTTATCCTCCTCGGGAAGATTCGTGATGCCCTCAAAATTTCGAATGTCATGATACTCAAACGACACAGATCGTATCATACGGTTGACAACAAGTTCAACTCCGGGCACTTGTTCAATAGCATCCCGATCGTCAAGCGTGAGAGGTTTGATGACGGTTGATCCCGGAGGTCCAAATCCTGTTCAGGATGCTTCTACGGTCAGTTTGTCTGTTCCCAGGGTCTCAAATTGTCCGAGGATAGCATTTCTCATCCCTTGTCCAAGAGAAATCAGTGAGACCACTGCGGCGATACCGATGAAAATCCCGATCATCGTGAGCCATGTGCGGAGCTTGCGCTTCAATAAGTTCTTCGCAGCGTAAAAAAAATAATCGCGGAGCACGGCTCCTCCTTATTTCGCATGCTGCTTCTTCCGTCCTATGAAATAGAAGAGTGCAGCGCCGATGACATGCGCGAAGATGAACAGCGCGATCCATAAATATCGCTGATAACGTTTCATGGGGGTTTTGATCATCGAATAGAGCATGAGCGCCCAGAATACAATCAGGATAACCAGGATTGGTGTTACAAACAGGAGCGTACTGAACATTCCAGAGCCGTTCTGCTTGGCTGAATTCTGGTCCATGCGCAGCGTCACGGGCACGACCCGGGTATAGCGTTGGTTGTTCGCGTCAAGATACTCGATGCTGACTGGAATATCGAAACTGTCCCCTTTGTTTTTCAGATCGATGCTGAATGTTGCAGACTCAAAATCATCGGAATCAACTTTCCCAATGTAGACTTCAGGAGACGTGAGCACGGTAAGCTCCTCTGACTCGATGATTTTGGCGTTCAACAGCTTCACATCAGTAAGCCCCCGGTTCACAAATTTGATCGTTATCTCCCCCGTTCCGCCTGCAAGGTTGCTTGACTCGATGTACACGGAGAGTTCGGGCGCGCTGCCAATGGGCACTCCGATCGTATTGTCCTTTGAGTAGTTTTTTCCGAGCTCATCCTTGAATACGATCTGCAAAGGCACTTTATAGAGTTTAGCCGCAGCTGTGGGATCCGCTGCGAGGATGAACGTAACGGTGTTCAGCTCCCCGGGGAACATCGTTTTCACAATCTTCTCGTTTGTGCTTCCTACAGGTATGATGGGCACTGTTGCAAGATCGAGTTTGATGCGGATATCTTTAAGCACAGAATCATCAAGGTTATGGAGTGTTACGTTGAGGTCTGTTGTTTTTCCCGGGTCAATCATGCCATTCTCTATAGCGATAGACTCAACAGCAAGCGTTGCGTCAAACGTGCTAATGGAGATATTGAATTCCTCCGGCTGCTCCCATACATCAACATTATACGCTTTGAAGCGAACGGAAAGAGGATTTTCTCCTTCAACGGCATTTTCATCGACCTTCAGCCGGTATTTGATAATGATGCCCTTTTCGCCTTGCTGTTGCGATTGGAAGCCTCCAAGCTCTCGCACTGCTGAATCTCCCGGCTCGAGGGAGAAAGGATACTCGGGAATGAGTTCAAGCGTAACGGGTGGCGTTCCTTGAAAGCCCGTGTTCTCAATCTTGAACCGGACATCAACGTAATTTCCCGGTTCGGCAGGGTCCGGAAGCTGGCTCATGAGCGATACTTTGATTCCGGGAGCATTAGCTATGGCCAGTGTTGTGAGCAACAGCATTGTTACAACGTACACAATTATTTTTATGGTTTTCATATGAGCACCTCTCTAAAGTTTTTTCACCACTTGACCATCTTTGAGTAAGATGATGCGGTCCGCCCGTTTTGCTAAATGCGGATCGTGTGTGACCATGACAATGGTTTTTTTATGCTTGCGGTTGAGCTCGTGGAGGAAGTCCAAGACGTTCTCTCCCGTGTGCGTGTCGAGATTTCCCGTAGGTTCATCCGCAAGGATCACTTCAGGGTCATTTGCAAGCGATCGCGCGATCGCAACCCTCTGCTGCTGGCCTCCGGAAAGTTCAGATGGCCTATGGTTCATTCTGTCTTTGAGCTGCACGATCGTGAGCAGCTGCTCAGCGCGCGCTGCCCGCGCATCCGCCGGGATTCCTTGGAAGATCATGGGCAAGGACACATTTTCAAGCGCAGTTAATGTGGGCAGCAAATTGAATTGCTGGAAGATAAACCCTATCTTTTTGCCGCGAATTTGGGCAAGGTCTGATTCATCGAGATGAGAGATATCTTTTCCATCGAGCAAAATCCTTCCTTTGGTTGGAATATCTAGGCAGCCCACCATGTTCACGGCCGTGGATTTCCCAGATCCGGAAGGTCCCATGATAGATACAAATTCTCCCTGGTAGACATCGAGGCTCACTCCTTGAAGCGCGGCCACTTCGACGTGGCCCATCACGTAGACTTTCCACACATCCTCAAGCGTAATTATGGTTTTTTTCATTTGGTTCTCAAAAAGGTTTCGATAATCGTTCCAAGGCCCGTGTACTGCTGCTGTAATGCCTTGACTTTGAGTTTTGTTTCCTTCGTGGATAGGGAAGGCATGCTCGCGTTCAGGAACTCCGTCATGGGATGCACCTGGAAACGCAGCATGTTTTCAAGCTTCTTTCGGGTCATCATATGAGCTGAAGTCTCGGCCTCATAGATCTTTGTCCTTCCGTTTTTTCCCGCAATCTTGACCATTCCAAGCCGGTGCAGCGTGGTTAATGCCTGGCTGATTGTGCTCGTGCCGCACTTCACTCTCTGTTTGAGCTGCTCCTGGGTGTGCTTGCCATAAAAGTAGAGCGTTCCCCAGAGTTCTCCATGGATGGCGCTGAGGCCCCAGAATTGCATGAGTTGTCCAAGCTCATGGATGATCTCCTGAATAACCTCCTCTTCCGCCATACGCGTATGGCAATGCGGTATGTATTTAAACTTTACGAAACACCAATGGTTATATTGTTTCTGAAATTATAAATATTTAGAAAAGTGAATGCCACAACCTTTATATAGCTCTCGCTGTCCCTTCAGCGCATGAGAAAACAGGATGTGAAAGACGCGCGCAAGCGGAAAATCATCGTGCTTGTGCTTGCGGGCCTTATGGTATTTAGTGTATTTGGCGCTGTCTTTTATGGCTTCTCGGATCCGTATGGGAGCGTCCGGTACAAAGGCATTGCGTTCACCCGCACGCAGAATGGATGGATGGCTAAAATCGATAAGCAACCCATGTCATTTCTTAATCACCCTCTTGATTTGGAATACATGAATGTGACCCAGGACATAGTGCAGCGCATCAAAAATCCTGTCGAGATTGATACCACAGGATCACTGAATGATCCCGCGAATGAAACAATAGCGTTGCTCCAGTATGATCTTGCGCGAACGCTGGAAAAACAAGGAGTTTATAGCATTGCAGGAGCTCTTGAGAGCAGTTCATACAACATACCTGTCATCACATGCCTTGACGCTACCCCGCAAAAACCTGTCATCCTTATCAAAACCGCCAATGAAACGATGATTCGATTGGAGCAGGATTGCATTATCCTCCAGGGCCCAACACCATACGATCTTGCCGCTGCCTCCGAGCGCTTGCTCTATATTATGTTAGGTGTCATGGATGAGTGAGTCAAGGATTCTGTACATTGCCACAGGCACTATTGTTGTGATCCTTTTAATATTAGGGATTGTTATCTATTTTTCTATGCGCGAGGTGAAAAACCCAACACCCGACCGGCTCGAGTATAACGGTTTCGTTTTCTTGCATTATGCTGACCTTTGGAATACGGAATGGCAGCGTGACAATAACCTATACAGCATTCATTTTCATTACAGCCCGCTGGAGGCGGAGTCCGTTCCCATCCTGCAAAGGAATCCGCTGGATGAGCGTTTTGATCAACCCACGTATTATATGACGTTTGACCCGCTCGCAAACAATACAGAATATTTCAAAGTGGCCGTTGGCGAGCTGCATCTAACGCTTATCAAAGTGTTTGGCAGAGACCTTGTGGCAGCGTGCACAGGCAATGTCACAGAGGCATGTTACAAGCGCCCCATCATCACCTGTGACAATAGCACGCACGGCGCTGTGTTTTACCTAAAGCAGTCGGGAGAGCCGTCCATTATCCTTGATGGAAACTGTGTTACGATCACCGGAGAAGATAAAGAGCTCGTACGGGCAGTGGATCGCCTCTTATACCATTGGTACCGCATTATCCCCCCGCCTGAAGAGATTCAGATTATAGGGTAAATTATATAAAGCCGGATTCTGAATGAAATAGCATGGAGCATTACTTCACGGAAAACCCGAAAAGCAGGGAAATCATTTCAGAGATAAAAGTGCTTGCGTTCGGAAAGTCGTATGATTTTTTCACCGCCTCAGGTTTATTTTCATGGAAGGAGCTCGATAAAGGCTCAAAGCTCCTGCTCGAATCTGCAGACATCAGCGGGAACGCAAGAATTCTTGATATGGGTTGCGGGTTTGGCGCTATAGGTATATTACTCGCGCTTCAGCACCCGCACGCAGCATTCGTCCTGAGCGATATTAATACGCGCGCCGTTAAAATCACTGCCTTGAACATTAAGCGTCATCATCTGAGGAATGCCATAACTGTGCAAAGTGATGGCTTTAAGAATATTCAAGGTTCATTTGATCAAATTCTGCTCAATCCTCCCCAGACTGCGGGGAGAGAAGTGTGCCTGAGGCTTATCAGAGAATCAAAAGACCACCTCAACCAAGGTGGAAAACTCACAATTGTTGCCAGGCATCAGAAAGGCGGAAAAACACTAGCAGTGTATATGAAGGAAACCTACGGAAATTGCGAGGAAGGAGCTAAAAAAGGCGGATTCAGGATATATGAAAGCGTCAAATCTCCTTAATCCCTTCTTCTCCCGGAACGACGAGCCGAAAGCCAACACCGAGTCGCATGAGCGCCGAGATGATCGCCATATGCTCTTTTCCTGTGCCAGAGATGAGGTTCACACCCACTTCCCATCCCGAGAGTTTTCCATGAAGCTGATTCACAATATCCACGATAATCTCCTCCAGTGCCTTGTCTTCTTTGATGAGCACAAATTCGTGCGGCTTTTCAGAAGTAAATTTCTCCTTGCCAAACGCGTTCGTGACCAAGAATGTTTTCTCAAAAGATCCTGAATTCATGAGCTGCGCTACATGATTCCATGTTCCTTTGCCCGTTGTCAGGCATGCGATGAGAAAGGTCATAAGCCATAAGGTAGTTGTGCGCCTTTATATGGTTTATGATCAAGGTTTATATAGTCCTTTTCTAAAGGACATCGCATGTGGAATCCCCTTAAGTCTTTTAGGCACGCGGGAATGCAGCGGCTGCGCGCGAGCGTCATTGTTGAAAAAGCGCAAAAGCTGAAGGATGAGGCAAGCGACTTCCACCAGTCCCTCTCCGATCAAAAACAAAGGCTCCAACAGAAGCGAACACTATTTGATCATTTGGCCAAGCTGGGCTTATCTTCATTTAAAGACTCTGAAAAAACCGTACAGGACATTCGGCACGTCATAACAGCACAGTTGCAGGCCGTGAAACAGGAGGTAGCGAATTCGGGGCATGAAGAGTACCTTCTGACTTTTTTTGACAAGGCAGCGATAAAGGAGATGAAGTTGTTCAGGTTTCAGCCAAACTTGGAGTATGGCACGCCCGAGTATGCACGCGAGTATGTAGCGCGGATGGCAAAATCCCATCAGGAATTACCCGGCTTAATCCATTCCATTCACACTGACTTGAAAAAAAGGCTGCGTGAACTCCACGAAGCGCTCGAGGCGCAACTCAAATTGATCTCTGGATCCATATCAATTATCCAAGTCGCAAGAGATCCACGGATGATATCCTATCTTCAACTTGAGGAAAATGCGCTTGTCGCAATCGAAAAAATAGTTGATGTTGATCTCAATAAGATTCGCGAAATCCTCGCTGATTTCTCAATCGCGTACGCGCATGACGCAGCTTTTGCAGGGGATGGGGAGCGAAGAAGGATATGGGATCAATGGAGACAGGAAGGCATGGTGTTTGTGCACATGACGAATTATTTTCCGCATCATGCGATCATCACATCAACGATAAGCGCGCAAATAAGGAGTCCGGGCGTTCCGGTGGATACGGCTCGTGATACAATTCACTTCACCGTGAATGGTCCTGTGTTGGGGCATATGGAGGGAGATTGGGCTGGGTATCCAGTGGGAATTTTGATTCCGGGAAAAATGTTTCCTCTTGACCGCTTGGCCAGTTTTGCCCGATTTGACTCTTGGATCTTTGGAAATCTCAAGATTCCCGCGGGGAGTGTTATCATTTGTGAGGACCAGATTCTTCAGGCGTACGCCAAATCGCAAAACAGCACTCGAGATCAGATCATTGCAACGTACTATCATCTCGGCATTCATATCTATGTGCCTCCTCAAGGAACATCCGCATATCACTCTTGTCGTGATTTCATAAAAAACTCGCAGTATCAGTATCAGGCCGCAGAAGATGGTACCTTTCCGACGGATACGAAGTATGCGCAGTCCATGGGTATTGATTCCGGCCGGCACGCGTACTACCCTGAAGCAGACTTGGAGACGCTTCCCCAAAGCTTCGTATCCGCTATGCGAATCATGAGGCAACAAAGCAGTTATCTCGCATCAGGATTACTCAATTACAGCCGTTATGAAGTCAAGACAACGCCGTTAGTGATTTGGGGCACAATTTCAGCCTGTGCAACTCAGCTCTCCGATGCTCGCTTTCGGAGAGTAATCCCCGTGATATTATCCACTGTGATGGAGTATATGAAATTTGCGCTTCCGATATGGGAAACCCAAGTTTCGTTGCTGCGCGAATGCCTGAATGACAAGGTTCCTGTCTCAAGCGCAGAAATCAAGAGTTATTGTGAGGGCATTGAATTTCTCTGGGGCAGGGAACTACAGTATCAGTGCCCTGAAAATCTCAGAATTGCATATCCGAATACCATAAAAGCCATTGAATCTTTGCTTCCAAGATGGACTCGAATGCTTACAAACTTAAAGAGTATCTATGAACCTCTCCTGAGAAAGTCATGGGCAAAAGAGCCCGTGGCTCAATTTGCATAATGCACTTACAACCTCCCATGCTGTAAATACCGTTCTAAATCCTCTTCATCAAGATCCGCATGGGGATGTTTGCTCTTTTTCTTCGGAGCTATCATCATCTTATGCACTTCTTTTTTCTGCTGCAATAAATACCCCCCATAGAATAATCCGCACGCAAGCCCGGCAAGATGCGCTGCGTGCGCAATACCAGTATCATGAAACAGGCCAAAGATATCGATAAGCGCAAAAATAACTCCTGCAGTCCTCATGCTCATCGGAACAACAAAAAAGAACAGGACTTGTAAATCCGGCAGCAGCATGATCGTGAGTCCCAAAACCGCCATAATCGCTCCCGAAGCTCCGAGTGCAGTGGGATAAAAAAAGGACGCGACAAAGCTTGCGATCAATCCAGACACAAGATATGCCCCTAAAAATCGCTTTGTGCCAATCCGCTGCTCAATGAGCGATCCAAATAAAAACAACGCGTACATATTGAAGAGCAGATGCCACGGCCCGCCATGCAGGAACATGGACGTCAAGAGAATCCATGGCCTTTGAAAAACATCTGAGGACACCAAGGCATACGATTCAGTAAATCCGGGGATAAAGTATTGGAGAGCAAACACTACCACATTCACGAGTATCAGAATCCACGTAGCATTTCGTAAGCGCATATCCTTTGGAGAACTCAAGGGTTTTTATGGTTTGCGATAAATCGCTGCTAACCCACATCATGACATTGCCATTCTGCCATGAAGGACTGGCTGGAATCAACAATAAATCCAAAGACACTCAATCTTGGTTAATTCCTAATCCGCAAGCCTTTTAAATGCCCCCCAATTCTTCTTTCTGGGGACTATGGAAGAGCAAGCATCAAAAATGTCGCTGAAAGAGAGAATCATTGCGTTCTATGATAAGCATTACAAAGCCCTGTTATGGATTCCGATAATTATTTTCGTTCTTGCCATCGCTCAGATTGGCGTACAAATAGCTACGACCGGTGACTTTATTCAAAAGGGAGTTTCACTCAAAGGCGGCATTACCGTAACCGTACCAACGGAAGAACTTGTCAACCTTGAGGATGTGCAGGCAAAGTTGCGCACAGAGTTTCCCGGGAACGACATTAGCGTGAGGAGACTTGAGCAGGCAGGCACATCTGTTGGTGTAACAATTGAGGCGGATATTGACGGCACGGATGAGGCTCAGTTTCAGGCATTCCTCATATCTATTGAGAATAGTCTCGGCTTCCCGCTGAATAAAAACTATACCGTAGAGCTCATCGGGAGCGCATTGGGAGAATCTTTCTTTAAGGAAGTGTTTCGTGCGATGATTATAGCGTTCGTGTTCATGGCGATTGTTGTGTTCATCACGTTTCGTTCATTTATTCCCAGCATCACCGTCGTATCATGCGCACTGGCAGATATTCTCGTTACGGTTGCGGTTGTGAATCTGATGGGGGTGAAAGTATCAACTGCGGGAATCGCAGGTTTTCTCATGCTCATTGGGTATAGCGTTGACACAGACATCCTCTTAACCACGAGAATGTTGAAGCGAAGAGAAGGAAAGCTCATGGATCGCGTCACAAGCGCGTTCACGACAGGAATGACGATGACGCTGACAACGTTAGTAGCCGTGGGCGCAGCGTTTTTCTTCACACAGTCCGAGGCGCTGCGGCAGATAATGCTCATTATTCTTATTGGTCTCGTTGTTGACATAATTTTTACATGGATTCAGAACATGGCGATTATCCGCATATATCTTGAGAAGAAAGGGTGGGCGCATGAACACGAGGCTTAAGAAAACCCTGCTCAATCCGCGCGTCATCATTTCCCTCGTATTTATCGTTCTTGCCATCGTCGCGATTAATCCAGACCTGACACCGGAAGGCGCCGCGATTCGCA
>Ga0209542_10004301_pt1 | contig 29395 bp, 37 predicted proteins | sample RifCSPhighO2_01_FD_184028 | JGI IMG/M metagenome (GOLD analysis project Ga0209542, IMG submission 184028) | Soil microbial communities from Rifle, Colorado - Rifle CSP2_plank highO2_0.1 (SPAdes) (version 2) | ecosystem: Environmental > Terrestrial > Deep subsurface > Rock core/Sediment ... | reverse complement strand
AGGGATGTTAACGCCTCGCTTTTCAAAAAAATTATAATGCCGTTTGAATTTGTGATGATGCCGGTAGTTACTTTCTTATTCACGGCTTTGCCCGGAATCGACGCCCACACAAGGCTTATGCTTGGAAAATATTTGGAGTATCGTGTTACTGAGAAAGTTTAGTTTTTCTTTTCTTTTTTCTCTTCCTCATCTGCCAACGTCAGAATTCCGACAACAATAAAGGCTGCAAAAATCGGCATTATAAAAGTAAAACGGTCGACTTCGTCCTTAAACAAAATCAAGGCTAGAACTACTCCGATAGCGGCAATAATCCCCGCAATCGTCCAAGTTTTGTTTTCTTCAAAGATTTTTATCAGGCGTTTCGACATTCTGTAAAAGATTATAAACTAACAGGTTGTAGAATTTCACCAACAGGATATACTTGTCTTGCGAAATTAATTTTGGATGAAAAGAATCATATTGCTTCTTTCGATTTTGATAATCCCTCTTTTTCTATTTACAAAAAGTATTCTCGCACAAGATAATCAAACTCCCCTTGTTCCTCCAACAAAAGATGAAATACTGCGGGGCAAAGTTATCAAAATTGCAGAAGAAGGAGAGAGGGAAATAGTTGACAAAAAATATCCATATCAGATTGTCGAGGTTGAATTTAATGAAGGATCGGAAAAAGGCAATGTCAAAAAGATCGACCATGGCCAAACTTTCACAATCACCGAAGCTCAGAAAGTAAAAGGTGGGGAGACGATAGTTATCGTAAAGAGCGAAAGCCCAACCGGCAAGGAACCTATATATCAAATTGTCGATACGTACAGGCTTAACAAAATCCCGGGTATGCTTGTCGTCTTTGCAATTCTGGTAATTTTCCTTTCCAAATGGAAAGGCGCAGGCTCGATTTTAGGTTTAGGAATCAGTCTTTTGGTAATCGTTAAATTTATAGTCCCCCAGATTTTGGCAGGCCGCGACCCGCTTTTTATAAGCATTGCCGGCTCTTTGATAATTTTGGCAAGCACCATTTACCTTGCCCATGGTTTTTCCAAAAAAACCTCGGTTGCCCTTTTTTCAACTTTTTTGTCTTTGATAATTACCGGAATTTTGGCGGTTTTATTTGTAAATACCGCCCATCTGACAGGTTTGGGAACGGATGACGCCAATTCCCTGCGATTTGGACCAACGTCGATTATTAACTTTCAGGGGCTTTTACTGGGCGCAATCATTATCGGAACATTGGGAGTTCTGGATGATGTGACAACAAGTTTATCTGCGACCATATTTGAAATAAAAAGCGCAAATTCCGCAATCAAATTTCAGGAATTGCTTTCAAAGGGCTTGAGAGTCGGCAGTGAACACATAAGCTCTTTAGTCAACACGCTGGTTTTGGCCTATGCAGGCGCATCGCTCCCGATTTTTCTTTTTATAATTCTTAACCCGTCACATCAACCCCTGTGGTTTATCCTAAACAGTGAAGTAATTATGGAGGAAGTAGTGAGGACTTTGTCAGGAAGCATTGGCCTGGTGATGGCTGTACCGATAACGGCAATTGCCGCTTCGTGGGTTTGTTCGTATGTTGCAAGCGAAAATAAAAAATAAGTCAGAGATAGCTACATTCGCGGGGGGTTGTTTTTGGTGCACTGAGGCGATTTTTAAAAGGTTAAAAGGCGTTGAAGCGGTAACTTCCGGATATTCCGGAGGAAAAATTGAGAATCCCACTTACGACCAAGTTTGTTCAGGCACAACCGGTCACGCCGAAGCAATCCAAATTGAATTCGATCCAAAAATTATTTCCTTTGAAAAACTGCTGGAAGTCTTTTTCAAGCTTCACGATCCGACTACCCTAAATAGACAAGGCAATGATGTCGGAACCCAATACCGGTCTGCTGTCTTTTACCACGACGAAAAGCAGAAAACGCAAGCCGAAAAAACAAAATCAAAAATGCAAAAAGTTTACAATGGCAAAATCGTCACCGAAATTGTACCTTTTTCAAACTTTTACAAAGCCGAAGGCTACCACCAAAATTACTTCGAAAACAACAAAAATGCCCCCTATTGCCAGGTAGTAATCGATCCTAAAATCCAAAAGTTATACAAGGACTTCAAAGGAATAACCAAAGATGATTGACTTCAAATCAAAAACCACAGCAAAACACCGCAAGTTTCCTTACTTAAGACAAAAATTCAGCATCCGAAAATGGAAAAGCAGATTTCCTTAGCCTCTATCCCTTGAAAATGAACCTCTGTTATTATCTCTTCTGCCGCCGTCTTCTTTTGGTCTTGATTCATTAACTACCAGCTTGCGCCCGTCCATTTCGTAATTATTAAATTTTTCGATTGCTGCTTTGGCTTCTTCTTCGGTTGACATTTCAACAAATGCAAAGCCTCTGCTTTGGCCGGAAAATTTATCCGTAATTATGTTGCAGCTTTCAACCTTACCGGCTTGTCCGAACAACTCTTCTAAAGAGTCCTGCTTTGCCGAATACGGAAGATTGCCAACAAACAGTTTTTTTATCATTACTCTCCTCCTTTCTGCTGATTTATGGGATTTTCTGACGGAGTTAAAAAGGAAATTTCTAACTACACATACGATCCAATCGAGCCTATAAATTATATAATCATTTAACTCAAGTTTTCAACTTTCGTTAACCGATTATATACCTAAAATACTCCTACAATAGAAACAAATGATGTATTTTACGTATAGCATAAATAGGGTTTTGTCTATAATGAAGGTGATTTATGGGAAAAAACCTAGGTGCATTTAAAATCAGGGTTGGCCAAAAAGTGCTGGATTACAGACTAGGCGCAAATCTAAATTTAGACGACGTAAGAAATTTTTTCAGCAGGAAATACACAGTCAAAAAATTATGGCAGGGCCCACGGCACGTACTTGGAGAAGTTGAAAAATCAGATAAAAAACTCTTCCTTAAACTTTCAACTACCGAAGGCATCGGTGTAGTTACAAAAAATGAATACAATTGGAATGAAGAATTTAACAGCCAAATCAAAAGGTCAAATTCAGACTATTGGGTACCTAAAAATTACGACTGTGGATTTTACAAAAATAAACTATTTTATCTGATAACCGATAGATTAGAAGGGGAATTTTTGGCAAAAACACCTGTCGCATCAAAAATATCGCAGACTTTTATCGCCAGCCTCCCAGACGTCATTGCCTTCTCACAGCTGATTCAAAGTCTTAAGGCTAAAAATCCGGACCAAAAAGGCATTCACCATGAAATTTTTTTAAACAAAACAAAATCATGGCTTGATGAGATACCCAATGATATACAGACAAAATATGATCTTGAGGAACTTCATAAAACAGTAGAAAAAGGTGTTTCCGATTTGGAGGCAAGGCCAAAACATGGAGATTTTGCGCCATGGCATCTGATTAATCTTGAAGACGGACAGCTTGCATTAATCGACGGCGAACATGCTTTAAAAAACGGGGTCGAGCTTTACGACATCGGCTATTTTATTCAAAGAGTCTTTTCCGTTTTAAAAAATCCCGAGTTGGCAAAAGACATTTTAAATTTGCTTGATGACCAAAGGTTCGATATCAAAAAATTAAGGTGCATTCTTGCGGCCAGGGCAATCGGCGGATTTTTGGATGAATCACTTGCACACACACCGGATTATTCCTATGCGGATAAATTCAGAAAGTGGATAATCACCCTCGGCGCGTAGTCTTTGTTATGATTAAAATAGACTAAAACTTTACTATGGAACTTACCCCAATCAACAAACTCTTAGATCTTACCTCAAAAGTGGCAATCATCACGGGCGGCGCAAGAGGAATAGGCTTTGGTATAGCCTTTCGCTTTGCCGAGGCGGGAGCAAAGGTAACAATTGCAGATATTGACAAAGAAAAAGCAGACGGTGCTACTCAACAATTAAAAGCCAAAGGCTGGCAGGCTGCGGCAGTCGCCTGCGACGTATCAAAGGCAGATGAAGTCGGGAATATGGTTGCCGAAACTGTCAAAACCTTCGGCTCAGTAGACATCTTGGTAAACAATGCCGGCATTTTCCCAAACATTTTAGTCATGAATATGCGTGAAGAAGATTTTGATAAAGTAATCGATGTCAACTTAAAAAGCGTTTTTCTTTGCACCCAGAAAGTTGCCAGGCAAATGATCAAGCAAGGAAATGGCGGAAAAATCATCAATATTACCTCAATCGATGCTCTTCATCCGTCTTCTGCAGGCCTTGCACACTATGATGCTTCCAAACACGGCGTTTGGGGTTTTACCAAAAACGCGGCACTGGAACTTGCACCTCACAAAATCTGGGTCAATGCCATTGCGCCGGGGGGAATTGCAACGCCCGGAGTTGAAAAAGTCCAAAAGAGCTTAGAGCTTCCCCAGGGCGTCGACATGCAAAAACTCATTGAATCATTTATGGCCAAGATTCCAATGAAGAGGATGGGCGAGGTTGATGATATTGGAAAAGTAGCCCTATTTTTGGCAAGTGATATGGCCTCATATATTACCGGAGCGCAAATTGTGGTAGACGGCGGGGTCCTGCTTTCGTAAGTTTAAAATGACAATAGATCCAGAAGCTTTTCGGGCTTAAGTCCTCTTAGTAAGATCCTCAAGAGCATTAACGGCAAGAGCAGCATATTTCTCGGAGTGAACGGAAATTTCTCGATGATCCCCCTTTACAGAGTAAAAGCCGATTGTATCCATACCGCCTTTTTCTTTTGCAATTTCCATGACTTTTTCCATCGGGAATAGGGTGTCATCAACTGCATGTATTACGGAAACTCCTATACCTTGCTCTTTTAATTTTGATAAAGATTCATATATATCCGAAGCGGAAACTACTCTGGCTTCTTTCAAAGTCCTGATGGGATTTTTGGCGGCATATTTAACAGCTTCGGCAAATGCGCGCGACATATTTCTCTTGCGTGAGTTCCTGAAAAAACGCCCTGTGTCTTTTGCAATCATTTTTCCCCATCGCCCCATGAGGTTTCTTAAATGATCGTTACCAATAAGCCCGGCAGGCTCGACAAAAACAATATTTCTGATTCTTTGAGGCTAGTATTGACTCTTAAAGATTTCTGCCGCAATTATTGCCGAACGCGCTCCTTCGGAGTGGGCAATAAGATCAACAGTTTTAATTTCGTTCTTATTAAGAGTGTCTATTAAGGCTCTTGCTTTGTTGTATTCTGATTGTTGGTATCTATCTTGTGTTTCAGCCCCACCCCATCTTGGAACTTTTATAGCAATTGCCCTTCGCCCAAGATTTGCAATCGTCCTTAGTGTATCTTTGTGTGTTGCCGGAGTTTCTCCCCAGCCCGGGATAACAAGAATAGGCACATCATCCTTCAGCATCTCGGGAACAATGTCTGTAACTTCCAAATCCCCTGCAACCCTTCTGATTTTTTCTTTATGCACAGGAGGGGGCATTGGTGTTTCTGAATTCTCCATTAGTCTTAGGACTGATTATACTATCAGAGGCTAGCAGAAGCTAAATAAATCATGACGGGCGGCGGGTTTTGCTTTCCTAATCGTTTATCTACTTTTTAAGATATCCAAAGCCTGCGCTGATAATCGGAATCATAAGATAAGTGAAGCCAATGTCTTTGAAGTAATCGGCCAAAGACATCTTCATTGGTCCCCAAGAAAACATCAGAAGGTCAATGGCAACGCTTACGGCAAGCCAAAGGACTCCAAGCTTAACCCACTCCTCAAGTACAATACTTTTTACCTTTCTGCCGTACAAAACCGCAAAAATAACAACCGCCAAAACCACAACAATCGGCATAATCGACTCGAAAAATATCCTGTCGCTTGCGTGTATTGGAAAAATTGCAAATGCAACTGCAAAGGGAATCAGCCAGACCAAAAACCCATATGCCAAAGCCAATTTTAAGTTGGTCACCGCTTTAATTTTACCACTTGGTAAAATTGATTGATGGCGCAGAAGAAAAAATATTGGTCAGGCGAAGTTACCAAGAGGAGTTTTGCGCTGGATCTGGAGGAGGGTGTTTTTACCTGGGACAACCCCAAAAGAATCGCCTTGAGTCTTAAAAAATCGGCAGAACAAAGTACAAGGCGTAAGACAACCCCATTTATGTCGGCAATGAGCATGCTCAACTTTTACATAAACCGCGCCGGCAAAAACCTGAATCCTGAAAGAAAAAAAGTGCTTGAGGAAGCAAAAATGGAGCTTAGGGAATTGTTTAAGAAATAACTTTATTCTGGATGATTTCCGAGATTACTTTTTTGTATCGTAAAAATTAGTAACATCTTTGAAATTGTAAATGCGCTCATTATTATCAAATGAAAAATAAGTCCTATCAGGTAGAATTGGTAAGTTCGTTTCAAAGTAATAGTTCAAAATAGTCCGAATCGTATTAACCGGGCTTAAATTTGGCCCAAACCCAATTTTTTCATAATTTGCAGGTTTAGAAAAATCATCTTTGTCTGGCAAATAAACAGCATTTAAAATTGCTCCATGGATGAGATATGATTCTGAATTTTCAGGTACTGACTCGCCATCTCCGTTGAAATATTCAAGCGGCAGATAAGGACCTTCATCGGATTGAAAAATAATTACCGCAGGTCGGTCAGAACCCGAATGAATTTCAGAAATCAAAGATCGCATAACTACATTGGCACATTGAATCTCGTTCAGGTAGCCGCTCTCCGCAATTTGTTGTGAGGATGTGCTCAGGGTGTAAGAATCGCATTCTGGAGAAAACACGTACGGGGGATGCGGAAGAAGAAAGTGCCCAAAAACAAACAATGGCTGAAGTTGATTTTTCTGCCTATTTATTCGATGCAACCTGTAATCTAAATTTAAACTTATCTTATTAAACCTTTCTGTCCCGGCAAAAAGTTGTTTCTTCTCAATAATTCCATAGCATTTAGTAACGTTCTTTCATAAATGTACAAATGGAACTCGTCAAAATCTGCAAGCAGATTGTAGTTTTCATCTGCAATACCTTTTTTTTGAAGTGGGTCCCAAGAACTCCCAAATAGTACATATTTATAACCCTGCGATTTTAAAAATCGCGCTAGCTGATTATCTTGTAAGAGTTGGCTATAAACATTAGCTTGATCAGCTTGTTGATCACCCAAAATGTCAGTCAGAAATTGAAGGTAGGACATATTAAGTGACGAGCTCAAAGAAAGAAAGGTGTTCGGATAGTTGGCATAACTTCTGTCTCCAACCCAAAAACCATTTGATCTTAAATGATCAATGTGGCTATCATTTTGAAAATCAAAATATTTTTCTAAAACATCATGCCTAGGATAACGATCAAAAACAAAGTAATAGATATTCGGCTTAAAATTGGACGCACCGGAAGTCTCTATTTGGCCTAAATTTTTGGAAACATATTGCTGAAGTTTTCCGCCATCTATCCATCTGTTTATTTCAAAAGGGACAATTTTAACTAAATTTATAATGAAAATGGTGATGGAGACTAGGGAAAAAAAGATAATAAATCGCCTGGTTAATTTAGTCTTAAAAAGAAACCACACGGTTAGAAGCAGAATAATCCCATATGTTCCGAACAGAAGCTTATTTAAACTTAGCGGTAAACTACTCGATAATTTAGCTTCTCCTACGACTAAAAAAATGTAGCCGAAAGAGAAGAAAAGAATAACCCAAACAGCAGTAAAAACACTTGCTTTTTCTTCGTTTTTAAATATTGCATAGGCAACGCACCCACTCAAAACCATAAAAACAAATGAGTACAGAAGAGGAACTAACATTCGCTCAGGGCTAAGAAAATTTAAATTGTGTGCATAGACCGCCAGGGTAGGAATAATCGAAAAAAGAAAAGCAGGCAACCAGATTATTTTTTCTTTAATTAAATTTGTGAAAACGACACGTTTCTTCATCTTTTTCTTTCCATGAGATACAAAATACGGAGTGAACCATTCCCAACCGAGTTGCGTTTAAGAATTCTGAAATATTTCGAAAATTCCCCCTCGAATGTTTTTTGATTATACCAAGGGAAAATGTCTTCTCTGTTTCGAAGCAGAATTTGAACCTTGCTGTCTTCTTTCGGAACAAACTCTATTATCAAACTCTTACAGATTTTGGCCAAATATGAACCAATCATCGAAAAAAGAATATTCTTGCTAATGCAAAGATGGTGAACTAAAGCTAAAGCCATAGCCAAATCACTTGGGCCTCTGCGCTCAAGCGATTTACGCTCTTGGTGAGCCCAGCCTAAATCAGCGGTGGGATTGGTAAGATCCACTAGCAAAGGCAAGATATTCGTTTCGCCATTTTGTCTTACTTGCAGGTAATTATTATTGACTGCAGAATGATCAGAATCTAAAGAAATTGTCGCAATTCCCAAACCGGCAGCTATTCGGCTGAACTCACCCGTATTTGCGCCAAGGTCCCAAACATTTTTCGGTTTTTGTCGAATTAAATATGATTTAACAATCTTTTTTTTAGCCTCAAAAGCCGCCTTTGAATAATTCATCATATTGGAATATTCCCCCCATTCCGTCGGGGTTTTTGCATACTTAATATTTCGAATTAGATTTTCCAGATTGTCAATAATACCCAAAAGCATGTTTTTTGTCAGAAATTTACGGGTTTGTCTTACCAGGGAAGGGTTATTCCCATACTTTTTTTGATTGCGCGAATGCAGATGAATATGTGCAAGAATTGACAAATTAAAATAAGTAGATTTCGGTAAAAGCCGACTGGTTAGATCTAGAGGAATACCTTCCAAATACCTTTCCAATAGTGGTACTAACCTGGAATCTTCCTTACCCATCAATAGCAGGGGGCCAAGAAAATGTTGACAAAACTGAAGATAAGCAACCCACGGTAAACCTTCTTTGTAATGTTCAAAAGAGAGAATATCGATCATAATTGGTTTCCCTGCCAAAAACTGAATATTAAAAGCGCTGGCATCCTTAAGGCTCATATTATGATCAAGACAAAACTTTTGGATTCGAAGCGTGCAAAGGGCTGCGTCCTTCAGCTGCTCAAAACACCATTCATATGGATAGGAGATAAACGGAATATTTTTAGTTTTTAGAATGGCAAAAGCTTCACTATCTGCATTTTTGAAGTCAGAAACTTCCTTAAATGGGATCAGCAGTTTTTCGGCTACCAGTTTCTTGTAAAGGCCTGAGTTTTTGGAGTAGAGATAATCATTCTTATACGAGATATTCACTTGCCGGTAAATTGTGTTGCCCAAGTAGAAAACAAAACCGCTGGGATCGCGAAATGAGCTAGCTTCTCTTATTAGTTTTCTTTTTCTCATCAGCCATTCTAGACTTTCTAAATAATCTTCTGAAAATTGACACTAATTTTTGCCAATACACTTTAAGTAAATAAAGACCACCTGCGACAAATCCAATCATTAATTGAGTTATATAGCTGCCGGTTCCGGGATCAAGATAGGCATAGGTAGGCTTGGCGAAGACAAAAAAATAAAGAGGAAGCAAAAAAATAATCGCCAACATCGCTTTGGCAGTCTACCAGATTAGTTTTTTTATTAGCAAACTCTATAAATGATTCAGACTCAACCTTGATTGACTTTTATATCAACCGCGCGGGCAAAAACCTAAAACCGCAAAGAAAAAAGGTACTCGAGCAGGCAAAAGTTGAGTTGAGAAAATTGTTTGACAAATAATTACATCTGCCCTAATCCCATCTGCAATTTTCCGCTTCTTTAATAATTTTCCTCATGTACGAAACTGCCTCCAAGGGATATTTACCTATGGCTGTTTCCTCTGAAAGCATTACCGCATCTACCCCGTCAAACACGGCATTGGCAACGTCGGAAACTTCGGCTCTGGTTGGCGTGGAATCATCCGTCATGGAAAGAAGCATTTCGGTTGCGGCAATCACAAATTTCTTGTTGGATATGGCAATTTTGGTAAATCTTTTTTGCAAACAGGGTACCTTCTCCAGATTAACAGCCTCGCCTAAATCTCCTCTTGCAATCATAATGCCGTCGGAGTTTTCCAGAATTTCGGTGAAATTATCCACCCCGTCTTTTGATTCGATTTTTGCAATTATCGAAGCACCCGAAGATAACTTTTTTATCTTGCGAAGCTGGTCGCCGGATTTAGTAAACGAAACTGCTATAAAATCCAGTTTATTCTGGTTGAAGTAATCGATGACTCCGTTGTTTTTAATATCAAAAATCACCTTTATTCCCCTTTTGGTTTTTCTTAAGTTATCAAGGATTTGGTCATACTGCCGAAAATTTCCATAGGCTGTGTTAATTCGGATGAAATCAACTCCCTCATCCAGCAAAGATTTAAAAATCTTGAAATCTAAAGTCGCCGGCCCAATGGTTGCTATAATTTTTGTTCTCATATCAGAGCCCGTTTTCATGAATGACTTTGCCGGACAAAATTGAACCTGTCTACAATTAGCTCACTAAATCCTGCAAAAGGTATAGCAACCATACTTGCAATCAAAACTATTTTTAAGCTAACCGGTTCACCTGTTGAAACAAAGATGGCAATTAAGTCCTCGGCAATACCCATCAAAACTCCAAAAATAAAAAACTCAACAAAAATTTCCGTCTTCCTGCCTATAAAAGGTATGTTTACCTTATCTACAACCAATTCACCAAAGGCCGCAAAGGGTAAAGCAATTAAAGTAATGAGAACAATAATTCTTGCGGTTATTGGTTCTCCCGTGACAAAATAAACTGCAATTAAATCCTCAACTATTCCCAAGCCGATTCCAAGAAATAGAAACTGTAGAAAAAATAGAAAATTTTTGATCCTAATTAAAATTTAGCAGAGATTGGAGAGAATTAAAAACTGAGCCTGCGAATTTGCTGCGAATTAGACCTTGATTAATTCTTTGATCAAACCCAAAATATCTTCATGGGCGCAGCATTATTAATTTCAATAACCTCATTTGCCGTTTTCTTTTCTAAAATCGCAAGTTTCCCCCTAAGAAACTGGGATGAGGCTTGGTATGCGGAAATAATTAAAAACATGGCGTCTGGGAAATACGGAATCCTCATGCCCTTCTGGAACGGGCGCTATTATTTTGACAATGCTCCTTTATATTTTTGGCTCTCAGCGCCGATTTTTAAAATTTTCGGGCAGGGCGAGTGGCAGGCAAGGTTTGTCTCAGCAACAGCTGCAATCTTTGCCTCTTACCTGATTTTTTTAATTGGCAAAAAGTTAAAAGACGAAACAACTGGCCTTATCTCAACTTTGGTATTTCTGACATTAGGCGGAATGGTTATGCGTTTTGCGCACGGAAACTTAGACGCACTTTTGATCTGTTTTTTTCTTGCATCATTCTATTTTTATTTGAAAAGTAAAGAGAAAAAAATGTACGGCTTTATCGCAGGTGCATTAATTGGACTTGGATTTCTTATAAAAAGCTGGGGGATTGGTCTTTTTCCTCTAGTTTTGATTTTTACTTATGCGTTTTTCAAAGATAAGAAATTACCCCGTAACTCATCGCTGATAATTTTGGGCATCTTAATATTTTCTTCGTGGTGGTATATATTGGGAATTTCCAAATTCGGCAGTCAGTTTATCAACTGGTACATTTTAAACCCGTCCGAAGGAAGACTCACGGATCCTTTTGTAAACTTTTCCCTGGAATATTTCAGGTTTTTTATCCGCGATGTCGGCTTCTGGTTCTTGGTGCCTTTTGCCTACCTTGCTCTGAAATTCAGAAACATCAGGAAGCTTGATAAAAATATCGTAGTCCCCTTTCTTTTGCTTGCGGCAAGTTTTGTATTTTTTCTTAATTTTTTATCCGATAAATCGGACTGGTACATTATCCCCGCCCTTTTATTAATTTCTTTTGTTCTCGGTTATTTGGGTCGTGAACTTTACAGATCGTATCCAAAGCTGGCAATTAGTTTAATTTCGTTGATATTTATTGCGCAAATTTTCAATGTAATAAGGGTCGAAAATATTTATCCCGACAGATCAAAAGTCGGGGCAGAACTTGGGCTTCATGCCAAAAATTTGATACCTGAAGGAGAAAAAATTATTCTCAATGATCAGGATTTTACTTCGTTCCTTTTCTATTCAGATCACCGGCAAATTTATACTCTGGAAAACAAAACGCCCAAAGAAAATGAATGGTGGATACTAAATTCCCAAAGCCTTTTGCCGTTTTTAGAAAAAAACCCAAATACCTGGATAATTACAGCCAATCTATCCAATTTGCCGTTTGAGGTTAAAAAAGAAGAGATAATTGACTATTGGGGCAATTACTATTTTCTTAAAATCAATTCTGCTGGTGAATAATTACCCCTGCCCATGCCAACCGGGACGATTTTCGAACCTATTTAATATAAAACTAGAACTTCGCCAAGTAGGAAAGCAAAAGAAAGGTGAAAACAAATAAAGAAATTAGAAAATCATTCGCGATAATAATCCAAAACCTTCTTGTTAATTTCTTCCACGAGTCTCCATTTATTGAAAATGAATCTATCTAATTTCCCTTTTTTCTTTTTCCCTCCATATTCTGTAGTTAAACCCACATTAATAATATACTCTCCTTTCTGTGTTTTCTTAAAAACATCGCTGTTATTCTCTATAGTTTGCGAGTCACAGAGAAAAATAGAATCAGCAATGTCAAATTTATCTCTAGCAAATCTTGTCATTAATACAAAATGGTTTTTAGCAACTCTGCCAAGTTTTATATTCTTTCTAACTTGAATGCCTTCAGTAAAAGCTGTTTTGACTTGTAAGGTAATAATTTTTGTGACTTCTCCAATATGAGCAAGAACCAAGTCGATACCTTTAACATCTGTTTTAGGTTCTGGCTCAAAAGGAAGCCACTTTCCTTTTCCGAGAGTCAAAAATAAAAAGTTAACTCTATTTTCACCAATTCTTCCCTTTAAGTGACTATTTATGTTAGCGAGATTGACAGTTGAAAATAGAAGAGTTTTTTTCTTAAACTCATCTCGATTTTTCTGATGCCTAAGTTTTTGGCTCTTACCTATTTTCTCTCTACGTAATTTTTCTTTATCTACAATGCTAATTCCCTCTCTCCTTTCATCTGGCCAAGGTTGTCCTTTGTTCCAAGCTACTTTGGTTATCATAAATTAGGCTTATTATTGTTTCATGAATTTATCAAGCAAATCATCAATTTCACGCATGCTATTGAATATCCGTCGACCTGTTGGTAGTTTCCTAAACTTAACCAACCCTTTTGCTTCATATCTCAACCACGTCTTAAGGGTAGATGGTAAACCACGCTTTTTTGCCCTGTTTCTAAATGCACCAAACTGTAAAAAGCTTTTACGTATATTCTTTTTAACTTCGGCACTCGTTGGAATAATGGTTAGGGGAAACTTGCCCCTACTATTAGCAAGTTTTTCTTTAACTGCTTCTCGGATAAATTGGGATTTGCTCATTCTCAAATCATGCGCAATCTCAAAGACTTCTTTGTCTAAATGATCATCCACTGGAAGATTCCAGTGAGTTTGCTTAGTTGTCATTATAAGTATTGTAGCATATGTAGCAAATAAGCCGACCTATTAGATTCTAACTGTTATACTTATCTGTGCGGTCGAACCGCCTGATGGGATGATTTTCGAACTTTATCTGGAAGATTTTAATTCTTTGTTAACTCTATCTGCCAAAAAAATCTTAATTAAAGATTGATAAGGAACATCCTTGGAATTGGCTAGTTGTTTTATTCGTTCAAGCAAGAAAGATGGCAACCTTAAGGAAATGGATTCAGTGCTAGGCTTTAGCTTGGATAAATCTAGCTCTACTGGTCTAAAATAATCGAAATAATCACTCAAGTCGTGAGTCGCCCAGAACTCACGTTCTTCGTCCTCATTTTTAAACTTTGGTATTTTTTTAAACTGTTTTCTCATAAATAGTTCTTTCCTTCTTGCTTTGATCTCTTGCAGAGATAATTCTAATCTTAAGACTTCGAATTGCGAAAATTATATATAATTTTCTATTCGCATTTGTAATTCCTAATGCTACAAATCGCCCCTCAGTTTGCGAATGCTTTACATCTTCCAGTGTTTTTAAAGGTTTATTAAAAAATATTTCCTCTGCTTCTTTAAAATAAACCTTATGTTTCTTCCAGTTTTTTTCTAAATTTCCCTGATCCCAATCAAAGGCCAAGGGAACAGGTAGCTTCACTTTACAAGTATATTATGGAAATATACAAAAGTCAACACCGTCGGGGGTGATTTTTGAACCAATAAGTTCTAATCTCTGCTGTGGTTATCCCTGTTATCTTTGCCGGAGTTACTATTGGAGCTACTGTTACCATTTTGCCCTTCGCCGGAATTGGTACCTTTGATATTGCCTTCATTACCATCGTTTTTATCTTCAAGTTTTTTGAGAGTTTCGTCGATTTGCTTTCTTTCATCATCGGAAGATCTTTCTCTGGCATTCTCAAGGTTCCTGACACCTTCCTCAAGGTTTCCGTTGGCGCGGCCTTCGCTTTTGGCCTTTTGGCTGTCTTCTGAGAAATCATCAAGGGTATTTTTGACAAGTTCCGGGTCTTCTTTTTGCTCAACTAAATCCTTAACCTCCTGGCTTCTTCTGACAACAATACCCTGCTCAAGCGAAGGCTTTAAGGAAACCGCTATATTTTCAGAAAGCCGCTTTATTGGATAAAGAACGTCCCCCGGCAGACTTTTCTGGGCGAGGGCTACGGAGCCTGATGCCAAAACTAAAAGAATCAAAACAAAAGCAATAGTCGGAGCAAAAAGACGGGGCCACACGAACAATTCCTTCTTTCTTGTACCCAAAAGCTTCACCAAAAACTGTTCCTTTACCTCTTCTGACCGGGGAAACCTGCCGATTTGCCGGAGGCTTCCGGCAACCTCGCCTAACTCATCTGCTTGCGCTTGAGACAAGCCTCTGATTTTAAGTTCTTTTGTCAAATCGTCATTTCGCATCATTCATAACCTCCTTCAATTTAACCAGTGCCCGATGCTGCAGAACCCTCACGTTGACCTCGCTTACAGAAAGAATCACCGCTATTTCCCTGGCCGACAACTCCTCAACAAATCTCAAAATCGCCACCCTTTTTAGATTCTCCGGCAGACTATTCAGGGCCTTCCATAATCCGTCAACCTGCTCATCATTTCCCAGTTTCTCAAGTAAATTCTCATCGTAAAATCCCTCATGGCGCTCATTAATTGGAACCTCCTTTTTCTTGCGGTACCAATCGACCAAAAGATTATGGGCAACTCTAAAAAGCCACGCCTGCAAAAAATCTTTCCTTAAACTGTCCCAGGACTCCCAGGCTCTGGTAAACACTTCGCTTGTCAAATCCTCCGCAAGATGAAAGTTCTTTGACTGCCAATAAAGGTAACGGAATATTTTATCTGAATACTTCCGGTAAACCTCACTAAAATCATCCTCTCTGGCCATAAAGCGGATTTTACCACGGCCTATGCCCTAGTATGTAACGGATGAAACCCGTTTTCGTTAAAGCCTTAAAAGATGAAAAAAATCCTGATTCCTTTTTTGGGAGATCTAATTTAAGCCTGCTTTGCGGTCGGCTTTCCCCACGAACATCAAGTTTTCGTGGGGACTCCAGATACTAGGTGACAATTTTAGAAATATTGATTAGGAGGCTATCTTAACTCTCTTGCGGCGCACAAGATTTCTTCTTCTTTCTTCCGTTGACTCTCTCAGCTGGCGAATTGCGGCAAATTTCTGGTTGACAATTTCCTGGCACGCGTCATCCGGACAAACACTTTCCTCGTGGGTAACCATAGTACCCTTGCCTTCGTGCTTTGCTTTCCACTGACGCAGCAGGACACGCACCTTACCGCAGCGGATACATACTGTTTCTGCCTGTTTTAAAATAATTTAAAACCTCCTTAATTCAATTACCAGCGGTTGCCGGATCTTGAATAATTACCCCTGTTTAGATTCGGTCCGCTTCTGTCTTCCATAGGTCTTGCGACGTTTACGACGATTTTTCTGCCTTCAATTTCAAAGTTGTTGAACTTCTTGATGGCTTCATCGGCTTCCTTATCGGAACTCATCTCAACGAATGCAAAGCCTTTGCTTTGGCCGCTATACCTGTCTGTAATCAGATTTAGACTCGAAACCTTACCAACCTGCGAGAATATTTCTTCAAGTTGCGCACTGGTTGTTGAAAACGGAAGGCTTCCAACGAATAGTCTTTTTACCACGAATATCTCCTCCTTTCTTGTTAAATTTATTCTTAAATGAGAAATGTATTAAGAGAATGTGATACGAAGAATTTCCCTTCGAAGTACCAAAAAACTTTTAACTACTCAACTTAAGTTTGGTAATCATATCAGGTAACTTGCCTAAATGCAACTATAAGCTATTAATTACCATAATTTTCTAATGACATCTAATAACTTACGTCAGATTTGCTCTGCAAGGCTGACATGAGTCTTATAGACTCACTTTGGAGAGAGCATCAACTCATTTCTTTGGCAATTCTTTGGCAAAGACCAGGAAAGCCAGATCACCAACCGAAGCTGGCTGTTCATCATGACCGACTTTTTCCAGAATGTTTTGCCTGTTAAGAATCCATGACCTCTTGTATCTGGCAGTTGTTTGTAAAATCACCGTAGGCTCACTGTAGCCACCTAAGTAACTATCCTGAAATTTGTCGGCTAAAGCAAAACCGGTAACCTCAAAACAAAATGACTCGTTGGCCTCATTTTTTACCCCGATCTGAGCTCCTACGCCTAAGTATTCAATGTCTGCAAACGGACTTCGTACCCCTCCCCAACTGCTATGGCCGAAAACGTGGATTGAATATATTCGGTGATCCACTGATGTTGCAATCCCATGATCCGGAACTGGCCAGGTTATCCGAATTTCTGATACAGGTATGCTATAGACAGGCTGAATTCCACTTTCGACGTGGATATTCGGGATCACAAGGGAAGTCGGCAGGAAATTTTCTTCCCATGCGGACTCGCAAGAGATCGGCTGCGGTTGTTCTGAAGAGTCAGCGATTTGCATATTTTCCCGGGCGATCTCTACTGTTGACTCAGGTGTTGCCTCATTGATTACGGACTGGGGTTGAGGGGTTGGTGTAGGTTCAGACACTATCGGACTGGGGACAGGAATAGGTGTTGCAGTTTCTGCTATTGACGTTGGAGTAATTTCCCTTGAGTATCCGGATGAGAAAAGGTCAACATCACTGAAAAAATATGCCGAACGTTGTGGTGAAACTAATCTTTCGACTTTAGGCTGTCCATCATCTGATGTTTGTGAAGGAAATTCGGGGTGATCCGCGGAACCATAACCTATATAAGCACCTAGAACTGCAGGAATCAAAACAACTCTCAGCAGTCGAGATTCTTTCACTTCAAGTTCCTAATTTAGCAAATTTTGCGAACTTTCTCTAGCCTGAAAACTGCATATCTTAATGATATTCAAAGCCTTTTTTTAGATTGTGAGATATCTACTATATTAGCCTTGGAGTCATATGCTATAATCCCCACTCGTATTTATATTCGCTCGCAGAGCACCAAGGACTTTAGTCCTCGGATAATACGAGAGAGCAAGTACACTGCTTCCGAGTTCTGGAGTATCTGCTCGCTCATGTAAACTTGAAAAGAAATGCCGAGGCCTTTCAGGCCTCGGAAGTTTATGAAGCTAAGTATAATCGTTCCTACATATAACGAACGGGCGAATATTAAACCGTTACTGGAGACTATTCGCGCGGGTTCCGGCGGCCGCGACTATGAAGTCATAGTTGTAGATGATCATTCGGATGACGGAACCTGGGAGGAGTTGACACAAGAGCAAGCTAACTATCCTCTTAAAATCTTTCGAAAAACGGGCAAGAAGGGAAAAGCCTACTCATTAATCGAAGGATTTGAAAAGGCCCGAGGAGAAGTTATTGCCTATATCGATGCCGACCTCCAGTATCCGCCGGAGGAAATATTCCCAATGGTTGACAAGCTCGAAGAGGCAGACGTGGTTGTTGCCAACAGAAAGGTCTATGAAGACTCAGCACACCGAAAGTTGGCAAGCAGAATTTTCAGGACTATTTTTGGAAAAATCCTTTTTGGTATCCCTCACGATACCCAATCCGGCCTAAAAGTCTTTAGGAAAGAAGTCTTAGAAACGGTAAAATTTGGGCCAAAGTCGGCCTGGTCATACGACTTGGAATTTTTAACACGTGCCCATCAGGCAGGCTTCAAAATAGAAGCCCACGATATCTTATTCAAAAAAAGGCAGTTTGGAGTTTCGAAACTAAATTCTCTTTCTGCCGCTTGGGAACTTATAATAAATGCCCTGAGTTTAAGGCTTCGGGCCATTGGTCCGCAAAATATTCCTGCTAATGGTCCAAGCATGGAGGGGGCTGGCGTTGGCTACAGAGGCCGAAAGTACGTAACCCACACCACACTTCCCCATAAAGAATCAGCTTTGGTTAATTTATACCTGTGGCAGAAATTGGCGATTTTGGTGCTGGCTTTCATTATCTTATACGGCCTTACGGTCAACACTCTTCTTACCTTCCAGATTGTCGTCGGAATTCTAAGCGCAATTTACTTTGTTGATGTCGTCTTTAATCTTTTTCTGGTTTTGCGCACTTTAAAAAAACCGCACGCAATTAAGGTCACAGACGAAGAACTTGACGCCATTGATGAGAGTAAATTGCCTATTTACACAATTCTCTGCCCGATATACCGCGAGGCCCATATATTGCCAAATTTTATCAAAGCAATTTCCGAACTTGATTGGAATAAGGACCGGCTCGATGTCATTCTCTTAATTGAAGAAGACGACCGCAGAATGATTGAGGCGGTTGAAAATATTGATCTACCTGAATTTGTCAGGGCCGAGATTGTACCGGACTCTGAACCAAAGACCAAACCGAAGGCGTGCAACTGGGGGCTTGCCAAAGCCAAAGGCGAGTATGTGGTTATTTACGATGCTGAAGATATTCCCGAACCTAAACAACTAAAGAAAGTTTACCTGACTTTTGGCAAGGTTGCCCCGGATGTCGTTTGCCTTCAGGCGAAATTGAATTATTACAACCCGCAGGACAATATCTTGACAAGACTTTTTACGGCAGAATACTCTCTTTGGTTTGACGTAATTTTGACAGGTTTGCAGTCTTTGGGTACATGTATTCCTCTGGGAGGAACCAGCAACCACTTCAAAACGGCCGATATTAAAGCTCTTCAGGGGTGGGACCCTTTCAATGTTACCGAGGACGCCGATTTAGGTCTTCGGCTATTTAAGAAAAATTACAAGACAGCCGTTGTCGATTCAACTACCTTTGAGGAAGCAAATTCAAGAATTAAAAACTGGATCAGGCAAAGGTCCAGATGGATAAAGGGCTATATGCAAACCTATCTGGTTCATACAAGAAATCCTCTTAACTTCCTGACTTCCAAAGGTTACCATGCGCTGATTTTTCAGCTTTTGATGGGCGGCAAGATTGCTTTTATTCTAATTAACCCGTTTTTATGGATAGCGACTCTTTCGTACTTTATTCTCAACCAATGGGTTGGGGATACCATTGAATCCGTCTACCCGAGCTTTACTTTTTACATTGCGATAATCTCTCTGGCTTTCGGAAATTTCCTGTTTATGTACTACTACATGATAGGGCTTGTCAAAAGAAGCCACTGGACGCTTTTAAAATATCTGGTTTTTGTCCCATTCTACTGGGTTTTGGTCAGCTGGGCCGGTTTTGTTGCACTTAGGCAACTGATTTTCAAACCGCATTATTGGGAAAAAACCGTCCATGGAATTAACTTTCTGGAATCACAGGGGGCATTGGATATTGATAACCGGGAAGATCTGATACCCAAAAACATTGCCGAGGGCAGGTTTGAAAGAATCAAAAAATTGAAAGAGCCGGAAAAGGAGGCTCCACAGCTGGTCTATGCCTGAAAAATCGCCAATTTCTACAATAAAACGGTTTTTTAATAAACTTCCGAGGCCCGAAAGGTCTCGGTATTCTCCCTCAAGTTTACATGAGGGAGCAGATACTCCAGAACTCGGAAGTATGTGTTCGCTCTCTCGCATTCATCCGCAGACTAAAAATACAAGGTCTTCTGCGAGCGAATATGGAGTGGAAAACTCTTTGGAAAAACACGGCGCAAAAATCCTAATCTTTTGCCTTTTTTCGGTTTCTATAGTTACCTTCGTCCATTTTTACCAAACCGGCCTGGGACTTACCTACAATGACGCCAGATCCCATCTTGATATAGGAAGAAGAGTCGTGGAAGGACTGACGCCGGGGCTGGCTCAGCTTGGATCTGTCTGGCTGCCACTGCCTCATTTATTGCTGATTCTTACCGTCTGGAATGATTTTATGTGGCACTCGGGATTGGCCGGAGCTTTAATTTCCATGATTTCTTATGTTTTCTCCGGACTTTTTATCTGGCTTATTTTAAAGAGGCTTGCTGTTTCACCACTTCCTCGACTAATAGGTGTTGCTATTTTTGCCGCCAACGCCAATATTCTCTATCTTCAGTCAACGGCCATGACAGAACTGCTTCTGCTTTTGACTTTAACAGGTGCAATTTATGAAATTATTGCCTGGAGTCAAAACCGCAATGACTACAGTATTGTCAAAGGAGCATTCTGGGTAATGCTGGCAACTTTAATAAGGTATGAAGGCTGGTTTTTGTTTATAGTGGCGGCTGTACTCATTTGGCTTTACACCGCCCGCGAGAAAGGGAAAAAAGCAGCCGAAGGCATGCTGATTCTTTTTACGACTCTCTCGGGGTTCGGGATCTTTTTGTGGTTTTTCTGGAATAAACTTATTTTCGGGGACTTTTTCTATTTCATCTTCGGCCCTTACAGTGCCCATGCCCAGCAGGAACAACTTCAGATAGCAGGCGATCTTTTGACAAAAGGCAATTTTCTCTTTTCTGCCAAAATTTACTATTTTGCAGTTTACTACTGTATCGGACTAATAACGGTAGTCGCGGCAATTTTGGGCGCAACCCTGATATCCCTCGACAAAAAATTGAGCCTGAAAATCCGAATGGCCGCCTTGGTCCTTCTTATATCGCCTGTTGTGTTTAATGTTTTGGCGCTTTACTTGGGCCATTCGGTTGTCTTTATTGAAGGTCTCTCCGGCAAAAGCTGGTTTAATGTCCGCTACGGAGTAATGGCTTTGCCGGCTGCAGCCGTTTTTTCTGCTTACCTTATTGATAAATCAAAACAGATGAAATACGTTCTGACCGCTGTCTTTGTAGCTGTAATCGGCTATTCTGTCTTAACTTTAGACAGCGCAGTTACCATAGCAGATGCCAAATACGGCTCCAGCGGCAGGGATGTCAGTCAGGTCGCCGGCTGGCTTAAAAATGACATTAAAGATGACCACCAGTCAAGAGTTCTGATCGCTGCCGCTTCCCATGATGCCCTCATCTTTTCGTCCGGGCTGCCGATGAAACAAATAATCCACGAGGGAACCGGCCCCTTCTGGGAAAGCGCCACCCAGACACCAGACAAGTGGGCAAAATATATCGTAATGAGAACCTACGACACGAATGATTCCGCATGGAACAGCCTTAAAGACAACAAATATGCTCTGGAAAAATATGAAATTGCCTACAAAGGTATTTTTGCCGACATCTACAAATTAAGGCCGGAATACGAAAGCCACCTTGCAAACGACTTTTCGCCAACCGCCTTTGACTTTTCTGAAGAAAAAATTACCAGAAAAAAGTAAAATTATTAAACAATTATCAAACTTGGCTTTTCTAAATTTTGTTGAAAAAAATCAGGACTCCGATAACAATAAAGAAAACTGCGGCTATTTTTTCAATAACATTTGTAGAAATAAACTTGGCGCCCACTGTCCCGATAACAATGGCAATTAAGGTAGCCAGAGCAAATCCGAAAATTGCGGAAACAAAAAGAGTTAAGGGCGATTTTTCTTTGGCACTCAAAGCAACAACGGCCAATTGAGTTTTGTCCCCGAGTTCAGCCAGGAATATTAAGAGGAAGGTTGAAGCAAATAATTTTAAGTCCACGTTTGCCAATTAATTATATTACAACTCAAACTTCAGGGTTTGGGGCTTGGGGGGATTTGCTGTTGATTTCCTTCCAGCGGTGGCTTTTGCATTCCGCCTTGCGGCTTTTGATCTGCTTTGGGCGGAGGGGATTGCGGTGACATATTCGGTTGTCCTGAAGGCACTGTCCCCTGCTGCATCATTGGATCCTGATCGGGTCCTTGCGGTTTTGGAGCTGTCCGTCTGCCAAAATAGAAACCGACTGCTCCGGCAATTACAATTCCAATTACCACCCAAGTCAAAATTAATGCCTTGGCCGCTTGCGACATTTATTCACCTTATACTTTCAGTCTAGCAGGAGGAGGAAAATTAAACAAAATCGGGTTAAATAAGCTACGCTCTCCAATGTCAACGCACTTACTTGTCCCGCCGAAATTTTCTTGATCTTTGTAGCTTTATGCGAAAAAGATAACGAACGCGGAGAACGTTTTTTCTAGAAACTGAGGGGAAGTTTGAACCGATATTTTTTAGATTACAAAGTTATCGCAAGCTCGCTTATAATTCTGAAGCTAATTTAAAACCTTTTTTCTCATAAAGCTTATCAAAGCTAAAAATAGCATTTGCTGCGTGGACATCTGCAACTGCCATAACAACACAATCGAACAAAGTATTCTTCTTACTTGTTGTGGGACTGAAGTAACCTAAAGCTTTCGATAGAGTTTCCTTATTTACCTCAGCTACCTGTACTCCAGATCCTACTAAAACTTGCGCAGCCCCATAGGCACTTGCCGTGCTACTTAAGACTCTTTGTATATGAGTTGCTGCTTCTGCTATAGCCGTAGCAGGATAAACAACTTTGGCGCTATTATCTTCAAGATACTTTGTGATCCTTAGTGCTTCTTGATGGTGAATATCATCAGGATTATGCTGTGCGATAATCCCGTCTGCATCCATCACTACAGTTAAGCTTTTATTCATATCTAATCAGGTTTTATTCCCCAAAGAAGCTCATCAATTCTTTCAGAACTATTTTTTGGTCCTTTAAGTTTGTATTTTTTACCAAGTTCTGCAAGTTTAAATAAGGCTTCAACACCAGCACTGGCATTCTTCTCTTCCACCTGAAGACCTTTTTCAATCGCTAACCTTATAACTTCCGCCTTGCTTTTGTTTTGGTTTTGAGCAGTTTGAGTTATTTTTTCCTCTAAATGCTCAGGGATATAAAGATAAGTTTTTAACATGAAGATATATTAACATGTTGTACAACATGTTGTCAATCTGCTCCCCGATGTTAGCGCCAAGTCAGACTTGGCAGTCGAGTTTGACTCGACGCACCTACTTGTCCGCCGTAATTTTAATGAAGGCGGAGGACGTTTTTTCTGGAAACCGAAGAGAAATTTTAGCCTAAATTCTTGATCTTGCCTGCGAGGATCGCGGGTTTTTATTAAGGTGTGTCCGCTTCGGCTGATTTATATTTTAGTAAACGGAAAAGTCCTTTAGATGGTTTGTAAACCTTGTCGGGAAATCTTTGGACAAGTTTCCAGACGCATCCGTTGACCGTTTTCGGATGAAAGTTGTGATCTGATGCCTTAATTTTTGAGAGCAGTTCTGACCAACGTAGACCTTCTGGATGCTGTTCGAGCAAGTCAAGTGCTTTTGCGTTTATACGATGTGTAACTGGAGACTGCATAAGACCATCCTTTCCGATAAATACTCCTTAATTCTCCAATTCTTGTTTTAACCAAGGGCACCAATTTTCTTCCGGATAACCTTCTGTGCCATGAAAGATAAAAACTTCTGATTTCATAAACCTGGGGAGATTAAGAACAATTCGGCTCCCCAATGTTAGCGCACTTAGGACGTTTTTTCTAGAGACTGAGGAGGAGTTTGAGCCGATATTTATTTGACATTTTAGCCTCAAAGCAGTATAAGCTGTCCAAATGGCAGCTGAATTTGAACAACCGACAAAGGTTGAAAGTCCACTCCCTCCTGGCCATAGATTACTTTTCCCTGGGCCAGGATTTCTTTACGGCGGGGCTTTCAAGGCAGGACAGTTGGTTGACGAAGACCCTCGGGGTTTTTCATCAATCATTCCACGAAATGTACTAACGGAGCAGGTTAAAAAAAGTCTAGATGAACTTGGACAGGAATACTTACATCTACTCGCTACCCTAGCCACCCATGTAGGTAAAGAAAACTTAACTATTGTCAAAAACAAATTCACCATGGGCAAAACTGACCCTGAGACGGAACAGATGGTACTCACAAGCATTGACTATCCCGATTTTGAAGAATTTGACAATGCCCATTTCCAAGCTTTTATAGATCACCCAACAGTTTGGACTCGGGATGGCTTTACCACAATTGGTCCTCTAACTTTACTCCATCCAGTCTATTTCCAAGACATACCAAATTATGATGGTACTGTAAAATCTCTGTTTGCGGAAGGCGGTTCTGTTCTCCATGCTAAGGATGCAATTTTAGTCAGTGAGGGTCTATGGCCAGTTCGAGATCAAGACAAAGGTTTTCAAAAACTCAAGGAATTCGGTTTTAAAATCGCACCTCTACCGTTAGTAGACCCTAAAAAACAAACTCTCGAGCCGCATCATACCCACATCGACACCCATGCTGCTCTAATTGTAGATAAAGACAATAATTTGCAACTACTTGTCGCCGAAAGTTACTCAAGGCAAGGTCATGGGACCCGAAAAAGAATCAGGTTTGCAGCAGAAACCATCGGGGCAGAGACTTTTGAAGTAGACGATAGAAACTTACCGCCGTTTGCCCTCAACTTTATCCAGTTTGCAGACAAAAGCGTTGTTGTAACGAACAGCCAAAACTCTGACTTAATCTTAACTTTGCAATTAATATTAGGTGAAGAAAAAATAATAACCCCACATATACCCTTAGCGAAAATTCCGACAGTCCTTGGCGGTAGTATCCGCTGTATGATAAATACAATCCCAGAATCTGTTTTGAATGGTTTAAGGAGCTGATTGTTCGCCTGTGATATTGACTCACTTAAACCTATTTTCTGGAAACTAATGAAGAGTTTGAACCGATATTTTTATAAGCGAACGATTTTCCAACTAATTCCAAATTCCCCTTTTAGGTACAAAAATGGCTGGTGCATAAATATTAGAGTGTTTTCTCCCCATAGGATATTCAAAAACTTGCAAATCCTGACCCTCAGAATGTCTTCCCACTGCGTAATATAAACCTGGAAATAATGTATCTCTAATTGTGTTTGTTCTAATAAAAATCCCAGGCGGTATTAAATCTTCTCCAGTGCTTGTTCTCCAAGCAAACTCCAAATAACCTACTGTGGAAGCATCAGGAATAACCGCTTTCAATTTTTTAACACCCAGTCTTGCTCTAACTTCTTTCAGTTCCTCATTTATTAACCTCTCTTGCTCCCAATAATCTTTTAAATTACTCTGCGGTACGTAAATTTGTTCCGCTCTAAAGGCAATTTCCGTATTTCTTAAAGGATGTAAACCAAGCATCGACTCACTGGTTAATATGGTGGGAGATAAGGTGGAAAAAGATTCTTGAACGACTGTTTTAAGCGACTTTGGCTCCCGAGCAGCTTTAGCTATCCTTTGAAGAGATTCATCATCAAGCTGCACTACTGAGTAGCCAAAATGAACTAGCGAAGACTTTGTCTGCTCATCAAAAACTCTAATTTTTAACTTTTCTTTTTCCTGACCAGAGCCTCTTTCAGGCGGTTGTTGAAGTTGTTGTGGTTGGCTTGGGGTTTGGGTTTCTCCTGTCTCCATCTACTTTCATAATAGCTCTCTTAAGAAAATAACAAAAGAATTTTTGCAGGCTGATTTGAGGCTGAGTGTTAATACACCCATATCCCTCAATTTCGATTGTCCTTTGACGGGGGGTTTATATATGTCGGCTGGTGTAAAAGTAGTTGTCGGACGCGTCCGCAGTGTCCTTTGGCAGCCTAAATCCAAATGGGACTCCCAAAGAAAAATTAAAAATATACGTATGGTGTCTTTTAGGTCACGACAATTTGCCTTGTGGCCCAAGAAATTTCTTGTAATGTTAACCTGCATATAAACCTTCTACCACTCTTGCATACTGACCGATTTTCTGAATTGCACTTTTCTGTGATTTGCTGGATAACGGGTTCGAGTCAGCCAGAAGTCTGTAAATGAGTTTAAAACTTAATTTTATTCTTCGCCCTGAGATCTTTTTACTATAATTGTTTTGAAGACGTTTGTGGACAATTTTTATATTATTTTCGAATTCGGGACCTCTCCACCCTCTTACCACTCCCTTAATACCAATAAAGATTAAACATAAAAGTAAACTAATGTCCTTTCTCAGGGTGTGCGATTCTTTCGCATCCTTATCCAAAATCCACTCGCCTCTTTTAAGTACATCCCTTCCATACAAAAGTTTAGCTTTGGGCTTGATAACCGTATTTGAAAGCTTGGAAATATAATAGTCAACCTGAAACAAACCAAATTTAGTCTTGTGAATAATCAAAGTCGCACTACCTCCAAGCGGACTCCAGCTTTTAGATTGGTGCTTCACTAGTACTGGAGCAATCTTTTGAGATATATTGTTCTGATTCTTAATTACAGCCTCAATTTCCTCATCTGCAAAAGTGAACCAAATATCCAAATCGCTAAACTCATCCTTATAGCTTGTCGCTCCCGAACCAAATTGATGTATCGCAACTGGCTTGAACTTACCAAATACTTCAACAATCTTGCTTAATAATTCCTCTCTACCTTGAACCCTAGCTTTCTTAAATTCCTCTAAGTTCATAGGTCATAAAAGGCAAATTAAGACTTAAAACTTTTTGAGAGTTCTTCAATCTGCCTTCTGCGGATGATGAGTTTAGGGTCGGAGTCGGCTATTTCTCTGGATGTGTCTAAGTGTTTTCTCGCTTCGTCTGGCTCATCACCTCTTAAAAGATCGGCTAGCTTCATATGAAGACCAGATTCCCAAACATGAACTAAAAACGGATCAACCTCTGATGCACCTTTCTGTATTTCACTAAGACCTTCAAAGATAGCTTTCTTGCCTTCTTCTTTTCGGCCGTTTCTGTATAAGGCTTCACCCAGGTGGTATCGATAATCACCCTTCTCGGATAAGCTACCTTGATAATTCTCAAGCGCCCTCTGATACCAGTTAATAGCTTTTGAAAAATCCTCGAAAATCATTGCAATTTCGCCAAGTCTGAAGTAACAAGAACTTAATTTGTCTTTGATGTCATGTTGCTGGGCAACTTCTAGACTGGCTTCCGCTTCTTTCTGGGCAATAATTGCAAAGGTTGTATCCCTTGTGAGAAAGTAAAGGTGTTTAAAAGTTAAGACCCTACTTTGTAGTGCCTCGCAAATACCAAGATAATCTTTATCTTCCTGGTACAGAACAATAGCCTGGTCAAGTTCTTTTAAGGCTTCCGAGTGTTTATCACTTTCCCTTAGTTCTTCTGCCTGCCTGTGATGCTCTTTTGCGGTCAATCTTTGTTCATTCATAAATTAACCTCCCAAAACTTTCTTGCCGAGTACTACTGCTTGTTTTGGATCATGCAACACAATCCAGCTTATGTTCTTGAGTGAACCCAAAGTGGCCCCGATATCCCTTCTGCTCAAATTTCGCCTTAAGATATTACCTTCGATAGTCACCTGTCTATTGTAATTCTTATCGTTTCTTGAGACCCAATTAAGTCGGTGAGCTGTGCTATATAGATTATCGATTTCTGTGGCATCACTGCCAAGTTTCTCCGTTACTCTCGCCAACTCCATAGTAGCCGCAGCTTGGGTGCCCAGATCGCCATCTCGCTTGGCAAGCTCGATCACCTCAGAGTATATGAGCTTTGCCAATTGCCAATATTCTTGTGTCTCATGCCTTTCGTACATTCTTCCGTATTCACGTAATTTAACTTTGGACCAATCTACAGATTCACCCGTAGCGGTTTTTGCCAGTTGTTTGGCTAGTATGTGGAACTTCTTTTCTCGCTTAATGGCTTCTCTTGCTCGATCCAAAATAGTCCTTCTTGTTTCTAGGTCTTGTGTATCGTGTGCAAGGGAGTTTATTGCCGAAAGCTCTTTGAAGGCTGCATCCACGTACACTAAGGCTAACTTCTCTGCCGTCTCTTGACGATCGTCTTCCGGGATTCTCTTTAGTTGCTCCAAATCCCTAATAATTGCTTCTTCTGACCAAATTTCCTTGGCCTTTTTTGCGGCTTCTTCTGGTTTACCGAATACACGTTCTGTTTCTACTTCGTCTAATCTTTTAATAAACTCCTGAATAATGCGGTCTTTTTTAGGTTTGGTAACTACTTCGCCTTCAGTTATAAATCTGGCAATCTCGTTAAGATTCAGTTGTCCGTGAAAGACTTCCAATGGATGAAAACGAGAACCCATTACTTGGACCATTTCGGGTGTTGGCAGTCTTTGCCAAGGAGGGTTAATTATTGGAGAATCGCCGTGCCACTCTTCTATGTCGGCATTGTGTCTTAGTACTCGGCCATCCCTCAAAGTGACTTGGTTATTTAAGTAAACGCCTTGAGAATAGTTTTTATTGTAAAAAATTACTACCTCATCACCGTCACTGTCGCCCCAAACAACTATTCGGTTTTTGCCTCTTCGATCCTCTGCATCTTCAACATCAAGGTATACAACTTCTTTTGGTAATCTTTCACCCCAAGTTGAAGGTTCGCCGAATCGCTGAACCAAATTTTTAGCATTTTGGAAAATTTGCCCAGCTAGTTCTCGCTGGCTCTCGTTCAATTGTAATTCTTTTTGCCCTTCTCCAGGCATATCAATTTCATTATGCATTTAAATCACCTCTACCTTCAACAAAATATTTCTTTGGAAGACGATACCTCATAAACAGTCAGGGATTCTATGCTTGGTGAAGGATAGGAGAGATTGCCCACTTATATCTACTTCCACCGTTATGGGGATTGCGTCCAGCCCGATTACTGCTGCTGACATTATCTTGGCTAACATTTTCTTCTAGGAGGGCAGAATCGAGTGTGGTAATAATACCACGAACCTCGCCTGATTTCTTGGCGGTTTCCGCAGAAACTGTATCCGGCGGCAATGCCTACCAAGAAACAGATTAAACCAAATATTGGCAATTTCATGTTTCCCACTTAGAGCGACTTTTTGCTAACCAAAGTAACATAAGCCCGACGTTATCACCTACTTCATTCCAGAACTTTTGATCATTCATACTTACCCTTCGATTGTTCTTAAAAATAGCGACCGATCCGTTGCGATAGGTTTGAATGTCCAGCGCCGAGTAATCGCCGGACCTTACCCTGTATGCCGAAGCAACTATCCTTGCGTGTAAACTGAGAAGCAGTTTTTCTTGTAAGTTTAAGGATTTAGCGATGTTTTTGAGACTTCTTTCAAAACCTGTCATCTTTTTTACTTGCGAACTTTAGCTTTGTGCTGGATTTCACAAGTCCAACTCTAACTCACGTTTTAACATGGACAGATCCAACTCTTCATCATCGCTTAAGGCGAGATGGTGTTTCTTTTTCCA
>Ga0209542_10004300_pt1 | contig 29396 bp, 29 predicted proteins | sample RifCSPhighO2_01_FD_184028 | JGI IMG/M metagenome (GOLD analysis project Ga0209542, IMG submission 184028) | Soil microbial communities from Rifle, Colorado - Rifle CSP2_plank highO2_0.1 (SPAdes) (version 2) | ecosystem: Environmental > Terrestrial > Deep subsurface > Rock core/Sediment ... | reverse complement strand
GTCATGGTGGTTTCCGAAGAGTGTTTTTACGCGGTCGACGGTCCTTGGTGTGATGCCAAAGTAGCGGCCGTAGCGATCCACAAAGGAGTCCCCATATTTGCGCCCGAGCCAGTACCACAGCACGTCGCCTCCCAATTCGCCGGCGGCGAGCGCTATCACGGTCGGCGCCAGTTTTATGACCTCGAGCTTGAGAAGAACCCCCGCAATAAGACTTACAATGGGCCCCAAAAACATCGCTGCCGGGGCCATGATGACGTAGCTGAATTCGGAGAGGAGTTGTGTGACGAGGTCGGCCCCCATCTAAATAGTATACTCTAGGGTACCAGCGTCGCTCTATGAGGGACTTACCCAAGATATACAAACGATACTTCACGAACGTCGATTTTTGCATAGCCGTATTCGTCGCCTCGGTTATTTTCATCGTGGGAGTCGCGGTCAGTTTCCTTGCCGGGCTCTATGCCACGATCCGCGCGAGTAACTACGTCGAAGACATCGTCCTTTCCAACGTGCCCGTCTGGAGCGTCGACGAGGCGTTCGTTGTCGGGACGTTCGTCCTCGTCGGTTTCGTGTTCATCGTATTGATCGCACGACCACACTGGATCCCGTTCACACTCTCTTCGCTCGGTGTTTTTTACGCGATTCGTGCGCTCTTCATATCGCTCACGCACCTCGGGCCTTTCCCTGACAAGGTCGAGGTGCACGACTGGGGGGCCGCAGTGCAGAGTTTCATCGGAGGTAACGACATGTTCTTCTCGGGGCACACGGGCGCGCCCTTCCTCCTCGCCCTCATTTTCTGGCATACCAAACCGCTGCGGTACGTCTTCCTTGCCTGGTCAGTCTTTTTCGCGATCGTCGTCTTGCTTGGGCATGTACACTACTCCATAGACGTCATGTCCGCTTTTTTCATCACGTTTGCCATCTTCCATCTGTGCGAGCATCTGTTCGTGACGTATCGGCACCTCTTCCACAACGGCCTTCCGGGGCTGGAGCTGTAATACCCAGTTCACACGAACGTCATCCTGCCCAATAGGTGTTATTATTTATTAACTATTTACTACTAACTATCCCTATGGACGAACGAACAGCAGACAAAGTGATAGAGGCTACACATTGGCCACGGATGATGGCGGCAACGGCGCTAGGGGTCTTGGCGCTATTTCTATTGGTAGCCACGATAAAGGTCCTGAAAGAGTACCGATTCGTCGGAAGCGGCGTGACCGCCACAAATACCATTTCAGTTTCGGGCAACGGAGAGGTCTTTGCGGTACCCGACATCGCGACGTTTTCCGTTACGGTCCAAGAAGAGGCAAAAGAGGTAAAACCCGCGCAAGATGAGGCGACCAAAAAGAGCAACGATATCATCGCATACCTGAAGAGTGAGGGTATCGATGAAAAAGATATTCAAACGACCGACTACAGCGTGTATCCACAATACGACTACATGCAATCAGCGTGTCGCGAGGGATACTGCCCGGGAGGAAAGCAGGTCTTGCGCGGCTATCAAGTGTCGATGACCCTTACGGTGAAGGTGCGCGACACAGAAAAAGCGGGCGAACTTCTCTCCGGAGCGGGCAGCCGCGGCGTCTCACAGGTTTCCGGACTCTCCTTTACGATAGACGACGAGGATGCGCTGCAAGCCGAAGCGCGCGAGAAGGCGATAGAGGAAGCGCGTGGCAAGGCCGAGCAGCTTGCCGATCAGCTCGGTGTATCCATCGTGCGTGTCGTCGGATTCAGCGAAGACGGCAGCTACCCCCCCATGCCGTACGCGTATGCACGCGGCGGTGTCGCGATGGACATGGCCGTGGAATCAAAGATCTCGCCAGAAATTCCCGTCGGGCAGAACAAGATCATCTCCAACGTCAACATCAGCTACGAGATCCGATAGCTTGACGCTCGCTCGAGGATACTTATAGTTTCCGAAGAACCAGGGGGTAAAGTGGCACCCTCATGGTTTGCAGTCGCTGTTCCACAGGAACAGCAAGCCACAGGAAGGGAGGTCGGCAATGTTCTGGCATTGCCCTCGCCGCCGGATTCGTTCCGGTGTGCGGTTCATCAAGGATTAGGTCCTGCAACCACGCAGGGGGAGGCGGCTCATTCAGACGGTCGCCTCCTTCCTTTTCTTGACTTTCAGGGTCGTAGGAGTATTGTATCTGAAACGCCGAGAGGCGTTTTTAAAATGGCTGGATTTGCTGGTATTGACTACTCACTACTTTCTACTAACTACTTACTACCCCTATGAGCCTCATACAATATCTCAAAGATACGCGCGGGGAGTTGCACCATGTCGCATGGCCGACGCGTTTGCAAACCATCATCTACACGATACTCGTCATCGCGCTTTCTATCTTCGTCGCGCTCTACTTGGGATTCTTTGATTACATTTTCACGACTGGTCTTGGTCGCGCCCTCCTCTTCTTGCCCCAAGACACGTCCGTCATTCCGCAGATCTCGACCTCGACGGCGGACATCATTATCGGTACTACGACAGGTCAGATTTAGCGTTTAATGTATTTCACGACTAACTACGTACTATTTTCTACTAACTAATCAATATGCGACAAACATACGGACAAGACAGGCAGTGGTATGCGGTGCACACGTATTCCGGATACGAGGATGCCGTCGCGCGCAATCTCAAGCAGCGTATCGATTCGTTTGGCATGAAGGATAAGATCTTCAACATCGTCGTGCCGACGGAGAAAAAGATAAAGATAAAGAACGGTCGTCGCACAGAGACGCGCGAGAAGGTTTTTCCCGGCTACGTCTTGGTAGATATGATAGCGACAGATGACGCGTGGAGCGTGGTCAGGAACACCCCCCAAGTCACCGGCTTCGTAGGCACCGCAAACCAGGCCGTTCCACTCGCACCCGAAGAGGTGGAAAAGATATTGAAGCGCGCTTCCGGCGACACCGTGCGCCACGCGATCGATCTCTCGGAGGGCGACGCCGTCATAATCATCGACGGTCCATTCAAGGACCTGGAGGGCAAAGTGGGGGAGGTTGACGAAGAGCGTGGAAAAGTTAAAGTCTTGGTTCCGATGTTCGGCCGCGAAACGCCGGTCGAGCTCGAAGCCGACCAAGTCCAACGGGTGTAATTCACTACAATCTACGTTCTACTATCTACTAACTATTCATCATGGCAAAAGAAATAACAAAAATGATCAAGTTGCAGCTCGCCGCGGGCGCGGCTACGCCCGCGCCGCCGGTGGGCACCGCACTCGGCCCGGCAGGTGTCAATATCGGCGAGTTCGTCAAACAGTTCAATGACCAAACTCGCCCGATGGCGGGCAACATAGTACCGGTATTGATGACGGTCTACAAAGATCGTTCCTTCACCTTTATCGTCAAGAAGCCGCCCGCCTCACGTCTTATTCTGAAGAAGCTCAACATGGAAAAGGGTTCGCAGAAGCCCCAGAATAAGGTGGGCAAGCTCTCAAAGCAACAGCTCGAAGAAATAGCGACCGAGAAGATGGAAGATCTGAACGCCAACGACATGGACCGGGCGAAGAAGATAATCGCCGGCACCGCCCGCTCGATGGGAATTGATAGCGATCTCTAGTCGCGACAAGTCCGTTGCTTGACATAGCTTTAAGCTATGTATAAGCTATATGCATGACTACTCAAGTCGTGTTCAACATTGACCCAAAAGTGAAAGCACTGGCGATGAAGCGTGCAAAGCGCGAGGGCGTGCCGTTCGCGTCCGTCCTTAAATTCGCCACAAAGGCGTTTGCCGAGGGGCGTCTTTCCGTAGACATTGGTGAGCCGGCGCGTTTCAACGCCAAGACTGCCAGGGAGATTCGCGCTGCGCTGCGGGATATCAAAAAGGGTAAGAACCTCATCTCTTTCAAAAACGCTAAAGAGATGGACGATTACCTGTTGTCGCGGTAGGTTCGCATGCAAGCTGTACTCCACCGTACGTTTCTCAAACCGTTCGACAGGCTGCCGAAAAACATTCGCACAAAATTTGTGGAGCGAAAGAATCTTTTTCTTGTTGATCCCCATCATCCACTTCTCAATAATCATCCCGTCGAAAAAAGATTTCCCGGTTGCCGAAGCATCAACGTAACCGGGGACTATCGCGCCATATTTAAGCAGGAAGGCCCGGACATTATATTCGTGAAAATAGGCACCCATTCCGAACTCTATTCCTGATCCCGCCCGCCCTCGTCCCGTTAGAGGCCGCAGGCTCTCTCATGGGGTCAATGGGCATCGACTCGGATCTCTAGGCTTCTCCTGAAAGAAACTTTTTTAATGCCTCGAGCGCTTTTTCGGCGCGCGCGTCCTTCTTCGTATAGTTTTTTGATAACATTCCGATCTTTTTTCCTAACGCAGTCGCTTCCGCAGAGGTTTTGACCAAATGCTCTAAATACTCAACTGTCGATTGATATTCGCCTTTGTTGAAATCAGCCACCAGACCACGCATTCGTTGCAGGTGCATCGTGCCTTCTCGTGCAGCGTCAACTCGAAGCTCACGTTCTGTATCCTCGTCGGAGGGTCCGGCAATATCTTCCAGCTCTATTTCGTCCGCTTCGCTTATCGTCGGCATTGGCTCCGTTGCTATTTGGGCCGCGCGCGATTCTTCTCTTAGGAAATCGATAACGGGATACAATTCCGGCGGCGTTGCGGACTGCCTCTCGAAGCCCTCGTTCATACGAGAAGTCTAACATTTCAGTGTTAGAATCGCCGCATGCTCCGCGCCCTAAGCGAAGCGGTTGTTCAAGCTGCTAGCGCCGCTGGATTAGACATATCGGCGGATTCTGTTTCCCTTGAGCATCCCGCAGCGCTGGAGAAGGGGGATTATGCGACAGGTGTTGCTTTGAAACTTGCGAAGGAGGCAAAAATTGCACCGAAGGCACTTGCGGAAAAGATAGTTGCGGTGCTCGGAAATATTCCGGGAGTGGAGAAAATCGAAGTTGCCGGTGCGGGGTTCATCAATTTTTATCTTACGTCAGACGCTATCGCTACATCTATCCAAGAAGCTATAAGTGAGGGTAAATGGGGAGCAGGTTCGTTGCACGCTGGGAAAAAGATAATGATCGAATACACCGACCCGAATCCTTTCAAGGAATTCCATATTGGCCACCTCATGTCGAATGCCATCGGAGAGAGTGTGGCGCGGCTTGTGGAATATACGGGAGCAGAAGTGAAGCGCGCCAACTACCAGGGCGATGTCGGGCCGCATGTCGCCAAGGCGCTATGGGGACTGAAAAAACTCAACCTCGATGCATCCGATGCGAATGCGCTCGGCAAGGCATACGCAGCAGGTTCATCTGCGTACGAAAGCGATGCGAACGCGCGCGCTGAAATAGAATCATTGAATGCAAAGATATACGATCGTTCTGACAGCGAGCTCAACGCACTGTATGACGCGGGAAGAAAAGCGTCGCTCGCGCATTTCGAGGAAATTTACATGGTGCTCGGAACGAAATTCGACTTTTATTTCTTCGAGAGCGAGACGGCACCTCGTGGTGTTGAACTGGTGCGTAATAATGCAGGTGTCTTCAAGCAGAGCGAAGGGGCAACAGTGTACGAGGGAGAGAAAGTCGGATTGCATACGCGCGTCTTTGTCACCTCGAAAGGTCTTCCTACGTACGAGACGAAAGAACTCGGTCTCGCACAGATGAAGGAGGAAAAGTGGCCGTTCGACACATCGGTCACCGTGACGGCGCACGAACAGAGCGGGTATTTCAAAGTTGTCTTGGCCGCGATGAAGGAAGTGTTGCCCGAACTTGCGCCGAAGTTGCGGCACATAACGCACGGCATGATGCGCTTGCCGAGTGGCAAGATGTCGTCTCGTACGGGCGACGTCATCACTGGCGAATCGCTCCTCGTGGAACTCACTGCCGCGGCAGCAGAACGTGCGCGGGACAGTCGCGCTTCCGACCGGGGGCAGCTTGCTCAAGATGTCGCGGTGGCCGCGATCAAGTATCAAATACTGAAACAGGCCTCGGGGCGAGACATTGTCTTCGATCGCGAACGCGCACTTTCGCTGGAGGGTGATTCGGGTCCGTATTTGCAGTACGCGCACGCCCGCGCACACGCGGTCGTCGAAAAAGCAAAAGAGCAAAATGTTGTCGCAAGTGTAAACAAAGACACGGAACCGATGGAACTCTCGCGGCTTCTACGCCGTTTTCCCGAAGAAGTGGAATATGCGGCCCGTGAGCTTGAGCCGCATCTTCTTACAAACTATTTGATCGCATTCGCCTCGGCATTCAACCGCTGGTACGCCAACGAGCAGATTCTCGATGGTACTCCCGCTGCTGCGCACAAAGTCGCGCTCGCCGACGCTGCCCGCCGCACGCTCAAGAACGGCTTATGGCTCTTAGGAATTCCCGCACCGGAGCGCATGTAAAGGGTGAGGTATCATGTTTCGATGCTGCAGGACGAGGCGCTCAAGATCCTAAAAACGGGGGTCAATGTATTCCTCACCGGGGAGCCTGGAAGTGGGAAGACGCATACCATCAATCGATACGTCGCGTGGCTTCGCGAACGCGGCGTCGAGCCAGCGGTCACAGCCTCGACCGGTATTGCGGCGACGCACGTGGGTGGTATGACCATCCATTCGTGGAGCGGCATCGGGGTTAAGCGTGATGTCTCGGATTTTGATATTGAGATGATAAGCACGCGGGAAAAAGCCGCGCGACGCATCATCGATGCGAAAGTTTTGATCATCGACGAGGTCTCGATGCTCGACGGGCGCACGCTTATAAGCGTCGATCGCGTACTGCGCACGCTCCGGCAGCATCCGTTGCAAAAGGAGCAGCCTTTTGGCGGCTTACAGGTCATCTTCGTCGGCGACTTTTTCCAACTGCCGCCTGTTTCCCGGAGTGAACGCGCGGTATTCGCATTTGAATCCCGCGCGTGGCGCGAGGCCAACCCGATCGTCTGTTATCTATCGGAGCAACATCGCCAAGATGATGCCGATTTCCTCGATATGCTCTCGGCGTTGCGACACGGACGCTTTGGCCCCTCGCATATCTCGCGCCTTCGCTCGCGCACGGGCATTGTGCCGAAAAAAGAGGTGACGACCCGGCTCTATACCCACAATGCGGATGTCGATCGCATCAACGCCGAATCGCTCGCGAAGATCGACGAAAAAGTGCGGAGCTATAGGATGGAATCGAAAGGAGCGAGAAAGCTCGTCGAAGCATTAAAAAGCAACTGTCTTTCGCCGGAAACACTCGAATTGAAAGTAGGCGCGTCAGTCATGTTCACGCGCAACAATTTCGAAGAAGGATACGTCAATGGCACGCTGGGCACGGTGACCAGCTTCTCTGATCTTGGGCTCCCTGTTGTCGAAACGAAGCGCGGAGCGATAACGGCCGAGAGAGCGATGTGGGAGGTAATGGACGGCAACAAGGTCTTGGCGCGGGTCACGCAGATCCCGCTTCGGCTTGCGTGGGCTATCACCGTGCACAAAAGTCAGGGTATGTCGCTCGACGCGGCCATCATCGATCTTGGCGCCGCATTCGAATACGGACAGGGCTATGTGGCGCTCTCGCGCGTCCGCGCTCTCTCCGGGCTTTTTCTTGAGGGATTCAACGAACGTGCGATCGAAATGCATCCGACCGTGATGGCGGAAGACAAGCGTTTCCGCGCGTACGCCGAGGCCGCACGAAAGAAATTCGCATCGCTCACGGCAGAGTACATCGCTAAACTCGGATCAAATTTTCTCCGCGCTATCGGCGCGAAAGAGCCAGCCGCAGTGAAAGCAGCGCAACCCGAGAAAACCAGTATCGAAAAGCTGCGTGAAAAATATCCCAACGTTGGCAAGGCGTGGAGCAAAGCCGATGACGAGCTATTGAAAACGATGTTCACCGAAAACAAACCGCACAAAGACATCGCCGCGCACTTCGGTCGAAAGCCAGGCGCCATCCGCGCGCGTCTCGGCCATCTCGGGCTTATCGAGGACTACTGGGCAAAAAGAAAAAAGAAGGCTAGTGTCTGAACGCGCTCGCTGCCGGGCTTCTCATTTGTTACGATGGCTTAAATGGCTGAAGAACTACAAAAATCCGACGTTGCCAAGCGTGAAGAAGAGATACTCGCATTTTGGAAAGAGCGGGATATTTTCCGCAAAACGCTCGCTAAAAAGTCGCCCAAGGGTGAATTCGTTTTCTATGAGGGGCCTCCGACCGCTAATGGTCTTCCCGGCATCCATCACCTCGAATCGCGCGCCTTCAAGGACGCCATTCCCCGCTATCGCACGATGCGCGGGTACCATGTGCGCAGAAAGGGCGGATGGGATACACATGGACTGCCGGTAGAGCTTGGCGTCGAGAAAGAGCTCGGCATAAAAAATAAGAAAGACATCGAGGCCTACGGTATCGACAAATTCAATCAGAAGTGCAAAGAGAGCGTACTTAGCTACATCGAAAAGTGGAAAGGCTTTACTGACCGCATCGGTTTCTGGCTCGATCCCGACGAGACTTATTTCACGTATACCAACGAATATTTAGAATCGGCGTGGAATATTTTGAAAACGGCGCATGAGCGCGGACTCCTCTACAAGGATTACAAGGTATTGCCATGGTGCCCGCGCTGCGGCACCGCGCTCTCCTCGCACGAAGTCGCGCAAGGATACGAGGAAGCAAAGGATCCTTCCGTATATGTAAAATTCCGTGCCAAAGATGCGGATGAGTATTTTCTCGCTTGGACCACGACGCCATGGACGCTTCTGGGGAACGTCGCGCTCGCTGTCGGGAGCGACATCACGTATGTAAAAGTGAAGATAGGGGGCGACACGATGTGGCTCGCAAAGAGCCGTATTGACGCAGTTGCGCCGGAGGCAAGCGTACTCGAAGAAAAAAAGGGAAGGGACCTTGTCGGACGCGCGTATGAGCCGCTTTTTCCCTACCTTGCGCAAACCATTCCCATGGATCAGAAAGACGCTCTCGAGAACGCGTACAAACTATATGCTGCAGATTTCGTTTCTACGGAAGACGGTACTGGTATCGTGCACACCGCCGTGATGTACGGTGTCGACGACTTTGAGCTTGGCACGAAGGTTGGTTTGCCGAAGTATCATCTCATCGGTGAAGACGGACGGTTTGTGCCCGAAACCGGAGAATTTGCGGGAAAGTTCGTAAAGGATGCGGATGCTGATGTCATCGCCGACCTTGCCGATCGAAAGCTTCTTCTAAAAAAAGAAACTATCACGCATACGTACCCATTCTGCTGGCGCTGCAAAACACCGCTTCTCTACTACGCGCGCGATTCGTGGTACATCGCGATGTCGCGCATAAAGGACGACCTCGTTCGCGAGAACAAGAAAATAACCTGGGAACCTGGAAACGTTCGCGAAGGACGCTTCGGCGAATGGTTGCGCGATCTCAAAGATTGGGCGATAAGCCGCTCGCGATTTTGGGGCACGCCTTTGCCAATATGGGAGTGTGCTGCGTGTAAGAGCATCGATGTCATCGGCTCCTTTGCGGAGCTGAAGGACAAGACAGGGAAGATCCTCGATGATGTACATCGTCCCTATATCGATGATCTGGCCTATTCATGCTGGAATTGTGATGGGGAAATGCGCCGCGTGCCGGAGGTGCTCGACGTATGGTTCGACTCCGGTGCGATGCCTTTTGCGCAAGATCATTTTCCCTTCGCGACCAAAGACATTCTCTATCCCGCCGATTTTATTTGCGAAGCGATAGACCAAACACGTGGATGGTTTTACACGCTGCACGCGGTAGGGGGGATCATGGGGCGCGGGAGGGCATACAAAAATGTCATTTGTTTGGGCCATATTTTAGACGCAAAGGGAAAGAAGATGTCGAAATCTCTTGGCAACATAGTCGAGCCGAACGCCATGCTCGCCAAGTACGGTGCCGACGCCTTGCGCTATTTCATGTACACGGTGAACGCGCCCGGGGACTCAAAGAATTTCGACGAGCGCATCGTGGACGAAATAGTAAAGAAGAATATTGGGCGGCTTGGAAATGTCCTCTCTTTCTATCAACTCTATGCAAATGAAACTCCACGTAGTAAAAGCAGTTCACATGTGCTCGACCGGTGGATACTAGCACGGCTCGAACAACTGATCGCCGAGTCGACGAAAGGATACGAAGCATACAAGCTCGACAGCGCGACGCGCCCTATCGCGGATTTCATTGACGACCTTTCAGTGTGGTACTTGCGCCGTTCGCGAGACAGATTTAAGGCCGACGACGACCCCTCGACTTCGCTCGGGGCAGGCAAAAAAGCCGCGCTCGCGACGCTGCGCCATGTTCTCTACATGCTCTCGCTCGTCATGGCGCCTGCGATGCCATTCTTTTCGGAACATCTCTTCCAGGCGGTGCGTGAAGATGGTGACGAGGAAAGTGTTCATTTGGCCGGATGGCCCGCCTCCGCTAAGGCTTCGGCGGGCGCAGCCCGCTTCTTTTCCAGATTATTCGGGGAGAAAGATGATCCGATACTTTCTGAAATGGCAACAGCGCGTGCGATCGTGACGCGCGCGCTCGAGGCCCGTCAGCAAGCGGGCATCAAGGTGCGGCAGCCGCTCGGGCAGTTAACTATTGACAATACACAGTTGACAGAAGGTCTTAAACACATAATTGCTGATGAAGTGAATGTGAAAAAAGTTGTCGTTGGGCAAACGTTTGCGCTCGATACCAGGATCACCGATGAATTAAAAGAAGAAGGGCTTGTGCGCGAATTCATTCGCGCTGTGCAAGTCGCACGGCGCGAGGCGAAAATGCATCCGCGCGACAAAGTGCGCATCACATTCCGTGCGAGCGAAGAGGAGTCACTGATCATCTCAAAGTTCGAGAATCAAATTCTTTCCGCTACTAACTCTGCGGAATTGAGACGAGGTGACACAGAAGGTGTCTTCGTCGAACGCATTTCCTGAAAGCTGACACCTGACACCTACCTCAACCATGTACGAGAAATATCACACCGACGCGTTGTTTTGTGTAGAGCGCGATAGAGGAGAAGCCGACCGTGTAATCGCGCTCTACACAAAAGATTTCGGGCTCACATATGCGCGCGCCTCCAGCGTGCGCCGCGAGCGCTCCCGCATGCGCTATGCGCTCCAGAGTTATGCGCGGGCGCACGTCTCTTTGATACGAGGGAAGCGTGGGTGGCGCGTCGGCGGTGCAATCGCGCAGTCGCAGTGCACGCGCGGCGCGAAGGGCATGGCCGTACTCGCCCGCGTTACCGAGCTCGTCATTCGCCTGGTGCGCGGTGAGGAGAAAAATGAATACCTTTTTGCAGCACTTGCCGAAGCGCACAGCGCTTTGCAAAAAGCGCGCGAAGATGCCGTTCCGACGATCGAGATCGTGTGTGTGGCTCGCGTCCTCTACGCGCTTGGCTATCTCTCTGCGGAAGCGCAGGCGACAACGATATTTGCCCACACCGCATACTCTCTCGAGAATTTGGAAGAAGCCGAAACTATGCGCGACAGGTTACTCTCATCGATCAATAAAGCAATCTCGGAAACCCAATTGTAGGAATCCCAAATTTGGGTGCTCCTGCGTGATATTATTTGCACTATGGAGCCCGAACAGCCGTTTTCGGAGCACGAAAAAGAGAAGATCGAGCGATTGCGTCGCGCGATGTATTCGCGCGAAATGTCGGAGAAGCTCAAAGAAAAGCCGCGTCGGCAGATGGAAGACGTGCGTCCTATCGTGGGCGAAGAGTGGCGCCATTCCGAAGCGGAACTTGCCGCATCCACTGTTGCGCCGCGCACGATCACATTTGCGCGGACCGCGCTCTGGTGGCTCCTCGCCATCTCGATGCTTTTCTTCGTCGCCGCGATCGGATTTTTTGCATACTACTTCACCTTTGGCGGTGGGGCCTCCACCGCCTCGCCCGGCAACATCGACATCACAATATCAGGGCCCCCGCAGATAGCGGGAGGAGATCCCACACAGCTGCAGATCGTCGTCACCAACAGGAATCAGACCCCGCTGCAGCTCGCGGACCTGGTCATTAGCTATCCACCCGGCACCCGCTCTCCCACAGACCTCTCGACCGATCTCGCCAGCCAGCGGATACCACTCGGTACTATCGAGGCGGGAGGCCGACGGCAAGGCACCGTTTCCGCCATTTTCGCGGGCAGCGGGAGCGAGGCGAACATCAAAGTCGATTTGGAGTATCGACTGCCTGGCTCAAGCGCCATTTTCGTGGCCACGTCGAACTACCAGGCGCTCTTGAGCTCTTCCCCCGTCTCGCTCACGATCGAAGGGAATACCGAGACCATATCCGGACAGAATGTGGAATTGACCGCAATCGTTTCCTCCAATTCCAACACGACCGTGAAAGACGTTCTCGTCGAGGCCACATACCCCTTCGGTTTCAAATTAAGATCCGCTGACCCCAAGGCGCGGGCGGGAGAAGGCGCGGGCAGCGTGTGGGAACTGGGGAGTCTTGCCCCGGGGCAAAAACGGGAGATCCTCATAGAGGGCACCCTTAGCGGAGAGAGCGGAGATGAGCGCGTATTTCGTTTTACCGCGGGCACGCGCAAGAATCTTGAGGAAAAGAACATCACAACGACACTTGCAGAAGGCTCGCTCAAATTGAAGGTCTCCGAGCCGTTCCTCGGGCTCGCCGTTTCAGTCAACAGATCATCCGGCGCGGGTGCGATCGTCGCTCCCGGCGACAATGTGAACGTCGCGGTGAGCTGGCAGAACAATCTCTCGACGGAGATCAAGGATGCGGTCATTGTCGCGCGGCTCTCTGGGCTCCAGATAGACGGTGCGAGCGTGCTTTCACAAGACGGTTTTTATCGATCGAGCGACAACATCGTATTGTGGGACAAGAACACAACAAAGGGCGTGCTCTCCAACCTCGCGGCGGGCGCGCGAGGCACCGTGGGCTTCTCGTTCCAAGTGCCCACGAGCGAGGCGCTCAAAAATATCCAAAATCCTTCTCTTACGCTCACGGTCAATGCTTCTGGCAAACGCGTCTCCGAAAGCGGCGTGCCGGAGAACTTACAGGCGACCGCCTCGCAGCGCGTTTCCGTCGCGAGCGATCTGCGCGTGACCGCGCAAGGCCTCTACTACGCAAATCCCTTCGGTAGTGTAGGTCCCTTACCGCCGAAAGCCGGCACCGAAACGACGTATGCGGTCGTCTTTACGGCAACCAACTCCACCAACAAGTTAACCAGCGGCAGATTGAAGGCGACGCTTCCTCCGTATGTGCGGTGGGTCGGCATCTATTCACCCGCCTCGGAGAGTGTGACGTTCAACCAGAACGACAGTACGGTCACGTGGGATTTGGGGGTGGTCGAGCCGGGTGTCGGCTTGAACGGCACGCCGCCGCGCCAGGCGGCGATAGCGATAGGCTTCACACCCTCGACCTCGCAGATAGGTCAGGAGCCGCCACTATTGCAGGGGATGACGTTTACGGGCATAGACTCGGCGACTGGCGCTTCGATATCGCGCACGATAAAAGATGTGACCACGAATATCGTCGGAGACCCTGGATTTTCTGCCACGGGCGCGACCGTCGTCAGGTAGCTGTCAGCTTTCAGCTTTCAGTAAAGACTGGTACAAATGCACTATGAATGACGTGACGATGGAGAAGATAGTTTCTCTTTGTAAGCGGCGTGGTTTTATTTATCCCGGAAGCGAGATATACGGAGGCTTATCCGGCACCTGGGATTGGGGGCCGCTCGGAGTCGAGCTGCGCAACAACGTACGCGATCTTTGGTGGAAGATGTTTGTCCAAGAGCGCGAGGATATGTATGGCGTCGACGCGGCAATATTGATGAATGGAAAGGTGTGGGAGGCGAGTGGACACGTAAGCGGATTTGCAGACCCGCTCGTTGAGTGCAAGAAATGCAAAAAGAGATTTCGCGCGGACCAGGTCGGTGACCCCTCGACTCCGCTCGGGGCAGGCAAATGTCCTGAATGCGCTGGATCTTTTGGTGAGGTGCGTCAGTTTAATATGATGTTCAAGACGCAAATCGGCGCGTCGGAGGATGCGGCATCCACCGTATACCTTCGACCTGAAACGGCCGGTGGCATTTTCGTCAATTTCAAGAATGTCGTTGATTCTTTCCACCCCAAACTACCTTTCGGTATCGGCCAGATAGGGAAGGCGTTCCGCAACGAGATAGCGCCGCGCGATTTTATTTTTCGCGTGCGCGAGCTCGAGCAGATGGAAATAGAATATTTCGTGCGGCCAGAGGCGTGGGAGGACTCATTTAACCAATGGAAGGAACAGGTATGGCGATATATCGCCATGCTTGGTATCGACAAAGTCAAAGTGCACGAGCTCGAGGTCCCCGATGGTGAGCGAGCACACTATTCTAAACGAACGATAGATTTCGAGTTTGATTTTCCCTTTGGCCGCAAAGAACTCTACGGACTCGCGTACCGTACCGACTTCGATCTCTCGGCGCATGCCAACGCTTCGAGCGTGGACCTCTCGTATCTCGACGACGCAAGTGGCGAGCGCTTCATTCCGCACGTTATCGAGCCGTCGTTCGGCGTCGAACGTACGGTCCTCGCGCTTCTGATGTCTGCGTACACCGAGGACGAGCTCGGAGGGGAGCCACGCATGTACTTGAAATTCAACAAAGAGGTTGCGCCCGTGAAAACTGCAGTTTTTCCCCTTCTCAAGAACAAACCAGAGCTTGTCGCAAAAGCGCGCGAAGTATATTCGATGCTGAAAAAGTCCGTACCGCAAATAGTATGGGACGACAACGGCAACATCGGCAAACGCTATCGCCGGCAAGACGAGATCGGCACACCAGTTTGCATCACTATCGATTTCGACACCCTCGGCGAAAAGCCGGAGCTGAAAGACACAGTAACCATCCGCAATCGCGACACCGGTGAGCAAGAAAGGGTCTCAATCGACAGTCTGGTATCGCGGATAGCATAGTGCTACGATGCCCACATGAATCCCGTTAGAAATCGCGGACGCGCAAAAGCGGGGTTCGGCATAGGGTCGCGTTATAAACAATTAGCGGATAGAGGGGCGGATTTGATAGTCCGCGTCCTATTTCTAACGGGATGAATGGGCAGATGAACATTTCCATAACGACAGGGACCATAGTTAAAGCCGTGCTTGTGCTGGTTGCTGCATGGCTTCTTTTCACACTTAGAGACCTCGCACTCGTGCTCGTCACAGCCGTGGTCATAGCCTCCGCCATAGAGCCCGGGGTCAATGCCTTGCAACGCCGCAGGATACCGCGCGCGTTAGGAGTCCTCCTCATTTACATACTACTTTTCGCGGCTTTTTTCGGGATATTCTACTTTTTCGTTCCGGCAGTACTCGGCGAACTTGCGATGTTCCTCTCCTCGCTCCCCCTATACCTTGAGGCGATCGATCGGTTGAGCGCCTTTGATGAGTTCGCTCAAATTATCGGTACCACGCCGCCCGACCTCTCATCCATAGACGTGATGGAAAGCTTTAGGAATGCGATGCAGGCGGCAGGAGCATTCGGCAATGTGTTGACCGCGATCGCGGCGATATTCGGCGGCGTGCTTTCCTTCGTGCTCATAATCGTATTCTCGTTCTACTTCGCCATCATCGAGACGGGCGTGGATGAATTTCTGCGCGTCATTGCACCGCGGCAATATCAGGCCTATGTGCTGGACCTCTGGAAGCGCTCGCGGCAAAAGATAGGCCTGTGGATGCAGGGTCAGCTTCTTCTCGGGCTCATCATAGGTGTCTTGGTGTATTTGATCCTCACGATCCTCGGTATTAAGCATGCACTTCTTCTTGCCGTCATCGCCGCGCTCTTTGAGCTCATACCCGTTTTCGGCCCAATTTTGGCGGCTATTCCGGCGGTACTCATCGGTTTCGTAGACGGCGGAGCTATCAAGGGCGTCATGGTCATCGGTGTCTATGTCCTCTTGCAGCAATTCGAGAACCACCTCATCTATCCATTAGTCGTAACGAAAGTCGTAGGCGTATCGCCCCTCCTTGTCATTCTTGCGCTCATTATCGGCGCAGAACTCGCGGGCTTTTTAGGCATTTTGCTTTCAGTGCCGGTAGCGGCGACCATCCAGGAATTAGTAAAGGATCTTCGCGAGCGCAGGATCTTTGCGACGGCAAGCGATTAAAACGCGCACCTACTTTGTTGCGGAGCCTCGGCGTCGCACTCATCGTACGCCTGTACGAATCGTGCGCCGCTTTCTCCGCGCCTAATATCTGCCGCGTTTTAATCGCTTCCGGCGGAGTGTATGATACAGAAACCATGAGCAGATCGTTTTATCTCACCACCACACTGCCGTACGTAAACGCCGATCCCCATATCGGTTTTGCGCTTGAGATCGTGCATGCGGATATCATCGCGCGCTACCGCGCGCTTCTTGGCGACGAGGTCTTTTTCAACACAGGAGTCGACGAACACGGAGTAAAGATATACCGGAAAGCGCAAGAAGAGGGGAAAGAGACGCAAGCGTATGTAGATGAATACGCCGAGAAGTTTAAGCAGTTGAAAGAGAAACTGGAGCTCTATCCAGGATTGCACTTTATCCGTACAACGGATCCGCAGCACAAGCTCGCTGCGCAGGAGTTTTGGCGGCGCTGCGCAGCAAACGGTGACATCGAGAAGAAGTTCTACAAGACCAAATACTGTGTGGGGTGCGAGCTGGAAAAGACGGATTCCGAACTCGTCGGCGGAAAGTGTCCGATACATCCGAATCTCGAGATCGAGATACGGGAAGAGGAGAATTATTTCTTCAAATTCTCGAAATATCAAGAGCCACTCTTAAAATTGTACAAAAATAATCCCACGCTCGTGGTGCCCGACTTCCGCTTCAACGAAATTAAGAAATTCGTCGAGTCCGGTCTTGAAGACTTCTCTATCTCTCGACTCCGCGCCAAAATGCCGTGGGGCGTGCCCGTGCCGAGCGACGAGGAACATGTGATGTACGTGTGGTTCGACGCCCTCATCAACTACATCACGACACTCGGATGGCCCGAAGACGAGGCGAACTTCGAGAAGTTTTGGGGAACGGTTGAACAGCCGAATGCCCTCCAATTGGCAGGCAAAGACCAGATACGCCAGCAGGCGGCCATGTGGCAGGCGATGCTCATGTCGGCAGGCTTGCCGCCCACCAAGCAGATAATCATCCACGGCTTTATCACTGTAGGCGGGGAGAAGATGTCGAAGTCAGTGGGGAATGTCATAGATCCTCTTGCGATAGTGGAAGAATACGGCATCGATGCGCTGCGCTACTACCTCGCTCGTCACGTCCATCCATTCGAGGACTCTGATTTTACGATGGAGAAATTCAAGGAGGCGTACAATGCCAGCCTCGCAAATGGTCTAGGCAATCTCGCGGCGCGCGTGATGCAGCTCGCGCAAACGAATCTTGCGGAGCCGGTTAAGGTAGAATTCCAGCCCTATCCGTCGGAATTTACAGCGGCACTTGATAAGTACGAATTCAACGTTGCTCTTGATTATGTGTGGGGACGTATTCAGTCGCTCGACCAGAGAATAAACCACACCGAGCCGTTTAAAATAGTCAAAACGGAGCCGGAAAAAGGAAAAGAGCTTATTACAGACCTCGTTCGAGAGCTTGCGTTCATCGACCAGATGCTCGAGCCTGTTCTGCCGGACACAAGCGGTAAGATCATTGCGGCTATCCTGGAGAATAAGAAACCCGGAAACCTTTTCCCACGCAAAGAGTAAGTATGGACCAGGCGACTCTTCTGTGGACGCTGGCGGGGACATTATTCGCAGGCCTTGCACTTTTCACGCAAAAGATCGCGGCCGAAGAAGGCAGGAGTTCTGCCTTTTACGGCGTCCTTAGCTATGGTACAGCGGGAGCGCTTGGTCTTGCACTCCTCGTCTTTTTGCCCGACTTTCCCGAGAATTGGCCTACCCTGGCGCTTTTTGGGCTTGCTTCGGGCGGCATACACGGACTCGCTAATTTCACGCGCATCGAATCATTGAAATACATCGACAGCGTCATTTTCTTCCCGCTTAGCAAAATGTTCGGCCCGCTTCTCGTCGTCGGTGGTGCGGTGCTTCTCTTTGCAGAGAATCTAAGCCCCCTGCAGTACATCGGGATCGTGTTAAGTATTACTGTCCCGCTCCTGCTTCTTACCTCGGCCGAGCATCATCGCCAGAAGAATCTCCCGGCCGGTCTCAAGCTTTTGTTCATATCGACACTCTTCTCCACGGCCGCCGTACTTATCGCAAAACAAGGTCTTCTCTACAGCTCGTCGGTAGTATTGATCCTCTCGACATCCCAGATCGCCGGAACGATCGCTTCTGCCGCTATATTGATGCGTCAGCATGGAGCAGGACGTGCGATGTTCTCTCATGCGAATCGACGCGATGTACAGCTCGGCGCAGTTTCCGGCGTCATCGCGTTTATTTCATCCTACTGCCTCTTTGAAGCGATCAGCTCGGGCTATGTAAGCCTCGTGTATGTTATCCAGGCGCACTACATTCTCATTCCCATCGTCCTTTCGGTATGGTGGTACCGTGATCATATCAACATGCGCAAACTTGCCGCGGTCGTGATATCGTTTTTTGCGATAGGCCTCTTGGCACTATGAAGTATTTTGACGCACATACGCATGTAAACTTTGTCGCGTACAACGAGGACCGAGATGCGACGATACTACGGGCGAAAGACGCTGGGGTCGTCATGAATGTCGTCGGCACACAGCGCGACACATCAGCTTCCGCCGTCGCGCTTGCCGAAAAGTACGACAATGTATATGCAACGATCGGGCTGCATCCCATCCATACCTCAAAGTCGTATCACGACGAGAAAGAACTCGGCGCCGGGGGAAAGGAGTTTACCTCGCGCGGCGAAGTGTTCGACGAGGGGGTATATGAGGCGATGGGAAAGAGTGAGCGCGTTATAGCGATAGGGGAATGCGGGCTCGATTATTTTCGCCTGGAGGAAAAGACGAAAGAAATACAAAAAGAGACATTTATTCAGCAGATAGAACTGGCCAACAAGCTCGGCAAACCCCTGATGCTCCACATCCGCGACGCGTACGACGATGCGCTCGAAGTCCTTCAGGCGCACGCGAAAGTAAAGGGCGACGTACACTTTTTTGCAGGTGATTGGGACACAGCTAAGAAATTTCTCGATTTCGGATTCACCCTCTCGTTCACAGGTGTCATAACCTTTACGCATGACTACGATGAGGTCATAAAAAATGCTCCACTCGACATGCTTCTTTCAGAAACGGACGCTCCGTATGTGACACCTGCGCCTCACCGGGGAAAGCGCAATGAACCGACCTACGTGGAACTTGTCGTGCGCAAGATATCCGAGATCAGAGGAGAAGATTTCTATATAGTAGCCAACCAGTTAGCGACCAACGCCCGCCGCGTGTTTGGCATCGCCATATGAGCACTCCCAACGAGAACGACAAAAAAGATGCGCTTGAAGTTGCAAAGCAAAAGCTTTCCGAGATCAGCGGAAGGCCTTTCGACGTAGATAAGATACTTGCGGCAAATCGCGCAAAGGAGGAAAGGCAACGAAAAGTCGCGAAGACAGCGCAAGCGAAGATAGAACAAACGATAAAAGCAGCCCGCGAGCGAAGGCATATCGTTCGCGAGAACGAGTTGGAATCCGAGAACGAAAATATCCAAGAAGCCAAGCTGCGGGCTGCCGCAAAGCAGAAAGCACAGGCACGGGGCGAGGACCGTTCAGGCAAGGCCTAAAATCGCGGTTGCGGGGCTAAAATGCTTGTGTTAGAGTGCCCCAACATATGTCAGCGGAAGAAGTAGCAACTATTGAAAACGACACCGACGTGTCCTTTGAAGCCTTGTCGGAGGAGGGAGAGGTGGCGATCTCGCGCATTTATGAGATCGGTTATCACGTCGTACCGAGCGTAAAAGAAGAAGAACTCGAAAAAGTAGTGAGTTCTATCCGCAGTGAAATAGAAAAGGAAGGTGGCTCATTCATCGCGGAAGGCGCGCCCGCCTTGACCAAGCTCATGTATGAGATGTCTGTTCGCGAAGCAGGCAAGCGCATAGAATACGACCGCGGCTACTTCGGATGGATAAAATTTGAGGCCAAGGTCTCCGCAGCTCGGGCGCTCGATGAAGAGCTGAAGGGGAATGCAAACGTCATGCGCTTTATTCTCTTCCAGACGGTCCGCGAAGATACACGCGCGAAAATAAAGCCCAATCTCCGCGAGGTGAAGCGCACCGACACTATAAAGGCCGCGCCGCGCCGCGCCGAAGAAGCGGCCGCGCCGCTCTCGGAGGAGGAATTGGAGAAAGCGTTGCTCGATATAACGAAAGAGTAATTGCTAGTTTTCAGTTCATAGTTGATAGCGATACAAGTACGACTGGAAAATTCTTCTAAAAACTATAAACTAACGACTATCGACTGATTCACTATGTATTTGAACAAGGCACTTCTGTACGGGAACCTCACGCGCGATCCCGAGCTGCGCGCGCTTCCATCGGGCATGAACGTGTGTAATTTTTCCATCGCGACCAATCGCGTGTACCGCGACCGCGAAGGGAAAAAGCAGGAACAGACTGATTTTCACAACGTCGTCGTCTTTGGGCGCCAGGCCGATACGGTAGCGCAGTACCTCAAGAAGGGAAGCGCAGTATTTGTCGAGGGTCGCATGCAAACGCGGAGTTGGGACGACAAGACGAGCGGTGAGAAGAAATATCGCACCGAGGTCGTGGCTGACCGCGTACAGTTCGGGCCAAAAAGCGCTGGAAGCGGTGGCGGCAAACGGGCAGCGGACGCTCCGGAAGAGGAGGTCTCATCCGGTGGCTCCGGTATCGAGTATCCGAAAGACGATATTAATCCGGATGATATACCGTTTTAGTAGCTTTCAGCTTCCAGCTTTCAGGAAATACAAAATACACACTGCTATGACAAATATACTTACACAGAACGATATTCGGCACGTCGACTATAAAGACGTCGACCTTCTGAAGCAATTCATCAACCCACACGGACGCGTTATCGGACGAAAGCGCACGGGCCTCACCGCCAAGCAGCAGCGGGCCGTTGAGGCTGCGGTGAAGCGCGCCCGCTTCATGGGGCTGCTCCCTTATATACAAAAATAGCTTCCAGCTGCCAGCTTTCAGGGAGAGACAGGCTCTTCTTCATGATGACTTCAGATTGAAGCGGCACAATAGGGTGTCTATCAAGCTAAACGGGAATTATGGATAACATCGCTAAAAATAAGACCGTCTGGATCGTCGTCGCAATCATCGTCGTCGCGCTCATCGCCTTCTTTGCGATGCGAGGTGATCAAGCAATTACAAGCGATAGCGAGTCGGCGCAAATTGAAAGCACGGAAGATGTCAGTTCGGGAAGCGCAACAAAGGCTTCAGGTGCAGCGTCGCTTAGTTACCAACAGGCGCTTGCCACGTATGCAACTCGTCGCATCCAATTCGACGGCACGTGCCAGGCAAACCCCAATCAGGTAACCTACAAGGACAATACCGGCATCATGCTCGACAATCGCTCTCCCGCATCACGGACTATCAAAATGGGTACCTTCGGTTCATATTCCGTGAAAGCGTGGGGCTTCAAAGTTATCACCCTTCCGGACACCTATCGCGCGTCCAAAACGATCCTCGTCGACTGCGGCACTTCACAGAACGTTGCGACCATCCTCGTCCAGGAATAACTCGTCTAAGCTCTCTCGACGTACTCTCCTGTTTCCGTGTTGATGCGGACGACATCGCCTTCGTTGATGAACATGGGGACGTCGAGTGTGGCGCCTGTTTCGAGCGTGACGATCTTTGAGCCGCCTTGGGCAGTGTTGCCGCGAGTGTTCGGTGGCGCCTCCTTTACCTTCAAGTCCATTTTGATGGGGAGTTTGACGCGGAAAAGCTTGCCCTCAAACCAAAGCGTATCCACCGCCGTATTTGCTTTTACAAAGCGGCCCGCCTCACCGATCTTTTCGTCGTCCACCGTAAAACGTTGGGACTTATTCTTGGCGTCGTGAAAGAACCACTCACCATTGCGCTCATAGATGAATACCGCCGGCTTGGTCTCTATCTCCGCCTCCACAAGCTTGTCGTTTTGCTGAAAGGAATGCTCGATCGAATTGCCTTTAATGAGGTGACGCAGTTTCGTTTGATTGACCGGCCGGCGCTGCTGCTTTTGCATGATGTTATTCCAGGTGCAGACATACGGCTCACCCTCGACGAGGACGGCAACCCCCGGCTTAATTTCGTTGTAGCTCAGCATCGCGGCATTGTATGCAAAAAAATCCGGTTGTCCATCTCGGTGGCAATTTCCTCTAGACAATCTCGATGGCTGATATACTATTTTTGCATGCGGCGCTAACGAGGCGGCTGTGAGGAGAGGATCGTTATGGCACGAAAAGAAGCACATACACAACAAGATCACGCTGCGGTGCGAAAGTTCATCGACCACAACTTCCGCCATTTCAACGCCGCGTCGGTCGTCGATGCTGCACAGGCCTATGAAACCCACCTCACTGCGGGCGGCAAGATGCTCGTTACCCTCGCCGGTGCAATGTCGACCGCGGAGCTTGGAATCACGCTCGCAGAGATGATTCGTAGCGACAAGATACACGCCATTTGCTGCACGGGCGCGAATCTTGAGGAGGACATCTTCAATCTGGTGGCGCACGAGCACTACGAGCGGGTCCCACACTACCGCGATCTCACGCCCCAAGACGAAAAAGCGCTTCTCGATCGTCACATGAACCGCGTGACGGACACGTGTATCCCGGAGATGGAGGCCATGCGTCGCATTGAGGCGGAAGTGCTCAAGGAATGGCAGAAAGCAGATACGGCGGGAGAGAGCTATTTTCCGCACGAATTCATGTACAAAGTGCTTCGGAGCGGGAAGCTCGAAGGGAGTTACGAGATAGACCCGAAAGACTCGTGGATGATCGCGGCTTCGGAGAAGAATCTGCCGATCATCGTTCCCGGATGGGAAGATTCGACGCTCGGCAACATGTACGCCGCATCGGTCGTCCGCGGCGATATCAAGAACGTTCATACGGTACGCACGGGAGTCGAATATATGATGTGGCTCGCGGAGTGGTATGAAAGAGTAGCGCGCGAGCTTTCGAGCGGGGAAGGCTCCCTAGGCTTCTTCCAAATAGGAGGAGGGATCGCGGGGGATTTCCCCATCTGTGTCGTGCCGATGCTCCATCAGGATCTTAGGCACGAGGACGTCCCGCTCTGGGGCTACTTCTGCCAGATAAGCGACTCGACCACGAGCTACGGGAGCTATTCTGGCGCTGTGCCGAACGAAAAGATAACATGGGGCAAGCTCGCGGCCTCAACGCCAAAATTCGTCATCGAATCCGATGCAACGATCGTCGCTCCCCTGATATTTGCATACGTGCTTGGGAGCGAATCTCCCTCGGCTAAGCGCTCGCTCGCGCAACTGCAGAAAAGTCGGGTTCTTGCTGCGTGATGCAGTGGACACTACCTCCGCCGTAGATGAGGTCTGTTGAATCTATTCCGAGGATCGTCCGTTCAGGGAATGCAGCACGAAGGATCGCTTTTGCTACTTCGTCGTTCTCGTGCCCGAATTCCGGAACAAACACGATCGTATTGGCAATGTAAAAATTGCAGTACGAGGCTGGCGCTTGCTCTCCCCAGTCGTACTTCAGTTTCGGAAGCGGCAGCGGGATGAGTTTGAACGGACGTCCATTCGAGTCCGTCGCTTGTTCCAATACCTCGCGATTTTCGCGCATTATGTCGTGATTCTCTCCGTACTCGGTCCACGCATAGAGTATCGTGTCGGGCGCGACGAAACGCGCGATCTCATCCACATGACCGTTCGTATGGTCATTGAGAATGCCGCGTTTCAGCCAAATGACTTTTTGCGTCCCAAGAAGTTCAGCGAACCGCCCTTCCAGATGCTCGCGTGGCATGCCCGCGTTGCGATTTATATTCAATAAACATTCCTCGGTCGTCAATAGAGTGCCAGCGCCGTTTCCCTCGATGGCGCCGCCTTCCATGACGAAGCCTGCGTCGGTGCGCGCGAATTTCTCGAGCGCGGGCAACTGATCAATAACGTTGTCGTCCTTCAGTAATTCAGGGAATTGATTTCCGTAGGCATTGTAGGTCCACTTTACGAATGCTTGTTGCGAGGCAGCATTCACGAACGTTGGTCCCCAATCGCGTATCCATACGTCGGCGTAATCCGCCTCGTACAACTCGACATTCGTCATCCGCACTTTGCCGGTTGCCAATTTTTCCACGACCTCCTTTTTCTGGAGACGTCGCACGATGAGCTTTACCGTTTCGCTCTTGGCGAGCGCACCGATCATCCGCACATATTCTCGTTCAATCGCGGGAATGCGGTCGGGAAAACTTTCCGCGTCATGCGGCCATGCAAGCCATGTAGCGGAATGCCTCGCCCACTCGGGCGAGAATACAACCTTTTTCATGAGCGCTTCGTCTTCTTTAGCAAAGAGGCATACGTGTCCGGCCGACGGTTATGCATAAAGCGCCATCCCCGCTGCACGTATTCGTTGAGCCCCAGGTTCACCTTCGCAAGCACGATCTCCTCACGATGTTCCGACGCGCGTTTTACGACCTTCCCAAAGCTGTCGGACACGAACGACCGACCGAAGAACCGTAGCTTTTGCTCAACACCTGTGCGGTTTACCGCCGCCACATGCACGGCATTCGCGATCGCATGTCCTCGCATCACCGTTTCCCACGCATGTGCCCAATTGTCTTCCTTGGATCTTTCCCCGGCGATACGTCCGATCGCCGTTGGATAAAAGATGATCTCGGCACTCTGGAGTGCAACCGCGCGCGCCGCTTCAGGGAACCATTGATCGTAACAGATCAAGACGGCGAATCGAGCGAACTTCGTTCGATAGACACGATATGCAGCCCCTCCTTCGAAGTACTCCTTCTCATAGAATTTAGGATCATAGGGAATATGGACCTTGCGGTAGGTGGGAAGAAGATGTCCGCGTTCGTTGATGACAACCGCGGAATTATGCAAGCGCCCGCTTTTTGTCCTCTCGTAGATCGGAACAATGACGACAACCTTGTACTTTTTGGCGATGGATGCGAAAACATACGTGGATTCGCCAGGTATTGTCTCAACAAACGGAGTCTTGCCGCTTTTTCTCCACTGCGGAAAGTAGCGCGTGCGGAAGAGCTCCGGCAGACAAATGATGCGTGCACCTCTTTTTGCGGCCCTTTCAACAAGAGCGGCCGCTTTGGAGAGATTTTTTTGCGGGTCTTCGGACATTTGCATTTGTACGAGACCGATCGTTACGGTTCTATTTTTCATGTTAGTTTTTCTTAACGAGTATATACGAGTTTAGAAATAACTTACACCCAGCACCTTTCGCGAAAGGTGCTGGGTAAAGCACTTCTAATTCGCTTCGCTCGTAAGAATTGCTTTACCACCCGAACTGCTTTCCAACCTCCTCGGGTGTCTCGCGCTTCCGCACGACCTTGATCTCGCCGTTCTGCGCTACGAGCTTAAGAGGGGAAGAGAGGAGACAGTGGTGGGAAGCAAGCGCGTCTTGATACGCACCAGTATCAAGGAACGCGACATACAACTCTTCAGAATCGGCAAGCTTGGGAAGCAGGATGTAGGAGCCGCCCGCGGTGTATTTGTCGTCGCTGTCGCACGAGCTTCCGGCGAGCCATACGCGCGCCAACTTTTTCTGACGCATGTTGTTGACTGGCACGACGTGCCACTTCTGTTTGATCGCCCACGTGTCGAGTAGGTCGTTCATAAAGCTGCCATCGATGATGTACCAGCTGTTGCCGCCTTTGTTGAAGGCTTGTTTTTCCGCGATGATCTTGTAGATGGTCATTTGCGCGGGCGCGACCACGTAGCGGCCCCACTCACAGATGAGATTGGGGTGGCGCACGCCTAAGCGGTCACACTGCTTCTTAGCTGTCTTTACGATCTGATTGATGAGGCTCTTTCCAGTGTAGAATCGTTTTCGTTTGTCGTAGGGCACGCCGGCGCCTCCTCCGATATCGATGGTATCGAGCTGCGGGTTTTTTTCGCGCATCTTCGCGTAGAGCGCGACCGCTCGCTTCAAGGGTTGAATGAAGCCATCCATCCGCTCGATCTGACTCGAAACGTGATAGTGGAGGACGGCGAGATTGCGTATCTTTCCCAGCGCGATGAGCTCGTCTTCCGTGAAGCCAAAGCGATTATACTTTTTGTCCCAGTGGCTCGCGACCTTGACGCTTAAGTCCACGCGGATGCCGACCTCGCCTTTGAATTTCTTCATGCGTTCGAGTTCGACAGCGTCCTCAATGATAGGGATGACGATAAGCCCCTTGCCCTTCAATTCCTCGATGAGCTCCATGTACTTGACCGTCTTCGGTCCGTTGCATATGACGCGTATCTTTTCGTTGAATTTGTCCTGTTCCACCATGCGCTTTACTAAAAAGAGCTCATTGGCCGAGCCGACGTCGAGCTCGGCGCCTTCGGCGACCGCCGGCAGCACGAATTCGCGATTCTGGTTGACCTTCATCGGGTAGTGGTAGAAGAAACGGCCCTTGTACCCTGTCACTTTGATATATGCGTTGAACGTCTCGATCAGATCGCGCACGCGATTCTCGACGATAGTCGGGAAGAAGATCTCGGTCGGCGTGCCATGCTTCGCGATGATGTCGTACAGGTTGTACTGGTAATTACCCTCGCGCACGAGAAGCGTACCCTGTGGCGTGATATCAAAGGGCGCAGTGTTTACCTCCTCGCGGCCGAGCTGCCAAAATTTTCTATGGCCGTTTTTCTTCTTTTTTCTGTTTTGTTTTTTTGTCCGATCCGGACGGGTCGCGTTCATCTCTGATGTATTCCTGCAATATATCGCAGACTACAAAGCGGGTTTCCGATAAATTACCCAGCTCCACTTTTGCATTTCGAATCTCGATTACTTCGCTTAGTCGAACGCATGCGTTCGGTATCGCGCTGTGGTTATAACTCAACTTGCAAAAGTGGGGCTGGGCACGCAACTAGCCGCATACTACATACTTTCAAAAAATGCACAACCTTTGTGTGGCTATTCGCTCTCGCTTGCAGTTGCTTTCGCAGATTTACCTTCCGCTAACCCTTTTCGGATATCTTTCAGGAGCTGATTCAAAATAGGCTTGTTTTCTTTAAGGAACGTGCGGGCGGCGTCGTATCCGCGGCCGAGCTTCGTTTCTCCTATCGAGTAGGCGCCGCCGGAGGACTTTTGGACAAGGTCGTACTTTTCGCCGAGCGCGAGCGCTTCGCCCTCTTTTGAGATGCCTTCGCCGTAAAGCATGTCGAATTCCGTCTGACGGAAGGGGGCGGCGACTTTGTTCTTTACTATCTTCACGCGGTGCCGGCCGCCCATCGTTTCTTCGCCTTTCTTTATCTGCGCGATGCGGCGGATGTCGATGCGGACTGACGTGTAGAATTTGAGAGCCTTGCCGCCGGGAGTCGTTTCGGGGTTGCCGAACATCACGCCTATCTGCATGCGGATCTGGTTGATGAAGATGACGACGGTCTTCGTCTTCGAAACGATGGCAGTCAATTTACGGAGCGCCTGCGACATGAGGCGTGCTTGCTTACCGACGTGCTGTGCTCCCATATCGCCCTCTATCTCATCTTTAGGTGTGAGGGCGGCGACGGAGTCTACGACGATGACATCTATCTTGCCCGATCGGACGAGCGACTCCACTATCTCAAGCGCTTGCTCGCCGGTATCGGGTTGCGAAACGAGGAGGTCTTCTATCTTCACGCCGAGCTTTTTGGCGTATTCAGGGTCGAGCGCATGCTCCGCGTCGATGTACGCGCAAATGCCACCTTTTTTCTGGGCTTCGGCGACTGCGTGCAGGGAAAGAGTCGTTTTACCTGAGCTTTCGGGCCCGAATATCTCGATGATGCGGCCCCGCGGCAGCCCGCCGATGCCGAGCGCCCAATCGACGCCGATGGAACCGGTCGGTATCGCGTTCACGTCCACCTTCGGCTGCGCGCCGAGCATCATGATGGAATCGTCGCCGAATTTTGTCTTTATATCCGAGAGTGCGCGCTCGATGTCCTTGTCGGTGCCGGTCCCTGTTTGTTTGGGAGGTGCCTTCACTTTTTTACCGAATTGAGCCATAGGGGTAGTCAGTAGAGAGTAGTTAGTAGTAAGTAGGAGATACAAAGAAAAGTATACCGAAGCGCTTTTATTTCGCTACCGTGCCTGGGGACGTCATTGCGGCGTGTAGACGACCTCTATGATTCGCTCCGTCGTCTTGCCGTATCTATCGGAAGCCGAGAGCGTGATGCGATTGTAACCGGGTGTCAGTACGTAGAGTTCGGAAAAGGTCCCGTCTTCGGTGACGGGAATACTCTTGCCATTCATGCGCAAGGTCGCGATGCGCTGCGCTTTTCCTTCTATGGAAACGGTTGGCTCGGTGACCTCCATGACGCGACCGGAGACTTCGATCGTCGGGCCATACAGAAGCCCGCGACCTTCGTAGTATGCATAGGCTGCGACGACGACAAAAAAACCGATGATGATATATCTCGTGAGCCGGCTATCGCGGTAGGGCAACATACAGAATAGCTACCAGCTTACAGCTATCAGCTGACAGTAAATGCCGAATGCGTACGGACTCGTCTGAAAGCTGACCCCTGACACCTGAAAGCTTTTGCTCATACACGTTCTTCGTGTTCTTCCGCAACAGGTTCTTGCGCGAGTTCATCAGCGTTGCCGGCGCCGATGATGTCGCGCGGCTTGGCGCCGTCGGCTCTACCCACCACGCCGCGCTCCTCGAGCATATCTATCAGCTTCGCTGCGCGCGCGTACCCCACGCCGAGTTTTCTCTGGAGATAGGAGGTGGAAGCTTTGCCGGCTTCGATTACAGTCCTCTTGGCTTCCGGATAGAGTTCGTCGTCTTCATCCTCCTCGAGGATGGTGGAAGAAAAGATGGCATCGGTGCCGCCACTCATTTTTGATTCACTAAAGTCGATCTCACTCGGGATCTGCCCCTCGCTGTGTTTCGCGATATGTGCGACCACCTTCTTTACTTCGTCTTCGGAGATCATGGGGGCCTGAATGCGGCGGGGCTTCGACATCTCGCCCGAGAGGAATAGCATGTCGCCTGCCCCAAGTAGTTTCTCGGCGCCGCCCATGTCGAGAATAGTACGCGAATCGATCCCAGAGGCGACTTGGAATGCGACGCGCGCAGGGATGTTGGCCTTGATAAGTCCCGTGATGACCTTTACCGAAGGGCGTTGGGTGGAAAGCAGGAGATGGATGCCGACAGCGCGGCTCATCTGCGCAAGGCGGACAATGCCGCTTTCAAGTTCACGCGGATATGCAGACATGATATCCGCCAATTCGTCGATAATGACGACGATATAGGGCATCGCTTCCGGCATCTTTTCTTCCGACGCGGCGCGGCTCGATGCTTTTGCGACTGCGGGGGCGACCACGTTCTCGTGGTAGGAGCCGATATCGCGCACAGCCTCCGTTTCCAAGATGTTGTAGCGGCGTTCCATCTCCTTCGCGAGCCATTTCAGAGCGAGGATAGCCTTTTTCGCGTCCGT
>Ga0209542_10004299_pt1 | contig 29400 bp, 28 predicted proteins | sample RifCSPhighO2_01_FD_184028 | JGI IMG/M metagenome (GOLD analysis project Ga0209542, IMG submission 184028) | Soil microbial communities from Rifle, Colorado - Rifle CSP2_plank highO2_0.1 (SPAdes) (version 2) | ecosystem: Environmental > Terrestrial > Deep subsurface > Rock core/Sediment ... | reverse complement strand
GAATTACTAAAGAAAAAAATAAAATTTATAAAAAAATTTTTCAAGTTAAATCCAACGAAAAGAAATAGACAATTAGACTTTATATAAAAGATAAAAAATTGGATAAAATATTAATCAACAATTTCATAAGAGCCAAAGAGGTACGAGTTATTGACGAGACTGGAGCTCAGTTAGGAGTTATGGATATTTTTACAGCAATTGATTTAGCAAAATCTAAAGGTTTAGATTTAATACAGGTAACAGAGAAGGTTGATCCTCCGGTTTGTAAAATTGGAAATTATGGAAAATATCTTTATGCATTACAGAAAAAAGAAAGGAAGGTAAAGGTAAAAACAAAAATTTCAAAACTTAAAGAAGTGCAGTTAGGATTTAATATTTCTCCTCACGATATTGAAGTAAAAGCCAAGCAAGCAAAAAGCTTCTTAGAAGAAGGCGATAAAGTTAAAGTTGGAATGATTTTAAAAGGAAGAGAAAAAGCCATGGGCGATTTTGCAAAAAATAAAATACAATTTTTTTTAGAAACAATAAATAAATTAATTCCAGTCAAAACAGAAAGAGAATTAAAAAGAGAGCCAAAGGGATTTACAATGATTATTTCTAAAAAATAATAATATGAACCCCCACACCAAACGAGTTTTAATTTTTCCCAAAGAGTGACAGGGGTGATATAATTAATAAACATAATAATTTATTACAAACGAGTTAAATAATTATCAAGATTAAAAAATCTTGAAATAATAAACTCGTTTGGTGTGGGGGTGAAGACAAAAAAAGCATTAACAAAAAGATTTAAAGTTACCAAAACAGGAAAAATTTTAAGACGAGTTTCTGGTCAAGACCATTATCGCTCTAAAAAAACCGGTGAAGCCAAAAGAAAAGGTAGAAAGTGGGTAAAAATTTCTAAATCAGAAATCAAAAAAATTAAAAGATTCATGAAAGTGTAAAGATTAAAAATAAATTAATTAATTGTTTTTAAATTTATCATTCTAAATTTTAAATTAGAATATGACAAGAGTAAAAAAGGGAGCATCAGCCCATAAACATAAGAAACACTTACTAAAACATGCTAAGGGTTTTAAATATGGTAGAAAATCTAAGTATAAGTTAGCCAAAGATGCTCTACGCCATGCCTGGACATATTCTTACCGCGACAGAAAAGTTAAAAAGAGAGATTTTAGAGCGCTATGGCAAGTTCAAATTAACGCCGCTTGTCGTAAGCTAGGTATTAATTATAGCAGATTTATCAATGGCTTAAAGAAAAAAAATATTGAAATAGACAGAAAAATTATGTCGCAATTTATAGAAAAACATCCAGAAATTTTTGAAACAATTATTAATGAAGTAAAAGAAATAAAATCTGAAAAGGTAAAAGAAAAAGTAAAATCAGAAAAATAATTATAAAACAAAAGAGCTTGGACAAGATGTACAAGCTCTTTTGTTTTGGCCGAATCTGGTTGGCTTTATTTACACGACGATTCCATTCTCTTTTTTTCTCCTTACGCTGAGCCTGCCTCTTTTCAAAATCAGAATTGACTTCATTAGTAATAACTATCTCGTTTTTTCGCTTTCTATTGAAAGCAACAAAAACATAAATAGTTACCATAACAACCGTCAAAATCACCATCACCATTCCTAATATAACTTTCTCCTCTAAGAGAAAAGAGTATGACTTTTTAAGGTAATGTAACAAAACACTCCCCAAAAAGCCAAAAATTGTTAACGTGGATTTTTCTGTATAAATACTATCACAAATTAAAAAAAGTTTGCAAAAAATAGAAAATAATGTATATTATACATACATATTAATATACCTTGAATTACGAAATGCGGTTTTTGTCTAAAATGTTTATCTTTCAAAGCCATCTTCATGAAGCTAAATCATTTTATTTCAAAAAGCATTTCGTAATTCAAGGTAATATAAATATAATTAATACTGCTGTCTGGCAGCAGGAACTTAAGTTTTTAACTTGACTTAATTTTTTTAAAAAACCAGATTTTGTTAACAATATTAAATATAATGAGTAAAGAAGATAATAAAAACAATTCTGATTTAGTACAAATTAAAGAGGCAGAAACAAATGTTTCGGTGGGTTCTTTGGTGGAGGGTAAGGTTGTAGCCAAAGACAGATCAGCTCTTTTTGTTGATTTGGGCCCTCAAGGTACTGGAATAATCTATGGTAGAGAGTTTTATGGAGTAAAAAATTTTATCAAAAACTTAAATATAGGAGATAAGGTTTTTGCCAAGGTAGTGGAGTTGGAAAACGAAGATGGTTATAGGGAACTTTCTTTAATGGATGCTACCAAAGAAATGGGTTGGAAAAAGTTACAAGAACTAAAGGATAAAGGAGAAATTATAAAGGTAAAAATAACTGGGGTTAATAAAGGAGGTCTTTTAACTGATATTGATGGGATGTCAGCTTTTTTACCAGTTTCACAGTTGTCTACAGAAAATTATCCCAGAATTACTGATTCAGATAAACAAAAAATATTAAAAGAGTTGCAAAAATTTATTGGTAAAACATTAGAAGTAAAGATATTAGATTTGTTAGCCGAAGAAAATAAATTAATTTTGTCAGAAAAAGCAAAATCAGAAGAAGCTCTTAAAAAAATTCTTGAAAATTATAAAAAAGAAGACATTGTTGAAGGTAAAATAACTGGCGTTGCAAACTTTGGTGTTTTTATAAAATTTCCTCTTCTTCTAGAAGATGAAACTATTGAAGATAATTCAGAAAATCAGATAGAGGGATTGATTCATATTTCAGAAATAGATTGGCAATTAGTCCAAAATCCGGCAGAAATTGTGAGTGTTGGCGAGGTTGTAAAAGCCCAAATAATAAATATTAGTAATAATCAAGTTTTTCTTTCACTTAAAAGATTAAAAGAAAATCCATGGGAAGAAGTTCTAAAAAAATATAAAAAAGGCGATGTAATTGAGGGTAAGGTAATTTCGTTTAGTACTTTTGGCGCATTTGTAGAAGTTTTACCACAGATTAGGGGATTGTGCCATTTATCTGAATTTAGCTCTCAAAAAGAAATGGAAAAATCTTTGAAAGTTGGCGAAAGTTATAAATTTGAAATTTTGTTAATAGAGCCTAGTGAACACAGAATGAGCTTGAAACTGGTTAAAGTAAGCTAATTTGGTATAATACCTTGAATTACGAAATGCGGTTTTTGTCTAAAATGTTTATCTTTCGAATCTGGCTTTGAAAATTTTCTGGAACGATATTTTGTCAAAGATCGCTTCAAAAATTTTCAAAGCCATCTTCATGAAGCTAAATCATTTTATTTCAAAAAGCATTTCGTAATTCAAGGTATAATAAACTCATTAGCTTAATAATTGGTAAATGTTTTCGGAAATATTTGCCAAAAATATTTAATCCAGTGAAAAAAGTTTTATCTCAAATTGTGGTAGCAACTTTAGGCTTATGGTTTTCAACAATCTTTGTGCCTGGAGTTACTTTAGTATTGCGTCCAGAATCTAATTTTTTTGGGATTAGATTAACAGCAGAGTGGCAGATTTTTTTGGTTTTAGGTATTGTTTTAGGTTTGCTTAATTACTTTGTTAGGCCATTATTAGATATAATTACCCTGCCACTTAAAATTATAACTTTGGGACTTTTTAGTTTTGTAATTGGAATGACTTTGGTTTGGGTGACAGATGCCTTATTTATTGAATTTAGCACTCCATTTTTATATCCTCTTTTATGGACAACTTTAATTATTTGGGGGTTGAATGTAACCATTAATTTACTTTTATCAGAAAAAGAATAAAAATTTTTAATTTCTAGTTTCTATTAAATTTTTAATTTATAATTTTTAAATAAAATATTTGAAAATTAAGTTATTGATAATTTAATTAAAATTATGAATTGAAGATTAAAAATTTAACGTGAATGCTTATTTATTTTACGCACAAATCACAATGTCAATAATTCTGATTGTTTTGATAGCTTTACAACAAAGAGGTACCGCCTTAGGTTCTTCTTTTGGAGGAGGTGGGGAGTTCTACTCTTCTAGACGCGGGATTCAAAAAAAAATCTACTATGCTACGATAATTATTGCTGGACTATTTATTGTTTTAAGTATTTTGGGTCTCATTTTTTAATAACGGTGTAGTTTGGTTTTTAGCTAATTAGTTTATAGATAGCTAAAAAAAATATCTGACATCCGGAAAAAAATTGAAAAATTTTCCTAGCTTTAGTCAGTGGAAACAAATTTTTAAAGTACTGAGAAAAGAAGAAAAAGTTAAGCTTTTAATATTTTTTTTAATAGCTATGGTTTCGTTTCTTTTCTTAACGATTAGTTTTTATTTAGATAATACAAAAGTTGTACCGGCATCTGGTGAAGTTTATAAAGAAGGTGTAATAGGTCAACCAAGGTTTATTAATCCAATCTATGGAGAAACTAATGATGTTGATAGAGCTTTAATTGATTTAGTTTTTTCTGGTTTAATGACTTATGATAAGAAAGGTAAAATAGTTGAGGATTTAGTTGATACTTACGAAGTTTTAGATGATGGTAAAACTTATGAATTTCAACTAAAGGATAATATTTTTTGGCATGATGGGAAAACTTTGACTACTGATGACATAATATTTACTATTAAAACCATCCAGAATTCTGATTATAAAAGTCCGCTAAGAGCTAATTGGATAGATATAGAGGTTGAAAAAATATCTGATAAATCCTTGAGATTTAAATTGAAAAGTCCTTATAACTCTTTTTTAGAAAATTTGACGGTTAAGATAATACCTAAACATATTTGGAACAATATTCCTTCGGATAATTTTGCACTTTCTTCATATAATTTACAACCAATTGGTTCTGGTCCTTATCAGTTTAGAGGTATTAATCAGATAGCTAGTGGGCTTATTAAGAACATATATTTTGATCATAATCGTAAATATTATAATAAACCTGCGCTGATTTCTGATTTGCATTTTTATTTTTTTGAGAAAAAAGAAGATTTAATTAAAGCTGTAAAGTCTGGAGAAATTAATGGATTTTCTCTAGGATTTTTTAGCGAAGATGACCAAAAATTATTTTTAAGAGAAAAATTTACGAAGTATACATTTTATTCGCCAAGATATTTTGCCGCATTCTTTAATTTTGCTCCTAATGGACAAAAATCACCTATTCTATCTGATGAGAATATAAGAAAAGCTTTGTCGTATTCAATTAACAAAGATGATATTATTAAGGAAATTGGCATTAGTACTAAAGTTGATTCTCCAATTCTCCCCGATTTCTTTGGCTATAACGAGCCATCGCTAATCTATAATTTTGACATCGAAAAAGCAGAAAATTTATTAGATAAAGTTGGTTTTAAAATTAGTGAATCGGGTCAAAGAGAAAAACCTATAGTTAAAACATCAGCCTTTCAATTTAAAAAATATCTAAAGGTTGGCTCTAAGGGTACGGACGTTAATCAGCTTCAATCTTGTTTAGCTCGTTTAGATGAAGTATTTAAAAATATTTTAACAGATGAAACTAATGGAACTTATGGTAAGGCGACTGAAGAGGCAGTAACCGAATTTCAAAAAAAGTACTTATCTGATTTGAAGCCAACGGGTGAATTAGGAGCGTCAACAAGAGGTAAGTTAAATGAACTTTGTGTTAATCCATCACCCAACTCACAGGTTTTAAGTTTCACAATTACGACTACTAATCAGCCACAATTATTAAAGGTGGCGGAATTATTGAAGAATTATTGGCAAAACATAGGAGCTGTAGTTGACATCAATGCAGTTTCAGTTACAGATCTAAAACCAATTATTAAAGAAAGAAACTATGGTATATTGCTTTACGGTGAGGCGTTGGGGGCAGAGCCAGATCTTTATCCTTTTTGGCATTCATCACAAAAAATTGACCCAGGATTAAATTTATCGTCTTATGAAAACAAGGATGTAGATAAATTACTAAAAGAAGCTCGTGAAACATTAGATTATGAAATTAAAAAACAAAAATTGGAAAAATTACAAGATAATATAATTAATAACGCTCCGGCTTTATTCTTATATAATCCAGACTATATTTATTTTGTTTCTCAAAAGATAAGTGGAATAGATAGTGAATTTGTTGATAATCCTAACAATATGGTACGAGGTAAAATAATTGATCCAGCTAAAAGATTTTTAAATATTACAGATTGGTATGTTAAGACTAAAAGAATTTGGAATTAAAATGATGCGATAATATTAAAATCTCTGCCTCTTTAAATTTTTATCGCGTCAGAAAAAAATAATAATGCACATAACTTGGTTAGAAGAAAAATTGATTAATACAACAAAGTGGCTAGGGACGCCATCATCTTTTGTAGTTCATACATTATTTTTTGTTATTGCTTTCTTATTTATATTTTTTGGTATATCTTTTGACAAGATACTTTTAATTGTGACTACTATAGTCTCACTGGAAGCAATTTATCTGGCCATTTTTATTCAAATGACCGTTAATCGTCAAGCGGAAGAAATTAAAGAAGTTGGAGAAGATATAGAAGATATTCAGGAAGAAGTTGAAGATATTTCTGAAGATATTGATAAAATACAAGAAAAAGAAAATACCAAAAATATTTCTAAAAAAATAAAATCTAAATTTTCACTATCAGCTATCAAAGAAAATTTGCCCAAAGTTTTTAAAGAAATTAAAACTATTAAAAAAACTAATAAAAAATAAAATTTAAATTTATGTTTATACAACAAGCTAAGGCCGTTAACGCCGATTTACATAAGATTACTGATAAGTCAGAATCTCTAAGAATTATTCCTCTTGGTGGATGTGAAGAGGTTGGAAGAAATATGACTGTTTTTGAGTATGGCTCAGATATTGTAATTTTAGATATGGGACTTCAATTCCCAGAAGAAGACATGCCGGGGATTGATTATGTAATTCCCAACACAGAATACTTAAAGGGTAAAGAAAAAAATATTAGGGCTGTTATTTTTTCACACGGACACTTAGATCATATTGGTGCCGCTCCTATTTTATTAAAAAAATTGGCGAATCCTCAGGTTATTGGCCGGCCGCTTACTATTGAAATGATAAAACACCGATTGGAAGATTTTGATAGAAATAGTTCAAAAAAACTAAAAACTATATATGTAAAAGATTTAAAAGATAAAATTAGTTTGGGTAATTTTAATTTGTCTTTTTTTCAAATTGATCACGCTATTATGGATGCCGTTGGTGTTATTTTAGAAACTCCGGTGGCAACTGTTATTCATCCGGGAGATTGGACAATGGAAAAGGACCCCGTTGGTAAAGAGGTAATAAACTATCACCACTTGGCAAATTTAAAAAGACCTACGATTTTAATGTTGGAGGCTTTGGGTTCTACAAGCTCAAAAGTTTCAGTGACAGAAAAAGAAATGTTAAGTAATTTACATAAATTAATAAGCAATGCTTCAGGCAGAACGATTATTACCACATTTTCCAGTCAAATAGAAAGAATAAAACAGATATTAGAATTTGCAGAAAAAACTAATAGAAAAGTGGCTTTAGATGGTTTTTCGATGAAATTAAATATTGAACTTGCAACAAAACTTGATTATATAAAGATTCCCAAAGGCGTAATTATTTCTGTAGATAAAACGCACGATTATCCTGATAACAAGGTTATTATTATTTGTACTGGCAATCAAGGAGAAGAAATGTCGGCGCTTCCAAGAATTGTTGCCGGAAATCATAAATATATTAGCATTAAAAAAGATGATACTATTATATTTTCTTCTTCTGTAATTCCTGGAAATGAAAGAACTGTACAAAGGTTAAAAGATAATTTATACCGATTATCTGACAATGTATATCATTCAGATATAATTGATGTTCATATTTCAGGCCATAGTAATATTGACGGTATCAAACAGATGATTAAAGAAATTAAGCCTGATTATTTCATTCCTGTTTACGGAAATCATTACATGTTAAAAGAAGGGGCTAGAATAGCTCATAATATGGGTGTTTTAAAGCATCATGTATTTGTACCAGATAATGGATCTGTGATAAAATTTACTAAATCTGGCGGGGAAGTTTTAAAAGAGAAGGTTCCTTCAAATTATATTTTTGTTGATGGCTTAGGAGTTGGAGATGTGGGAGAAATTGTTTTACGCGATAGACAAATGTTAGCTGAAGATGGAATGTTTGTTATTGTGGTAGTGATAGATACGCAAACTGGTAAAGTTAAGGGTTCGCCAGACATAATCTCTCGTGGATTTATTTATTTAAGAGAATCAAAAGAATTACTAAGACAAACTCGCAGAAAAGTTATTGAAATAGTTGAAAAAACGTCTGGACATACAGGATTATTAAATTCAGTTTATATCAAAGATGAACTAAGAAATAAGGTTGGTAATTTTTTGAACAGTAAAACATCAAGACATCCAATGATTCTACCAGTGGTGATAGAGGTGTAAAAAATAATTGAAAATGCAAATCTCAAAATGCAAAGTTAAGGCATCATATTTTTCCAGTTGGAAAAATATGATGATATAATCGTCCCGCTTAGCGGGACACCAAAATTTTGATTTTTGCATTTTGATTTTTGAATTAGTTTTATGAGAATTTTTAGTGGTATAAGGCCATCAGGACAAATACACTTAGGAAACTATCTAGGTGCAATAAAACAATGGATTGAGCTTCAAGAAGAAAATGAATGTGTTTTTTGTATTGTTGATTTGCATGCAATTACTACTCCCTATAATACAAAAGAGCTCCAGAGAGACATTTCAAGCACGTTGATAGCTTATTTAGCTGCCGGAATAAATCCAAACAAATCTATCATATTCACACAATCTAATGTAAAAGACCATGTTGAATTAGCGTGGCTATTAGGGACAATCACACCAATAGGAGAATTAAACAGAATGACACAATTTAAAGAAAAGAGTAAAAAAAATAAAGACTATATAAATTCAGGACTTTTCACCTATCCAATCCTTATGGCAGCAGATATACTTTTATATAAATCTGAAGGTGTTCCTGTTGGGAAAGATCAAGAACAACATGTTGAACTTTCTAGAACTATTACTAGAAAGTTTAATCAAAAATTTGGGGAAACTTTTAAAGAACCAAAATCTTTAATTTTAAAAGAGGGTGCCAAAATAATGAGTTTAACTGATCCTAAAAAGAAAATGTCTAAATCTGATGATTCTAAAAGTTGTATTTTTTTATTTGATTCACCAGAAGACATTACTAGAAAAATTATGTCGGCGACCACTGATTCGGGCAAAGACATAAAATACAATATTATTAAAAAAACAGGAATTTCTAATTTGCTTACTATTTATAGTTTATTGGTTAATAAATCAATTAGTGAGATTGAAAAAGAATTTGTTAAAAAATCTTATGCTGAATTTAAAAAATCTTTAGCTAATATACTAATAAATTATTTAGAGCCATTTCGCAGAAAACAAAAAGAGCTTTTAACTAGAGATGTTTATCTTCAAGAGATTTTAAAAAGAGGCCAGTCTCAAGCTCAAATCATTGCTCAATCAACAATAGCTGAAGTTAAGTCTAAAATGGGGTTAATTTAACATTTAAAAAAAATGGCCAAAATAAAAAAAACAAAAAAAGTTAAAAAAAGTAAGCTAGTTAAAAAGAATAAAAAAATTAAGAGTAAAGAAAAATTAATTGGAAAAGTTACTCATTATTTTTCTGATATTAAAGTTGGAGTAATTAAATTATTATTTCCTTTAAATGAGGGTGACGAGATAAGGATTACTGGTGGAGAAAGTACGGATTTTAAACAGCGTGTCAATTCAATGCAAGTTGATCATAAACCAGCTAAAAAAGTTAAAAAGGGAAAGTCAATTGGTCTAAAGGTTAAAGAAAAAGTTAGAGATGGTTATAGTGTTTATAAAATAGTAATACCGGATTGACATTTTAGGATAAAAATATAGTATAAAGGTAGAAAACCTCAATATATAATATGGATAAAGTAACTTTCTACCTAACAAAAGAAAAACTAGGAGAATTAAAGAAGGAATATGAGGCGTTGGTTGATTTTGAACATAGCAAGATTGTAAATCAAGAAGCTCCTAAGGTTTTAGAATCAGAGGATATTAATCTAGAATTTGTTAGTTTTCAAGAAGATATAGTTTTTTTAAGGTCAAGGATTAATGAGCTTAAAAACATTTTAGAACATTATGAAATCATTAAAAAACCGTCAAAAGAAAAACAAACTTTTGTTGGTTTGGGCGCTAAGGTAAAAATAGAAGTAGCCGGCAAGTCAGATGAGTTTATGATTGTTGGTACTTTAGAGGCAAATCCCAGCTTAGGAAAAATTAGCAACGAGTCACCGGTTGGTAAGGCTTTATTAGGACGCAGAGTTGGAGATGAAGTTATTATTTCCTCTCCCATTAAAACAGTTTATAAAATAAAAGGTATAAAATATGAAATTAGCTAACAAAATGATAAAATATTTTTGTCCTTTTGTTTCTTAAAGAGCAATGAAAAACTTAGTAAAATTTTTTCATCAAGTTGGTAAGTTAAAGGAGATGAAGAGAACCGGATGGGTTATTCGTGGCATTAAAAATAGCGAGAGTATTGCCGAACATATTTTTAGGACTTCACTGATGGCGTGGATTTTAGGTAGTGAAAGAAAGGGTATAAATATTGAGAGGGTTTTAAAAATGGCTCTAATTCATGATTTGTGTGAAATATATTCTGGAGATATAACTCCCTATGATTCAATATTGCCAAAATCTAAAAAAGAAAGAGAAAAATTATTAAAAACTTGGCCAAGGTTTTCATCGAAAGAAAAAAAAAGGCTATCTGAACAAAAGTTTAAAAAAGAAAAAAAAGGTTTAGAAAAGCTAATTAAGGATTTACCAGTTAAACTAAAGAGTGAAGTGATGGCGCTTTGGATGGATTACGAAAATGGTAAGACGGTAGAGGGGAGATTTTTTAAGCAAGCTGACCGATTAGAAAATTTATTACAAGCTACAGAATACTGGAAAAAAGATAAAAGTTTATCTCAAACTTCATGGTGGGATCAAGCTAGAGAGTTATTTGATGATCCCTTTTTATTAAAATTTATTGAAGAAATGGATGAGAAATTTCATAAAAAATCAAAACCAATAATTTAAAACATTATTAAAGCCCTAAGAGTGTGGGATTCGAACTAAATTGATTGAGCTGCAAGATTTTAGTTCAGATGTGAGGATTATTCTAAGGAAGTGATGTCTAAAGACATCACTGACGAAGAAAAACGATGCAGATGAGCTAAAATCTTGCAGCCCAAGAAGACTTGAGTTCGAATCCCACACTCTTAAGGGGCTTTTTGGTTTGAAAATTAAATATAGTATAATGAAGGATCGTTAATTAAATTGTTAATAAAATATGTCTAAAAACATAAATAAAGTGGTTAGGGCCTATATATATTGGGATTTAACAGTAAATTCTGCCTGGGGTCTTCTTGGTCCTGTTTTTGCTATATTTTTGTTAGATAAAATTGCTACGGGGAATTTAGTAGAGGGGGCAAAAATCGCTGGGTTCTCTACGCTTGTTTATTGGGTTACAAAAGGAATTTTTCAAATGCCAATTGGTACTTATCTTGATAAAAGTAGTGGTGAGGTAGATGATTTTTGGTTTTTTGTTATAGGTGTTGTAATCACAGGATTAGTGCCATTTGGATTTTTAATCTCCTATTTGCCATGGCACATATATTCTCTACAAATGTTGCACGCCATTGGAATGGCCATGGTTGTTCCCTCTTCAACAGCTATTTTTATAAGACATACCGATAAAGGGCATGAGGCTTATGAAAGCAGTTTAGATAGTACTCTTTTAGGAACTGGCGTAGGCGTTACAGGGGCCTTGGGTGGCATTATAGCTGCTTACTTTGGTTTTAAACTAATTTTTATTTTAACCGGGTTTTTTACCTTATTTTCGGTATTTTTTATATTTTTAATTAAAAAAGATATGTTACCAAGAGTTCCCCTAAAAAATGAGTCTAATTAGAGTTTTACGCAATAGATATAGAGACATCCTTGGATCAAATAGTTAGTTATTCAATATAATTAAAAGGTACAATAAAATATATTTCTTAAGAAATATATTTTATCCAAAACCTCTAACGGGGTGAAAAATCAAGAACTTTCTAAAATTTTTAATGAAATTGCCAGATTTTTACAGATAGATGGGGTGGCTTTCAAGCCTTATGCTTATGAAAAAGCAGCTATTTCTTTAGAGGGCTTATCAGAAGATGTTGCAGAGACTTATGTAAGGGGCGGTAGAAAAGCATTAGAAGAAATTCCGGGCATTGGTAGGGCGATGTCGGATCACATTGAAGAATATTTAAAAACCGGGAAAATAAAATTCTATGAAGAGATGAAAAAAAAGTTACCAGTAAAATGGGACGAACTTTTATCTCTAGAAGGATTGGGTCCTAAAAAAATCAAAGTATTATACGAAAAGTTGGGGGTTAAAAATTTAAAGGATTTGGCAAAAGTGGTAAAAAAACACAAAGTAGCACCTTTATTTGGTTTTGGAGAAAAGACAGAAGAAAATATTGTTCAAGGATTAGATTTTTTAAAAAGAAGTAAAGGCAGGTCATTATTAAAAGATGTTCTTCCTTTTGCAACAGAAATTTTAAAAAAAATAGAAAAATTAAAAGAAGTTGAAAAGGTAAGTTTAGCAGGATCACTAAGAAGAAAAAAAGAAACTATTGGGGATGTTGATTTTTTGGTAGTTTCTAAAAATCCTAAAAAAGTGATGAAATTTTTTTGTAACCTTCCAGGAGTGGAAAAGGTTTGGGGAAAAGGAGGAACAAAGGCTTCTGTCCATATGAAAGAAGGTTTTGATATGGATTTAAGAGTGGTTCCGCTAAAAAGTTATGGATCAGCTTTACAATACTTTACTGGATCACAAGACCATAATATTGCAACTCGCAAAATTGCTATAGAAAAAGGCCTAAAATTAAGTGAGTGGGGCGTTTTTAGTGGTTCAAAACAAATCGCCGGAAAAACTGAAGAAGAGGTTTATAAGGCGATAGGATTAAAATGGATGTCGCCAGAAATAAGAGAAAATGGAGGAGAGATAGAAGCTTCTTTAAATCACAAGCTACCACAACTTGTTGAGTTAAAAGATATTAAGGGCGACTTACACATACATTCTAATTGGGAAGATTTAAAAGGGTCCAAAGATTCTATCGAGATGCTAGCTAAAAAAGGAATGGAATTAGGTTATGAATATATTGGTATTTCAGACCATACTAATGATTTAAAAGTAGAAAAAAGTTTAAATGAAAAACATATTTTAAAACAGATTGAATATATTAAAAAATTAAATCAATCTTTTGAAAAAAGAGGAATAAAATTTAAAATTTTAACTGGCTGTGAAGCTAATATTAGACGCGACGGAACTATTGATGTTGAGGATGAAGTATTATCTAAGTTAGATTATGTTATTGCCGGAATACATTCAATTCATAAAATGGAAAAAGAAGAAATGACAAAAAGAATTATTAAGGCAATGCAAAATAAAAATGTTGATATTTTGGCTCATCCCACAGGCAGAATTGTGGGAGAGCGCGAAGAATATTTAATGGATTTTGATAAAATATTAAAAACTGCGTATGAAACTGGAACTATTTTAGAAATTAATTCTTCTACCAGATTAGATTTGCGCGATTTATATATTCGCAGGGCAAAAAGTGAAGGAGTAAAAATGTTAATCAATACAGATACTCACAAAAAAGATCAAATGGATTTTATGGAATATGGCATTTCTCAAGCTCGTCGCGGCTGGGCTGAAAAAAAAGACATTATAAATACAGAGTCAGTCGAAAATTTATTAAAATATTTTAAGTAAAATTATATGTCAGAAATACCATCACAAAATAACGAAAATTCAAGAGAAGAAAAAACAGGAGAACTAAAAAGAAAAACTGGCATTGATAAGCTCGTTGGTTTTTCGCAAGGAGAAGAAAGAGAGGTGTCAGAATTTTTAGAAAATCAAAAATTTAACTTTCCAGAAAGACAAAAAACCCCCGAAGAAATAAAGATTATAAAGAATATTCTTATCAAAATGCCATGGTTTATTGAAAAATACGGGGGGACTGCTTTTAATTTTTTAGAAGAAAAGATTCATTTCTTGAGCGATGATTCAGATTTGAAACATACAAGAACGCAATCAGGTTTCCATGATGCAATAAAATCATCGATAGTAATCTTTGATTCAAATAATGTTTTACTCAACACAAATATTATTGTTCATGAACTTATTCATGCTAATTCATTTCAATCAGTGGAACTTTCAAAAGAATCAAAAGAGGGGAGAATAGGTATTGATACAAGAAGAACTGGATTTGAAGTTCACGGTAGAAAAAACAGAAAAGAATATTTTTTTACTGATATTAATGAAGCTGTGATTGAAGTGCTTGTTAAAAGATTCGACAAGGAATATTTTCAATCAATCCCCGAACTTTCGGAAAGGGTAAAAGAAAGAGAAGAATTCATTGCCAACGCCCTCAAAAATAGACCACAAGATACAGATAAATTAGAAGATATTGCATCAGTTGAATTGAAGCAATTAGATTCCGGAGAATTTAAGGCAAGTATTTTTTCATATACACGGGTTAAAGAAAGAGAACAACTAAATAATTTAATAAAAGATATTTATCAAAAAAATCAAGATCAATTTAGTTCTACTGAAGATGTTTTTAATATTTTTGCAAAAGCAATAATGAACGGGAAAATATTAGAAGTTGCTAGATTAGTTGAAAAAACATACGGGAAAGGTTCTTTTAGGAAATTAGGGGAACAAACTAAGGGAGCTGAAAGGGAATAAATAATTTATGCCGTAAGAAAAATCGGCAGAAGACTTATTCTCTTAAATTTTCTTACCTCCCAAAAATCAACTTTTATAAATCCCAACAACCCAACAAGTTGTTATCTCAAACTATGAACGGTCGTCAATATATTGAGATAGATATCGGGTAAAAATAAATAAAACAAATGTATAAAAAAGATTCATTGACTAATAAAATTTTAAATATTCTGGGAGAAAAAACAGAAGAATTGCTTGATTTAAGTTTTACAATAATGTTTAATCCTCGTAAATTAATGAGAGGTATGGGTATTTATACCGATTATAATAAAAAAATTTATAATTTAACAAGAAGCCCATATTTCATTGTTAAGAATAATGATTTTTATTTAAGTCCGATTGGTAGAATGGAGATTATAAAAAATATTATAAAAATAAAAAAGAGAAATAAAAAATGGGACAAAAAATGGAGAGCTGTTATTTTTGATATGCCGGAGAGGAATAGATACGAAAGAAACTTTTTAAGAAGAGAACTAAAATGGATGGGATTTAAGGAACTTCAACATAGTGTCTGGATTACTCCCCACGATGTAGAAAAAGAATTATTATCCCTATTGCGACTTTGGCGCAAAGATTTTAAAGGAGATATAAGGTTTTTAATTGCAGAAAAGATCATTAATGACAAAGACTTTAAAAAAATATTTAATCTCAATAAATAGACGGTCGTCAGTATCTTGAGACAATATGCTATTTATTAATTTTACTATAATGTGTATAATTTATGTAATTTAAATCTAATAATATGCCTAGAGAAAATTCGGCGGGTGCAATAATATTTAAAAAAATTGAAGGTGAATCACACTATTTGCTTTTGCGTTATCCATCGCGTCATTGGGAATTTGCTAAAGGACATATTGAGAAAGGAGAAAGTATAGAACAAACTGTTATAAGAGAAGTAGAAGAAGAAACTAATATTAAGGATTTAAAAATAATGCCGGGGTTTAAAGAATATTCTAAATATTTTTTTAAAAAGAGCTATCATTTAAAAGGTGAAGCTAAAAAGAAAGCTCCCTGGGTTTTTAAGTTAGTAACTTTTTTATTGGCAGAAACTAAAACTGAAGAAGTAAAAATTTCAAAGGAGCATATCGGATTTGTTTGGTTGCCCTATGAAGAAGCAGTAAAAAAAACAACCTTTAAGAATGCTAAAGATTTATTAAAAAAAGCCCATAAATTTATTACAGAGCATGAAAAATAAGACTAACTTCAAAGATAAGAGTGTGGGATTCGAACTCAAATCTTCTTGAGAAGCCTAAGGGCTCAGGGTAAGAATTAAAATCAATCCAGCAAGATCATTGGTTCTTTATTCAAGAAGCGAGGAAGAGAGATGTGCCCTTTGTGACACATTCTCGACGAGTCCCGACAGCGAAGCTGTCAGGGATCCTCGATTCCCGAAGGAATCGGGACAACGATGAAGAAAGAACCAATGAGCTTGCCCGAAGGGAAGCTGCAAAATGTTAGTTTTCCGTGTTGTCGCTTCGTCGGCTTATCGTTTCACTAATAAGCCTCCTTGCTCCGTCTTGAAAACTTAACATTTTGCAGCTTCTGGTTTTGATTTTAATTCAGAGTTAAATAGTAATTATGACCCAGAAATTCCGTGCCACAGAGTTATAAGAAGTAATGGGAAAATAGGGGGGTATAATATGGGAGTTGAGGAAAAAATAAAGTTATTAAAAGAGGAGGGTTTTAATAAATTATTTTAGTAGAGTTATAGATTTTAATTTTGTGGTAATAAATTTTGATTAGTAATCCAGTTTTGAATACCATACTCCCAAAAAGGATACATCGGGTCGTTACCAGGATTTTGCGATGATGACTCTAGTGGATTATTTTTATCGATATAGTGCAAAATATTGTGAGGTGGTTCTCCCGTTGGTAATTGTCCTAATAAAATAGGATTTATATTTTGTACCAAATCTGGTTTAATAAAGACTTCTGGTTTACGGAATGTTAATGATTTTTCCATAATTTTTCTCCAAATCGGTGCCGCTAAACCAATGCCGGTTTTTTTATTAGTTGAAGCATTGTTATTATTTCCAACCCAAACTCCAACAACTATAGATGGGTTATAGCCTATGGTCCAAGCATCGTTAAAGTACTGGGTGGTTCCCGTTTTAGCTGCTACTTGAAATTCATTAAAGTGTAGGGCGTTATTTGCACCAAACACTGGAGCTCTGGCACTATTATCTGAGAGAATATCATTAATGGTCCTTGCTACTTGTGTATCTAAAACTTTAGTAGCTTCTTTATTGTTTTTTTCTATTACATTTCCTGTGCTGTCCTCTATTTTTAAAATACTAACAGGGGGAATTTTGAGTCCCTCATTAGCAAAAACTCCATAGGCCGATGTTATTTCTAATAAAGTAACTTCACCACCTCCTAAAACCAAGGATAATCCATAGCGATTTGGATCATTTAGGGTTGTAATACCCATATCTCGAGCTAATTGTAGCGAATCTTTAAGACCAGTTAAATATAAAAGTTTTACAGATGGTAAATTAAGAGATTGAGCTAAAGAATTTCTTAGAGAAACAGTCCCTCTATATTTTTCATCATAGTTTTGTGGGTGATAACAGTTTAAGTTATAAATGTCTTTTTCTTGTGTGCCATCTAAGCTACAATTTGTGTTAAATTCTGTTTTAACGTCCCATAAAATTGTATCTGCTGTATAACCTTTCTTAAAAGCTGTAGCATAAGCAAATGGTTTAAAAGCTGATCCTGGTTGGCGATGACCCATAATAGCAACATCAAAACTTGGATCGAACAGACAATTACCATTTATATTCTCGTCGCATCCTTGTGGATAAGATTTTTCAAAGTAATTTTTTGAACCAATTAAAGATAAAATTTCTCCCGTTTTTGGGTCAATCACTACTGCCGCTGTATTATGGGCGTTAAATTGTGAATTTGTTTTATCGGCTTCTTTAATTGTTTGTTCAACATAATTTTGAATTTCTGAATCCAGTGTTGTATAAACTTTTAATCCCTTTTCTTTTAGGAAATCTTCTCCATATTTATCTTCTAAGTATTGTTTTACATACATTACAAAATGCGGTGCCTTAATGAGGGTTAAGTTTTCAGAAAAATTTATTTTTTCTTCTTTGGCCTGTTTTAACTCATCTTCACTAATAAATCCTAATTTTTGCATCCTGTCTAAAATATTATCCTTTCTACTAAGAAGTATGTTTTTTCTAGATCCATATGGCGAGTAGTAGCTAGGAGCTGGTATTAGGGCAGCTAAGGTGGCCGATTCAGCTACAGAAAGATCAATGGCTGATTTATTAAAATAAGTACGACTAGCAGCTTCTATGCCATAAGTATTTTGACCAAAAGGAATTTTATTTAAATACCAATTAAAAATTTCATCTTTTGAATATCGTCTTTCCAACTCAACACTTAAAACTATCTCTCGAACCTTTCTTTCTATAGTTCTTTGGTTAGTTAGGTAAACTGAACGGATTAGTTGTTGAGTAATTGTAGATCCGCCTGGATTTTTTGATCCACCGATTCCCGTGCTTTTTATTCCTAAATTGACCAATACTGCTCTTGCAATACCTCTTATATCAAATCCAATATGGCTGTAAAATCTAGAATCTTCAGATGTTATAATTGCATTTTTCAGGTTAGTTGATATTTTGTCAAAAGTAATAATTTCTCTTTTTTCTTCACCGTAAATATCGTATAGAAGTGTTTTTCCAGTTCTGTCGTATATTTTAGTAGATTGTATAAAAGGAATTTCAATAAACTTTTCTGGTCTAGGTAAATCGTAAGTATAATAAAAAAATAAACCCACTATAAACAAACAGGCAAGCAAAAACAAAAAAACTAAATATTTAGCAATAAGTATTACAATTTTTATTTTTTTATTTATAAATGTTTTATACATATTTATACAAATATTATTATACCTTGAATTACGAAATGCTTTTTGAAATAAAATGATTTAGCTTCATGAAGATGGCTTTGAAAATTTTTGAAGCGATCTTGGACAAAATATCGTTCCAGAAAATTTTCAAAGCCAGATTCGAAAGATAAACATTTTAGACAAAAACCGCATTTCGTAATTCAAGGTATGGTAGAGTGATTATAATTCATTATTCTACATTTTTTATAACTAAAAATCAATCCTATTTTATAACAAAAACTCTGTTTATAAACAGAGTTTTTGTTACTTATTTTTTAAATTATTTATTCTTCTTCAATATCATCTGCCATATCATCATCTTCCTCATCATCATCTGTTTTAGTATTATCATCGCTTGCCATATCATCATCGTCATCTAACATTATATCATCAAAATCATCTGAACCAATAATTTGATTTAAAAGATCGTCCTCCATTTTTTATTTAACTTATTTTAAGGGTAAATTCATAATAAAAATATGGATTTGCCCAAAAGATAAGTATATTTATTATACTTTGCTACTATTATATTTTTTAGAGAATTATTGTCAAGTCTTTATCTATCCACAGGTGCTTTTTTAAAAAAATATCAAACTTTACACACTATTTTTAAGGAGGGCGCAAATTGCTATAGCTAAAGCATCCATGGCATCATCTTTTTTTCTATAGTTTTCTTTTAAATTAAAACTACTTAAATCAAGTAATTGTTTTGTCATCTCTTGCACCTGTTTTTTTTCAGCTCTTCCGTAACCCACTATTGTCATTTTCATTTGTAACGGCGTGAATTCACAAACTGGAATATTTTTTAAGGCAGCTGATAACAGAACAACCCCCTTGGCTTGGCTTACTGGCATAGCGGTTTTAAGATTTTTAAAGAAATAAATGCTTTCAATAGACATTAAGTCTGGCTTGTATTTTTTAATTAATTTATTAACTTCGTTATGAATTAATTTTAATCTAGATTCTGGCTTTGAGGATGAATTAGTTAAAATACAACCAAAATCAATAACTTTTGGCTTTTCATCTCTATTTTGTCTAATTTGTTTGGGGATTTTTGTTTCAATAATAGCAAAACCTGTAATTGCAGTTCCAGGGTCAATACCAATAATAATCATAAAATTAATCTTTTAAATTATAATATATATCTTGAACGGCATCATTTTCATCTAACGCTTCAAAAAGTTTTTGGGCTTTTTCTTGAGTTTTCTTATCAATCGTAATCTCTTCCTTTGGAATCCAGCTTAAATTTGATTCTTCAATTTTTAACCCTTTTTCTTCTAATGTTTTTTTTGTATTTTCCAAATCTTCTGGTTTAGTATAAATATGAAGGTTAGTGTCTTTGAATATAATATCATCTGCGCCAGATTCAATAGCAACTAATTCCAGTTCCTTTTTTGATTTCCCTTCAAAATTTATAATTATCAATCCTTTTCTTTCAAACATCCATTTAACAGCTCCTTCTCCTGACATTTTGCTATCATGCTGGCTTAAAATGCCTTTAATTTCTCCCAGAGTTCTATTTTTATTATCGGTAATCCCTTCTATAATTATGGCAATTTGCCCCGGGCCAAAACCCTCAAAAGAAATACTTTCTAAACTTTCTCCTGCCAATTCTCCGGTACCCTTTTTAATGGCTCGTTCAATATTTTCTTTAGGCATGTTAAATTCCTTAGCTCTTTCAATAGCGCCTTTTAGTTTAACATTTAAAGCAATATCGCCACCCTTTTCTTTAGCGGCTATGGTAATAACTCTGCCAAGTTTAGAAAAAATCTTTCCCTTTTTGGCATCGTTAGCATCTTTAGTTGCTTTAACTGTTTTAAAATGACTATGTCCACTCATATTGTTATAAAATTAAAAACTTAAAAAGTAAAAATTTATTGATTTTTTATTGATTTAAATTTTAAAAATAGAATTATTCCTCCAGATAATAAAATTACAATAATTGAAACTATGAGCATAGTCCAAGGACTATTATAAGGTTTTTTATCCTTTAGAGAATCAGTCTCAACTATGTCTTCTTTTGTTTCAACTGAATCTTGTAGTGAGGCAGTGGTTATATTATTATCAGATTTCTTTGCTTTTGACAACATTTTAGTTGTTTTATCAAAGGCTAAGGTTGTAATGATATTCAAAGCTCCAGGAGTTATAGTGGTGCTCCACTTTAAGTTATTATTATCTTTATTATAAGATTGATTTTGAGGAGCTTTTTCATAACTAATAGAGTCAATAATCTCTTGATTGGGCCAGATTAAATTTACACCATCCTTATCATTATTTAGTAAAATTTTTGTCTCAGGTCTTTTAAAAACTAAATATCCATTGGCTAATATCTTAGTTTCTTTTGGTAAAACATAGGTTTTGGTTGTACCTTCCATGTCTTCAATTCTCCAATCTTCTAAATTTACATCAAAGTTGTTTAGATTTCTAAGTTCAATAAATTCATTGGTTTCATCAGCTCCTGCTGGACTAGGTAGAATTTCGTTAATTATAATGCCTCGGTAATAAATTTTTTCAGGAACAGCAACTTTTTGGTTTTCTACTACCCCCGGAGTTTCTGTTTCGGGAATAGTAGTTGGGGAACTTTGGCCATGAACATAAGCTAATCCTTGATTTTTTATCTTCTGTAAAGTTTTTTCTCCAATGCCTTTGACTTTTAACAAGTCGTCGATTGAATAAAAGGGTCGGTTATCTATTATTCTTTGTCCTATTACTGGACCAATCCCAGTTATTTTTTCTAATTCTGATAGCGAAGCCGTATTAATCTCTACTTTGTTTTCTGCTAAAACAAAAAGTGGAGTAATAATAATTAAACAGAAGACGGAAGATAAAAATATTTTTTTCATATAATTACCTTGAATTACGAAATGCAAGTTTTGGCTATTTATGTTTAGTTTGCCTTAACTCGATTGTATCGAAGATTAATATACCAGAGTTAAGGCACATATGGCTTTGTGAAAATTTGCTCGGCAGAACACTTTGTGTATGCCTCAAAATTTTCACTTTGCCTCGCCCACAAACTAAACATAACTATCTCAAAAGCATTTCGTAACTCAAGGTATAATTAAGATTGATTATACCACTCTTAAAATATTTTTTCATTTAAAAATAAAAATCGGGTATAATTACCGATTTTTTTTGATATCTATTATTAGGGTTCGAATATCGCCTCCTTTTAACGATTATTTGTATTTAATAGTTGTTCCTACATTATGCTTTGATAAAGGATTTTTGGCTGCGGTCACCCCAAAATGTAAATGGCAACCAGTTGATTTGCCGGTACTTCCCATCAAGCCAATTCTATCTCCCACATTAACTTGGTCTCCTGATTTTACAAAGATAGACATTAAATGGCCATAGTAAGTTACTACTCCACCGGAATGTAGAATTGTAACTTGATTACCGCCACCACTATTCCAACCATAGGATGCTCTTTTAACAGTACCAGCGGCCGCAGCGTAAATAGGTGTGCCACATTTGTTAGCAATATCAATGGCATTGTACCAGTGAAGTCCTTGGCTAATATATCCTTCTGTTGGGTAGATAAAGAAACTGTCAGCCAGCGGAGTTTGAACAACTGATGGGGCAAGCTTTACAGGCATTATGCCACTAGGAATAATTAAAATATCTCCTATAAAAATGTCCCCCTCATTTGCCAAATTATTAAAAGCAATAATATCGTCAGTCTTCACTTTGTAGGTTGAAGCAAGAGCGCCTATAGTATCTCCTGATTTTACAATGTGAACTAATCCATCAACAGGTAAAATGACAAGATTTTGGCCAGTTTTTAAGATTGAGTTTTTTGATAAATTGTTTGCCCAAATGAGGGTGTTAGAAGAAATATTGAAATTTTGAGATATAGATGCAATTGTATCTCCCGGCTGAACAGTATATTCTGTAATTTCTTTTTTATTTTGAACAGAGCTACCAAAAATACTTCCTAAAGTTTGTGTTGTAAATAATCTGGGTGTAGAAATCCCATAAACAAAACTGTCTTGTATTATTTTTAAATCTGGTGTTTCTCTAGATAGATGTTTGCTTTGGTTAAAAAATAAACTATCATCATTCAAATTTTTATCGTTTTCAAAAAAGGGATTAAAAAAAGAATTACCACTATTTTCAAAGTTACTGAGTTGCGCTAAACTGCTAGATCCAAAAAACAATAGTCCTAGTAAAACGAACGAGAGTAGGCCAAAGTAAAAATTTCCACTAATTACATTTTTTGTGATTTTGTTTCTTTTATTATTTGTAAAACAAAAGAAAGGATTCTCTTGAAACCCCTTTGTTTTTATTTTTTTTACCCCTTTAATAATTTTTTGGCTTATCTTTCTATAAAAATTACTTAATTGGGTGGTTTGTTTGTTAGTAAAATTAGACAAATTTATTGTTTATTGTATAATTTAAGGCTATCATTTTTTGGCACTTAAGTCAAATATTTTATCCACAGATAAACGATTATATTTTAACTGATATTTTGCCTCATTAATTTGTGTTATAATCTTATTAACGGATTTAATCTAAAAAATGGATTTACTCTCTTCTAAAGAAATTAAAAACATTCTAAATAAGTATGATATTAGGCCCTCAAAAACAATGGGTCAAAATTTTTTGATTAATGAGCCAATACTAAAAAAAATAATTGAGTCTGCTAACTTAAATGATAATGATGTGGTTTTGGAAGTGGGGCCAGGATTAGGGGTTTTAACTAAAGAATTGGCTTTTAGGGTAAAAAAAGTTGTGGCGGTGGAAAAAGATAGGGTGATGGTGGAAATTTTAAAAGAAACTTTATCAAACTATAAAAATATAGAAATTATTCAGGATGATATTTTAAAGTTTGATTTCACCAAATACGGTCTCAAAAATAAGGAATACAAAGTAGTGGCCAATATTCCTTATTATTTAACTTCTCCTTTAATTAGAAAATTGCTTGAAAATGAAAATGCTCCTTCTGATATAACCTTGTTAGTCCAAAAAGAGGTTGCGCAAAGAATTTGTTCTGATCCCCCTGATATGAGCTTGCTTTCGGTTTCTGTGCAAATTTATGCTCGTCCCCAAATCGTGTCTTATGTGTCAAAGGAATATTTTGTCCCTAAGCCTAAAGTTGACTCAGCTATACTGAAAATAACCCCAGAAAATTATATTAAAAAATATGGGCAGATTGATATGAATTTATTTTTTAAAATAGTTAAGGCTGGTTTTTCTCAAAAGAGAAAACAAATAAGAAATAATTTATCATCTTTAATAAATGATAAAAATCAATTGGATATGTGGCTTTCAAAAAACAAAATAAATCCAAAACAAAGAGCCGAAACTTTAAGTATTAACGATTGGGTAAATCTAACAAAAAATCCACCTTTATTTTAATTGTTTACATAGTAATTCAAAGTAATTCCTAAAAAAATAATCTCTAAATTGTTCAGTCTCTAATAGCTGACGGCCGTCAACTATTAGAGACTGAGTTTATTATTAAAGGGATTACTAAGCTAAAGGGATGAATCAATCAAAGAAATATGGGGGAGTGTAAAGTTATGGTTTTTCTGTCTATTTTTTAAAAAGGTTGTGGATTACTTATTTATTACTATTCTTTAAATTTGTGGTATAATTAAAAAATTTAAAATATCTTGTTTATATATTTTATTAGTCAACAAATATTAAATGAAAAATAAGAGTTTAATTTTTAAAAAAATAGCTTTTTCAACGCTTTTGTTTTTTGTTTTGTCGGGAATTTTTTTACCCAATACTTCACTGGCATTGAATATGGCTAGTCCTAAGTCGTTTGGATGCTCTAGTTTAAAATCTGCTGCAGTATTAACCAGTATTCAACTTGTTTGGGATGCCACTAGAAACTTAGCAGTTCCCTATTATTCGATAATCAAAAACGGTAAGTTGATTTATGATGAAGTATCCAAAGATTCTTCACTACCACAACCTGAACGAGAAAAATCATATAGTGAAAAATGTACAGAATATATTTACTCATATATTGTGGCTTGGGCGGGTAATGGCATTTCTGAAGTTGGACATAAACTTGCTGTAGTTATGGCTGATGTATTTGACCACACTGTTGGTAATCTAGTAGTAGATAATACTGGTAAATGGGCGATAACTAATTCGTCAAATCCTGATAATTTTTTGGCGCGGATATTTATTAAACTTTGGGGCTTGGTGAAAGACTGGGCCAATATGCTGATTGTTTTAGGATTTATCGGCGTGGCTTTGGCTTTTATTTTCAACCTTGACCAGTATAAAAAATTGTTAGCGCCATTGCTTATCATAGCTCTTTTAATTAACTTTTCTAATGTGTTTGTGGGGTTAGTTATTGATGCTTCAAGTATAGTAATGGCCAGCTTTATAAGTGGAGGGAGTCTTAATAGTGGAGGAGTGGGGGCCAACCTTGTGTCTAAAATAAATACAAATTGGAATAATGCACTTAGGCATGTGTCAGTTACGGATACTCGCTCTGCTATGATTTATTTTGCTTTATCTGTTTTCTCTTTTATAATTTACTTCACTGTAGCCATATCTTTATTTTTGTTTGCCATAATATTTATAATAAGATATGTTGCACTGGCAATTTTGTTTATTTTTTCACCGCTGGCTTTTGTTCTTAGAATTATTCCTTTTCCGCAGGCTCAAAAGCTTTGGGGCGATTGGTGGCAAAAACTTATCAAATGGTCATTTGTTGGACTGTCGGGAGCGTTTTTCTTAAGATTAGCAACGGATGTAATGGAAGGATTTCAAAAGTTTTTTCTTACAGCCCCAATAAGCTCACCTGAGATTTCAGAAACAGTTGTTGTGGGTTCAATGGCTGAGATGTTTTCCTATATCCTAATTGTGGAACTATTTTTACTTGTTGGAATCTGGTTTACACTTAAATCAAATCCATTAATTAATATAATTCTGGCCGCCGTAGCGGCGATTGCGTCAGCGATTATAACTGGTGGAACTTCACTTCTGGTAGGAGCCGCAGGGGTGGCAGGCAAAGGAGCTATGGCTTTGGGGAGTAAGGGAGCATGGAAAAATATAGGAAGTAAAGCTAAATCTGTAATTGGCACTGTGACGAGTGCTCCATTTAAAGGAAGTAATTGGGCAGCAATGGGAAGTAGACTTAAATCTGGAGCAAGTGCTTTAGGAAAGAAAGAGACATGGCAATCTGCCGGAAGCGCAATATATCAAACTGGTGCAGCCGCAGCAAGCGCTGTGCGCAATGCGCCCTACAAAGAAACGTGGGGCAAGGGGTTAGCTTTAGCAAAAGAAGGATTGGTAACAGCAAAAGATTCTACATTGGAAAGTATAAAAACTGGCGGCAGAAATGTGAAAGAGTTTGTTAAAGGTGGTGGTATAGGTACTACTGTTGAGGGAGCGGTTGGTACCTCGGCCGATTATGCTGTTAGGGGAATGGGGACTGCGCTAAGAGGGGCAGGAGTTGTGTTAAGTGGTAAGACTAATGTTAAGGCAACTATGTCTGATTGGATAACAAAGTTGGGAGAATGGAGTGGCACAGTTGATGAAGGAACTGTCGATGTAAATCAGTTGGCAAGAAATAGAAAAAGAGTAGAAGAACCATTACAAAGATACAAAGCTGTGCAGGAAAACAGGGGCAGTTTAGGTCTATTTAATATGAGAAGGTCTTCAAATTCTCCTGAAGAACGAGCCGCTATTGATACAATACTCGCTCAAAATAATGCCTTACACCTAATTGGTGATAAAGAAGAACAACAAGGGGCAATGGATAACGCAATGAAATTTGGAATATCGGGAAGAGAATTTACAAAAAATAATGCCGATCTGCGTGATGTAAAGAAAATGAGAGAAAATGAAATAAGATATACAAAAGATGTAGAAGATGGGAAAATGTCTTCACTTCAAGCTAGAACCAAAGCCATAATAGATACACAATCCAGTAATTTTGCGTCAATGAAAATTGAAGATATAGAAAATATGAGCCACGAAGATGTGGCGAGAGAGGCGAGAGAAAAAACTGCCAGAGGAGCAAAGTTTTTACAAGAAGCCATCAAAAGGAAGATACTTAAAATGGTAAATGATGATTTCAAGGTAACTGGAGAATTAATCACAGAATCAGTTGATAATTATCGTTCAAATGCTTTGAAAGATGCTATTAAAATAGACCCTCGATACAAAGCACTTGATGAAAGAGCAGTTGATGAAGCTATGCCTGATGTTATAGCAAAACATGGAGGACTTATAGAAACTGGTCAAGCAAGGCGAGAAGCTGGGCGAATGGCTGTTATTAAGGAAGTTGGAAAAATTAGTCCTAGTAAAATGGAAGATTTGCCGACAGAAGCATTTAATCTTGAATTTGCTGAAGGCACGACTGCTAAAAAGTTAGAAGAAGCTGATGCAAGAGGTTACTTATCTAATTCTGCAAAAGCAGAGCTTAAGAAATTGTTAGGAAAAGACGGAGAACTGGCTAAAGTTGGAAAAGCAGCTGTGGATGATAAAGATGAAAAGAGGGCAGAAGAGTTAAGAAAAATATACTTCACTATTCAAAGTTTGTAAAAACTTACAATTAATTATTGGCATACATAAAAAGATAAATCATTTTTATCCTTACTTATTATTATGAATACAGAAAAAATAAATCAAAAAATAGTTTTTAATTTGCCGGAAGAAATTACGACCATTGACGTTATTGATGAAATTTTAAAAAGTCACGGCCTAGAAGAAAATAGCAAGGATTTTTTTAATAAAATTATTGCGGAGGAAGAGTTGGGTAAAGAATCGAAGGTGAGTATTATAAAGGATGTAGCAGTTCTTATTGTGCAAAAAAAGATTCCTGAAAATAAAATAGTGGAATTATTAGGGAAACATTTAGAAATACCACAAGAAACAGCTGAAAAAATAATCCAAGATATAAAAGAAAAACTTGTTCCTTATGCTAAAGTAATTGATTTAGAAAAAGAAAGTATAGAAAGAGAACGAAGAAAACAAGAAGCTGAAAAACAAAGAGAAATTGAATATAAAAAAGAAAAAATCCAAGAGGAATTATTAGATAAAATACGTGGAAACGCACCTGCTCAAGAGCATGAATTAGAAGAACTGCCAGAACCGGCTGTGAAAAAAGTAGATATAACCGATGTAGAAAAAAATGCTGAAAAAATAAAAAGAGATAGAAGACCGATAATTTCCACTACAAAAAAACAAGAATCTCTAAAAGAAACACCGAAAGAAAATAAGCCAGACCCATATAAAGAACCGATTGAATAATTTTTGTAAAATTTGTAAAAAAAGAGGGTTGGACAGGTGCCCAACCCTCTGATTGGACCTAGTCCAACCCTTAGTACTCTTCGTCCGACAAAAATTCTCCCGGCTTCCTCTTTTTCCTCTTATTACCGGGATTTTCACCACCTTCTTTGGCTGCGGCAATAGCGGCCACAACTCCACCAATGGTACCGATAATACCAGCAATATTGGTGTCTTTCAGTGGCTCATCACCCGAAGTGATGTTGATATTAATATCTTTTTGGTCAACATCGTAAGTACCCCCACCAGATAATTCTCTACTCCGAAGTTCCTGTAGAGAACGCTCCTTCTTGGCATACTCACTGTTTTTACCACCTTTCTTGAGTTTTGCCACCACATTTGCAATTTCAGCGGGAGTTGGTGGAACAGCAGGCGTAGTAGGAATTTCTGGTGTAGTGGCAGTGGCAGGAATAGCAGGTTTTTCAGGAGTTCCTTTACCGGCCCTTGCAACCTCTCCCATCACCCATTCATTCAGACCGATTTCACTGGGTCTGTTCAGTCTTCTGTTCAAGATTTCAGCTTCACTATCAGCGGCCTCCTTCTCGAGCTTGGCGGTTGCCACGCGCTCAAGAGATTCGCCAAGTGGACCCGAAACGTGAACATAATTGACTCTGATATAGGCCTCGCCAGTCCCAATTTTGTTTATTGAATCTGGATCATCATCAAAGAGACCGGCTTTGTTAAGAAGTTCATCAGTAACTTGTAATAGAGAATTTGTTTCATCACTCAATTCTTTATTTTTTTCCCCCCCCCATTGTTTCTTCGTAATCGTATTTGCCGAATACGGACACAAGGTCAGTAGAAAAGGCCGTCTCAAACCAAGATCTTAATTCCTTCTCGTCGTAATATGGAACATCAGATTCTATGATAAGATCCAGTTGCTTATCATCTTCAAATGGCAACCTTAAGAAGGCGACCATATCAATACCAAGTTTTTGTCGATCCTTCGATCTAACTGGTATCTGAGTTCCCGATATTTCACAACTTGGTTTGTTGGGATCTCCTTTGTAGACAAATTCATGAAGTTTTATTGGTAGCCTAAGGAGTTCTATGCCAGGAAAAGGCACAACAAGGTGGAGTCCAGTATTAAGGAATCCATTTTTGTTAGTTAGCCTTTTTCCAAGTTTTCCAAAACACTTTACTTTGCCAACTTCTGTTGGTTGTATGACACGAACGAAAGTGACTAACCAAATTATGGTCAGTATTGTCAAAACAACCAAAATGAAAGTCCACATCGCTGTGTCTCCTCTATGTGAATGTTAGGTGATAGCCGTAAGCGGAAAACTCCGCTAAAAAACGACTATATTTTTCAATCGAAAATTCTCTTTTGAAATGCAACTTTAGTACAATGAAGTTGTATGAAAAAAGAAACCAACAAAACAAGGAAAAAGCGCAAGCCGTTTCGCCATCTA
>Ga0209542_10004298_pt1 | contig 29416 bp, 27 predicted proteins | sample RifCSPhighO2_01_FD_184028 | JGI IMG/M metagenome (GOLD analysis project Ga0209542, IMG submission 184028) | Soil microbial communities from Rifle, Colorado - Rifle CSP2_plank highO2_0.1 (SPAdes) (version 2) | ecosystem: Environmental > Terrestrial > Deep subsurface > Rock core/Sediment ... | reverse complement strand
GCTCAAAGATGATGTGCAGGAATTCACCGACCGGATGCAAAAAGCCTATGATGAAGGCAAGCTCTGCAGCGTCTCTGAACTCTTTGTGCTCCAACGGCTGCTCGTTAACATCCTCGACGGATTTGAGCTTCTGAAAGCTGACGTGCTGAAAGCATTGAAAGTTTCTGTTCTTGGTGGAGCTGAACCCTACCTTCCATTATATCCTGTAAAAACAATAATGACGTGTGTTGGTGCATTTGAAGTAACACTCTTGCCTGTATCTGACAGACTCCTCACACCACAATTGCTCGAGCCGGTTGTCATCGACAAGCTTGAGCCCGGTGAATCGTTAAAGAAGCGCATCAAAATTAAAATGCCAATGACTGCACGAAACAATGTTTCAATTGATGTTATTTATACTTCTTATGGAACGGAATTCGGACGAGAGCGCGTTTCATTTGATTTAATACCAAAAGTTGCAGCAAGCGCAGTCAATGTCAATGGCAATGTCGTTGACCTGTATGCGGTCATCTCAGAGCTCCCTGGCGCTGTAAAGACGACGAAAGGAACGCAGCTCCCTGTTGACGAAAAGCAAGCGCCTGTTCCAGAACAGCTCGAACAGTATATTGGCGATGACATAACGCTGGAGATAACAGTCATTAAGAACGCATCACAGGATTACACCCCCTCACTCAGAATTAAAGGTATCTTTGAATCATTGCTCAGAGGACCTACAACGCCATTCGATGAAATACTCGGGCCTTATCCACTCAAGCCTGGTGAAAAATTCCTGCTCGCACAGCAGTTCAAGTACAATCAGGACTTCGCAGGCAACTACCAGCTCGAGTTTATCTTCCGTAGGGGCAGCGAGTTTATCGCGCGTCAACGGCATGAATTATCCCTCCCGCACGACTGTATAGATTGCACGCCATCCATCTGCACGACACAGAAACGAACAAATACGTTCGTCTTCATCGTCGGCTCATGGATGTTTATTCTGATACTTATTGGAAGTGCAACGGGCACTGCATTATACCTGTACTCAAAGAGAAGAAAGATTGAATTACCTTCGCAATCTACATTCATCTCACAACACAAAAGTCGTCCACTAGACATTCTCAAATTGAGAGAAAACATCTATCGCCTGCTTCATCGTGGCGTGTCCTTCCACAAGATAGAGGAACGCCTGAAATCACGAGGACTGCCTAAAGACACGGCACGTGAAGCGATTGGGTTGAGACCTGAAGATACATACCAATTGCTCTCAACAAACACAATTAAACAATATCAAGAAAAGCAGGAAGCAGTCAAAAAGTATATTGAAGAGCTTGAGCCGATGAGGAAAAGCATCGAAGCTGTGCGGGCTTCTCTCACGAGTGCTGTTTCACTAAGAGATAAAATAATACGTGCATGGCGTCGTGGCGTATCATTGCGGCAGATTGAACAAAAATTGCAGAAGAAAGGATTGTCAAAAGAAACAGTACGAGAAGTTATCGGAATAAAGCAGCCAGTACTGACAGGAAAAACTGCGGAGATTATTGAAACTCAACAAAGAATGAGTGAATTAGCTAAGCAAAGACTGAAACAGTTAGATATACTCAGGAAAGAAGCAGAATTCAAAGGAGAAAAAGATGCCACATTTGATAGTCCAACCCTCAAAGATAAGATTGTGCGGTTATGGCGTCGTGGCGTATCATTGCGGCAGATTGAACAAAAATTGCAGAAGAAAGGATTGTCAAAAGAAACAGCACGAGAAGTTATCGGGATAAAACAACCAGTACAGGATGCACAACGCACAACAGCAATAGTTGATGAGCTGCAAAAACTGAGAGATGTGACAAAACAAAAACTACAGCAGTTTGATGTGCTCAGGAAAGAAGCAGAAACTCCGATAGCAACCCAGAAAGAAAACGCGCAGTTAGACCTGAAAAACAGGATTGTACGACTGTGGCGCCGCGGCGTATCGATGCAGAGGATTGATGATAATTTGCAACGAAAAGGACTACCTAAGGAAATCACAAAAAAAGCATTTGGCATCACCACGCAGCAGTCATCAGAAGGCAACTCACTTATCGAGCGATACGGAAAACAAAGGGATGAGACCCAGCAAAAGCTCGACAGACTGGAAAAACTCAGAGAAGAAACGGTAACAGATATCAGCTGTCCTGAACCTGAATCACTGCTTGAAGCACGCGACAAATTCATGCACGAACAAGCAGTACAAAAAGTCGCTCAGCGTCTCTACAACTTTATTGTTGCATCTTTAGAGCATGGCATGTCAAAACGCAAAATAAAGAAAGCACTCATTAAGCGTGGGTGGAAAGAAGATATAGTACAACAGTACGTCGAACAAATCGCACAGGAACTGAGTACACCTAAACAACAGAGAACAAAGCTGTATGATTCATTACGAGAATATGTTGAACGACTAAAAGAAACCAAACGCAAGCTGCGCGAGCTCGACAAAACAATTGCCGCGTCTAAATAACACGCAACTCATCAATAAGCGATTCTCTGGGCATAGCAATCTATAAAAACCTAAGCTTAATAGTTTCTTATATGGCTAAAATCGGCTTGGAAGTCCATGTCTATGTTCAGTCCTCTCAAAAACTGTTCTGTGTCTGTGCAATTGCTCCAAATGTTAAACCAAACACAACAATCTGTCCCATTTGTTCTGCCCAACCGGGAGCAAAGCCAATGCTTCCAAACAAAGAGGCTATCCACAAGGTCATTAAAACTGCTACAATGCTCAATTGTAAAGTAAACAACGAGCTTGTATGGCAGCGCAAGCATTATGATTGGCCTGATTTGCCCAAAGGTTATCAAAACACGATTTCCGGTAGTTTTGCCGTCCCAGTGGGAGAACACGGGAACTTTCTGGGTATTGGCATCCGTGAATGTCATCTTGAAGAGGATCCTGCACGTTGGGACCCAGAAACCGGCTGCATCGATTACAATCGTTCAGGCTATCCGTTGATAGAGATTGTGACAGAGCCTGATTTCAAAGGTGCAGACGAAGTAAAACAGTGGCTCAAAAAGCTCATGACCACGCTCAGCTACATCAACGCAGTCAATCGTGACATGGGCGTGAAATGTGATGTTAATGTATCGACTCCTCCATTATTTTGTCGTGTTGAAATTAAAAACGTGAACTCATTCCGTTCGATTGCATCTTCAATTAATTACGAAATTCTTCGCCAGCAAAAAGAAAAGCATATCGAGCAGCACACTCGCCAGTGGAATGAATCTGAGCAGGTCACAAAATTCATGCGTTCAAAAGAGCAGGCATTGGATTACATGTTTATTCCTGACCCTGATTTACCTGCAGTAGAAATAACCAAATCACTTCTCACTCAAATTAATGCTGAACTTCCGGAAAAGCCTGAACAAAAAGTGAAGAAGCTTCTCAAGGCAGGCGTTGAAAAAACAACCGCAGAGGTCATTGCAACCGATTTGCCATTATCGGAATTGTTTGAGCGGTTGTCAAAAAAAATAACTCCAGCATTTGTTGCAAACTGGATAAGAAAAGACCTTTTGCGTATCATGGACGATGATTTCAATGCATTGAACATCAGCGAAAAGCACATTGAAGAGCTTCTCATATTGTTACATACTGGAAAAATTACTGAGCAGGTTGGTCGTTCTATCCTGATGGAACTGTTAAGAAAGCCTCTTTCTCCAAATGAATACGTCAAAACCAAGAATCTTGCAACAATCGCAGGTTCGTCAGAATTAGAAAAGTTATGCACGGAAGCAATCAAAAACAATCCGAAGCCCGTTCAGGATTACAAAGCGGGAAATGAAGAAGCCTTAAACTTTCTTGTCGGTCAGGTGATGCGAGCTTCAAAAGGAAAAGCAAAGCCACAGGAAGTGAAAACTATTTTAACACATCTAATTTCAACACCGTAATCCCATCCTCTTTTACCCGTTCCTCAAAGTCTTTTGTCGTCTCGCCCTCTTTCTTCTCAGCTGAAAGTGCCTGCATCAATTCTTTCACCAGCGTTATTTTGGCCGAATCATTTTTCAGGTGTTCTTGTATCAGCTGTTCTTCAATCTGTTCGATTGAATCTGCTTGAACATCAACTTCCTGAAATTCTTTGCCGCTGAGAGCAGCAGTATTCTTCAGCACAACATACGCACCCCGTGCATACCCTTCAGCCATAACATCGTTAAAAGTGATATCGCTCACCTGTCCGCTGCTCAGTTTTCCATAAACTCGGAGCGTCACAAGCGTATCAGCCTTAACAGTCTTCATCATGTCCAGTAGTTCTTTGCTTACATCATCAGCTTTCTTCCCATCGACATCATAAGTCAAAGCAATCCGTTCGCGTACGTTCACTGCTTTCCATTCCACAACATCATTATGAACAATAAAAAACCCACCGTTCCCATATTTCTCAAGTTCAGCAAAGTTGTTCGGGAACAGAGCACCGGGCTGTGTCACTTTTTTGTACCCTGAAGCAGAAAACTCCATGCGATGATGAACATGTCCCCCAGCATAGTAATCAAATCCGCGCGGTAGCAGCGAAACCGGTTGAGCTTCCATATGTTCAAGATGTATTGGTCGTAATTCCTGCAGCGCAGTATGGAACATAAAAATTTTATAACCCTGTTCGCGTTCAATATGTTCCCGGTCCAAATCCTCATAAAATGCTCGGTCAAGCATTCCTTTTTTTCCTAAAATCCCAGTAATTTTTGCGCCAGTTTTCTTATCGATAGTATATTTTAATCGCAATTGTTTGCCGACAACATCGCCTTTGTACACGTTCACCAGTAAGCCGCCCTGCTCGAGCACATCAATCATCGTTGTCCCACTTGGGCTAAAGTCGTGGCTTCCGGGAATAACATAAACTGGAATACCATCTTCTTTCAATTCCCGCAGTACGCGTGCAACGATTGCGAGCTTGTCAACGGCAGGAAACGCCGTATTGAACAAATCTCCCGCGAACAGGATGAAATCAACCTTCTCCTGCCTGCACATGTCAATCGATTTCAGAAAAACGGTCATGCTTACGTCACGCAGTCGTTCATCTCTCCAGCTGCCGATATGCAGGTCAGAAAGATGAGCAAATTTCATAGAAAGCTTGCAATCTCCCTCCTATATAAAGTTTCAGAGAAACAAAAATAGAAATAAAAAAATTATCCTCTGCACTTGTCGCAGTAGTATCTGTTGGCATTCTCAACGACAATTTTGCCACCGCAACCTTTGCAGTAACGCTGTATTTTAAACTTCTCAATCTCCTTAAAAATATACTGCTTCATTCCCTCGCCTCTTTTTGCTCTTTTTTCCTAAAGAAATGATTAAGAACAAAGGAAACTACTCAGATTATAAATAGTTTTCGGTGAAAAGATGATGTCAACTGAAGTGGTAACACCAAATAATCTTCACGCAACGTAAGACACATGCACTCCCCATCTTGCCGTTACGAAAGGAAGAAAAAAAACTAAACGTTACGTAACATTTTTTCGCCTTCCTTCTGCTCCAACGACCACCAAGTTGAACCAGTGCGAAGCGTTTATTATAAATTCAAACTTCTCTCAAAAAAGACGACAAAACACACTCAATATAAAAAACCTACCCTAAGAACTTTCTTATCATTCCCGCGCGAAGGATTGCATCATGTAGCTCGGCATGCTGTTCCTTTTTCAACGCACTAAGCACAGAATCCGTTACCTCTTTGTGTTCTTTATTGACCTCAACCTTAAACTGTTTCAGCATGTTCTTGGTTGTAGTGGTAAGTGCTGGTGCAAGTATCTTTATAGCATCCATGTTTACATATTGTAATGCCTGCGCAATATCCCCTCTCATATTCTTATATACACCACTTTCCAACTGCTCGTACTCTTTTTCGCTCAGTGCAGACAGTCCAAGCATCTCAGGAACAATGCCTAACGAGTAGAGCGATGCACAGAAGGTAATCGCACGGGGCAGCTGGAATTCGCCGACGCCGCGTGAATAACCAAACAATCCAATATGAAGCTTTCGTGCGCGACGTCTTGGAATGTGTTTTGCAATGAGCTGAAGCGCAGGCATGACATGACCAAGTTCCTGCACATATCGCGCTGATGTGCGTTCAATAATGTCCATGCACCATTTCTTGTCAACGGCAATGGCTTTTCCACGCTTTGTTTCATTAACATCACCAACAGCTTTTCGTACTTTATCAACTGGGTAATCATACTTAAACGCACTTTGGACGGTGAACGTTTGTGCACTTGGATACCCTTTGAGACAATTAATGTTTTCAGGGCTGAAATTACCTCGAAAAGGAACACTTCCAACGCCGATGATGGGCAACATTTCAATAGAAGTCTTCTTTTCCAGCAGTTCAAGGTCTGATAACGCACATTTGTTGAGCAGCACTGCACTTAACATGCCGTAGTTGAGCGCAGGATCACTGCGCGCGAGAAAAACACGTTGATGTTCAAGTTTTTTTCCTTTGAGATAGGGTTCAACAATGTTGTTGACACTGAGCAAACTTTCTTTATCTTCAACCAGTGGAATGACCTGAATGCTTTCCGGATGAAACTCCCCAATCCATTCTTTTACAGTGATATCATGAACTTTCTGATGCTGTTGTCCAATAACCTGGTTTTTATAATAGCTGTACACACGCTCAATCTCTCGTGCATCTCTCGTCATCGGCAAAATCACTTCAAAAATCGGCGAATCTTTATATCCGAGATTCTTTGCGACATCAAACGAGCGTGGAATGCTTTCCAGTGTTTCAGCCACAATTTTCGCTTCGTTTTTTTCGACTCCCGGATTAGGAATGCGCAACGTTAACCGAACATCTTTGCCCAACATCTGCGTGCGAAAGAAATGGTCATATTTTGTGAGCAATTTTTTAACGACATGATTGTCAACGTCTTTTCCTTCTGCGTCCCACATTTGTTCTTTTATTCCCAGATGTGAATAGACGTAATACGCTTCCTGCACTTCATCATCGCCGCTGAGCACAGAATTATTCACAAAGAATGGTAATGTTACGTTATCCGGATGTTGTGTGGACATGCAGCGTGGAATTACCATGCGCCAGCAAAAAAATAAGTGAGATATAAAGTTATGCCCTCAGATTTTATACAACAAAAAGCAACCCTATCCCAATCACCACAGTCGCTCCCCACACCAACTTATTCCATACAAACACTTTTTTACCATCCAAAATCCATAACGGAATCATGTTAAAGATTGCAAGCCACGCATTAATCCGCACGCCATATGACGCAACCACAGGAATCACCGGCATCAACGCCAAAAACAATACTGCAAGCACAAGGTTTGTCCAGCTCCCAACGACAGCAATCAATCCGTTTTCTTTCTTTGTGACAACGCCATCGATGATTACTGCACCTGGAGCCGCAAAAATAAAACCAAACACCGAAAGCAGTAGCGCAAACAAAAGCATCTTGTCATCTGCCCTGAACTCAGCCCAGCACCCATAACGTTGCGCAACAATTTTATGTGCGAGCTCATGAAAAATGAATCCTACACCGACAGTGAGTGCCGCAATCGCAGCCACAGTCAGAAATTCAAACGAAAAGCTTAATCCATGTAAAGCAATAGCAAATGCAAAGCTGATGGCTATCCATCCTTTCGTCAGGTCAATCAGTTCTGTTCTTGATACTCTGTGCATGACAGTACAAGAGAAATAAACTTATTTAAATCTACCCACACATCTTTAAATAGCAATATTCATCTGTTCATAAAATGAAGCTCACCAAAACCGCTGCAATGCTTGGGTTTATTGTTCTTCTCGCATTAGTTCTTCGCATCATCGCTGCCAATTACGTCAACGTATCAACCGACGAAATGATTTATTCCATTCTTCCGTTAAACATTATGTCTGCAGGCCGTCTTGGTACAGTAGAACAATCCCCACTTGCATTTTACCTTAATGACTTCAGTTACATGATTTTCGGCGGCATCTCCCCCATCTCAATCAGGCTTCCGGGTATCCTCTTTGGCGCTGCATCTGTAGTTCTTATCTTTCTGCTCAGTCTTCAGCTTGTCAAGGACAAAACAGCAGCATACGGAGCAGCGTTGCTTTTCACGTTTTCAGGTTATGCTCTTATCAATAATGTTGAGATGGACATGGCGGCTTTTTTCTTTGCTTTGCTCAGCATCTATTTTTTCATCCGCTCGTTGGATGATTCATGGTATCTCTATCTTGCATCAGTCTCCCTCGCGCTCGGCATCCTCATCAAAAATCTCGTTGCGCTTGTCATTCCAGCATATCTTATCATCCTGCTTATCAAAGCAGCACGCGACAAGAAAGCTAATAATCTCACCATCAGCAAACCGATGATAAAGCGCGCTGTGGCAGCAGCTGCAATAGGGCTACTTATTCTTGCCCCAATATTCGTCTATAACTACATGACGTACAATTATCTTGGAATAACTGATTATTACTTTTCAAACATTCTGGGCATCGGAAAAAGTGTTCACACCGGTCTTGAAAATGCTCCTTGGGCGCTGACAACACTTAAAAATGTTACAATCAATACATTCAAGGAATCCTTCGCAATAAACTGGTTGCTCATCATTCTGGGAATTGTCGGCTTTGCAATCGCCATAAGACGAAACTGGTTTGAGATTATCTCTATTGTTCTTCCTGCAGCGTTCATATACATGTATACAGCAGGCGTGACCGGAAGCCAAAGTCATTTTCTGATGATACCGATGGTCGCAAGCATCTGTGCAGCTTTTACTCTTACACAGCTGAAAGTAAAAATACCTGAAAAATATCTTATTTCATCACTTCTCGTCCTTTTACTCATCAGCAGTGCGTTCGTGTTGAATGGCGTCCGTGATTCATACAAAGAATCTTTGACGTTACAGCTTCGCTCAGCAGTGCGTGAACATATACCCGACGATGCCGTTGTTATCATTGACCCTCGCATCTATCGTGGCATCCATGCTTGGGTTTTTAATGACAAGCATTACCTTGATGGCACGTACTGGCAGGAATTCTCTCGGGTAATTTCACAAACATCAGGAAAGCAGGTCACTCTCCCTTTATTCTACATCGAATGCGGCAAAGGCAAGTATTGTGGGTGGAAACCAGAAGACTACGAGCGAGTTAATCCTCTCGGCCAGCAACTGACTGCTTTTTTCACGAATGAGACAACAAAAGTTGCAGAAGTTTTCGCTGTTGACCTTGTCTTACTCCACAAAGGAACGATTACACTGCCAGAAGCAGCAATTCCAATAATAGACAGAACACACACATTTTGGTTTTATCCCGTCGGATGGAAAAACACCGATGAAGTTATTGACAATTACACGCCGAAAGGGTTTGACAAGATTTTGAATGCGTTTGGTTTTTTCATTCTGTACATAGACCTGCTTCTTGCACTTTGTGCAATTCCTCTTGTGATAAAGATGGCGATGCATCATGAAAACTGAAAACATTACTGTTGGAAATGAAGTACTCGCGGTTATTGTACGTAAAGAATTTGATAAGGATGGCGTTACTTTCCTAACTCCTGAACATTTTCCATTCCAGCTCGGCATGCATCAGCGCGATGCAGCAACAAAAGTTGAAGCTCACCAGCACAAGCCGTTTGAAAAGCTCGAAAACATTCCCGCACAGGAATTCTTCTATATCATCGATGGCAAGGTTCAGGTTGTTTTGTATCATAAAAAAAAGAAACACAACACAGTCATTCTGAAATCAGGCGATATGATTTTGTTGAATTGCGGACACGAAATTACCTTTCTCGAAAAAACAAAGCTGGTTGAATTAAAACAAGGTCCGTATCGTGGAAAGGAAACAGAGAAAGAGTTTATATGAAATTACTTATCCTCGACTGCAATGAGTTTGCTTACACACTCGACCATAAAACAGCTGCAGGAGAGGAAATCATTGAATCCCAAAAAGTAGGCTCGTATAAAAACCCTTTAGTTGTTTTTGTTACCATTGAAGAAAAAGATACAGAACAAACACTATCTCCTGTCGCAAAGGAGCTTCGGCGTATTGCCCAAAAAAATAATGTAAAGCATGTCATTCTCAATCCTTTTGCGCATCTATCATCCCAATTAGCATCTCCTCCAAAAGCCATTGAACTGCTGGACTTCTTCGCAAAAAAACTCAAAGAATGTAATGATTTTAGAACTGAACGCAGTGTTTTCGGTTGGTACAAACAGTTTACCATCGACGTGAAAGGTCACGAATATTCTCAGATATTTCGTGAATACTAAAGCAGTCTGCAAATCTATACGATTACCACAACTTAAGAATTTTCCCTATAACAAAGACAACAAACAATATTAAAATAACCTTAAGAATAAGCTCCAGTTCTTTTTGTTTTTTATTTTTCATTTTCTAACTCAACATAAAGTACAAAGAATATATAAAACGTTACTATCGCCAGTAAAAGCAAGGTCATATTTTGCAGAATCATTTTGAAAAAGTCATTGAGGAGTGTAAGTGCAACAAGCGTAAGGAGCATGCTTTTTGCTACAATAAATAAAAATTTATTTTCTTTCAGCAACTTTTGGAGAATATCCTCCATCAGAGCACAAGCTCACCCCTCACTTATACATTTTTCCCAGTCGCCGTTACTTAAGGAAGAAAAAAAATTAAACGTTGTAACGTTTTTTCTCGCCTTCCTTCTGCTTCAACGACGACCACCAACAAATGTAGTACGTTTGCAACACATTGAGATTTCATTACTTTTTATTCAAAACCTTCTTAAAGCACTATCCATCAACACATTTATGATACCCGTCTGTGAGCCAACATTAAAAGGCAACGAGTTAAAATACGCAACCGAAGCTATTCAGTCAGGTTGGATTTCGTCTGCCGGACCTTTTATCACTCGTTTTGAGCAGGAGTTTAGCACGTACTGCGGCGTTAAACATGGTATCGCCTGCTCGAATGGCACAACAGCATTACATCTCGCGCTTGAAGCATGTGGTATTGGAGAAGGGGATGAAGTGATTTTGCCAACATTTACAATGATAGCAAGCTGCAACGCAATTCTCTATGCGCGTGCAACGCCTGTTCTTGTTGATTCCGAATTGCAGACATGGAACATGGACGTTTCAAAAATCGAAGAAAAAATCACCAAAAAAACAAAAGCAATCATGGTTGTTCATACATATGGTCATCCGGTTGACATGGATAAAGTGAATGCGATTGCCAAAAAGCACAAACTGATTGTCATTGAAGATGCAGCAGAAGCACATGGCGCAGAATACAAAGGAAAGAAAGCTGGTTCATTGAGTGATATTGCGTGTTTCAGTTATTATGGGAATAAAATACTCACTTGTTTTCCTCCAGATACAAAGATTATCATCGAGCCTCCCAAAGGAAAAAGAGGTTTAAGTCGAATGAAACAAATTAGTGAATTGAAAGTTGGTGATTCTGTTCTTACGTATGACGTTCAAACATCTGTTAAAGAGTATAAAAAAGTAACTCGAACTTTTGAACGAGACTTTAATGAGCATCTCCTTGAAATTAAATTTTCGAACAATAACAGTCTTCGAATGACACCCAATCATCCAGTCTATGTTGTTAACAAAGGATGGGTGCGTGCTGATAATCTTGTGGTCAGTGACGAAGTAATTCAATACAATTATCGAGGTCTCGCTTTCAAGGAGATGTACACAGGGAAAAAATACGAGGAAATAATGGGCTTGAAAAAAGCAAATGAAAAGCGTAAACTCCATTCACTAAAAATTAGAGAGATACATAGTAATCCTACCTCTAAATATTCTCAAGTTGACTGGCGCTCCCTAGCTGTTAAAATGGGGCATGCGAATAGAGGTAAAAAACATTCTGAAGCCACACGTGAAAAAATGAGCAATTTTCAAAAGTTAAGATGGCGCACAATGAGTAAAGAAAAATACGATGAGTACGTTTCAAAAATAAGAAAAATGAACTCTGATCCTCGTGTCAGAGAAAAAAAACGAGAGGCTTCATTGAAGCTAGCAGAAAATCCAGAATACATCCAAAAAGTAAGCGCAGGCGTCAGACGAGCAATGGAAAAAGATTCTTACTGGGTAAATTATTCTCGAAGTATGAATCTGAAACCAAATAAACCTGAGCAGCTCATTATCTCCTTTCTCAATACACATTTTCCAAATGAATTCGGATACAATGGAGATTATCGCCTACGTGTTAGAGTTGATCGTCTCATTCCTGATTTTGTTCATATAAACGGAAAGAAAAAAGTTATCGATATTCTCGGAAATCATTGGCATACCCCTGATGAACATTTCTCAAGAACAGAACGATACAAAAAACAGGGTTATGACAGCCTTATTCTCTGGGAAAGCGAGCTCAAAGATATGGGATCTCTAAAAGACCGAATTAAAACATTCCTCTACAATCCGAATGTGAAACTAGTTAAAATAATCCAAATTTCAAAAAAAGAATACTCGGGAAAAGTTTACAACATCGAAACCGAAAAGAATCATAATTATTTTGCTCATGGTATTCTTGTTCATAACTGTGGCGAAGGCGGCATGGTCATTACCAATAACGACAAATGGGCAGAGCGTGCAAAAAATCTGCGCAACCATTTTTTTGGAAAAAAGCGTTTTCTCCATGAAGAAATAGGCTATAACTATCGCATGACAAACGTGCAGGCTGCCATCGGATGTGCGCAACTGGAAAGAATAGAAGATTTGGTGAACGCCAGAAGAAAAAATGCGCAATTGTATAATTCCCTACTTAAAAACGTCAAAGGCATAACACTGCCCCCTGAAGCGTCGTGGGCGAAAAACGTGTACTGGATGTATGGCATTCTTGTGCAGCCTGAATTTGGATTAACGATGCCGCAGCTCTGTGAAGCTTTGATGCAAAAAAGAGTTGAAACACGCACATTCTTCATCGGCATGCACAAACAGCCCTGTTATAAAAAATTACATTTGTCCGGCTCATATAAAAATTCTGACGAACTTGAATCGAAAGGCATGTATCTGCCGTCGTCCAGTCATCTCACAAAAGAACAGATAACTTTTATTGTACAATCAATCAATGAAATTCAGGAGTCCAATGATAACCAAAAGTGAATGTGTATCTGTAGTTCTTCCATCGTACAATGAAAAAGATAATATTGCTGAAGCAATCGAACGTATCGAAAAAAGTCTCGGCTCAAAACTTCTTGAAATTCTAGTCGTCGATGATAACAGCCCTGATGGGACGTGGAAAGTTGTTGAAGATTTGAACAACAACAAAGTGCGCCTCATTCGTCGCATGAACGAAAAAGGGTTGGCATCAGCGTTGTCACGTGGCATCAAAGAATCACACGGCTCTATCGTTGTCTGGATGGATTGTGACTTGGGTTTGCCACCTGAAGACATCCCACATCTTGTCTCAGTGATTGAAAGCGGTGCCGACGTGGCAATCGGCTCGCGTTACGTGAAAGGGGGCGCAGATGAACGTGTATGGTTTCGCGGTTTTCTGAGCAAGCTCATCAATTATTTCGCAATGGTTGTTTTAAGTCCAAAGATTCATGATTATACCTCTGGTTTTGCCGCAGTTAAAAAATCGGTAATCGATGACCTCGGTATCAACCCTTATGGTTTTGGCGAGTACTTTATTGAATTCGCGTATAAAGCAATAAAAAAAGGCTATCGTGTTGAAGAAGTCGGGTATCATTATAATTATAGAAAACGCGGCGTTTCTCAGACTGACAAAGTGAATTTCAAGCTGCTCAAGTACGGCATACAGTATGGGTTAAATATACTAAAGTTGAGGTTTCAATGAACATTCTCTGGCTTTGTGACATTGATGGGACACTGGTTAATATCACTCAGGTCCATCTTAACACATACAAGAAACTTTACAAAGAAATTGCTGGAATCGAGGTAACCGACGAAATACTGCTTCCGACTTTTGGCATGTCTGAACATGAAATGCATCCTGCTGTTTTTAAAGCGCTGCGAATAAAAAAAGATGAAAAACTCATCAAAAAGATGCTTGCAGCGCATCCTAAGTATTTTCGTACACAGCTTTCAGCAAACAACATAGAACCTTTGTCTGGGGTAAATGAATTTCTTCACAAACTTAAGAAGAGAGGCGAACATTGTGGTATAGTTACCGGAAATCTAAAACAAAATGCGGAGCTCATTCTTCAAAAAGCAAAGTTGTTATCTTATTTTGACTTCATTGCAACCGATGACGGAACGAAAGTGCGTTGGGAAATTGTAAGAGATGCTATTGAAATCGCGAGAAAAAAAGGGTATGTCTGGAACAAAGTGGTTGTTATTGGTGATACTATGAGTGATATTGAAGCAGCATGGCGTTGCGCAAAAGAAACTGGAGAAATAATCATTGCTGTTGCAGTTGCGACAGGCACGTGTACTTTCGCTGAACTGAAAGATGCAGATTTGAGGTTGAATGGTTTCGATAAAAAATCTGTTCTTTTGTTAAAAAAGATAATGTCAAATAAAGTGTCACATAATCTTCACACAACATGCGTTTCAAATGACGTGACGTATGAACTCCCAGCACCGCCGCTACGAAAAGAAGAAAAAAATTAAAACGTTTTTTGCGTAACTTTTTTTCGCCTTCCTTCTGCTCCACGACCACACTTACCAAGCGCAACGTTTGAAAACGCTTGATTTTAGCATCACTCTCAAATACTCACCCTTTTATAGTATTACTTATTTCTTGTTTTTATGTGGCAAGATATTCTGATAACAATCGTCAACATTATTTTTTGTGTATCTCTCTTACCTCAAGTTGCACTTGGCTTTCGTGAGCGGAAAGGTGTCATTACTCACGTAACATCAATCCCTACATTCATCGGTTGTTTTGCCATGGCATTCGCATTTTTCACCATGTCATTGTATTTGTCAGCGTTTACAACATTTTTTGTTGGGTTTTTATGGTTGTTGTTGTTCGTGCAGAGAATGATGTATGATTGATAATCAACGAGACAAAAACCGTTTCATAATATCCTGCGCAACAAAACTTATTCCATCAACAGTCCCAAAAGTATGCAATTGTTTCCGAGTAGCTTCTCGCATGTCCTTACGATTCAACGTCTTCACATTGAAGTACACTTCAGGTTCATCCGCTGTGAAATCGACATGCATCAGCTCTTTCCCTGTGACCTGGCAGAGATAAATAGTACCCCATCCTGCTCTGCTTAGAACCAATTGAACATTTTGATGAGGTATTGTTTTCAGTGGCTTTCTCTTTTTGAATTCGGTATCGGTAACCCATGGAGGAACATAGATTGTAAAACCTAACTCGCGATCCATGCGTGCCCGTTGCAGAATGACATCTCGTTCAACTCCTGTTCCGGGAAGCATACAGTACACAACACGTTTTGGCATTCGTTCATAAACTTGAGAAGGAATTTTTCTGAGGGGAGGTGTTTCAATTTCTTTCGCACGAGGTTTTCTTTCATCATCAAATGAAAAAGGATTGTATGTAGGTATATACTCGAACATCATACGCGAATCGACTTCGTGCATTTTCTCGAGCAATTGTTCGAGCAATGACCTGTCATACTTTCCTGCTAAATCTGGTGTCTTTAATGTCCGTTCATAAAGCTCTGTATATGCACACGGGTAGGCAAGAACTGCGGGCGCTTCGCTTGTGAAAAATGAGCCTATGTTCAGCTCAAGCTCAAATAGTGGATAGGTCTGTTTCAAATATGAGCGAAACTGTTGCTCTACAGCATCTCGACTCGCAAGCAGTTTTCTCATCTGTGCATTGAAATCTCCCTCGAACAGAACCTGCCGATGTAGGGCTCCGATGTGGTCATCAAGAACAACATCAGGTGTATACAATCCTTCTTCAAGCAAAATACGCTTTTCTCGTCCGTAAATATGCGGTACAACAATCTGTACAGCTTCCCCAACCGAGCGATAATTCGCAGCAATCTCCTGTGCAATGGATGTGCCAATAATTGCAGGCGCGTTCCCATGGCACGAATTGACGAGAATATGCTTCATTCTGCAGGTTTCTCATGCTTTATTTAAAAGACTTGCTCAAAAAAGATACTGAAAATTCAATCGAGCAAACCTGCTTCGCGCTTGTTCAAATGGTCGTTGAAGCAAAAGGCGAGAAATTCGAACATACGTTTATTTTTTCTTCTTTTCGTAACGTCAGTTGCTTGGAATCCATATGTCGCACGTTGCGCGAATATTTTCTGACGTTCATAACTATAACTTGAAACTATCCAAAAAAAATCCACAATCTTTATTAACTTTCGACTGTCGCAGTCCAAGCATGGATATCCCGGCAATTACAACCCGTTCAACCTGTCGTGTATGTTATTCTGACAAGCTTACACCAGTCTTTTCCCTGGGAAACCTTTACGTCAGCAATTTTATAGCGAAAGAGGATATGCACAAACAGGTCAAAGCACCGCTTGACTTAATTTTCTGCGAGAACTGCACATTGCTTCAATTAAAACACACTGCTCCTCAGGAATTGCTGTACAGCGGCTTTTACTGGTATCGTTCTGGGGTCACAGAAACAATGAAGAAAGCATTGCGTGATATTACTACAAAAATCGAAAAGAAAGCAAAATTAAAAGAAAAAGACATTGTTCTTGACATCGGCTCAAATGATGGCACGCTGCTGAGGACGTACACTATTCCAAATCTTGTTAGTGTCGGTGTCGAACCCGCAAAAAATCTGGCAGACGAAGGCAAAAAAGGATTGTCTCATTTCATCAACGATTTCTGGACAATTCAAAACTATAATAAAGCAATGAATGGTAAGCGTGCAAAGGTAATCACAGCGATTGGCATGTTTTACGACATGGAAGACCCCAATCAATTTATCGCAGACATCGCAACTGCACTCAGAGATGACGGCATTTTCATTGCACAATTGATGTGCCTCAAGAACATGATTGACACAAACGACGTAGGAAATTTATGCTTTAAGCCGGACACTATAATTCTTGGTGACAATAAAATAATGAGCGATGTCACTAAAGGAAATTTTGCTATTGGTAAGAATGGTACACTGGTTAAAGTTAACTCAACAATGAAACGAGCATATAAAGGCGACATGATTAGAATAAAGCCGAAATACCTTCAAGAAATTGTTGCAACACCGGAACACCCCATTCTAATTGTGAAAAAAGAGTTTTTAAGAAATGAGTGTCATCAAATCAGGGATAAAATTGGATCATACAAACCTGAGTGGGTTAATGCTCGCGATATGCGCCGTGGCGACTGGGTTGTCGTCCCAAAACTTAAGCATAACAAAAAGATATCGTCGCTCGATCTGACAAAGCACAACCGCATTGATTCTAGGGGATACCGTAATGGCCTTCTTGAATTTCCTTTAACAGAGGAGACAGCATGGCTCTTGGGAATGTATATAGCCGAAGGGCACATTGGTGGGCAGAAAGACAACCCTTACATAAATTTCACGCTTCATACTAAAGAAAAATCAATCCGATCGAGAATCGACACTATTTTTTCATCACTAGGATACACCATTTCAACAGTCTATCCTAACAATCGAAAATCAATGGAAGTTCGTGTCACTTGTGCTGCTTTGTCTCGTGCACTTACTGAGTGGGTAGGTCGGGGCGCTCGAAATAAAATGATTCCTGATTTTATAATGCTTGCTCCTCAAAAAATAAAGAAAAGTTTTATTCAGGGTCTCTTTGAGGGTGATGGTTATATCAAAGGAAAAAAGATTCATTATCACACCTCTTCGAAAGTTCTAGCTCTCCAGGTGCAATTGCTTGTCGCTTCATTTGGTGGTCTTCTTGGAATAAGTTATGTAAAACCTTACAAGAGAATAATACGTGGAAAACCTGTAAATTCAAAAGATTCATGGCAATTGCGCGGAACTTCTCCTGAACTTTCCAATCTTTTCGACCTTAATCATAAAACTAAAAAATTTAGGCATGTTTTTCCCTATCATGATTATTATCTTGTACCGGTAAAACAGGTTTCTAAAGAATATTATGACGGTGTAGTCTGCAACATTGAAACCAGTGACCACAGTTATCTAGTCTCAAATGCGGTTGTCCATAATTGTCACGAACATTTAGAGTTCTATTCTTTCGCATCACTGGAATTCCTGTTCAATAAACACGGTTTGGATATTTTTGACATTGAAATTAACGATATCAACGGCGGCAGTTACCGCGTCTATGCCCGAAGAAAAGACAGTTCGGTAAAACAATCTCCAGCAGCTGCAAAACGCATCGCCAAAGTGAAAGAGTCTGAAAAAGACTTGAATAAGAAAGAAGCTTTCCTTGAGTTCTACAATCGCTTGGAAGAAAATAAAAAGAGATGTGTTGATTTCATCGCTGCAGAAAAAGCAAAAGGAAAAAGAATATGGGTGTATGGTGCATCGACAAAAGGCAATACTATTTTACAATATTATGGTCTTACTGATAGTGTTATTGACGCTGCGTCCGAGCGTTCACCGGAAAAATGGGGCAGGTACACGGTTGGAACGATGATTAAATGTGTTTCTGAAGAAGAAGCGAGAAAAGCGAATCCAGATTACTTCTTAGTTTTACCCTACGCATTTTTCAACGAGATGTACGAACGAGAAGCCGAATGGCGCGCAAAAGGCGGAAAATTCATTGTTCCGTTGCCTAAGTTTAGGATTGTGAAATAATGGTAGTAAAATGAAAACTGATTTCATTGAAGTGAATGATACAAAATACATTGTCAAGATTTTTCCTGAAAACAGAAGCAACTCATCAGTTTCCATTGGTAAACAATCTATAAACATAAGAGTACCATTATCATTGAATCGGGAGGAACAGTTTAAAACTATTCTCAAAATGAAATTGTGGGCAAAAGAACGGCTCAAAAGAAATCCTCCAAAACCTGAAATTTTGAAAGAATATAAAGATGGAGATAAACTGTCTGTTGGAAATAAAGAGTATGTTCTATCAATTTCATATAAATCTAAGCAAAGTAGCTCCGCAAGAATTCAGGACAATCTTATTATTCTTATCATCTCATCAGAAATTCCGGAACATCGGCAAAAAGCACACGTTTCAACACTGTTGAGTCGAATTATAGGACGCCAAAGACTTCCTGATCTTGAAAAGAAACTAAAAGAATTGAATGAAAGACACTTTCAATCGAAATTCAATAAGATATTTTTCAAAAACTTGCGTTCTCGTTGGGGAAGTTGCTCACGTAATAGCAACATTAACATCTCCACTAAATTGCTCTTTGCTCCAGATGACATTTTAGGATACGTATGTGTTCATGAACTTGCACATTTGATTGAGTTTAACCATTCGGATAAATTTTGGGAACTTGTTGAAAGAGCGATGCCCGACTACAAAGAGAAAGAGCAATGGCTCAAACAGCAAGGTGAAAACATCACTTTTTAGTGTAATGTACCTTTATGTCATTCACAGTCTTACAAAACTTTTGCATATCTCTTCTTTAACCAGTCTCCAACCATTTTTCAGATAAGTTCTTTGTTTCCATTGGTTGGAGGATTGTATTTGCTGACGATGGATTAAAGCAAAAACTCAATTAAAAAACTAAATGTTTTTAAGTCAGCTTCTTAAATGTCCAAATAATGTCCGAAAAGAAGAAAGCCTTAATCCTCGGCGTGACGGGGCAAGACGGTTCCTATATGGCAGAACTTCTTCTCTCCAAGAACTACGACGTCCACGGCTTCATCCGCAAGTCGGCGACCGGTAATCGCAAGAATATTCTCCACTTCCAAGATAAAATTACGCTGCACAAAGGCGACTTGGCAGATGCAACTTCATTATATCGCGTTATTTCAACAATAAAACCTCACGAAATCTATAATTTTGCAGACCAAGACCATGTGAGCTGGAGTTATGATTCGCCGGACTACAGTTCAGACATTACCGGCGCAGCGGTTGGCAGAATCTGTGAAATAATCAAACAAGTCGATAAAACAATCAAATTTTTTCAGCCTGTCTCAAGCAACATGTTTGGGAAAGCGATTGAAACGCCACAAAACGAGGAAACGCGTTTACGACCCCAAAGTCCGTATGCCTGTGCAAAAGCGTATGCGTATCTTTTGATGCGTTATTATCGCGACGTTTTTAACTTGTCCACATCAACTGCCATTTTCTACAACCACGAAAGTCCACGCCGGACAGACGAATATGTCACACGAAAAATAACAAAAGCTGCAGCGAGAATCAAGTTAGGTCTTCAAAAAAAATTACAGCTGGGCGATTTGAGTCTTGGCGTTGATTTCGGGTACGCTCCTGATTACGTGAATGCCGCATGGAACATCCTCCAGCAAAAACCGGACGACTTCATTATTTGCACAGGTGAAACTCACACCATCCGCGAATTTCTCGATGAAGCATTTGCGGTTGTTGGTTTGAAAGCTGATGACTACGTCGAATTCGACCCACAACTTTTGCGTCCAGGAAAGACCGATACATTAGTGGGTGATTATTCCAAAGCTACAAAAGTGTTTGGCTACAAACCGAATGTAACGTTCAAACAATTAGTAAAGATATTAGTTGAGCATGATATTGAACAAGAGAAGCGCTCCTAAACTTTCAGTTTTCTCAAACGATTACCTAACTTCATGCAAAAGCTTCATTTTCATAGTGGTCGTCATTGGAGCAGAAGGAAGGCAAAAAAGTAAGTAACGTTTATTTTTTTCTTCATTTCGTAACAGCGACTGGAGTCATAACTGTTACTATTTATTAAACAATCCCAAGCCGTTTGAGTCTTTCTCCCATAGAAAACGAACGCAACTCACGCAGTGTATTACCAAAATTCTCTGACAAAAAATCGTGCTTTTTGAACGCAACTTTGCAAGTATGTAACTTCATCCGAACATCCCTTGAAAGGGTCACCTTACGTAAAACTTTTGGCATGATAACCAGTATTTTATTTGACTATGTAACTCTTATCCGTACAACCTTATATATTCCAACATATTTCCAAACAAAATGAAAAAATTATTTATCATCTTCCTTCTCCTCCTTCCCATAGCTCTCGCCGCAACCTACACTCCAATTAATTACGTTTCCGACTACGCAGATATTATTGATGCAGAAAGTGAAGCGAAAATCAATTCTTTAGCTGCCGCAATCGAAAAAAACAGCACTGTCGAAATTGCAGTCCTTACTATTCCCGCAGTTGAAGGCGACATCAATCAATTTACAGTCGACATATTCAAACAATGGGGTATCGGAAAAAAAGACATCGACAACGGTTTGCTCATCCTCATCGCTCCAAATGAGCACGAATGGCGCATGGAAGTTGGGTATGGTCTCGAACCAGTTCTTACAGACGCGATGGCAGGTCGTATTGGCCGCGAACATTTCACCGAGAACTTTCGAGCAGGCAATTATGGTGTTGGAATTTACGCAGCCATTGAGGACATCAAAAAAGTAATTGAAAATGACGAAACTGTTATCTCACAGTACACAAATACCGACGTCATCTCTCCAATACTTTTCTTTATATTTCTCGCTGCACAAACCATTATTGTTTTTGCAACATCTGCACACAAAAAGAAAACAAAAATAAGATTCTCAAGCGCAATCCTCATGGCTTTAGCACTTTTATTCTTCAGTATAACCTTCGCACTTATCTTTGCTTTTTTCGCACTGATGCTGCTTGCACCATTTAGTATGGGACCCGGCATGGGCGGCTTCTCAGGTCGCGGGTTGGGAGGTTTCAGAGGTGGCTTTGGTGGATTCGGCGGAGGCAGCGGCGGCTTCGGAGGCTTTGGCGGCGGCTCAAGTGGCGGTGGCGGCGCAGGCGGAAAATGGTAAGCATTTATATAATAAAAAATATTTCGTGACAAAAAAGGTGATACCATGAAACTCTCTATCATTATCTTATTATTACTTATGCCGGTTGTGTTCGCTGACAACGAATTAGCAGACCCCGGCATTTTGCCTGATAGTCCATTATATGTCATTGACCAGTTCTTTGAACGTGTGGGTGACGACCCTGAAAAAGCCTTTGCGTACCAGGAAGAAAAAATTGCAGAAGCACATGCGATGGCGGAGCAGAAGAAAGCGGAATATGTTGAAGTTGCACTGAACAACGCAGAAGAATATGGAGCAATTCTTGAAAAGGAAGTGACTCCAGCGATGGAAGAAACCATTGAAGATAAGGCAGACGCGATTGAAACGGCGCTTGAAGAGATTGCAGAGGACGTGCCTGAACTTGACGATGACATTGACAAACATCTTGAACAGTTGAAACGCACAGAGCTTGCGGCAAAGGTCTCTGGTCGGATTAAGAAACTCTGTGAGACGTTGTCCGAACTTGACGCCGTTGAGTATGCAAAGACCTGTAAAGCAGGTGAAGACTCACCACAATGGCAGCACGAGCTTGACGAAAAACTGACTGACGAGCAGAAGGAGCATGCAAAAACTTTTGTTAAGAAAATGAAGCAGTGCATGAAAAGCTCAGGAAAAGAATGTGATTGTGAAGGCATGGGCGTCCAGTCATTCACTGCACTGTGTAAAGAGAAAAGCAGTCAAGCTGCTGCATGTGCCGATGGTGAGCAAGAAGCATGTCGTTCAATGAATAGTGATGGTGTTGATTTTAAAAATTACCTCCCTCCGTACCTGATTGAAGCGATGAGCGAATTGCGTGACGAGTTTGAAGGTGATGATGAGTTTGATGAAGATAAACAGCAAAAATATCCACTGCCACCGCCATGTCAGGAAGCCGGCATTACATCACCAAATGAATGTATGAAGCTGATGAAAGAGAAAGGCGAAGATTTTACTGAGTATAAACAAAAATTTGAGATGGATAATTCTAAAGTGAAGTTTGAAGAAAAATATCGCGGGCAGCCGCCACGCATTCAGGAGTTTGGCAGAGATTGTCATGCCGTTAAAGAGCTTTCTGAAAAAGTGCGTTGTTTCGAGGAGTTTTACAATTCTGCGCATGGTTCATTTGATGAAAAGTTCGAACGAAAGTACGAGTATGGGGAGTATAAGCCAGCGATGCATGATGATTGGACAAGCAGCTATGCACAGCGATGGTTTGCTGCACAGAATGATGACGAGCGGGAGCAGCTCAAGAAAGAGATGCAGGCAGAGATGGAAAAACGAGGTATCAACCCCGAGCACGCCAAAACTGATTTTGATGATGATGAGTTTGAATTTGAGTATGAAGATGAGAGTGGAGTTGAATACAAAAATGAATACGCTGTAAACGAGAATTGGCGATATGGCAACCCCTATAAAGAAGGTCAGGAAGTACCAATGAGCGATGACGAGCAAAAGAAGATTGAAGAATATCAGAAACAGTACGAATCTGGACAATATGAACAGACGATGCCATCACCTGAAACCTATGAAGAGCATAGTGGTGAAACGTCTTCCGAACCGAGCAGCTATGAAAGTGGTGACAGCAACTCTGGAACGGGTTCTGGAACTGATGGGACATCTGGAAGTGATGGCGGCTCGACGGGTGAAAGTCAGACAACAACTGGGTAACCAACAATCGCTCAAACGAATAAACCCACTACAGAAATGTGTCAGGAACCACCTATTATTAGGGTTAGATATGATGACACTGCAAGTGGTTCCTGACATCTCAGATTTACAGTTTAGCAAATCTAAAGATTTATAAGCCTGCCATTATAACTCACATAGTGAGGTATTGAGATGGGTGGGTTCCTAAATCGGTTTTTGCAGCGCTACTTTCGTAATATTTTCCGCAATCGCAGTCATGTACGATTAGGTTTATATGGTCCGCCGAACGCCGGCAAATCAACCTTGGCCAATCGTATTTGTAAAGACTGGCTTGGTCAGGAGATGTCCACGGTTTCTGCTATTCCTCATGAAACGCGTGAAATCCAGATAAAAGAACAGGTCAGCATTAAGAATAAAAATGGCAAAACGTTAAGTTTCTCGTTGGTTGATACGCCGGGGATAGCAACAAAAATAGATTATGAGGATTTCATTAAAAAAGGATTAAAAGAAGCCGTTGCCAAAAAGCGTGCAAAGGAAGCAACCAAAGGCGTTATCGAAAGTATCAAGTGGCTTGATTCCATGGACGCTGTTGCTGTTGTTTTGGACGCAACTCAAGACCCTTTCTCTCAGGTGAATATCACAATCGTTGGCAATTTGCAGGCGCGTAATATTCCCGTACTTATAGTAGCAAACAAGATAGATTTGCGGCGTGCAAAGCTTAATAAAGTCAAAGCGGCATTCCCTCAATACGAGGTGGTGGGTGTGAGTGCGAAGACAGGCACAAACGTGGACGACTTTTACAATACCTTGTTTAAGCTCGTGGGATGATGCAATGGTAACCTTCCACTTTGTTCCCTACCATGAAATTGAAGATTTGAATAGTACGCGACGTATTAACAAACTCATGGGGATTATCAAGCAGGACAAGATTGTTGTTCTCGAAGGTCAGCTTCAGAAAGAAGAAGAAGCAATACTTATAGAAAGCACAATGAACGACATCAATGACGAGTTTAAAGGCATTGAGCTTGCGGTTATTTATCCTGAGAAGCAGCGGATGGATACGATGAAGCGGTTGCGGCTTGACATTGCACGCTTTCTAGTGGGCAACCGTCAGGGTTTTACGATTGTCGGACCAGCATCAATTGTTAAGAAAGTCCGTCAGAATCCAAGCAGTATTGAATTATTTACGCAGGAGGCGCGAAAGCGCAGGAAGCGATAATGCCCCACCAATGTGTGCGTTGCAACACTTTTTATGAAGACGGTGCAGAAGCAATTCTCAAAGGCTGTTCATGCGGCGGCAGGCTTTTTTTCTTTATCAAGCGCAAACAGATAGAAGCAGCGAAAGAGGTTATCACAAACATTTCTGATGAGCAGCGTGAGCAGATGGAAAAAGATGTTTTTGATTTAGTCGGCGCTCCAGTAACGCAGGAAGAACCTGTTATTCTTGACTTTGAGAGCATCCGTGTTGCAAAGCCAGGACATTACGAAATTGACTTGGTTCATTTGTTTAAAGACGACCCCTTGATTATTCGTGTCGGTGACGGAAAATACATGCTTGATTTGAATCAGACTTTTCGCAAAGGCAAAGAGGGAAATTTAAAATAAATGGGGCAATGCATCGTCATCAGTGAGCGTCCTGTAACCCCGAAAGGAATTAATCCCGAAGCCAAGCCAGACAATAAAAAAATACTGGACTATGTCTTCAAGGACGATTTTAAAAAATTAGACCTGCTCAATCCTATCAATCATGAACTTCCGCAAGAGCCCGCACTTTTGTATCCGGGTTGCGGCGCAGATGCCATTTTTCCGTTGGAATATGTACATCGCTTATTTAACCCCAAACAAATCCGCTGCATTTTTATTGATAAAGAGTATGTGTTCCAGCAGATTGCAACTATTCTCGATGATATTGGAATTTCATTTGCGCAAAAAGGTCAAACACTACAATTTTATTGGAAAAATATGCTTGTTCATCTCGACGTCAGACATGATGATATTTTCAAGTTAATTCCATCGCTGCATTTCGATATTTATTTCGAGCGTGCATTTCGCATTATGAAAAGCGAATATAATAATTATGAGAGTTATGTTTTTCAACAACTGAACAATAATGGTTTCATCATCAGCGACAGTGGGTTTCAGAACGTTCCTTTGCAAAAATTAAAAGTGGCACAGGCATTGAGCAGTTACAAAGAGATGATAATTGGAAAGAAAGAGTAATTGGCGTTTTGAACCTGCCGTTACGAAAGGAAGTAAAAAAAATAAACGTACGTTCGATTTTTTCGCCTTCCTTCTGCTCAAACGACCACCACTAAAAACGTTCTAAACGATAACTTCCACTCCATTTGAACATTTCTTCGGTGTATAAATATCACCCTCCCTTTTACGATAAAATGACACTAAAAATACTCGCGTTGATTTTACTTGTTCTTTTAGTACCAAGTATCAGCGCATTATCTGAAACAATCGTTCCTTATCCTTACTATCCTCCTCCAACACAAAGTCAATCAACGCAACAATTCTACACGGTGACATTCGATGGCGAAGGCGAAGCAGCGGTGACAGCCAAATTTACTTTCGTTCAAAATACGCCATTGAAAACCATCCTGATTGAAGTCCCGGGTAGAAATATACGCTTAATCAACGCAGTTCAGGAAGCCAAATCACTTTTGACACAATGCGTTGAATACAAGACGCAATGTACTGCAGGAGATGAACGTGTGTGTACTCAATATTATCCCGATGGTACATGCAAAACGTACGAAACCATCCATAATCCCTGTTTACATCAGGAACAGCAGTGTATCCGTTCACAACAGAACTACGGATGGCCGTACACGTATCATCCCATCAAATACACACAAGAAATTCTTTCTAAATCAACATTGTTTACTTTTACGTTACCTGTCGACACCGACGAACCGACTATTCTCCTGTATTACAAAGCACAGGGCTATGCTCAAAAAAGTGCTGGCGTCTGGCACGCAAACTTTGAAACCGCAAAAATCAGCGACGATACAGAACAGGTACGTGTTGCACTAAATGTGATTCCAGACCTTCATCTGAAAGGCGGAAAAGCGTCTGTTGACTACAACACTGCTTTTTTCTCAGCAACAAAGCTAACATCCGCAATGGAAAGTTCAGAGCTGAGTGACTTTTCAAGACAAATGGAATATGCGCAAGGCTATGTAAAGCAGAGTTCAGTGCTTGACCCCTGGGAAAGTTTTCAAGTCAAAGCCGATTATTCTTCGTCAGCAGTGCTGCTATACAAAGGAAGAATTTTGCTCATTTCGCTTGCAGTTCTCTCATTAATAGGTGCATGTATGTTCGGCATTAAAAAAGCAAAACTAAAATCAATGCCATCATCTGTCCGTCCAATAGCTACCGGAACGTTAAGCGCATTTTTAATCTACGCACTTTCATTTTCTGCGTACTGGATGCTGAATAACATGTATCGATGGATTAATAGTTCTGGTGAACTCGTTGTCGTCTTACTGGTCATTGTGGTCATCATTTCTATCCTTGCATTACTGATTGCTCCATCGATATACTATGGAGTAAAAAACGGCTTGTCCGCTGGTATGCTGACCTTTGCAACAACAATGATTGCGCTCATCATTTTTGGCATTCTGATTGTTGTGTTTTTTGGAATGAGCAATGGCTTACAACACCGTTTTTTCTAGAAAATTTATAAAATTCTTCAAGTGTTAGAACGACGTAATCCGCGTTGCTAAGGTTCGCGTGTGATGAATTCCAACCGCAACACCAACGACAGTCCTCAATTTGATTGTAAGATATTTACTATTTCTCTCGTCGTTAGAACTTTTATTTCGGTTTGTTTTTTCATATCTTTATCATCAGACCAAATAGCGCACCCCTTGTAATGAAGTGCACATGCAATAAAAAGAACATCATCCAAATCAATATCTTTCATTATTTCAAACGCTCTTTCTTTATACAAGCCCAAAATTCCAGGCGGCACAACTTCAACTTTACCAAGAATTTTTTTCAATAAATGATCAAATTCTTCTCGTTGTAACCCTGATTTTGTCAGAAGCTCAGTCTTATGCTTCTCGAGCTCATCAAAAATGAATGACGGAAATAAAAACTTCCCATCATACTGAAGAATAATCTTCCGTACCATCGAATCCTTGATTAAAGCAGCGAATAGTATATTCGAATCAAGAACTATCCTCATTCAGAAACCTCTTTGTTGCTAATGATTTTATCTTTTTGCTAAATTCTTTTACATCTTTCTCGGTAAGTTTACTTTTTTGGGCAATTCGTTCAGTTTCTTTTAGTGTCTCAATCCTATTTATAATTGCTTTCCGAGCTACTTCACTCCAGCGAACTTCGGAAAAGTGTTTCATTTCCTTGTGCACTTCTTCAGGCAGCGATAACGTGATGTTACTCATACACATATTTATGTGAGAACAAATATATAAATTTACCTCGTCTTTTACTTAAATGTCCTATATTCGCACCAGTGCAATAGTCGGTCTTTATTATCTAATGAAGTGAATCTCGTCAATCACTTGCTCGTCTTAATCTCAACAACATCTCTGTTTTTCAGAATATGTTCTTTCCCTAATGGCAACTTGGTTTTTACATTAATTGCTTTGATATAGTTCTTGCCAATATCCGTATGAATTCGAAACGCAAAATCAACTGGTGTTGAACCCTCTTTTAGTAAAAATGCATCCGGTAATACATTCCCATGCTTATCAACAAGATTATTCACCCCGCCGGGAAAGATGACAATATACTTCAACAATTCAAAAACAGCTTTGTCAAGGACATCCTGCACGCCGGTTGTTCCGTACTTATCGAGGATGTTCTGCTGAATGAATGCAAGCGCTTTTTTCTGGTTATCATTTAACTTTGTCTCATTCTTCATGACAAATTTTTTCTCGCCAGGAACATAAACAATCAGTTCCTGTCGTGCCGCTTCGCGCAATGCCAGCTCGCTTTCCGCACTGCATGGTACAAACAAGTAATCAGGAAATTCTTTTTTCAATCGTACATAATTTTCATACGCGCCTTTCACATCAATTTTGTTGCAGGCAATAATCATCGGCTTTGTTTCTTTTCTGATTGTAGCGGCAAACTTCTTGATGTCATCGTCAGTCCACGTAACTAATTTCTTCGTACTCAAATTAAAATTTTCCAAAATCGTGCGAATTCTATCTTCTGAAATATTTCCAAGCCCGGACATTTGTTTCGCTACCGCTTTTGGAATTTCTTCCTGTATTTGTTCAGCGTGCCGCGCAAACCTATCCCACGCTTTTTTGAGAATATCAAAATACCACAAATCCAGTTCAACCTCTAAAAATCGCACATCATTCGCCGGGTCATAGCTGCCAACGGGAACACTTTCACCTTTTTCGCTGGTGCTTCCAGAAATGTCAACGATATGAATAAAGATATCTGCCTGTCGCAGGTCATCGAGAAACTGGTTGCCGAGTCCCAAACCTTCATGTGCGCCAGGAATCAACCCTGCAACATCAAGCACCTGTGTCGGCACAAATCTCCATCCATTGATGCAGAAGCCGTCTCGAGGGTTGCATTGAACATTGAATTCTCTATCGACACATTGGACTTTGACGTACCCGACACCGGTGTTAGGCTTTATTGTCGTGAATGGGTACGCTGCAATTTCCGCCTCTGCAAGTGTCGCAGCCCGAAAAAATGTTGATTTTCCTGTGCTCGGCTTGCCTACTAATCCTATAAGCATATTCTTTTTTTTACCACCATCTTTTTAAGCTTTTGCCTGTTTTTTTTGTCATGCTCAAGGCAGACATGCATTGTCATGTAAAAGGCGATCCGCATGACAATATTCCGTACACCGCAGAGCAGCTCATTGACCACGCTGCACATCTCAATTATACTGTTCTTGCAATTACCTGTCATGACAAAATTATCTTCTCAGACGAATTAAAAAGATATGCTGCGTCAAGAAATATTCTACTTATTCCAGGTGCAGAAAAAACTCTGCAGGGCAAACATGTCCTTCTGTACAATCTGACACAGCAGGAACTTGACGCAACACAAACATTTGATGACCTTCGTCAGT